>ENA-OWRJ01002987-OWRJ01002987.1-human-gut-metagenome-genome-assembly--contig:-NODE-2987-length-13127-cov-3.482252_pt1 | contig 13127 bp, 10 predicted proteins | sample MGYA00248269_ERZ651897 | MGnify/ENA primary metagenome ERZ651897 (study PRJEB26924, sample SAMEA4378252) | human gut metagenome | biome: human gut; feature: human-associated habitat; material: faeces...
TTTGATAATGATCAAAGAATAATATCCTGCATCCTCCGGGATCTCTTCTGCAGTTCTGTAGATCTTTTCATCCGGCATTCCGCAGTTTTCGATCATCATGGCTTCCGCTCCCTGAGCAAGAAGTTCTGCTTTCACATCTTTCATTTTCTTTCCGGCTTTCATGAGAACCTTGGTTCCCGGAAGTTTCAGGGCATCTTCGATCTGTTAAGAAGCCGGATGAAGAGGCTCTGCCTTTTCCACAAGGCCCGTGTTCAGACGTGCGGAAACCGCGCAGAAAGATGTGATACCACAGACAATCTCTGTCTCATATCCCTGTGCCACAAGTCTGTGATGAACATAGAGATATGTGGAATAAACAGTCGGGTCTCCCAAAGTCAGAAACACCACATTTTTTCCCTGGTCAAGAACTTCCTTTACTTTCTGTGCCCCTGCATCATGATAACTTTTCAGAACTTCAGGGTCCTTGGACATTGGAAATGGTACCGCAAGAAGTTCCTTTTTTCCAAGCTCAGGATATGCTCCCTCTACGATCTTAAATGCTACTGTATCCTCCGGAACCTGTCCCGGAAGTGCGATCACCTCTGCCTCTTTTACAAGTCGGAGTGCTTTTAAAGTGAGAAGTTCCGGATCTCCCGGTCCTACACCTACACCGTATAATTTTCCTGCCATTTTTATTTCCTCCTGTTATATTTTTACGACAGGGATATATTCCTGTCTGTTATTCAGATTGTATCTTATGGATCAGTTTTTCCGCATCCCGAGTCTGTCCCAGAAAGCCATACACATTGGAAAACACCACTGCTCCCAGAAGGATCTGTTCATAAGACCTGTGATCCAGATAAAACTGTATCTTCTCCATAACGATATCCATCGTTTCTCTCAGAATCCCATATCTGTTAAGAACCTCCAGCGCTTCATCTGTAGTACCGGCTTTCAGGATCTCTCTGGCACATTCCAGTGGTCCTCCCGCACGGATAGCACTTGCACAGAGAACCTCCATCCTTCCATCTGCACAGTGAGAATGCGTGTTCATGATCCCGGCTGCAACTTTCACAAATTTACCGATATGCGCTACAAAAAGGATTCCTTTTACTCCCATATCGATGGCCATGTCGATCGTCTCACCTACATAATTGCTGCATTTGATATTGTTTTCAAAAGGGATGGTCATATGCTCCCGCAGATAATCCGCCCCGTAATTTCCAGGTGTTACCAGAATATATTTCTCTCCCTGGCAAAAATGCTGTTTCATCTCCACATGGATGCTTTCGATCAGGGCTTTTTCACTCATGGGCTCTACAATACCACTGGTTCCAAGAATTGAAATTCCTCCGATGATTCCCAGACGGGGATTAAAAGTTTTCTTTGCGATCTTCTCTCCCTCAGGAACCGATACCGTGAGCTTCAGCCCGCCTTCATAATCGTATTCCTGCGCCGCTTCTTCCGCTTCTTTCAGGATCATTGCCCGCGGGACCGGATTGATCGCCGCCTCACCAATCTTCTGCGACAGACCCGGTTTCGTGACACGGCCTACTCCGATGCCACCATCCAGAATGATCTGAGGACGGCCTGCACCGGTTCCGATATCTTCACAATTATCTGTTTCTGAATCCCGGCAGCAGATTTTTTCTGCTTTTACATACACCAGGATTCCGTTAGTCGTGTCCGGATCATCTCCCGCATCTTTCCGGACAGCACAGGAAACATAATTATCTCCACGAGTAATATCGTGAAGAGCCAGCGTAAGGGTGATACCCTTCGGAGTGGGAAGCGTTACCTCGGAAAGTTCCCTCCCGGATAACAGCATACGGACCGCACCACTGGCAGCCCCAGCCGCACAGGAACCGGTGGTGTAACCGTAGCGGAGGCGTTTGTTGTTTTTTATAATGTATTTGTTTTCCAGACCATTCATATGGGGCACCTCCTTTTTTTAATGAGTTTTTTGTAGGAAATTTTTTTCGTTTGTTCTAAATTACCTTATGCTCCAACCACTTGCGGCTGTGGAATCTCCATGTAAATATGATTCCGCGTACCGTCCAGTCCGCAAACATTCCGATCCAGACACCCATGGGACCAAATCCCAGGACACGGATGAGAAATACGCAAAGACAAAATCTGCAGGCCCACATGGTACAACAGGATGTGATCATGGAAAACTTCACATCTCCGGCCGCCCGGAGTCCATATCCCGGGACAAATCCCATTGTCCACACGAGGGGTTTCACAATGGTGATCCAGTTGATCATGTGGATGCACATGGCTGCACTCGTTTTTTCCATGCCACCCAGGATGGTGACCGGTCTGGCCAGAACGTAAACGATCAGGCAGCTTACGATAATTACGCATTCTGCGATAACGCAGAGTTTTTTTATGTAATAAACCGCTTCGTCTTTCCGTCCTGCACCCAGGCACTGGCCTACGATGGTCATCAGGCCTACTCCCACACCGATAGCCGCAATACCATTCAGATTCTCCAGGATATTGGTCATTGCCTGCGCGGCGATGGCTGTTGTTCCAAGCGTGGATACAGTAGACTGGATTGCCAGTTTTCCCAGCTGAAACATGCTGTTCTCGATCCCCGAAGGGATTCCAAGTCCCAGAATACGGCCGATCATGCTCCAGTCCGGGCGGATCTTGAGGTAATTACGGACAACAATAGGCTGACGGTCTTTTCGCAACTGGTAGAGAACTACCACTGCACAGAAAATACGGGAAACCAGTGTGGAGACTGCCGCGCCGGCAACACCAAGATGAAATACCCAGATCAAAATGGCATTTCCACCAATATTCATAACATTGGAGATCATGGAAATCATCATAGGCCCCCTGGTGTTCTCCTGGGCACGGAAAATAGATGCCGCGGAATCATACGCCGCAATAAACGGGAATGACAGTGCCGTAAAAAAGAAATACGTTTCCGAAGCACGCATAACATCCGCTTCTACAGCCCCAAAAATCAGACGCAGCAACGGTTTCTGAAAGATCAGACAGACCGCCGATACTGCCACAGAAATCGCCGTGATGATAAAAAGTACCTGTCTTGCTGACATATTGGCTTTTTCATAATTTTTCTGTCCGATATACTGCGCACAGACAATTGCTCCTCCGGCTGCCAGTGCTGAAAAAGCCTGGATCAGAAGTATGTTGATGGAATCCACCAGCGATACCGCAGAAAGAGCCGCAGATCCCACATTACTGACCATCATGGTATCTGCGGTTCCCATTATCGAATTCAAAATCTGTTCCAGCACCACCGGCACCAGAAGATTACGGATCATCCGGTTGGTAAACATATGCTGCTGTTCCATTAACTACATCCCCCGCATTTTCATTTATAATCTGATAAAATATTTGTTTATATTTTATCAGGTGTGTCATCTTTGACATTATAACCTTTTCTTGCAGTTTTTCCAATATGTTTTGTGTGTTTTTCGTAAATCCTCAAACGGTTCTTTCCATTATTGGTTGAAATTAATGTATTGAAGTTATATAATATATTCAAAATATATTTACTAGGAAGGTTATCTGTATGGACGAATTTATTAAGTTACTTGACCCAGCCTATGAACTAATACAATATCGCATAAAAGAAAATAAAGTGATTTTTCATATTGCATCAACAATAACTGAATTAGAATGTCCGTTTTGTGGAAGCAAAACATCTAAAGTTCATTCTATTTATCAAAGAGAAATTCAAGATCTTCCTATGCAAGGAAAAAAGGTCATCCTGTTAGTCGATACCAGGAAAATGCGATGTATGAATCCGGACTGTTCTCACAAAACTTTTTCAGAGAAACATCCATTTGTGACTGCTAAATCGAAAAAAACGAACCGGTTAATCCAAAACATTTTATATACATCATCCCAGCTAAGCTCGTTGAATGCTTCTAAACTTTTAAAAAGTGAAAATATTACAGTTTGTAAAAGCAGCATCTGCGATCTGCTTAAAAAAAATGCCATCCATTGTGGATAAATCTTCTGTAAAAATGATATGTGTGGATGATTTTGCACTCCGTAAAAGATTCTCTTATGGAACAGTTATGATAAATTTAGAGAATCATCGAATTATTGATATGATTCCGTCAAGAGACACAAATGATGTCTGCAACTGGTTGAAAACGTTTCACAATATCGAAGTTATTTCAAGGGATGGAGCCATTACATACGCATCCGCTGCTACAAATTCTCATCCTGATGTCATACAGATTAGTGACCGTTTTCACTTGATAAAGGGACTTTCGGAAGTTATCTGTAAATATATATTTCGTGAGTTTCCTGCAAGGGTTGAAATACCATTAACAGAAAGCATTACGGATGAAATGAAAGCATTATATAACACTGCAAACCGGTCATTGCGTATAAAATTCGCCCATGAAAAACGCAGGGAAGGACTGACCATATCGGATATAGCGTTATTGCTACATTCTTCGCCTAAAACAATCCAAAAATATCTTGCTATTCCAGAAGACCAAGTTCCTAAAAGCAAGGAAATTGCCAGGGAACGGCAACATCAGCTGGCAGTAAAACAAAAAGAACAGGAAATAGAAGAAGCAAGACAGATGGCCTTGGCAGGATATCCCATTGAGCAGATTGCCACTCTAATGCATCATCCCTATAAAACCATACAAAATTATTTAAATCCTGATTTTTCAATTACGAATGGACACTATAATGTTCGAATTCCAGGGAAATTAGCTCCATATGAAAGGGAAGTAATAGAACTCAGAAGCAAAGGATTAACTTACCCTAAAATACATGATATTATTTGTAAAAAGGGATATACAGGCAGTGTAGCTTCGTTACGAATGTTTATGCAAAAAGAAAGAACACGAATGTGTGAACAGAACGAAACAGAGAAGCCGCATTCTGAATATGTGCAAAGAAAATCCTTATGCCAGTTGATTTATAAAAAACTCGAGGATATCGGTACAATCACAGCCAAACAGTATCAGGAAGTATTAAAAAAATATCCTTTATTAAGTGAGCTGTATGCATTAACCAAAGAGTTTTGTAATGTCCTATTTTCTAATAATCCTGCAAAATTAGATGAATGGATCAATGAAGCACAAAAATACGATATCCATGAACTTCAAACATTTATAAATGGCATAAAAAAGGACTTAACTGCTGTAAAAAATGGAATTATATATTCGTATAATAATGGCTTAGCAGAAGGCAGTGTAAATAAAATCAAAGTTATAAAACGAATAATGTATGGGCGAAACAGTTTTGAATTATTGAAAGCGAAAGTGCTATTCGGAGAACTCTTTCACGTTAAATTCAACTAAGCACGGAAAGAACCATTTAAGCGCTTACTGTTTATATGATATATTCATCTTTTTCCTCTTTTATCATAAAGTGTTTTACAATTTGTTCCACTTGTTCATTTATTATGTCTACATTTGGCTTTAAGAAAAAGGCATGTCAAATTTATAATGTACCCCATAATATAATAATCTAAACTATTACAGCCATAATTATTCGTCTCATACCTTTAATTTACACTATCTAACACTTTCTTTTTAAATACATAAAAAAGAAGATTGTTGTTAAGATAACGTCCTAATGGAGTCAGGCCCAAAAATTCCTTAGGCATCTCCGATATTTTTACATCAGCTGTTTTTCTGTTCCAGATAATTTTTCAGAACCTCAAATTGCTTCTCATCAATTGCTTTATTATCACATTGAATTTTTATCTCAATCTCGCATTTGAAATAATTATTCGGATTCTGATTCAAGTATTCTTTTAATGCAGCAAATTCCCTAATCATATAGTTGTTTTTCACACAAAACCACTGGCACAAAAAATTGCATGTATGCTCCTTTCCGCCGTCACATTCCTTTCCCGCAGTCAGATACAATTCATTTTTATCCATAGAATTCCAGTCGATTCCGATATTTTTGCACTTGTTTTGAATTTCACAGCCCGACATCTGTGCCATATTTACTTTTATCACAAAAATCAGTTTTTCCGTAACAGACTTCGGAGTCAGTAAACCTTCTTTTTCTGTTTCATATTCCGTCTCAATCGTATAATCTTCCGTCAAAAGATGTGAAATCCAGTGAAATGCAGACTCTGTTGACATCTGGTCGATATTATGGTTAAGAATCGGTCTGGAAACTCTGTAACTACTCATATCCAGGACATCCGCAAGACGCAGAAGAATCTTATCAAATTTCAAACTAATCAACTGTTTAGAAGCAACTGATCTTGAACCATAAATGTCTCTTTCATCTGCATAATGAGATTCCGCTACTTCCGCAATAAATTCCCTGTCACACGGTTCCATATAAGCCATTTCAAACTGCTTTCTAATCTCGGCTGCACTGTCGTCCGCATGTCTGCTCCTGACAATTCTTTCAAAATATTCATCCAAAAGTTTATAGCTGTCCAGCATGAATTTTTTTATCTTCAAAATATCCGGTTCTTTTTCCTGTGGCCCACATTCTTTTCCGTAAAATTTATATGCAAGCTGATCTGCCTCATCCATATTTACCAGAAATCCATCTCTGGAAGGAATCTTCACCATAGAGATGTCATGCAGATAACAAGCTTGAAACAAAATATAAAAATCAATTGCTGATATCTTGATAAAGTCAATCGCATGAATCAGTTTCACAATATTCTGAATCAGCACAATCGCATGTTCCTGGTTATGAAGCGTATAAAAATATAAATGCTTGGATCCATTTTTCCAAACATCACAGGTATATTTGTGTGTCAATATCAGATTATCTATCCGGACCGGATCTTTCACAAAAGAATAAAAAATTTCCACGACTTTCATAACCGTATAATCTATATCTGCTGCATTTTCCGGATCTTTCAGCGAAATTTTGCGATTTCTGAAATCCTCCATTCGGAAGCGTCGGTTTCTAAGAAAAAGCAGGATTCTCATTTCTCCATAGCTTAAGGTTTTCCTGCTGTACTTGGCAACCACCGGGTTATCCGAGATTTCCACAGCAAACAGATATGAATATATCGTATTCATCACCATACGAATAATCTGCTCTGTATTGGCAGCGACAATTTTCATTTTATATATCATGGATTTCGAAAGAAGTTCCGTAAAAATCTCTTCTGCGGATTTTTCTTCCATTTTCAGACAGAATTCTTCTACAACCCGGTAATGCTTATTTGCATATTTTTGTAGTCTGAGAACTGCATATTCTTTCAAACTTTTGTAAGGATCATTATAATTCAGTCTCAGATATCGTTCCGATAAGCCCGTATTCTTCTGTTCAGAAAACAGTTCTTTATATACCTGTCTCATATAAGAACAGTTCTCATCTTTTTCTCCCATGCAAAGCCTGTCAATCAGCAGAATATACTCTCGTAGTTCCTCTATTTCTTTTTCATCTGCGATCTGTCTGTACATTCCTACTGCTGCATCCCATATATTATTACGGTATTGCTCCATGAATTCCTGTAAAATATTTATTCTATCGGAATTGGAAAACTTTTCTACATTTCCGACTTTTGGTAAATATTTCAGTCCATTTTTCCCAAATATAATACTTCTCAGTTCTTCTTTTTGTTTTTTATATTCTTCTTCCAGTGACTCCGGTTCGTGCATTACCGCCAGTCTCATCCGTCTATATTCAAAAAATTTGTAATACCTGTTCAGTTTATCCTGAATCCTTTGAAGACCTTCCTTTCTTTTTTTAGTCTCTTCAGAATTTTTCTGTTGTTCCAACGTATTCCAGCGTGCATCTACCTGCCTGGCAAGTCTTTCAAATTTCTTTTCTAGATTCCGGTTTTCTTCATCCGAATACATCCTGAAAAAATCATTACCACCCTGGGAAACTTCTCTGCTGATACACTTTAGATAAAGATCACTTTCATCCAGTGTGTCCAGACGCACATAGTTGCTTTTTCCCTCCAGATGCAGGCCAACGCCATAGAGTGAGCTTTTATAAAATTCCTCTGTATTCTCCGGATAGCACAGATTTGAATTTCTATCTCTGTAAAATTTTTCTGTATTCCGTATTTCAGTGTTAATATGTTTCAGCTTTTCAGTAAACTCCTCCCCTTCCTCAGATATCTCATTTGTAAAAATCACTGAATCATCCACATAAAAATACGCAACTCCGGGAAAATCTTTTTTCAGGATTTCATAAATGATCAGCATATAAATGTTTCCCAGAAAATAGGACTGAGGCAGCCCCTGCGGAATCCCTCTTACATATCCGCACAAAGTATCCTTTTTCTGTGAACTATCTGTACTTCTGTGTTTTGATGTTTTGCAATATTCTTCCTGCATATTTTGACTCAGCTTTGTCTCCAATCTGCAAAAAACCAACTTATGCAACACCTTTTTTAACAGTACTCTATCATCCTCGTTCAGATATGTAGGCAAATGTCTGATTATATAATCATATACGACCATCGGATCAATTGTCGGAAAGAAATTTTCCAGGTCAAGAGACACTTCATACTTATATTCCAACGAAGTATGATACTTTTTCAACGCATCATTGGCTTTCTGATTGTAAGCCTGATACTGATTTTTCCAGGGTTTAAATAAATACGCAGGATCTGTCGATACACGGTTTCCGAAAAATTTGCAGGTATCAGCCTGCTCAGATTCGACAAAATCAGACGGTCGTCCTCGGTTCTGTCATAAATAAAAAGATGAAGCATAGACACGATTGCAATCTGAGTGATCAAATCTGTTGTATGCAGCGGACGAAAAACAACTTTGCCATCATTCTCGATTTTCTTCGGCCTGAAATAAACCTTTGCACTGATATATTCGCCTTCATCCAGAAGCTTCTCTATCCTTTCACGTACCTTATTTATTGTCGCATCTATACATTTTTCCGAAAATTTATCTTTCAGGCGATGATACCGGATTTTATCACCTATATCCAGAAGGTTATAATCAAATACATAAGACTCCATCGAATAAATCGCATGATATATATTTTCATCCGACAAAAGATAATCTCTATATGTTAGTTTTCCCATTCGCATCCTCCCCGGTTTTATCCGGAAAATACTTTTTCAGAAATTCCAGAAACTGTTCTGTACTCTCCTCAAATTTCTCCCGGGACATATCTTTTATATTTATTTTCTCACTATAAACATATCGCTGCATATCACGTAAAACACTGCACTCTATAAACATTTCATCGTTGCATACTCTCTTTATATTTTCCAGACAGCTGATTTTTGTTTCTTTCCAGTCTGTTTTCGTTTCAATCTGCCAGTATCTGTCGATTTTCAGAGTAAGATCTCTCTTACCGCTTACTTTCGAAAGCAAAGTTTTCACATAAGGATATTTTTTCGCAAAATATCGCAGAAATTCCCAGAATTCGTCTATAAACTTGGGCAAATAGGTTTTGTTATAATAGTAAGCTGAATCTGCATGACTCATATAATCTGAAAAAGCTTTGATTCCATTGCTGATTTTTTGCTGAGTACTTATTTTTTCCTCATCTGTACTGCCAAGACTTTCCCACAGTTCTTTGTAGCCATTCCAGGCTTCCAAAACTTCCTTGTTATTATCCATCCGTCTTTTCTCCATAATATATGTCGGAATACACAAGTTTCAAGTAAGCATGGAGATTCTGTTTCCACCTTATATACCCTCTATACTCTTCATCCCACTGCCTATCATTCATTTTTCGAAGTTCTGATGCTGCCTTTATACTTCCCTTTTGTATTCTCTCTTTCAGTTCTTCCTCCGACTCCCTGATCTCCTGTCTGTAATCCGGAAATTTACCCAGTTTCAAAAAATATTTTCCGACCGGTAGATTTCCATTCATATCGCGCAGCATTTTCGTTTCTTTTTTCTCTAACGATACCTGTTTTATTTCCAGGGGCAAAAATGGCGGCAACAGAATTTCTTTTTCGTCAGAATTGGAGTATTCTGAAGCTGTTACAAGCTGCTGAAAATCCGCACAGGGAATTCCCGGCTGAATATCTGCTTCCAGAAGAATCACCTGATTCTTGTTCGAAAACTCATCCTGGTAATTTCCTTTTGTACACGAAACAAAGGAACCGGTATACCCCGTCTCATACGCATGCAGAGAAGCCTTCCGATCAACACGTTTCACTCGCACAGGTTCTTCAATCTGATTCCTCCTGCACATCAAAGAAAAGATACCTCTGTAAATTTCCAGCGTCTCCTCTATTCTTTCAATAAATACAGGGTTAAGCCTGTGGCCTTCCTGATAGATACGTTCTTTTTCATTCTCATATCCGTCAAAAAGCATTGCATTCAACGTCCGGTAAGCTTCCTTATCTCCCCACAGTTCATCTGCCATCACGTCACCACTTACTATCATAATTCCATCTTCTGTCTTTTCACGAATATCCCCACCATAAAATCTCAGCAGATCTGTCGCATTTTTCTTTCTCATAGTTTTTCCTCATATTATAGCTACACTCCAGCCACAGAAACCTCAATTTTAATGCATTCATCACAGTTTCTATTTTTATCCACACACAAAATTTTTCCTTTTTTCACTCGTTTTTCTTTAATAAATGCCGCAAATGCCTCCGCATAATATCTGGGAACATAACCAATTAATTTCTCTCTTTGATCATACACCTGTACAGCATTTTTATCATACAGATTATCTGGTTCCCACACGAATTTTATTTCTTCGCCAGGTACAATTTTCACTGCTTCACAGCAATTGTCTCCGTTGCATCCCAGATAATGTCTCACTCCTGCCAGATAAAAGCTCTTTTTAAACTCCTGTGAAAAATTCAAAATTGGATCAATAAACTGCAAATTATCAATTGGCAGTTTTGCCCCGCCCCTCTTTAATAATTCATAAGAATCATATTGTTCCAAACCGTATCTTTTTAAAATTTTATTAATATCTTTTCTTTTTCTATCAGGCAGTCTACTGGAAAATGCTGGAAAAAGCTCCTGGCTTTTGTAAACACGGTTTGTGTCCTCAAAAGAAATTAGCGGAGAAAATCCCTCTTTCACAGCTTCGTTAAATTCTTCGCAATAGCAAAATTCATACTGCCCATTTTTAGAAAGCTGACCTACAATATATTGTCTTCTGTTTGAAGAACATTTCCAAATCAAATACAAATAATCTTTACCATCTTTTACCGACATTTCATGTCTCCTTTTCCAAATATATCTGTTTTAACATATTGCGTTTAGCCAACAAATACCGAGTAATCAGATCTTTTTTATCGTCTGACAATTCCGATGCAGAATATACTTTCAATATATTATCAATTTCATCTCTTCCTATCTGGGTAAATATCTGTCCAGAAAATTCTGTAAAAATTGGAAAATAATGTTCTTTTACATATTTCATAACAGCCAAATGTGTCGGTGGCTTTTTTTCAAAAAATGTACAACGTATTCTTGATCTGGATTTTGTGTCAACCAATGCACGCCACCTGTTTTCATCTTTTCCCAAATAACTTTTTACCATCTCTTCTGAAATATAAGCACATAACGAAGAACCATTGTCGTACAATGGTGACCATCTTAATTTATCGTTTTCCAAAATCATTGCCCAATTACTCTGATGTCTGTCTGAATTTCCAATCAAATAATCAAACATTAACATCTTTATAAAATCATCACAAGATATATATTTTTCTATGGCTTCTATTATCATTTCGATAGAATATCTTCGCTTTGTCCTACAATCTATGAGCTTATCTGGATCATACTCAGGATAAATATTTGTAATAAAGCTAACACCTTCGATAAGACCCTGTTCTGAATTCTCAATTATATTATAACTCATAGAGCCTTCACGTCCCTTGTAAGATCCTACTTCAAATTTGGCACATGGTATATCAAGCAAACCAGCAATTTGACAAGCAATACATTACGAAATATGGTCGGTTGTCTGAATATCCTTCTTAAATTTAAATAACCCATTTTTTCCATTCTCCATATTTTGAAGCCATATTTTCTCACTACGCCCACTACCTTCTGAGCTTCCTTCATACTCCTGCCAGTCAGAAAAATCTTTCATTGCATCCTTCCTATTATAATAAATATGTTATACGCTGAATGTAATATTGGTTTCATAATATAAATTGATTTTTTATTCTGTGTTCTTATTTGATAAAATTATACACTATTTTTTTACCATTGAATAGCTGTTATTTCTGTCTATAGCAATTCTGAAAATTTCAAAAGTAATTCCATCGCCCAGTTTAATAATTGAAGATCGTAATTCATTTAAAGATATTGCCTGTTTTTTATGCAAGGATCCTACTACCATTTTAAAGGAAATGAAGTTTAGCCTGTCCCCAATACCAAAAATCTTATTCCTTTTTTACAATAATATTTATTTTTAGCATATTAACTTATTAAAGTATCTATTTATTTTTTAACTGGCGCTTTCTCAACGCCAGTTAAATTTTCATCTTTTTATATAACTTTTAGAATTCTTTCATTGATCGGTGTCTGATCAATCCGCCTATAATTCCCCTATATAATCTCACAATCCCAAACATCCACCGGGTTATCCTGGAATACGTCTTTCAGGCGTTTATGTACATCTGCTTTCTGGACACCTTTTTTCAGGATCACCTGAAGGAAACCACCTCCACCGGCGCCACATACCATCTTGGCATCGATCAGATCTTCGATTGAAAGGAATATCTGGTCGATCAGGGTGTTTGTGCTGCCGGCGTCTACTTTACGGCTAAGCTCCCAATGGTAGTTCAACAGATCGGCAAATTCATCAATTTTTCCTCGTTCCAGCTCGAAACGCATCAAAGCAGCAACTTTCTGGATCTCATTTAAAGCATACAGGCTGTCCGGTTCATTTCCCACATAACGTCCCACCACATCTCTGAGCAGGTTACGCGCAAGACGACGCTGTCCTGTATAGATCAGGCAAAAACGCTCATTAAGCTCTTTTTTCGTCTCCGGCTGAAGTTCAATATGTTCGACTCGAAGCTGCTGATCCAGTCCCGGCTTGCTGGTGATGTATTTAATTCCGTTTGTTACTCCGCCAACCTGATCCTGCCATCCGCCACCGGTAGACATGATCTGTTCCATAACCAGCACATGCGCGTAAAGTTCCTCCTCTGTATAAGAAATTCCCATAAACTCAAATACAGCTTTTACGCATGCTGCTGAAAGAATGGAAGAAGTACCAAGACCACTTCCTTTTGGCACGTT
>ENA-OWRJ01002990-OWRJ01002990.1-human-gut-metagenome-genome-assembly--contig:-NODE-2990-length-13121-cov-15.528547_pt1 | contig 13121 bp, 7 predicted proteins | sample MGYA00248269_ERZ651897 | MGnify/ENA primary metagenome ERZ651897 (study PRJEB26924, sample SAMEA4378252) | human gut metagenome | biome: human gut; feature: human-associated habitat; material: faeces...
CGCTCTTGACGTTTTTGATGATATTGCCGCTCACGGTCAGCTCGATGCGCTCGGGAAGTGTCCCGAGCGTTTGGCGCGCAAGCGCACCCGCGTAGGCGACGGCGATGGGCTCAGTGCAGCCCATCGCGGGTACAAGCTCCTCATGCAAAATCTGAACGTAGGTCTCATACAGCGCAGTATTCATTTTTGCTCTCCCATCTCTCATTGCGGGCGTGCGGTCTCTCCTCCGCTCGTTACCCGCTTCTCTCCGCCCATTGTATCGGAAATGCGGTTACAATGCAATGGACTTTCCACGTTTCACGCACAAAAAGGCGATATCCGGTCGGATACCGCCTTTTTGATGCTATTCCGCTCTTACAAACCGTAAATTTCGCCGTACTTTTCCTCAAGGTACTGCGTGTAGACCGTCGGGTCGAACTTTTCGCCAAGCGCCTGCTCCAAGAGCGCGCCGGGCTTTTTGAGGCAGCCGTACTGCCAGATGTGCTCGCGGTTCCACGCATTGATGGGCGCAAAATTGCCGGTCTTGAGGCACTCGTCCACATCGACCGTCTCTTTCATCTTGCGAAGCAGCTGTGCGCCGTAGGCGCTGCCGAGCGCGTAGGACGGGAAGTAGCCGATGCTGCCGCCCGACCAATGGCTGTCCTGTAGCACGCCGTGCTTGTCGTCCGGCACGTCGACGTCGAGGTATTCCTTGTAAAGGCGGTTCCATTCATCCGGCAGGTCGTGCACCTTGAGCTCGCCGTGCATCACGCGCTTTTCGAGCTCGTAGCGCACCATGACGTGCAGGCTGTAGGTGACCTCGTCGGCCTCGGTGCGGATGAGGGACGGCTCCGCCTTATTGATGGCGCGGTAGAATTCCTCCGCCGTGTGGCCGCTCAGCTCGGGGAACAACTCGCAGAGCTTCGGGAACACGAAGCCCGTGAAGGCGCGCGAGCGGCCGAGCAGATTTTCATAGAAACGGCTCTGGCTCTCGTGGATGCCCATGGAGACACCGCCGTCGAGCACCGTATAGGCGAGATCATCCGCGCTGCCGGTGTCATAGAGCGCGTGGCCGCCCTCGTGGATAACGGAGAACATCGATGAGGCAAAATTCTCCTCCAAATAGTGCGTCGTGATGCGCTCGTCAAAGTGCGAACCGAGCGACGTCGTAAACGGATGCTCGGTCGTGGACAGACCGACATGGTCCAAATCGAGGCCCATCGTGCGCATCAGGTAGTCGGAAAGCTGCGCCTGCTTCTCCTCGGGAAAATGGCCGCGCAGCATCGCATCGTCGACCTGCGGCTTTTCTTTGATTTTTTTCAGGAGCGGCACGATGTGCTCGCGCAGCGTGGCGAAGAATTCGTCGCACTGCGCCATCGTCAGCCCATCCTCATACTCGCTGAGCCAGTAGTCATAGGGGTCCTTCTCCGGCGCGCAGTAGTGTGCAAAGCGGATGTTCGTCTCGAAGATCTTTTCAAGCACCGGCTCGAAGAGAGCAAAGTCGCTCGTCTCCTTCGCGCGGTGCCAGACGTCGTCGGCCTCGACAAGCAGCTGCTGGTAGGCGACGTACTCGTCCATCGGGATCTTCTGCATATTGCGGATGTCCTTGATGAGCAAAAACACCATGCGCTGCTGCTTTTCGTTGAGCCCGGACTTGTGCGCGTCGAGGAATTCGAGCAGCGCGATGGTCTCCCCGCCAGTCGTAAGCTTGTAGTGCTCCTCGCTCAAAATACTCATGGTCTGGCCGCGGTTCGCCGCCGTGCCCTTGGGCGCGGTGGTCGCGCCGTCGTAAAAGAGCAGGCCCATCGCGTGGCCGTAGGCCGTGAGCTTGGCCTGCAAAGCCATCAGGGACTTGATCGCTTCATCGAGAGTCATGATGATCTCCTCACTTTCTCTTTTTCTGTGAAAATATCATAGCACGAAAGGGGCTTGCTGCGCAAGGGGGACGCTGAGGTTCTCCCCCTGTGGCCGCGCAGAAGAGGGGGCATTCTCTCGCGTGAGAGAATGCCCCCTTGTACCCCCCCAAGCGAACGCGAGGGGAGTTCCCCCCGACCCCCGACATTGGCAGTTTGCAGTTTGAAGATCTGCGCAGCCTGCGGAATCGAATGCCTGCCAAGCGTGGGTGCTATACGATTTGAGTTGCTTCTATTACCCGCTGCCGCTCTGCCTGTATGAGCGAAAAATTCATCATTTCACTATTTTTTCTCTCACGGTTTCGCAAGCATCTGCACTGACGACCCCCTGTTCTTTCAGCAGTGCCAGCACTGAAGCAAGCGCATCCTGCGGATCACACCAGACATCCGGAGCATAGCCCCTGTGATCGACATTTTCTCCGTCCCCATAGAGGAAAAGCGTTGACCCAAAGCGCACACCGATGCCGGTATATGGCAATGTAAAGGTGCTGATATTTCCGCAGAGCTGGTATCCCGCCGTGTTGCTGCCGACAATGAGCACATTGTCAAGCGTTTTCAAAAGCTGTACCGCGCCCTCGCCGGACGAGCCGCAATGATCGTCAACCAACACGATGATCGGAATATCATTTTCATACCAGGTCCCGTGGACTTCACGGGCAAAGCAAGTTCCCTCATCTTCCGGCAGCAGACTCTCGCTGTTTTCCGCAGCAAAAAGGGCGCTGTTTTTCTGCGCATACAGCATGGAGGTCTCAATACTGTTCTGCGTTCCGAGGAAACTCTGTATCCACTTTCTCGGCCAACTGTCCGAGCCGCCAACATTGCCGCGCAGGTCATAGATCACCGCTTTGCTCCCGCGTGCTTTTGCCCCTTCCCGAGCATAGCGTGCAAGCATATTATCATATGTGCCGGAAACAAAGCTGCGGAGGGAAACATAGGTAAGACCGTCTTCCTGTACCAGGCGGTAATCCAGCGTGCCGAGGTCGACATCAAGCGGCTGACTCTCCGTCCAGTCAAGGCGATAGATTTTCGCTTTTCCAGAAGAATTTTTCAGTGTGACACTGCTCTGCACGGCGTCCTTCCGCAGCGCAAAAAGCGTCGGCTGATAAACAATGCGTCCGTCTTGCAAAAGCGTCGGCTGCACGCTGACATGTTCATCGGAGAAGCTACTCAATGTCCACCTCTCCCCGTCATTCACCATATAATAGCTGCCGTTGACATCCTTTGAAAAATAGAAGCCGTCGGCAAAGAAGTATTCATATCGCACCTGCGCTTCGATCTCTTCCGCCGCCGGTTCATAAATCACGGCATGCGCGTCGTGCGCAAGCATGAATGCGAGAGATTCCTGCAGTTTTTCTCCCAGCGCAGAAACTTTGATCCCATCATCCTGTGAGGAAAGCCATTGTGTCACAGCGTCCTCCGCTGCGTCAAACTTTTCCTGCCCAAAGTATTCGTAAGCGCCGTAAGCGCTTTGCAGCGTGCGGAACAGCAGGGAAACATCAGACTGCGCCTGTTCCTTCGACACCGTCTCCATCGCGGCATGACCTCGTAAAAGGCTCTCCACCTCGCTCTCGCTCAGCAGCCCTGCCGAGGCGGGGTCATCCGAAATCGCATCGGCAAAATCAGCCGCAGAGGGAACGTGCTCCAGTTCTGCGCGGTGAGTTTGTGAAGTCTCCACCATCAAAGAAGAAAGTTCTTCTCCTTCCGGAGCGTAGGAAAAGTCCAACGTCTGCGGTGCGCCGCAGGCTGACAAAAGCAGCAGCAAAACTATTGTGCTGCATATAGCAAACCTTTTTTTCACAAATTATCCCCCTATGGAAAGTGTGAAGGTATCATAGCAAATTAAAAACCTGTTTTCAAGCATTGACAGGGAACGTTCTTATAAAAAACAGGACACCCAGTTCGGATGTCCCGTATCTATTTGGCCTACCGAAGCAAAAAACAACGCTTTTGCGCCGTACAAGCGTTTTGCGCAGCAAAACCTTGGCGGAGGGCAAATTCACTTCGCCCGAGCATTTTAATTTCCTGCCGGAATCCAAAAAATCGGCGCTTTTGCGCCGTACAAGCGTTTTGCGCAGCAAAACCTTGGTGGAGGGCGAATTCACTTCGCCCGAGCATTTTAATTTTCTGCCGGAATCCAAAAAATCGGCGCTTTTGCGCCGTACAAGCGTTTTGCGCAGCAAAACCTTGGCGGAGGGCGAATTCACTTCGCCCGAGCATTTTAATTCCCTGCCGGAATCCAAAAAAGAGGTCACAACATACGTTGTGACCTCTTTTTTGGAGCGGGCGACGAGGCTCGCTCGCGGTGTTATCACACCGCGACACGCACAGCGGGCGACAAACGCCCCACTGGGGCGTTTTCTCGCTTCGCTCGCGCCCTGTTCGCCCCTCTGCCCGCTGGAGTCAAAAAATAAAGGCATGACTTACGTCATGCCTTTATTTTTTGGAGCGGGCGACGAGGCTCGAACTCGCTACCTCCACCTTGGCAAGGTGGCGCTCTACCAGATGAGCTACGCCCGCGGAACAAGATGTACTATACCAGACATTTTTCGCTTTGTCAAGCATAGATTTTAGGATTCTGTTGCAAAATGCGGGGGGCTGTGATACACTTGCCCAGTAAATCGTATTTTTCAGGAGGCAGTCATGGCCACTTTACAGGAAGAGATCTCCCGCCGCCGGACGTTTGCGATCATTTCGCATCCGGACGCCGGTAAAACCACGCTGACGGAAAAGTTCCTGCTTTACGGCGGGGCGATCGCCCAGGCGGGCGAGGTCAAGGGCAAGCGCGAGCGCGCGGCGAAGTCCGACTGGATGGAAATCGAAAAGCAGCGCGGCATTTCCGTCACGTCGTCAGTCATGCAGTTCCAGCACGGCGGCTACTGCATCAACATCCTCGACACGCCGGGACATCAGGACTTCTCCGAGGACACGTACCGCACACTGATGGCCGCGGACAGCGCCGTCATGGTCATTGACGGCGCAAAGGGCGTCGAGCCGCAGACGCGCAAGCTCTTCAAGGTCTGTGCTCTGCGCAACATCCCCATCTTTACCTTTATCAATAAGATGGACCGCGAGACGCGCGACCCGCTCGAGCTCTGCGAGGAGGTCGAGCGCGAGCTCGGCATCGACACCTATCCCGTCAACTGGCCGATCGGCTGCGGCAAGGAGTTTGCCGGCGTGTACGACCGCGATAAGCGCTGCATCCTGCACTTCACCGATGCGGGTCACGCCAAAAAGGCGGGCATCACGGAAATCGAGCTCGACGATCCCGCGCTTGTCGACCTGATCGGTCAGGCCCGCCGCGACACGCTCGCCGACGAGGTCGAGCTGCTCGGCGCGGGCCGCGACTTTGACCTGGACGCCGTGCGCTGCGGCAAGCTCTCCCCCGTGTTCTTCGGCAGCGCGCTCACGAACTTCGGCGTCGAGCCGTTTTTGAACGCGTTTTTAGAGATGACCACGCCGCCGCTGCCGCGCGTAAGCGACGCGGGCGAGGTGGACGTCTACTCCCCCGAGTTCTCCGCCTTTGTTTTCAAAATTCAGGCCAACATGAACAAGGCCCACCGCGATCGTCTGGCGTTCATGCGCATCTGCTCGGGCAGGTTTGAGCGCGACACGGAGTATTTCCACGTCCAGTCGGGGCGCAAGATGCGCCTTTCCCAGCCGCAAACGATGATGGCCGCCGAGCGCGAGATCGTCGACGAGGCCTACGCGGGCGACATCATCGGCGTGTTTGATCCCGGTATCTTCTCGATCGGCGACACGATCACGATGCCCGGCAAAAAGTTCCGCTTCTCCGGCATCCCGACGTTCGAGCCCGAGCACTTCATGCTCGTCTCACCCAAGGACACGATGAAGCGCAAGCAGTTCGTCAAGGGCGTGGAGCAGATCGCGCAGGAGGGCGCCATCCAGATCTTCAAAATCCCCGACAGCGGCTTTGAGGACGTGGTCGTCGGCGTGGTCGGCACGCTGCAGTTCGACGTGTTCGAATACCGCATGAAAAACGAGTACGGCGTCGACCTGCGCATGAGCGGCCTCCCCTATGAGCACCTGCGCCTGATCCGCGAGTGCCCATGCGACGTGAAGGACCTGATGCTCTGCTCGGGCTCCCGCGTGCTCGAGGACTTCAAGGGCCGCAAGCTCATCGCCTTCGGCGGCGAGTGGAGCGTGGGCTTTCTCACCAAGCACAACGAGGGTCTTATCCTCGACGACTGGCTCAGCGTGTGATTTTGCCCGAAAATTGCAAAAACATCAAAAGGAGCGCGGTTTCCGCGCTCCTTTTTGTCTGCTTTTTTGTCGAAAAAAGGTCAAATTCTCTGTTGGCAAACGTTAAGAACGCGTATTATAGTGTGAGCTGCAAAAAAAGAGTAGGTGCAGCCGCTTCGACCGCATCTCAAACGATAATAGCAAACCCGGTGAAAACCGGCGACGCAAAGCTATAGGGCCTTACCCCTGGGAACAGGGCTGGCAGCCAGTTACCGAAAGGAGATCGCCGTATGAAACGGCTGTTTCGTCATGCCTGCGCTATGCTCGCAGTGCTTCTTGTCATGTCCATGTTCACGGTTGTGAACGCCTACGCCCCTTACCTCATCGCCACGACCGACGTGCAGTTCACCTCCGGCGACGATGTGTGCAAGAAGGCCGCTGAGCTCTGCAAGGACGCCAAGACCGACATGGACAAGGTCACCGCGATCTACAACTACATCGCCGGTCACTACACCTACGACACCAAGCTCGCTAACGACATCACCTCCGGCAAGGTCAGCAAGTACATCCCCGACACCGCTGCCACCCTGAACAGCGACAAGGGCATCTGCTACGACCTCGCGTCCCTCTTCGCCGCCATGTGCCGCAGCCAGGACATCCCCTGCACCCTCACCAAGGGCTGCGCCGGCAGCAGCTACCACGCCTGGAACAAGGTCAACGTCAGCGGCAACTGGTACCAGATCGACATGACCTATGCCGTCACCAAGCGCGTCATCAACGAGACCTCCTTCGCCGGCTGCGTCTCCCCCCTGACCTACTCCCAGCAGAGCGACACGATCGCCGTGTCAGCGGTGGCGTAAACCCTCACAATTCGTCGAAAGACGGCGGCAGATATTCTCTGCCGCCGTCTTTTCTGCGCGGTATTAGTTCTGTTAATATCTTATATATTTTTTGAAAATCGCCTTGCGTTTTGGGCAAATCTGGTATACTGCGAACATAAAATATTGGCAAACGCAAATATCTGTGCGGCTCGCAGAAGAGCAACTGTACAGAAAAAGGCACAGCAGGCGAAAGCCTGTGTCGCAAAGCCACGGATCTAAACGGCGCTCGCGCCGCACGGCAGCCGGTTGCCAAATGCAGATCACTCCCCCCTTCTTCGCGCCGTACAGGCAGAAGAAGGAGGATTTTTTTATGTCTGAGAAGAAAGTTGGCAAGCGCCTTCTCACCTGGGTCCTGGTCCTCGTGATGACGCTGTCGCTATTGCCGCTGAACGTACTGGCGGAATACTCTACCTCCCCCGCGAGTATTCTCCCCCCTGATACAAAGTGTATCGTCTATACGTTTTACAATGGCGATGAGATAGTTGATAAACAGGAGATTAAGAACAATGAATCTCTCAGAGTTCCGGCTACTCCTGAGAAGGAAGGCTATCAGTTCACTGGTTGGTTCGATCAAGATGAAAACAAGTTCACTGATTTCGGAATCGCAATCTCTGTCACAAAGGATAGCACTGACGTAGACCTCTACGCCGAGTTTGTTCCTGTGTGTTACGTCTACTTCATGGACGGCACTGGCAGCGATGCTCGCATCATCGCTACTGAAACGCTGACGCCGGAAGGCTCTCTCAGCAGTGAAGATTTTAATCGTGCGAAATTGCTCGTTCCCGTAAGCGCCGAACAGGCAGTTATCGGCTGGACAAAAGATGGCCAGCAAGTCGACAATGTTTCCTACGTTGAGGGTGGCTCTATCTATCTTTACCCCATCGTAGCAAATGGTCACTGGATCACCTTTGATTCAAAGGGCGGCAGCTATGTTGAGCCGCAGTTTGTAACTGACACCACTAAGGTGCCCACTCCCCCGACTAAGCCTGGTTACGACTTTGCCGGCTGGTACAAGGACGACACCCAATTCATCTTTGGTAGTAATTTAACTGAAAACCTCACTCTGACCGCGCACTGGACTGAAAAAGCGAACGTTCAGTACACCGTCATCCACTGGCTGGAAAATGCAGACAACGACGAGCATTCCTTTAAAGAGTCTGAGTCTAAAATTGGTACAGCTGGTAACCAGACTGCCGCCAGTGCCAAGTCTTATGATGGCTTTACTGCGCAGGCAATCACGCAGCAGACCATTAACGGCGACGGCTCCACCATTGTCAACGTTTACTACAAGCGCAATGTGTATACCATAACGTTCTATTTGGATAACCCCATTTATACCTGCGGTAAAGAGGCGCATACGCATTCCGGATGGGACGCATTGGGTGGTTGCTATAACCGGAAGGGTAAACTTACTTGCACAAAAGAAGCGCACACTCACAATTCCTCCTGCAAAACTTCTACGCTCACTATTACCGCCAAGTACGGTGCTAACATCTCCAATCAGTGGCCGACCGTCAATGGCAGCAGCACTTGGCGAACGAAAGAATCTTTTGGTTTGTTAGAGTCCCCTACCTATCAGGTCAATATTGATACAATGCCTTTAGATGGCGCAAACTTCTATGGGCCGAAAACCGGTTCTGGCAGTCAAACTGCTCACTATTATGTAGAAGTTCTCCCCGGTGAAACCGGAACTAATCATAACGGTACAACCTACAAACTGCATCACAGCGATACCAGTCCCGGAACCGGTTATAACGTAACTAAAGAAGACCAGTACCCCATCACCGGTTTCACTTATGCAGACGGCACTCGGATTGGCAAGAGCTACAATAACGCCAAGTTCTACTACACCCGCAACAGCTACAACATTGTGTATGTGAACACCGGCGCTGAGGATGATAAGACATTCTCCTACAAATTTGAGGCTCCCATCTCTGATGCTGGAAACTATAAGCCCACTACTGCTCCCGCAGGCAAAGAAGGATATGAGTTTGCCGGTTGGTACGCTGATCCGGCGGGCGAGCAGCCCTATGACTTCGCCCACAAGACCATGCCCGCGCAGAACATCACCGTTTATGCCAAGTGGGCCGCGCCGGTGCATACAGTCACCTTCAAGGTCGGCAATGAGCCTGTTAAGACGTTGAACAAAGTCAAACACAATGAGGCTATCGCCACCGCCGATTGGCCGACTGCCCCCACATCTTCCGAAGGTGACTTCCTCGGCTGGACCTATCAGGACGGCAAGCCCTTCAACCCTAACACCAAGATCACCGGCGACCTCACGCTGTACGCCAAGTTCGGCAACAAATCTGGTTATGGCGTGACGTATGTTACCGCCGAAGGTAGCAGCTCGGTCACCGACGACAAACTCTATGCCGAGGATGCGTACGCAACCGTTCGCAACGGCCCTTCCGCCGCCCCCAATGGTGAGGTCTTCCTGTACTGGACGAACAACGGCAAGAAGTACTATCCCAACGATAAGGTCTTAGTGCCGAAGGGCGGCGTTACCCTGACGGCTGTTTACGGCCCCGTGGCTGAAACGGTCACACTGACGTATAACGCAAACTTTGGCACTCCCCCCGCATCCAAGCAGATTTCTGGTCTAAAGAATAACGGCCTCATTAATCTTCTCTCTTATGATGAACTGGAGCTTCCCAAGCGCGATGGCTACACGTTTACTGGCTGGAACACCCAGCGAGACGGCCATGGCATTAGCTTCGCTGCCGGTACGTCTGCCGCCCGCGTGGATAAGGTTGGACCCAATGTTCTCTATGCACAGTGGGAGAAGACCACGATTGATGACGAAGTCATCGTTACCATCACCGGTAACAGCGACACTAAGGTCTACAACGGTTCCGAGCAGTCCGTCATCGGCTATACCACCGATGTTGGTGATAAGGCTATCACTGTTACGCTGAAAGAAACTGGCAAGGACACTGCTAAGGGCACCGACGTTGGCACCTATTCGATGGGTCTGACTCCGGAGAGCTTCACTGTCACCTCTTCCACTTACACCAAGATCAAAGTTGTCGTCAATGACGGTAAGCTTGAAATCACCCCCATCACCGACGAAGTCACTGTTACCATCAACGGTAACACTGATACAAAGGTCTACAACGCTTCTGAGCAGTCCGTCTCCGGCTACACCACCGATGTTAACGGCAAGACTATCAGCGTCGCTCTGAAAGAGGGTTCCAAGGCAGAAGCCAAGGGCACTGATGTTGGCAAGTATGATATGGGCCTGACCACAAATGACTTCGCCGTCACTTCTACAAACTACACTAACATTAAGGTCATCGTCATCGATGGTTGGCTTGAGATCACTCCCATCACCGAAACGGCCACTGTCACCATCACCGGCAATCACAATTCTGTGAAGTACAACGGCCGCGAGCAGTCCGTCACCGGCTTCACCTATACCGCACCGGAGGGCGTCACTGTTACCCTGAATGCCGGTTCTAAGGCAGAAGCTAAGGGTACTGATAAGGGCACCTACTATATGGACCTGACTAAGGGTGACTTCATCGTCTCTTCTAAGATCTACAAGAAATTCGAGATCATTGTGAAAGACGGTTACCTTGAGATCACCAGAAGCGGCGGCTATCATCCCCGTCCCAAGCCCACTGTGGAGATCGAAGACGATGACGCGCTCGGTCTGAACACGACCGACCACTTCGCCTATATCGTCGGTTACGGCAACGGCGAGGTCCGCCCGCAGAACAACATCACCCGCGCCGAGGTCGCGACCATCTTCTTCCGCCTGCTGACCGACGACGTCCGCGACGAGAACCTGACCAAGACCAACCGCTATTCCGACGTGACGCGCGCCGACTGGTACAACACCGCGGTCTCGACCCTCAGCTCCATGGGCATCATCACGGGCTACCCCGACGGCACGTTCCGCCCGAACGCCGCCATCACCCGCGCTGAGTTCGCCGCCATCGCCGCCCGCTTCGATCACGACGGCGACAAGACCACTGCGAAGTTCAGCGACATCGCGACCCACTGGGCCAAGGACGAGATCAGCATCGCCTACAACAACGGCTGGATCAACGGTTATCCCAACGGCACCTTCGGCCCCCAGCGCGACATCACCCGTGCCGAGACCATGACGCTCGTCAACCGCGTGCTGAACCGCCAGCCCGAGACCGAGGAGGACCTGCTCCCCAATATGGTCACTTGGACGGACAACGCCGATAAGAACGCCTGGTACTACCTCGCCGTTCAGGAAGCGACGAACAGCCACTACTACAAGTTCAAGACGAACTCCCAGTATGAGAAGTGGAGCGAGCTGCGCGAGACCCGCGACTGGACGCAGCTGGAAAAGTAAGTCAAAAATCCTCCACCCCCTATTGTAAAAGGAAGAACCTCTCGCAAGAGCGGTTCTTCCTTTTTTGCACTCCCCTCGCGATCTCAAAATCCATTGACAAAGCGAGCGTTCCTGTGTATCATATCAACATACTTATAAGATAGGATTTATCTCAATGGCCACTATTTACGCGGACAACGCCGCCACGACCCAAATGAGCCGTGCCGCGATCGACGCCATGCTCCCCTATCTGGAGACGATCTATGGCAACCCCTCAAGCCTGCATTCCGTCGGCCAGCAGGCGGCCGGGGCGCTGCTCAGCGCGCGCGACCGCATCGCAAAATGCCTGAACGCTTCCCCGCGCGAAATTTACTTCACCTCCGGCGGCAGCGAGGCCGACAATCAGGCCATCCTCTCCGCCGCGCGCCTTGGCGAACGCAAAGGCAAAAAGCACATCATTTCGACCGCGTTCGAGCACCACGCCGTGCTGCACACGCTGAAAAAGCTTGAAAAAGAGGGCTTCACCGTCGAGCTTCTCCCCGTCGGCCCCATTGGTACCGTGACGGCGCAGCAGGTCAAGCGCGCCATCCGCGAGGATACGTGCCTGGTTTCTGTCATGTACGCCAACAACGAGATCGGCTCCATCCTGCCGATCAGCGCGATCGGCGCAGTCTGCCGCGCAGCGGGCGTGCTGTTCCACACCGACGCCGTGCAGGCCGCGGGGCATCTGCCCATTGACGTCAAGGCGCAGAACATCGACCTGCTGTCACTCTCCGCGCACAAGTTCCACGGGCCGAAGGGCACCGGCGTGCTGTACGCCCGTCAGGGCGTCTTCCTGACGAACCTCATCGAGGGCGGCGCGCAGGAACGCGGCAAGCGCGCGGGTACGGAGAACATCCCCGCCATCATGGGCATGGCTGCGGCGCTCGAAGACGCCTGCGCGCACCTCGACGAGAACGCGAAAAGGGTCAGCGCTCTGCGCGACCGTCTGATCGATGGCCTGTCCAAGATCCCGCACAGCGCGCTCAACGGCGATCCCGTGAATCGCCTGCCCGGCAACGTGAGCTTCTGCGTCGAGGGCGTCGAGGGCGAAAGCCTGCTGCTTCTTCTCGACGCAAAGGGCATCTGCGCGTCGTCCGGCAGCGCGTGCACATCCGGCTCGCTCGACCCAAGCCATGTGCTGCTGGCCATCGGCCGCCCGCATGACGTGGCGCACGGCTCGCTGCGCCTGAGTCTGTGCGAGTGGAACACCGACGAGGAAATCGACCGTATCCTCGATGCCGTGCCCGAGGTCGTGGAATACTTACGCGGCATGTCCCCGCTGTGGAAGGACCTCGTCAGCGGCAAAAAGCCGTTCATTTTATAAGCACGCGGCAAAATAAGGCAAAACGATAAACGCGGCATCGCTTCTCACAGGGGACATTCCCTGCGCCAAAGCGTGCCGCATGATGTGAGGAAATATGGATAAGGTACTCATTGCGATGAGCGGCGGTGTGGACTCGAGCGTCGCCGCATTTTTGATGAAGGAGCAGGGCTGTGAGTGCATCGGCGCGACGATGAAGCTCTTTCACAACGAGGACATCGGTGTCAGCCGCATGAAGACCTGCTGCTCGCTCGAGGACGTCGAGGACGCGCGTCTCGTCGCGCTGCACCTCGGCATCCCCTATTATGTCTTCAACTTTTCAGACGACTTCAAGGGGCAGGTCATCGACCGCTTCATCTCGTCCTACGAGCGCGGCGCGACACCGAACCCCTGCATCGACTGCAACCGCTACCTGAAGTTCGAGCGGCTCTACGAGCGCGCCCGCATTTTAGGCTGCGACGCCATTGTGACCGGCC
>ENA-OWRJ01002995-OWRJ01002995.1-human-gut-metagenome-genome-assembly--contig:-NODE-2995-length-13096-cov-4.602715_pt1 | contig 13096 bp, 10 predicted proteins | sample MGYA00248269_ERZ651897 | MGnify/ENA primary metagenome ERZ651897 (study PRJEB26924, sample SAMEA4378252) | human gut metagenome | biome: human gut; feature: human-associated habitat; material: faeces...
TAGTAGTTATACATGCTGTCGTCCGCCGCCATATCCGCGGGCGGATTGTAGCGGTAGGTATAGCTGCCGTAGATTGCCCAAAGCGTGCCGTCGGCTCCGGCCTGAATGGTATTGAGATCCGTGCTTCCCATCCAGCCCTCCGGGACCTCGGGCAGCTGGAATTCGGTCAGTTCGGTGCAGTCGCCGGTTTCGATGTCCATCTTGAACAGCGCCGAGCGGTAGTTGTCATACTCGATTTCCTCACCGTTTTCGTCGGTGTAGGTCTGCTTGCCGTCGATGATACTGCCGGTGAAGTAGAGGTTCGCACCCGAGATCGTCGAGGTGTTCACATACTGAATGTTGTCGGGAATCGGAAGAAATTCCGCCTGATAAGTGTACTTGCTGGTGCTGGCCGCCTTTTCGTCGTTCGTTTCGGTTTTTGTTCCGGTACTGGAACCGGGATTGGCAGGGTCTGTTGTATTGTCGCTGTTTTTGCTGCAGCCGGCAAACATGCCCAGCAGCATCACAATTGCGAGCAGCGCCGCAATCATACGATACGTTTTCATAAATACTCCTTTCCGCGTGGAGAGCTTTCTCCACATATTGTGTATCAATTTCCGTTTGGCCCTATCATAGCAGGCTTTCTTTCAAGTGAAAACCCCCTATGGACATTTTTAAGAAAATTTTAAGAGGTTTGTATTTCCGTGTTTTCCGGATTATGCGCCGGAAGGGTGAGGGTGGCAGTGAAGGTATCGTCCGTCAGATTCTTTTCGAAGGTCCCTCCCAGCTGGCGCATGATTTTTTCGCAGATGCGAAGGCCGATGCGGTTGCTTTCAACTTGGCCGGGGTCCTTCAGGACCGCGTTCGTCTGGCAGATCGTGAGCGTTCCCTCCTCCTGCGCAACAAGGACATGCACAGGCTTTTGGGGATCCGCATATTTGCAGATGTTGTCCGCCAGGTTATCGAGTACGCGCTTAAAATACGACGCGTCGACCTCGATCTCGCACGAGACCGGCTGCACTGCGCGTAAGACCGTAAAGCCCTTCTGCTCGAGCATCACGATCCCCTCGCCTACCATCTGGTCCAGAAATGCCGCCGCGTCGAAGCGCTCGAGCTTTACCGGAAGCTCCTGCGTGCCGAAGACGAGCGAGTACCGGAAGAGCTCGTCGGTGAGCGTTTTGAGCTGCATGGCTCTGCTGTAGGCGGCAGAAATGTAGCTCTGATAAGCCTCCTGCGAGCTGTACTGCCCGCTCTGCGCGAGGTCGAGATAGCCAAGCAGCGCCGTGAGCGGATTTCGGATATCGTGGCTCATGGCGGAGATGAGCTCCTGATTCTGCTTTAAGGCCTGCTGCTGGTCGGCTGTCTTTTTGAGAATGGATTTTCGCATTTCCTCGACGCTCTCGGTCAGCCGCGCCAGCTCGTCATCGCCGCTCGCCACAAGCTGCAATTGCAGGTTCCCATCTCCGATCTGCCGCACCTCGTTTGAAATTTCAACGATCGCGCGCGTGATGCGCCGGTTATAAAACAGCATGAAGATCGCAAACGTCACGCAGGCGATCGCGATGGCGCCGATCTGCACGCCGTCATAGAGCTTCGTCTCGGAAAAATCGTACACAACGGCCTGAAACACGCCGTCTCGCAGGTACACAGGATAGCTCGTCACATTATAGAGATCGTCCAGATTTTCCGTGCCCGCGCTCTGCTCGTCAATGCCCCACCAGCCGGCCTCTAACGCAAGCCTCCGGTCCTTATATAATAAGATGTAGGTGTCGTCCTGCGAAATCGCCCAGCGGGAAATATACTCCGTGTCGTAGGAAGCCAGGTTGAACTCCCGCGCGTAGGTCTGAAACGACGAGACCGTTGCAAGATTTCTCTGGTTCTGCGCGCTCTCGCTCATGTAAATGTTCTCAACGAGCGCCTGCCCGACCGTGTCCGTCAGTAAATACATGCCGATGGCGGCGAGTAAGGCGGCCAGCATCGTGACAAGCAGCTTTCGGTGGAGCGTCCGGAACCGCGGCTTTTTCGGCTTAATCAATCTGATACCCCTTTCCCCAGATTGTCCGGATGAGGCGGGGATTCGCCGGGTCGTCTTCGAGCTTTTTGCGCAGGTTCACGATATGTACCATAACGGTGTTGTTGGACGCGGGCATGTATTTTTCGTGCCACACGCCCTCATAGATCTGCGCGACCGAAACGACGCTTCCCCGATGGTCGGCCAGGAACTGCAAGATCGAATACTCCGTCTCCGTCAGCTCTAACGCCTCGCCGCCGCGCAGGATCCTCCGGTTCTCTTCGTCGAGCACCACGTCGCTTTTGAGCTGCTTTCCCGTGACCTTGCCCTTATAGACGCGGTAGCGCCGGAGGAGCGAATCGACCTTCATCAGAAGCTCCCCATGGGAAAACGGCTTTGCCAGATAGTCATCGCCGCCCGATGAATACGCCTCCAGCTTATCCTGCTCCTGCGTTCTGGCTGTCAGAAACAGGATCGGCGCGCTGCTTATGCTCCGGATCTCCCGGCTGGCCTCAATGCCGGAGAGCTCGGGCATCATGATATCGAGCAGGATCAGATCGATGTCCGGCTCTTTTCGTATCGTCTCGACTGCGAGCCGTCCGTTCGGCGCCTCGAGCACGCGGTAGCCCCGGCTCTCGAGCAGAATGCGGATGATGCGGCGGATGTCCGCCTCGTCGTCCACCACTAAAATGCGGATAGAATCATCCATAACATCCTCCAAAAATAGTCAATAAAGCAAGCGTTTTGGGGCGCGCTGACGCCCCTGTCCCCTGTGTTTTCCCCATTGTATCACACGCGAGAGGCATTTTTGCGGTTTTTAAGAATTTTTAAGAACATGGACATTTGCGAAAATTCTGATATAATAAAAATGATATCCCCCTTAAAGGAGGCTTTCATGGACATTCTATACGAGGACAGCCGAATCCTTGTCTGCATCAAGCCCGCGGGTGTTCTTTCGGCGGGCGACGAGCCGGGCGGGATAGTCGATCTTCTGCGAAAGGAGCTCAGAGATGAGCACGCGTGCGTCCGCTCTGTCCACAGGCTCGACGCGCAGGTCTCAGGGCTCATGGTCTTTGCCCGGTCCCAGGCGGCCGCCGGAATTTTATCCGAACAGGTGCGGGAGCGTGTGTTTGAGAAAGAATATCTCGCCGTCGTGCACGGAAGGCTCAAGGATGCTTCCGGTCAGATGGAGGATCTGCTCTGGTACAACCGCTCGCTTCGAAAGTCGCGCGTCATGGACGCGCCCGGCAAGGATGTAAAGCGGGCGTTGCTGTCTTACGAGGTGCTCGGCTACGCGGAACACGCAGACGCATCGCTGGTCAAGATCCGCCTGCACACCGGACGGACGCATCAGATCCGCATCCAGTTTTCCTCCCGCGATCATGCGCTCTTCGGAGACCGGAAATACGGTGCGGGAGACGAGGATGGCTGCGCGTCGATTGCGCTCTGGTCGTGGCGACTCGCGTTTTTGCACCCGCAAAGTGAGACGCCTGTCTCATTTTCCAAGACCCCGCCGCCTGTTTTCCCGTGGAATCTGTTTGATTTCTCCGAATAGCAGAAAAATCGGTTTCTTTTCTCAACAAAGCGTTGCTTTTTTCGGATGCACGCTCTATAATACCGCTTGCGCCCGCCAAGTTTCGGGGCATCAGCTTTAACGTTTCGCAGAACAGGATATTCTTGAATTATTTGGAAAATGATGTGGAAGGGCCCAAGATAAGGGGAGAGGATATGGCGGCTACGATTGAACAGGTAAATATGACGGAGGGCGCGCTGCTCCCGAAGATCATCCGCTTCTCGCTTCCGCTGGCAGCAACGGGTGTTTTGCAGCTGCTGTTCAACGCGGCGGACGTGATTGTCGTCGGAAAATTTGCCGGGGCGACGGCGCTGGCCGCGGTCGGCGCAACGACGGCGCTCATCAACCTCCTCGTCAACGCCTTCATGGGTATCTCCGTCGGCGTCAACATTCTCGTTGCGCGCTATCTCGGCTGCCGCGAAGATGAGCGTGTACGCGCCTGCGTCCACACGGCGTTCGCCCTGAGTTTGCTGCTGGGTCTGGTCGTGATGGCCGCGGGGCTGACGCTCTCGACGCCGATGCTGGAGCTGATGAAAACGCCCAAGGACGTGCTGCCGCTGTCGAGTCTCTATCTTCGCATCTATTTTCTCGGCATTCCCGGCACCATCATGTATAACTTCGGCGCCGCACTTCTGCGTGCGTTTGGAGACACCAAGCGCCCGATGCTGTTTCTGACGATCTCTGGCATCGTCAACGCCTGCCTGAACCTCTTTTTCGTCATCGTGTGCAGCATGAGCGTCGACGGCGTTGCGACCGCAACGGTCATCTCGCAGTATATTTCACTTTTCCTCGTCGTGCGCTGCCTGCGCAGAAGCGAGGGACTGAGCCATTTGGAGCTGAAAAGCATCCGGCTGGACCGGGAAGAGTCTCTGCGCATGATTCAGATCGGTCTTCCTGCGGGTTTGCAGAGTACGCTGTTCAGCATCGCAAACGTGCTTGTGCAGAGCTCGGTCAACTCCTTCGGCGCAAGCGTCGTTGCGGCAAACACCGCAGCTGCCAGCATTGAGGGCTTTGTCTACACGGCAATGAATTCCGTCTTCCACGCTGCCATCACCTTCACCAGCCAGAATCTCGGCGCAGGCAGAATCGACCGCATCAAAAAGGTGCTCACCGCCTGCCTGACGACGGTTCTGATGATCGGGCTTCCGCTGTGCCTGACCTGTTTCCTGTTTGGAAGACAGCTGCTCGGCATCTACGTTTCGAGCGCTGATGCGACTTATGAAGACGTGATCCGCTACGGGCTCGTCCGTCTGCACCGGTTCGGCAGCCTCTATTTCCTGTGCGGGCTGATGGAGGTTATGTGCGGCATGGTGCGCGGGCTTGGAAAAACCTGGCTGCCGATGTTTGTTACGGGCGTCGGCGCATGTTTGAGCCGGATTGTCTGGATCTATACCATCTTCCAGATCCACCATACGCCGGAAATCCTCTACTGGTCCTATCCCATGAGCTGGATTCTGACGCTTGTGCTGCACAGCGTCTGCTTTTTTGTGATCTATCGCCAATATGAACGAAAACTGGCGGGGAATACGCCCGCCGCAACCTGAAAGGAAGGATTTTATGCGAGTCATCGACATGGCGGATATCATCCGCGCCATGCAGAATGAAACCCAGTTTGTTCTGCGCTGCGAAGAGGTGTTCCACGACAAAATCAGCTCCGCCGCCGCGTCCATTTTATCGGCGCAGCCCCAGAAGCCCTTCGTCTGCCTCACGGGTCCCTCCGGCTCGGGCAAAACGACAACCGCCATGCGCCTGAAGGCGTATCTCGAAAACCTCGGCGTAAAGGTCTGCCAGCTCAGCATGGACAATTTCTTCCTGCCGCTTGACCAGCGCCCGCCCGAGGTCACCGACTGGGAGTCTCCCTACTGCGTGAACCGTGAGCTGCTGTTAGATACCGTCGACAAGCTCAGCCGGGGCGAGACGGCGCAGGTACCGTGGTACGATTTTAAAAATAACAAAACCGGTGGCTACACGCCCATGGAGGGAAGCCGGGAGGCCATCATCATTGCCGAGGGGATCCATATGCTGAACCCGCTCCTCTTTGATCCCATGCGCTCTCGCGCAACGGGCGTGTATGTTGCGCCGCGCACGAGAATCATCACGCCCGACGACCGCATCGTCAAGCCCGAACAGGTGCGCGTGGCCCGACGCATGATCCGCGACTATCTCTCCCGCGGCCGGACGCTCCGGGAAACCATCGAGCGCGCGCAGTCGGTCGACCAGGGCGAGGTGCAGTACATTGCGCCCAACAAAAAGAACGCGTCCATTCACATCGACACCTTCCACGACTATGAGCCGTGCATCCTGACAAAATACCTGCGCGAAATTCCGAAATTCTCCGAGGAGCTGACACCGGAATTCATGCGCGCGCATAATCTGGATATCCTCATGGACGTCGTGAAGGAGCTTCCGCCGCTCACAACGAACTACGTCCCGAAGGATTCCATCGTAAGAGAATTCGTCGGCGGCAGCATTTTCAAATACTGACCCCTGCGCCCGATCCAGAAAGAAACGAGGAAGCGTTATGGACGAAATTCGCATCAGCCATGTCTCCAAGAGCTATACGACGCTCTCTACAGACCTTGTCATCGGAAACGCCAAGCGCCCAAGCCGGACGCGGACGGTGCTGGAGGATGTGAACCTCGCCTTCCCCGCCGGGCAGCTTTCGGTGCTGGTGGGACGAAGCGGGTGCGGCAAGAGTACGCTTCTGAAAATGCTCGCGGGAAAAGAAGCGCCGGATTCCGGCGAAATTTCGCTCCCCCATGGCTGGCACGCGGCGCTTCTCAGCCCCGAGCCCTACGTCATCACGTGGACCAATGTGCGGCAGAATGTGGCGATGGCCTCCGGCGTGGGAAAAACGCCCGAAGAGCGCTATGAGCACGCGCTGGAATACGTCCGGCTCGTGGGGCTGGAGGACTACGCCGACCTTTCACCGGTGGAGCTATCGACCGGCATGAAGCAGCGGCTGGGCCTCGCTCGCGTATTGGCAAGTCAGGCGGAGCTTCTTCTCATGGACGAACCGTTCGCGTCTTTGGACTTCATCACCCGCGCGGAATTGCAGAACCAGGTCCTGCAGCTGCAAAAAAACATGCCGCGCACGATCGTTCTCGTCACGCACCAGTTAGACGAGGCGCTGCTGCTCGGACAGTCCGTTACGGTTATGCACGAGCTGGGGAAAACCGAGACATTCGATCTGTCCCATATTCCGTATCCGCGCGATTTATCAAGTCCCGAGCTTCTTCGTCTGCGCGAGGCTGTCACCAAGGCCTGCCGCCGGTAAAGGAAGTTTGCCATCAGGATTTTTTGCAGGGCGCACGGAAAAAAGTATTTGCAAAACCGTGCGCCCTGTGCTAGAATAAAGCCAACGAAATAAAAGGATAGCGCGCGCGCCGTTTTGGCGCAGGCTGAATGGGGTGAGATGCCCCGCGAGTCGGTCACTGTGATGCTCTTTGAGCTAAGTCAGGTCTGCTGAGCGCTGTCCCGTACCTGCGCCGGAACCGGGGTCGAACGTGTATTTCTCTCAAACGCAGAGAGTGTATCCGTGCGGCCAGTGGGTTTGGCTGTGCGGATTTTTTGTTTGTATTTGCCGTCTTTATGGGAGAAGGCGGTGATTGCAATAGATGTCTCTCTTTTCTCCGGCAGTTAAGACCGCTTACGCTCCCCCTGCGTGAGTCCTGCCATAAAAAAACCGGGCGCCTGCTGACTGGGAACCAGCGGGCGCCCGATTTTTTGCGAAGTCGGAAGCACCGGCGCGTCCGGCCGCCGCCATCGCCGGATCCTTTGCTTCGACAGATTTAACGTGACATTTATGGAACACATGGGTATAATACGCATGCGTGCGCCGATTTTGCGCGGCAATGCGGAATGTCCCCAAATTTACGTAGGGGTCGATGCCCACATCGACCCAAGGGCAGTACGAATTCGCCGGAGATTTCCGTAAAATCGGCGCATCGTGCCGGGGCGATGTAGGCTTCGCCCCCTACGCAATGATTGAAACATTACCGAAACCCGTAAGGACGGGCGGTTTTAATTTGTATTTCTTTTTCTTTGGAGGTTTTTATGCGCGGTATTCCTTCGCTGATTACGGACATTCGCAAGCAGGTTTTCGCCGAGGTGGCGCGGATGGCGTATTCGGGCGACTACACACAGATGGAAGACATTCCGTTCCGGATCGTCCCGGGCACAAATCCTTTGCACCGCGAGTCGGTATTTCTCGAGCGTGCGATTGCGGGCGAGCGCGTGCGCCTTGCGATGGGGTTATCGCTGCAGCCCGTGCAGACCCGGACGCTTCTCACCGAGGGCATGGACCAGGCGGCGATTGCCGAGCAGTACTATGAAGCGCCGCTTGTAAACATCATCCCCTACGCCTGCCACGCATGCCCGACGAAGCAGTACCGCGTGACGGAGCTGTGTCAGGGATGTCTCGCCGCTTCGTGCCAGCGGGTGTGCCCGAAGGGCGCGGTGAAATTTGTAAACGGCAAGAGCCGGATCGATCAGAAGCTCTGCATCAAGTGTGGCAAATGCGCCAAATCCTGCCCTTATCACGCCATTACCTATCTTGAGCGCCCGTGTCAGGCGGCGTGCGGGATGGACGCGATCGGCGTGGATGAATACGGCAAGGCGAAAATTGACTATGACCTCTGCGTTTCGTGCGGCCAGTGTCTGGTGAACTGCCCATTTGGCGCGATCGTTGACAAGAGTCAGATCTATCAGGTTATCCGCTCGATTCTGGAGGGAAATGATGTCGTCGCGATTGTTGCGCCGTCATTTGCCGGGCAGTTCGGCAAGGACGTAACGGCGGCGAAATTCGTCGCGGCGATGAAGGCGCTCGGTTTCTCCGACGTGGTCGAGGTCGCGGCGGGCGCGGACATCTGCGCAATTGAGGAAGCGCGCGATTTCCTCGAGAAGGTGCCGACTGAGCAGCGCTTCATGGCGACCTCTTGCTGCCCGTCGTGGCGGATGATGGCAAGAAGACTGTTCCCGAATGAGTCCGGCAATATTTCCATGACCTACACGCCGATGGTCTATACGGCGCGGCTTGTCAAGCGCGAAAAGCCGGAGGCAAAGGTCGTCTTTGTCGGCCCGTGCGCGGCCAAAAAGCTGGAGGCCATGCAGGAAGAGCTCCGGCAGGACGTGGATTTTGTCCTGACCTATGAAGAACTCATGGGCATCTTTGAAGCGAAGGAAATTGACTTCTCGAGCCTCCCGGCAAGTGAGCCCCTCGCACAGGCGACAAGCGCGGGCCGCGGCTTTGCGCAGGCTGGCGGTGTGGCCGCAGCGGTCGAGGAGATCATCCGGCGCGAGCACCCGGATTTCGAGGTAAAGACCCAGCGCGCGGACGGCCTTCGCGAATGCCGGAAACTTTTGATGCTTGCCAAGGCAGGCAAGTTTGACGGATACCTGCTCGAGGGCATGGCCTGCCCCGGCGGGTGCATCGCGGGCGCGGGCACGGTCATCTCCAGCGATGCGGCGGCAAAAAAACTTCAGCAGCATATGGCCGAGGCGGAGATCCAGTCCAGCGCGGACAGCCCGTATGCCGATCTTGCCGACCAGCTGAACGAGCCGTGATGCGCAAAAGCGCCAAAAATCAGAGACAGATTTTGTTCAAAACTGCCTTTGCAAACGGCGTTTCCTCCCGGTAAAATAAATAGGACAACGTGTGGCACTTTGCGTAATTCCGGTTGCAAAGTGCCCGCGTTATTTTTTGCGCATTTTTTGGAGGAACAATATGGAACAAAACAACGCATTTCTCGGGACCGCGCCGATCGGAAAGCTTATGCGCGGCTACGCGCTGCCGTGCATCATATCCTTACTTGTCGGCGCGCTTTATAACATCGTCGACCAGATCTTTATCGCGAACGCCAGCTATTTGGGCTCCTACGGCAACGCGGCCAATACGGTCGTCTTCCCGCTCACGGTCGTGGCGCTCGCCATCGCGGTCATGGTGGGAGACGGCTGCTGCGCGTTCGTCTCGATCAGTCTCGGGCGGCAGGAGGGAAAGAAGGCGAGCCGAAGTGTCGGCAATGCGGTCCTTCTCTGCGTGGCGGCCAGCCTGATCCTCACCGCTGTCTATCTGATTTTCGCTGACCAGATCATCGCCATGTTCGGCGGCACGGTCAACGAGGAGACCTTCCGCCATTCACAGGAATATTTCCTCTATATCACCATCGGCATCCCGCTTTACATGTTCGGTCAGGCGATGAACCCCGTCATCCGCGCCGACGGCAGCCCGCGCTTTGCGATGGTCTCGACGCTTGCCGGCGCGATTGCAAACATCATCTTAGACCCCATTTTCATCTTCTGCTTCCGCTGGGGCATGATGGGAGCCGCCGTCGCGACCGTCATCGGGCAGGCCATCACGGCGGCACTCGCGGTGTGGTATTTGTGTCACATGAAGATCGTGAAGCTCTCAAAGCAAGATTTCCGGCTCGATGGCGCGGTTTGCGGCCGGACACTGGGGCTCGGCATAACGAGCTTTCTCTCGCAGATCTCCCTCGTTGCGGCAATGGCTGCGATCAACAACATGCTCCGCAAATACGGCGCGCTGGATGAGATTTTTTCGCAGGCGCAGTATGCGCAGATCCCAATGGCAGTCGTCGGGATCGTGATGAAGTTCTTCCAGATTGTGATTTCCATCGTCGTCGGCATGGCGGCGGGCTGCATCCCGATCGTGGGCTTCAACATGGGAGCCGGGTTGAAACCGCGCGTGAAGGCGCTTTTTACGAAGCTTCTTACCTGGGAGGCGCTCGTGGGCTTTGCGGCGCTCATTCTGGTGGAGTTCTTCCCCCGGCAGCTCATCGGCATTTTCGGCGCGGCCAATGAGAGCGCGTACTATACGGACTTTGCCATCCGCGCCTTCCGGGTGTATCTTTGCATGCTGCCGCTTGCGTGCGTCAACAAAGCCTGCTTCATCTTCTTGCAGGCGATGGGCAAGGCGGCGGAATCGACAGCGCTTTCCATGATCCGTGAGGTTGTCTTCGGCGTGGGCTTTGCGATATTACTGCCCAGGTTTTTCGCGCTCAGCGGCGTTCTGTACTCCATGCCCGTCTCAGACGTTCTGACGTTCGCGGTCGCGGCGATTCTGATTACAAAAACCTGCCGCGGGCTGGGCGCGGCAGAATAATTTACAAATCCGCGGTGGATTGGAAGCTGCCCTTTGTGGTATGCTATGCACTACAATACGCATAAGGAGGCGCGTGCCATGTGTACAGCGGCGACATATCAGACAAAGGACTTTTATTTTGGACGAAACCTGGACTATGAATTTCCCTACGGCGAAGAGGTCTGCGTCGTGCCGCGGAATTTCCCGGTTCCGCTGCGGCACCTGCCGGAGCTCACGCAGCACCATGCCATCATCGGCATGGCGCACGTGGCGGACAATTACCCGCTGTTTTACGATGCGGTGAATGAGACGGGGCTCTGCATTGCGGGGCTCAACTTCGTCGGAAACGCGGCGTACGCAGAGGTTCAAGACGGCAAGACGAATGTTGCGCAGTTCGAGTTCATTCTGTGGCTGCTCGGCACGTGCCGGGACCTTAGGCAGGCGCGCGAGGCCATTGCAAGCCTGAACCTCGTCGGAACGCCGTTTTCCGCCAAGCTCCCCACAGCGCAGCTGCACTGGATGATTGCCGACAAGACGGGCTGCATCGTGCTGGAATCAATGGCGGACGGGCTTCACGTCTATGAAAATCCTGTGGGCGTTCTGACGAACAATCCCCCCTTCCCGACGCAGCTGTTCGCCCTCAACAATTACGCCCAGCTCTCGCCGAAGCCGCCCGAGAACCGGTTCTCCGAGAACCTTCCGCTGCAAACATATTCCCGCGGCATGGGCGCCATCGGCCTTCCGGGCGATCTGTCATCGACGTCCCGCTTTGTCCGCGCGGCCTTTACCCGGCTGAACGCAAAATCGGAAGACGGCGAGATGGCGTCTGTCAGTCAGTTTTTCCATATTCTGACTTCTGTCGAGCAGACGCGCGGCTGCTGCGAGCTGGAAAACGGGAAGTTCGAGATCACGCTCTATTCGAGCTGCTGCAACGCAGACAAAGGCATTTACTACTACACGACCTATGAAAACCGGCAGATTACGGCGGTCTCGCTCTTCGAAGAGGATTTAGACGCGTGCGGGCTTGTGCGCTTTCCATTAGTGAACACCCAGTCCGTCCAGTACCTGAACGGGAAACACGCATAACGCGCCGGCGGTGCATCTCTCATGCGCCGCCGGTCTTCGTTTTTTGCGAAAATTTCCCGCGAAAGCGCATCCGGATATCGCGGAAAATGCCCAGCGGACGCGCGGAAAAAGATTTGACAGGCAACAAAAAAGCGGATATGATATACGCGGTCCGGCGGGCGCTTTTCTTCTCTTTGAAATCACCGCTTGCCCGCCCGCAGCCCAGAGATATGGAGGAATCCCGATGAAAGAATCCATTCACAAATATTTTAAGCTCGGAACGCTGCAGTGGATGAGCTTCCCGAACAGCGCTCCCTTGGATGCATTGACGGCGATCGCGCGCGACGACTTCTTTGACGCAGTCGAGATCAAGTCCTACGGTGCAGAAAAGGAGCAGGCCAAGGCCATTCTGGACCAGAGCCACCTGACGGTCTGCTTCGGCGCGCACCCGATGCAGCTCAAAGACAAGCTGAACCCGAACGCGCTGGACGAAAGTGAGCGGCAGAAGGCAGAAGGCGCGCTCAAGGGCGCGATCGACGAGGCGGCATATCTTGGCGCGACGGCCATGGCCTTCCTCGCCGGTCACTGGGACGAGGCGACGAAGGAGCAGGCGTACGCGCAGCTTGTAAAGACCACGAACGCGCTTTGCGATTACGCGGCGGAAAAAGGGCTCGGTGTGGAGCTTGAGGTGTTTGACTACGACGTCGATAAGGCCGCGCTCATTGGCCCCGCGCCTCTGGCTGCGCGCTTTGCCGCCGATGTGTGCTCGCGGCACAAGAACTTCGGCCTCATCGTCGACCTCAGCCACATTCCCATCACGCACGAGAACACCCGCTTTGTCATCCGTACGCTCCGGCCGTATATCACGCATTTCCACTACGGAAACGCGGTCGCGGACCCCAACTGCGACGGCTACGGCGACAAGCACCCGCGCTTCGGCTATCCTAACAGTGCCAACGACACGAAGGAGCTTCTGGACTTTTTGCGCATCTTGAGGGAAGAGGGCTTCTTCAACGCCGAAAATCCCTATATCCTCTCCGCCGAGGTCACGCTTCGCCCGGGCGAGGACGAGCAAATCGTTCTTGCCAACACCAAGCGCGTCCTGAACCGCGCCTGGGCCCTTCTGGAGGACTGAGTCCGAGCCTATATCGCGGCGCAATTGCGTCAGAAATTCACGGTTCTTTGACATCTTCCGGGCTGCTCATAAGGGGCGATTGAACGCATCGACTTTCTCTCTTTTCGTAGGGGTCGATGCCCACATCGCCCCATGGGCACCAACGAATTCGCCGAAATTTCTCGTAAAATCGGGTCTCTTTGCCGGGTCGATGTGGGCATCGACCCCTACGAGTTTTTCGAAGGGAAATGTAAT
>ENA-OWRJ01003004-OWRJ01003004.1-human-gut-metagenome-genome-assembly--contig:-NODE-3004-length-13058-cov-4.677382_pt1 | contig 13058 bp, 6 predicted proteins | sample MGYA00248269_ERZ651897 | MGnify/ENA primary metagenome ERZ651897 (study PRJEB26924, sample SAMEA4378252) | human gut metagenome | biome: human gut; feature: human-associated habitat; material: faeces...
CCATTTTATTTCGCCCTGCGGGGCGAAACTCTACGAGGTTTTTTGACACACTGAAAATCCGAAACGTCAAGCGTTCCGGATTTTGTCGTATCTGAATCAGTTTCGCCTGAAACCCGTAGGGGTCGATACCCACATCGACCCAAGGGCAATTTCGGATTCGCCGGAGATTTCCGTAAAAACGGATCGTTCCGCCGGGGCGATGTGGGCATCGCCCCGACGCAAAATTCGGAGATTTTATGCGAGATTTGAAGGTTTTCCGAAAAAATCAGATGTTACGAAAGAAAGCGTGATTCCAATGTGCGCACCATCTGCGTATAGCGCTCCTTACAATCAGCCATGCGCCCGTTTTGCAGATCGTCATAGCAGGGAGCGAGCCATGTGTCGCGAATCTCGCGGTATGTTTCGTGCCGGTCGGAGGCCAGATTGATGCACGTGACGATGCCGGGGGCAATGTCATAGTATTCGCGAATCAGCGCTTCGCCGTCCGGGCAAGTCTTTAAATACCCGTCGCGGAAGGCGCGGAAGGCGGTGAGCTCCTCGCAGTCGTCCGGTTTCCCCAGCTCCTCGCAGACGGCGGTCGTGATAAAGCACAGACCGAAGAGCTTTTTGCGGAAGCCTGTGGAGATCGCCTCGTAGTCTCCCAGGTAGAACGGCGTTTTGGGGTACCGGCGCACCCACTCAGCCTGCAAGGCTTTGCAGAACGCTTCGCTTGTCGGAAGCTCCAGCTTCCGGATGGCAGGCACCAGGAAGATGGCGATGACCATCTTATCGTCGTCCCGCGCACCGTTTCGGTTCCGGTTGGCCGCCCAGTCGAGCTCCAGCTCGTCCAAAAACGCGTTTGCGCTCTCCAAAAGACGCGCGTCCGTCTCGTCCGGCATGGCGCAGACCGCCTCGTCGAGCGAGCGGAAGACCGGTTCCGTCATCGCATAGACGTCAGAAAAAGCGGCCTCAAATTCATTTTTTGTAATTTTCTTCTGATAGCCCCGGAAGCTTCGCACGCAGCCGGGCAGCCGCTTTTTTGCCGCATCCAGCCGCAGAAGCGCCTCCTCCGGCGCAATCGAACCGGAGACCGCGGGCTTGTCCAGCAGCTCGTCTGCCGTCAGCCGCGCGCCGCAGTACATGCAGGAAAACTGCGAAAGCTTCGCCGGTACCTTCAGGCTCTCGCCACACTTGGGGCAAAACCCGCTCAAAAATTCCTGTTCACTCATGAAGATACCTGCTTTCATGTAAAATTCGCGCCGCACAACCGGCAATGGTAGGTTGTGCGGCGTAGGTCTATTTTTTCATAAAATGCGCGGGATGTCAAGTCAATCGGTGCACAGAAGGTACGCCGAATCCTCCGCCTCGCCCTTCGCGCCGCAGATGATCATGGCGTAGCTGCTGTCTAAATTCGCTTCCAGCTCATCCAGCTCCGCCTCGCTGAGCTCCCGGCGGTAAATGCCGTTATCGAGCTTCGCAAAACCGCCGCCAAGTGCTTCCGGCGTGCAGTGCTCAACCAGAATGACGCGGCAGCCGGTCTGCTTGGAGAGCTCCTCCGCGTACTTTCTCGCGCTGTCCGTCTTCGGGAAGAGGGAATCTCCCATTGAGACGGCAGCCTCGCCGTGGTCAAAGCCGGGGAGGCTTACAAGCTTGAACCCCGCCAATACGGCAAGCAGCGCCGCGGCCGCGGCCATCACGCCGACAAAGCGCAGAAGCGTCTTTCGCTCCTTTTTCCGTCTTGTCTCGCGGCGGATCTCCTGCATGACCGCATCATGCAGGAGCTTCGGCGGCTCCTGCTGTAGCTCAGGCAGCGCTTCCTCTGCCATCTTGAGCTCGCTTTGGATTCTGCGGCACTCCGGGCACGCGGCTAGGTGCTCCTGCAAAGCGGTTTGTTCTTCTATTGTTATCGCGCCGTCGAGCTGCGCGCTCAGCAGCTCCAGCGCTTCATTGCATGTGATCATAGACGCACCTCGCCTTCTACTGGTTCAGACGAAGCGGAATCGAAATAGTTCCCGGTTTTTAAAATTTTTCTGAAAGACAAACGCGCTCGGGCTAACCGCGACTTCACCGTCCCCACGCGCACGCCTAAAATATCCGCGATCTGCTCGTATTGCAGATCCTCGATCACGCGCAGCTGCAAAATTTCCCGGTGCTCGGGCGAAAGCTGCTCCATCGCGCGGGCAAGCTCGATTTTCGTTTCGTTCGTCATCGCCTGCTGCTCGGGCCCCGGCTGCGCGTCGGGAACGGAGAGCTCGGCTCCCTCGTCGCTGTCGTCGTAGCTCTCGGTGAGAGAGGTTTCCTGCCGCCGCTTTTTCCGGCGCAGAAAATCGATGCAAATGTTGCTCGTCAGGCGGAACAGCCATGTCGAGAAGTTCGCCTCAAACTGATACTGCCCCAACGAGCGCCACGCGCGGAGGAACGCCTCCTGCGACAGATCTAATGCGTCGTCCGGATTGGCGCTCATGCGCAGACAGAGGTTATAGACCTTTTTCTGGTGCAGGAGCAAAAGCTCTTCAAACGCGCCGTTGTCGCCCTGCTGCGCGCGGCGGATGAGTTGTTCTTCTGACATAGGTTCACCTCAAATCGCGCTTGATGCCGGCGGCGATGGCAGAAATGTCGTCCATGGTGGAAATCTTCGAAATTTGTTCCTTATAATACCCGCTGTGAGAAACGCCGCGCAGATACCACGCAAAATGCTTGCGCGCCTCTAAGCACGCGATGTGCTCGCCCTTGTCCTCTTTCGCGAGCTCGAACTGATGAAGCGCCGTATCCACGCGTTCGGATAACGGCGGTCGCTCGGGGACAGGCTTTCCTTTGATCGCCGCCTTGCACTGTAGTAGCAGCCACGGGTCGCCGAACACGCCCCGGCCAAGCATCAGCCCGTCCGCTTTCGTCCGCGCCATGCAGCGTACCGCATCCTCGGGCGAAAAAATGTCGCCGTTGGCGAGGACGGGAATGGAAACCGCGGCCTTCACGTCGTGGATGATGTCCCAGTCGGCAACGCCGGAATAGAGCATTGTCTTCGTCCGGCCGTGCACCGCAATGGCGGAGGCTCCCGCCTGCTCCAACATGACGGCGAGCCCGACCGCATTGACGCTCCCCTTGTCCCAGCCCTTTCGCATCTTGACTGTAACGGGAACCGGCACGGCTTTTTTGACCGCTTCGACGATTCTTGCCGCTTTTTCCGGGTCCTTCATCAAGGCGCTTCCGTCGCCGTTTCCGGCGATTTTCGGCATGGGACAGCCCATGTTGATATCGATGAAGTCCGCGCCGGAGTGTTCCAGCGCCAGCGCCGCACCCTCCGCCATCACAGACGGGTCGTTTCCAAAAATCTGCGCGCCGCAGATACCCGCATCGGTCTTCCGGAGAAGAGACAGGCTCTTTTTGTCATGGTAGACCAGCGCGCGCGAGGAGACCATCTCCGTTACGGTGATGTCCGCGCCGAGCGAGGCTGCAATGCAGCGGTACGCCCAGTCGGTCACGCCCGCCATCGGGGCCAGCACAATGGGATTTTCGATACGAAATGTTCCGAGCTGCATGCGCGCGCCTTCTTTCCGGTTTGGTGTCGTGTCGTCTATCATACCACAAACCGGCAAAAAACGCAACAAAGCCGCGACCACCCCTACGGAATTTCCGCACCCAACGCGTGGGGACGTCCGCTCTTACGGAATTTCCAAAACCAATTCGTAGGGCGGACAGGGACGTCCGCCCCTACGAGGCTTCTGAAAACTTCCCGTCTTGCGTAGGGGGCGATGCCCACATCGCCCCATGGGCACGAGCGGATTCGCCGGGAACTTCCGTAAAAACGGTGCACACTGCCGGGTCGATGTGGGCATCGACCCCTACGGACCCGATTGCGACTGCGACATAGAAAAAACGCCATCCGGATGGATGGCGTTTTTTCATGGAGCGGGGTACGGGAATCGAACCCGCCTCTGTGGCTTGGGAAGCGACCGTTCTACCGATGAACTAACCCCGCGTTCAATTGTGGTGCTACTATAGCACGGAAGCGGGAAAAATGCAACCGTTTTTTGTCGCGGCTGGCGGAGAAACCCAGATATGGTAGAAAAAGATGGTGCGGATGCAACATTTTGCGGGATGGGCGGCGGATGGACGGGGCTAAAAAATTTTTACCGAACTGGAAAACTTTTTTTCGGCCCGGGAGGAAAAAGCGCCGGTTTTTCTTTCCGGAAACAGCAAAATTAACTTGAAAAGGGCGGAAGATTATGTTATTCTATGTAAAAGTCCATAAGGCGTATTCTGCCCTTCGCGGTGTACGCCGGGCTTGCGGTCAACGGTTGTACGGGGATATGCAACATTTGTTGCGGTTCCTTCGCCGCGCGGCGAAAATGGAAAATTCTATTCGGAAAACCGGATTTTATATAAATATTTCAGAATTTGGAGGAAAGAACGATGAAAAAACGCGTTTTAGCGGCGCTTCTGGCGCTGGTCATGCTCTTTGGCGCGCTGCCGATGTCGGTTTTCGCGGAAGATCTCGAAACCGTAGAAGAACCCAGCGGCACATTTGAGCTGGATGAGCCGGAGAAGTACACTTACCATCTGTATTACGATTTTAACTACGAAGGGGGCACTACGTGGGACATCCAGGCAACCACGGCGACGACACCATACAACCTCGACGTTAATAAAGGTACGCCGGAGCGTAAAGGTTACAACTTCCTTGGGTGGGCGGACAAGTCGAATGCTACGACAGCACAGTACTATGGTGGCGACCTGATCGAACTGGACAAGGACAATCTGACCAAAACCATCTATGCGGTTTGGGAGGAGCAGCCTCAGCCCGATATCACCGACCCGACGGATTTTGCAAAGACACAGTATGTTCCTTTGCAGTGCAAAGACAACGCTAACCACAGAATTGAAAAGCTGCTGGAAGGCCTGCCGGATGATGCATGGGAGGTCGAATGGACGCGCGGCAGCAAGGAGGCAACGCTCAAACTGTATCCGGCGAAAATTGCTCCGCTATATACGATGGGCGGCGCGCACAAGGCGGTCGACGAAAGCACTGTTACCGTAACGCTGGCCTATACAAATAGATGGTCAATCGCCGGTGCGATTCCTGCAATCCCGACAATTAAGATTACTTGCGCCGCACCGGAAATTCCCGACCCGACGGACGACGTGAAAGAGCAGTACGTGACGGTGGTGTGCGATAATAAGACGGCGCATCAAAACATTCAGTATCAGCTGAAGAATCTGCCCGCCGGCAGCATGGACGTGCAGTGGGACAGAACGGCTACGACCGCGAAGCTTGTCCTGAAGCCGGAAAAAATTGCTGAACATTATGGCAAGTCTTACGACGCGCATACTGCGGTCAATCCGGCCGACGTCGTAGTTCTGCTGACCTATGCAAATGACGCGTGGAGTCTCAGCGCAGCGATTCCGGATGTCCACGTCACGTGCAAGCCGGCGCAGGAGATCCCGAGCCCGAAGAACTCTTTTGACAAGCTGCTTGTCAATGTCGCCTGCAACACGGAAAATTCCGGCCACGACCCGATCGAAGTGCCGCTGACAGAGGTTGCCAGCAGCGTCGAAGTGCAGTGGGAGCCGAATACTGCTGTTGCGTACATCACGCTCAAACCGACCGCTTTTGCAGCGTATTATAGCCAGCACAACAACGGCGCGCACGACCCGGTCGACCCGGCAGCGGTCAAGGTTGAAGCGCACTATGATAACGAGAAGGGCTGGATCTGGACGAAGCCGACGATCAACGTCAAGTGCGAGCCTGTATACACCATCACCTACAACTGGCGCGGTGTGGTCAAGCCCGCGGACGTTAAAAACGTCAATAACCCCGAGACCTTTACTGCGGCTGAGCTTCCGATCACCCTCCAGACTCCGGATTTCAAGAACAACGAATGGCCGCAGAAGTTCCTCAACTGGCGCGATGCGGAAGGCAATGTTGTCACGCAAATCACCGAGTCCGGCAACGTGGAGCTGTACGCGTACTATCAGTTCCCCGTGCGGTACACGGTCTATGACGAGAACGGCCAGAAGGTCGACAATCTCTCCGTCACCGACTGGTACAACGAGGACGATTTTGCGGACTATAACCTCAAAAGCGGCGAACAGACCGGCCACGACTTCGACGGCTGGTATCAGACCACAAAGGACTTTGGCAACACGAACAAGCGCGTCACCAAGCTCAATATGGCCAAGAAGTATGAACTGGTCGGCAAGCTGACACGTAAAGAGTACACCGTTACCGCATCGCTTTTCCTGAATGGCAGCGAGGAGGCCGCCAAGGATGCCAGAGGCGTGGTTATTTCCAGAAGCGTCAAGGGTTTGTATGGCGATCTGATCGACTACCCGGAGCTGGAAAAGCAGCTGAAGGAAGCGGCACTTGCGGCTGACGCGGCCAACAAGCCGAATCCGGACATGGCCGACATCAACATCTGCCTGAACGACAAGAGCGGCAAGCCGTTTGACGCGGCAACCTATGGTCAGGAAGGCTACAACTGGCGCAATATGCAGTGGCCGGAAAACAACCCGACCAAAAAGTGGATTGTCGCCTATGCATGGGCTTACGTTGACACCTACTACGACGTAACGTTCAACGTCGACATGGAAGGCGTGACGCCGGTCGCCACGCAGACGGTCAAGTGCAATGAAACCGCGAACGAGCCGACTGCACCCACCAAGGAAGGCTACAAGTTCCTCGGCTGGTTCGAAAAGGACGCAGCAGAACCGTTCGATTTCACCACCCCGATCACCAAGTCCATGACGCTGACGGCGAAGTGGGAGCTCAACTTGCAGACCGTCAACGTTGTGATCTACCGCAACGGCGACACGACCAAGGAATTCAAGACAGTTGCGCTCAAAAAGCAGCCGAAGGGTACAGTCATTGATCTGACTACGCTCGACATTGCCAACTACTACACTGCAAACAGCACCGGCAAATACGACTTCTACGGCTGGTACAACGACCACAAGTGGAACGAGTACAAGGCGAACCCCGAAACCCCGCCCGCAGGTCTTGATTCGATCACGGTCAACGGCTGGACGAATATCATCTGCATGGTCTATGACTATGAGAAGGTCATCGTCAAAGCGATCACCGACGATGACAAGACCACCGAGACGCAGCTTTTCTCCGGCATGGCTCGCAGAGGCAGCAACCTGCTGGACTATCTCGCAGCACAGAACATCGAGCTGGAGAAGGTCGGTCATACGCATGACGAGTGGTATAACTACGATTCGCCCCAGTGGAAGTTCGGCGAGAACGACACCATCAAAGGCTGGACGAACGTTCTGGTGAAGTACGCCCGCAAGGAGTACACCGTTGTTGCGAATATGTATCTCGACGGTGCGCCGCACTACCGCCAGAACACGGACTTCTACACGTATCAAGTCACTGGTCTGTACGGCGATTCCATCGACTTTGCGGATATCAAGGCGCAGGCCATCGCGCAGGCAGAAAAAGACCGTCCTGACTCCGCTTCCTATGATGCGTCCGTCATCGAAGACTGGGCTGGCAATGCGGCCTGCACGACCTTCGGCGAGCATCAGCCAGACCTGGACAAGCATTATGTAAACGTCCACGTCAACACCACGCAGCACGTCTACGTCTACAGAATGATCGACGGCAAGATGGAGCCGACTGCGTACCATCACTCCACCGCTCCGTTCGGCGCAAATGTGGTTGAGCATCTCAACGCGAATGTGACAAATCTTGATATGCCCGGCTACTCGCACGACGAGTGGTTCATGAAGGACGTTCCGGCGCTGAACATCAAGTTTGGCGACACGGATACCATCAACGGCTGGACGAACGTTGTCATCAAGTACACAAAGAACGAGTTCCCCGTGACCTATGACTACGCATGCACAGACCCGGCACTTGAGCCGAACTGGAAGGTGTGGGAAACGCTTCCTGAGAATCCGTACACTTACGCGCCCGGCGAATCGGTTCGTGTGGCCATGATGCCTGACGATGTGGAAGACGGCGAGTATATCTGGAAGTTCGTTACGTGGAAACTGAACGGCGTTGACGTTGTTCCCAACGCACAGGTTCCGATGGTCGAAGGCGGCCTTACCTTCGTCGGTATCTGGGAGCGCACACAGAAAGAATACGGCGTGACCTATGACTACGCATGCACAGACCCGGCACTTGTGCCGAACCCGAAGGTGTGGGCAACGCTTCCTGAGAACAAGGACACCTACACTGTAGGTCAGAAGGTCACAACGGCAGCCAAGCCTGACGATGTGGAAGACGGCGAATATATCTGGAAGTTCGTTACGTGGAAGCTCGGCGATACAGAGGTTGCACCGAACACGCAGGTTCCGATGGTTGCCGGTGGCCTTACCTTCGTCGGTATCTGGGAGCGCACACAGAAAGAATACGGCGTGAAGTACAGCTATGATCCCAACCTCCCGGCTGAGGTTCAGGCAACGCTTCCTAAGAACCCGTACACCTACACGGTGGGCCAGAAGGTCACAACGGCAGCTAAGCCCGATTCTGTGAGAGTTGGCGAATATATCTGGACGTTCAAGACGTGGAAGCTTGATGGCGTCGAGGTTGCACCGAACACGCAGGTTCCGATGGTTTCCGGCGGTCTGCACTTTGAAGGCATCTGGGAGACGAAACTGATCCATTACAGCCTGACGATCCAGTACGTCGATAAGAAGGGCAAGGAACTGGCCGAGAGCCATATGGATCTCCTGGCCAAGGGCGAAGCGTACAAAGTAGACTCTCCGAAGATCAAGGGCTACAAGCTCAAGAACAAGGATGACGCGGTGATCGAAGGTACAATGCCCGGTCGTAATCTGACCATCGAGGTCGTCTACATCAAGAAGAGCACCGGAGGCAGTTCAGGCACGATCGACTCCCCGAATAAGCCTACGACGAAAGCACCGGCGCTGACGCTCAACACCGATGACCACTTCGCATTTATCAACGGTTATCCCGACGGCTCCGTGCAGCCCGAAGGCAATGTCACCCGTGCGGAGACCGCAGCGATCCTGTACCGTATCATGGGCGACGCGTGCCAGTCCTACTACAAGACCAACAGCAGCTCCTATTCGGACGTTGCCCGCGGCGACTGGTACAACACCTACGTTGCTACACTCGAGAATGCCGGCGTGATCGTCGACACCAGAACGAACGGCAAGTTCCGCCCGAACGACGCGATCACCCGCGCCGAGCTCGCTTCTATGATCGCGCAGTTCGCCGGTCTGGAGAGCGCCTCCGCTGCAAAGTTCAATGACGTTGGCTCGCGCTACTGGGCAGCCGAGGAAATCGCGATTGCCGCGAAGATGGGCTGGATCAACGGCTATCCCGACGGCAGCTTCCGCCCGGACCGCAACGTCACCCGTGCCGAACTCATGGCAATGGTGAACCGCGCGCTCGGCCGCACGCCGAAGTCTGCGGACGATCTGCTGTCCGGCATGAAGACCTGGCGCGACAACGCGAACGTGAACGCATGGTACTACCTCGACGTGCAGGAGGCCACCAACGACCACACCTACACCAAGTCCGGTACCCATGAGACCTGGAAGAAGCTTCTGTAATCAAAAGCGTCTGACAGAAAACAGCATACCCCAAGGGGCGGCGAAAGCCGCCCCTTTTGCCTGTCCGAACACAGGAACCGAAAAAGCGCTCCGTTACCGAGGTTGGTAACGGAGCGCTTGCGTATTTGAAAAGAGAACCTACGGTTACTGCGGACGATCCTCCCAAGACTGATTCAGAGCGGCAATCAGGTCACTCGGATGCTGATAGCAACGGTGATCGTAGACGAAACGCGCGTCTGTCCGATAATCGATTTCAATCGTGTATGGTGCTTCCAGCGGGCGGACGGAGAAGGCTTCCGGTGCGGATACAAACCTGCGCGCTGCCTCGCAGGCACCTTCGTAAATGCGGCGGCGCGCCTCCAACGGGTGCAAATGGATCGCCGCTGTGTTGCGACCCCGATATTCCTCTGTCAGGCATTCACTGCCGCTTCCGGGAATCACGCCCTCTTTGACGCTGACGGTGATCATTTCCGGGCAAAGCGCCGCGGCTTCCTTGCAAAATGCCAGATCACCGCTGCCGAAAATGGGCTGGATGCCCATGACAACGCCCATAAAAACGCTCATGCCGAATTCGCCTACCGAGATACCGTTGATGCGCTGATCGACTATGCGTATGGCCGTTACAACATCCACGCCTATACGATCGAGGTATACAGCCCCGGCAAGTCGGAAGACGGCGACATCAGTAGCTGCAAGTGGGAAAACACGATGCCCGAAGCAAAGTGGGTCTTCTACTCCCGCGACGAGATCCGCGACACGCTCGGGCTGGATCCGGACGCGATCACGGACGCAGATGGCGTGGGCCTTGCAGAGGGCGAAGGACTATGGTTCTACACAAGCTCCACCAACCAGATGGTAAACCGCGCGCCCGAGGAGCAGGACGTGATGGTTCGCGGCTGCCGCGACGCGATTCTGACCATGATGGAGAGCGAACCCAACGGAAAAGGCTATCAGAACCCCGGCTTTTACAAGTGAGGTTTGCTCAAATAGAAACAACGAACGCAGGACTTCGCCCTCTGGCGGAGTCCTGCGTTTTGCGTAAGTGGAAGTGCCGTTTGCCTGCCGGATTGCGTCAAAATCCCCCAGCCGGCAAGCCGGCTGGGGGATCCGTATCTTTTGGGGAAAGGAATTACTTCTTCTTCGCCTTGATCGCAGCCTGCGCGGCAGCGAGTCTTGCGATGGGAACACGGAACGGGCTGCAGGAGACGTAGCTCAGACCGATGTTGTGGCAGAATTCGACGGTCGAGGGATCGCCGCCCTGTTCGCCGCAGATGCCGAGCTTGATGTCCGGGCGGGTCTGACGGCCGAGCTCCGCTGCCATCTTGACGAGGCGGCCGACGCCAGCCTGGTCGAGCTTGGAGAACGGATCGGATTCGTAGATCTTGTTGTCGTAGTAGGACGCGAGGAACTTGCCCGCGTCGTCACGGGAGAAGCCGAAGGTCATCTGGGTCAGGTCGTTGGTGCCGAACGAGAAGAACTCAGCCTGGTTCGCGATTGCGTCAGCGGTCAGCGCAGCGCGTGGAATTTCGATCATCGTGCCGACCTTGTAGGTCATGTCGGAACCGGCAGCCTTGATGATCTTCTTTGCGGTCTGGTCGATGACGGACTTGACGAACGCAAGCTCCTTCTCTTCGCCTACCAGCGGAACCATGATTTCCGGAACGATCTTCCATGCAGGTCTGCGGCTGCGGACAGCCAGCGCTGCCTTGATGATTGCAGCAGTCTGCATCTTTGCGATCTCCGGGAACGTGACGTCCAGACGGCAGCCGCGGTGACCCATCATCGGGTTAAACTCATGGAGGCTGGAAATGACCTGCTTCAGATGCTCGACGGAGATGTTCATTTCCTTGGCGAGCTCTTCAATGTCCTTCGGGTCGGTCGGGACGAACTCGTGCAGGGGCGGGTCCAGAAGACGAATGGTAACAGGACGGCCCTTCATAGCCTCGTAGATGGCCTCAAAGTCGCTCTGCTGGATCGGCTCGAGTTTGGCAAGCGCCTTTTCGCGCTGCTCAGAGGTCTCGGAGACGATCATTTCGCGCATCGCCTTGATGCGGTCAGCTTCAAAGAACATATGCTCAGTACGGCACAGACCGATGCCCTGCGCGCCGAAAGCGAAGGCCTGCGCAGCGTCGTTCGGGGTGTCGGCGTTCGTGCGCACATCGAGAACGCGGAACTGATCCGCCCAGTTCATGATGCGGTTGAAGTCGCCGGAGATGGCAGCCGCGGCGGTCTTGATCTTTTCGCCGTAGATGTTGCCGGTCGAGCCGTCGATGGAGATCCAGTCTCCCTCTTTGTAGGTCTTGCCGCCGAGCTCAAACTTCTTGTTGGCTTCGTCCATCTTGATCGCGCCGCAGCCGGAGACGCAGCACGTGCCCATGCCGCGCGCGACGACAGCCGCGTGGGAGGTCATGCCGCCGCGGACGGTCAGGACGCCCTGCGCGTAGTGCATGCCTTCGATGTCTTCCGGGCTGGTCTCCAGACGGACCAGAATGACCTTGTGGCCGGCCTTGGCCATGTCGGTCGCAGTCTCTGCCGTGAAGACGACCTTGCCGCAGGCAGCGCCGGGAGAGGCGGCAAGACCCGTGCCGATGACCTTGGCCTTCTTGAGAGCGGCCGCGTCGAACGTCGGGTGCAGCAGCGCGTCGAGGCTCTTCGGGTCGATCATCGCGACAGCCTCTTCCTCGGTGATCATGCCTTCGTCGACGAGGTCGCAGGCAATCTTCATCGCGGCGGCAGCGGTGCGCTTGCCGTTACGGGTCTGGAGCATGTAGAGCTTCTTGTCCTCGATGGTGAACTCCATGTCCTGCATGTCGCGGTAGTGGTACTCGAGCTTGGCGCAGATGTCGGTGAACTGCTTGTAAGCCTCGGGCATGACCTCGGCCAGCTGGTCGATGGTCTGCGGGGTGCGGACGCCTGCGACGACGTCTTCGCCCTGTGCGTTCATCAGGAACTCACCAAAGAGCTTCTTTTCGCCCGTCGCCGGGTTACGCGTGAACGCAACGCCCGTACCGGAGGTGTCGCCGGTGTTGCCGAAGACCATGGACTGGACGTTGACAGCGGTGCCCCAGTCGGAGGGGATATCGTTCATGCGGCGGTAGTAGATCGCGCGGGGGTTATCCCAGGAGCGGAAAACAGCCTTGATGGCGCCCATGAGCTGGACCTTGGGGTCCTGCGGGAAGTCTTCGCCGAGCTTTTCTCTGTATTCGGCCTTGAACTTTTCAGCCAGCTCCTTGAGATCGTCAGCCGTCAGTTCGGTGTCGAGCGTCACGCCTCTGGCTTCCTTCATCTCGTCGATGAGCTGCTCAAAGTACTTCTTGCCGACTTCCATGACGACGTCGGAGTACATCTGGATGAAGCGGCGGTAGGAGTCGTAAGCGAAGCGCGGGTTCTTCGTCTTCTTTGCGAAGGCGACGACGACCTCGTCGTTGAGACCGAGGTTCAGGATCGTATCCATCATGCCGGGCATGGAAGCGCGCGCGCCGGAACGGACGGAAACGAGCAGCGGGTTGTAGAGATCGCCGAACTTCTTGCCGGTCATCTCTTCGAGC
>ENA-OWRJ01003005-OWRJ01003005.1-human-gut-metagenome-genome-assembly--contig:-NODE-3005-length-13055-cov-5.631000_pt1 | contig 13055 bp, 10 predicted proteins | sample MGYA00248269_ERZ651897 | MGnify/ENA primary metagenome ERZ651897 (study PRJEB26924, sample SAMEA4378252) | human gut metagenome | biome: human gut; feature: human-associated habitat; material: faeces...
TATTAAAAGAAAGGAAATATGTGATAATTAACTTCCTAATTATCATACAAGAAAAGAATGTATGGAGCAAATTGAACTTATACAGCATTGGAATTATTTTTGTTCCTTTGCTGAACGATTGGATGATACAAAGCATTATATAGACCATGGTTTGCAAGAACATGATGGAATAAGAGAACTTGTACATGGAAAAGTATACTCTGATATTTTTAAACAAATAATTGTTTTAGCAGCCTCTGAATTTGAAATAATGAGTAAGGCCTTATGTAGTGCTAAGGGAGTAAAAACCAAGAGGATAGGAGATATAAGCGAAACAATACTAGGAGTATTCCCTAAAATTATTGATTTTGAAGTAAGTACACCTTTTTGGATTAATACACCTTTACATGATTGGAAGACGACACGTATTGATAATGGAAAGAATGTAAAAGTAGAAGGCTTGGACTGGTGGTTTGCATATAATTCGATAAAGCATGACGAAAAGGAATCTATAAAAAATGCAACATTTGAAAATGCAGTATTAGCATTGGCTTCACTTTATATTATTGAAATTTACCTAATGAAAGAACTGTTTGGAAATATGAGTATTATTTACACATATCCGACAGTATATTTTAAATGCAAGTATTTGCCCCATTCTGTTAGCAGTGGAGAAGGATTGTTGCCGGATGAAGGTGGTTTATCACCAACTGAGAGATATAAAAAGGAATGTCCCGAACTTTTTAAGAAGTATGAAATAGAATCAAAGTGATTGTGAAAAATGGTTGTGACAAGTTGATATAACACAATTTCTTTTAATTAGATATCAAAGAAGTATCGGTTGAAAGCTGTTTTTTAGTTATCATAAAAACTTACTTATGTCCAGCCTATAACAGGCTGGGCAATTTATTATAAATAAGTACAACAAAGAAGGTAATTTATATGGATTCAATATTAGTTTTTGATGATTTTAAGCATTGTTTTAGGGAATTAGACACCTCAAATTATAATGATGATTTAGTTGTAGGATCTGTTTTTTTTACAAGAGATGCTATAAATGTCATTGAAAAATATTACAGAATAATTGGTTACATAATATGCGATGATAAGGGCGTTTATTATCCGATTGATGTGAGAAAAAATGATATAGCCATATTGGAAGGAACTTATAATTGCATAGAGGATGAATTAAAGAAGGAATTGGTGCCATATAATATAAAGATCGAACCAGCAGAGGTATGGAGTCCTTTCTTTTTTCGTTGGCAGTTCATGTGTGATTGGAATGTTTTTGAAACTTGTGGAGATTTTATAAATATAGCCTCAAAAATAATAGGAAATGAGAGGCTGATGAAGAAGATTATTGATGACAAAATCGATTATGTCCTTCCAGTAAATTATAAAGAATTATCTCAAATGGTACGAGGCTTGAATAAATTATTTGGAGTTGAATTTTATAATAAGGATTATTACGAAGAGATAAACTATTTATTTGATTCGCTTGTGAATGGATACCATATAAATATGTCTACAGAAGAAGTTGAGACGTATTGTTATCAATTATGTAATTACGTTTTGAAAAGAATAGAGGGAGAACATGTATAATTCGGGAATAGGTACACCTTATTGGTTTGAATGGGAAATTGGAATACTAGAATGCTTGAATATGCTACAAGATACATCAATTGAATCAGTAATACTTCAATCAACTGATTTTCAGGCATTAGATGATGTCGTAGTAAATTATAGTGATAAAAGCATTTTAAATATTCAAGTAAAACATACAGATGAAGATGCTAATTTCACATATTCTTTTTTAGCTTCTGGGAAAAAGTCTTTACTGAATGAGTTGGCTTTAGAATGGAAGAATAATAAAGATAATTATAATTTTAAAGGTATTCAAATTGTAACAAATAAAAAATGGGGTCCGCAGGAAACAGATGGAAAGTGTTCAATGGATGACTTTATTTCCAAGGTGTTTCCATGCTTACAAGATAATTATAATTATACTTCGGCAAAGCCTAATGAGCAGAAGGCTATCGAATGGTACAGAGAAAATTTGGAGATAAATTTAGATTCAAATGAGGCGGCGTGTTTCACTAAAATTTTCTCTTTTAGAAAAGAGTCGTGTCTTGCTGATGTGGAAGAAAAAATACGTGTGAAGATTGGCGAAATACTAGGAACAGATAATAGTGATGCGATAGATTTTTGCTTAAATAGTCTTCTTTCTAAATTGAATATATGGGCAACATCAAGAAGAGAGAAGCAGGAAATAACAAGAGAAAATGTATATGGAGCATTATGCTATACCGAGCCGGATGTTCCTTCATATGAACTATGTCCAGAAAAACCGATACTTCCTTCTCGACAACGGTTTGGGGAGACCTTTATAGATGACATTAAAAAGAATAGTAATCATATCATATTCTTAGAAGGATTACCGGGCTGTGGAAAAACAAATTTTATAAGTTATTTATCACAGATGAATGAGTCTATAGTTGATTTTAGATTTTACACATATCTCCCAGTAAATAAAGTAGATGGTTCATATAGTGATGATGAAGGCTTTTATTTGGGTAATATTTTGTGGAGAAGTATTCTCGTACAGCTTAAGAAAAAATTTGAAGAGAATAATTTATTATCTGTTGTAAAGTTTCCACTTATATACCAATTTATGTCTGTTTCTGAAATGCGGGAAACGGTAATACATTTCCTACCGGAATATGCAAAATGTATAGGAAGGCCTTGCTACTTTTTTATAGATGGATTAGATCATGCTGCAAGATCAAAAGATGCACGAAATTCATTTTTATCTCAATTGCCAAGACCAGAGGAAATCGGGGATGATTTTTATTTTGTCTTGGTCGGACAGCCTATAAATGATGGTTATCCGTCTTGGATGAAAGATAATAAAGGTATTACATATTACAGCATGCCGGCTTTGGATACAGATGATGTTGTTATATTATTAGAGCAAAGCGGTGTAGCAGAGAATACAGTCGATATGGAAAACTTGGCGAAAACCGTTATTTCAGTTATTGGGAACAATGTTCTTAATATAATATTTGCAATTCTGGAATTGAAGAAAATGGTATTGCCACTTTCCTTCGAGGCAATAGAGAAGGAACTAAATAGTAGGTTTTTAAATAAACAAATTGATAAATATTACGAATGGATTATTAGTTCGCAGGAAAAAAGCCTTTTGCTATACAAAATTGAGGCAATTATGGCGTTTTCAAGTAAACGTATTAACGCTTATGATGTGGCTCAAATGTGTGGAGTTGAACACGACGAGGCGGCGTTTGTTTTAAATGGCTTATATCCAATTATTGTATGTGAAGGCGATAGATACTTCGCTTTTCATAATGATGTAAGGCTTTTTTTACAGAATGCAATTATTCACAATTCAAATATAAAAGGAATTACCGAATCAATAATTAATCGAATTAAACAGGATAGAGAATTATGGAAATATCGATATGATATCTCTTTTAATTTACTAGTATCTTGTAAGGCCACTGATGAGGTGTTGAAACTGATTGATGTTGAATATGTAATGGATTCAGCATTATATGGGATATCGTTTGATAGGATACTTCAGCAGTTTATACTAGCGCACCAATTGCCAATGGATAATCTTGAAGAAGTATGCATACATTCAAGTGCAGTGTCTCTTTGTTTGGCACAGTATGCAAATTGCATACAGTATTATGCAAAAGAATCGGATTATTTTGAAGCACAAAGTATCAACAAAAAGACTAAAGCGGAAAAATATTGTTTGAATGTTAAAAATGATATAGAGCAAATCATTTTAGATATTGATTTTGCTGCTAAGGCTGGATTTGAACGAGGACATAAACTTTTCGATGAATACCTCAGTGGATATAATATAGAGGCATTGTTAAGCGGGGAGCTAAACAAAGAAACGCTTGTTAAGGCAGGATATATATTTCGATGCTATGGTGCAGATTATATGGATGCTCTTACTGGAAATTCTAACGATTATGTTTATTTTGTAGATGGATGGTTAGATGCCAGTGTAAGTATTACATCAAAAGAAGATATCAGGCAAACATTCACTTTTAAATGGTATAATCCAGATTCATTGTATGCATATATTCATCAGATTACAGAAGAAAAGAATCTTGAAAAAGAATCATTTGACGAATTGTTGAATATTCTTTTAGGAATGTCTGCATCTATAGAAATAATTATAGAGATTTGCACATATGGACTGTTAAACTCATATAAATGCGAAGCTGGGATAGAATATATTGGCAACCATTTAAGTGATATTATAAAAATAGATAGAGATTATAAATACGAAGATTTAAGAATAATTTCTTTGATTAAGGCTAACTTGTGCCTGTTTGGTAGGATTGAGGAATCGTTAGTTGAAAAATGTTATAAAGAAATATTGAATCTAACTCATAATGGTGAATCACAAAGAGGTTATAAACCAGCATTGGCACAGTATGATATTGCAAAGCATGTTAGTGAACAATTTTATTCGGTGGACAGAAATGATGTATTATCTAAAGATGATATCTTTTCATTGATTTATTTTGCGGATAAGTACGGTGCTGGATCTGCTCATGATTGTAATGGATATACTGTTATGAGATTTTTACGTAAAGTATTGGTGAGCTTTTCCGAGCATAACCCCAAGGCAGGAATTATCGATACTATTTGTAAAGCGGTTGTTCAATGTTTGGAATGGGATAAGACTCGATTTATTCCGGAGTTTAACAGGTTGTTCTGTATATCAAATGCGCATGCTGATTTTCTAAAAGTTGCAGAATATTGGTGTGGCGAAGATGGAGTGGCTTGGAGATCAGAATATGATGAGATGGAAGATTTATGTAAAAACATGATACCTGCATTAGAATACTTTGGAGAAAACAAGTTTATAGAGGAAGTACGTGAAAAACAGAAATATAGAATGTTTGGCTATGTGGGAAGAAAAGACTATTCGTTAAATGGTTTACTTGATTGTTATAAAAAACTTCCTCTGAATGAAGAAAGATTATGCTGTTATGGCATGAGACTGTTTTACGTTTCAAATTTAGCGGATTCTATTGGTGATAATAGGTTTTCAAGTGAAGTTGACCGAGAGTTGCTAGAGGATGCCGTTAAATTGGGGTACAAGTACTGTAATGCATTATTTGAACTAAAAAATACTCCTAAAGATTTAGTTTATTGGAGAATGAAAGTTCTTGATTCTCTATATTGCAATATAGATTTGATTTCTGATGATTCTGAATTAATTGCGTTATACAGACTTACAAATTCATGGATTAAAGAGTATATAGAGAATGATAGAGAATACAATCGATTGGAAACCTTAAGAAGTTACAATTATGAAATTATTTCTCGCATTTCAAGTTCTGAAATTCGGGAAAAGCTTATGGCAAAAGGATTGTATGATAAAGCGGAACATAAAGATTTCTCTGTAGAAACAGGAAGGGACTATAATCTCGAAATTATCAATCTTTTAAAAGAAGATGGATATAATGAAAAGGCGGAAGGAGTAATTCTTACACAAATAGATAAAAGAGAAATCGGATTACATAAGCTGATTATGGAGGCAGGAGATATTATCGCCCAAAAACATATGGAAGAATATGTAAATAGATGTGTTGTTAAATTTATTCTATCTGAAAGCAAGTATGGTTATATAGGCAGCGGAATTAGCGATGTATTTGAACGTTATTATGAAATGTTCAATGATAATACATGGAATCTTTTATTTGAAAATATAGTAACTCGATTCGCAGAAAGTGATTATGGCATAATTGCCTCGTTGTGGGGAGATTTTACAATTTTCTCAATTTATTATCTTTCAAGAATAGATAAAGATAAAATAAAAGCTTTATTCGATTGTTTATGTAAAACACATGAAAGTCTTTCTTCGGCGAATGGAAGAGTAAAAATAAAAGAAGAAAAACTGATATTGGATGAGAATATTACGTCGCTCTCTGATATGGTAAATTTTCAGCTTAATATATGACTTTGGGTAAAATACTTATTCTTAGAAAGGAGGGATTTTGTGCCAAAGCAGAAAAAAAGAAGGCTTGCTGATTATTCGACTTCAGAGATGGTAAAGCTTTGCGGAATGAAAGCCAGCAGTACTTTTGAAAACAAAAGAGATAAAGTCTTTGAGAGATATGAAATAGATCCAACTCTTTTTAAAATGGATTCTAGCATTGAGGGAGGAGAAAACTTTTATCCTGTTGTTTGTGCTGAATTATTGGCAATTTTAATAAAAAATTGGGATAAAAACCCTTCAAGTAGAAAAAATGCTAACAGAGATAATGTTACAGTGACTCAGATTTGTGATTTTTATAGGGCATTATTAAAAGATGTAGATGATCTTCCAAAAGAATTGAGAGGACTTATATATAAATCTTGCCAGAGTCATTTTACTACAAAGTGTCTTGTAATATGGGCGGAAAGAGTAGTAAATGGATTGGCATTATTTACAGAAACGCATATGGATCAACCAGAGGAAAATATAGGTAAGCTTTGTCAGGCTCTTGCTATTAATTTGGATAAAATGACATACATGGAATACATGAATAATAAGCTTATAGAGGCTGTCCCTTGGATCGCTCAATTTGGTGTATTTCCAAATCCTTTTAACATGAGTTCTATGCAAAAACCAGCAATAGGTACTCAAAATGTTGGTCTAGACGTTGGCTTGGCAGAGTTGATTAAGGCTATTGCATTAGAGATGAATAGCGATAAGGAAGAAATACAGTATGAGTCTATAAAAGATGAGAAATCTGATGTTGGCGCTGTAAGGGATGTGTATTACAAAATGGTACAGTCATGGTATGTCTCGTCAGAGTTTGAAGAATATACAACAAATACATATTCCAAAGGAGCTTCTGCTTGGAAAAACTGGGCCGAAAAAATTGAATCTGGCGAGATGGAGGGTAAAGATGCAATTGTAGCATTTTATGAGAAGCAACTTGCGGAAGCAAAACTAGAAGTTATGGCATTGGAGCAGCGTTTAGAGGCAATAAAAAATGACGAGCCAGCTATTTTTCCGGTGACTGCTGAGGAAATAGAGGATATTAATGATGCGTACGTAGAGTATTTCGGTGATAAGTATGGTAAGCAGACTGATAACCATCGGTATGCAGATGTATATATTGGGCAGATGCTATGGGCATTTTTAACCCAAGAAAATTTTTAAATTTCGTACTTAAGTATTTTGGAGAAAAACGGTGCTATCCTTAACTTACAAAAAAGAGAAAGGAGCACACTAGTATGATTTATTTTTTGTCTGAATCAGAAAAGAAAACTGCCATTAAAGAATATGCTGGTCGTCAAAAGACAATTAGACAGCTTGCACAAAAATATGGCGTCTTGTATGAAATAATGCGACGAATAATGGTTAACGCTGGATACTCGAATGGGTTGAAAGTAAGGTGAAATATGAGTGCAACCGGCTGTCCATTTATTAGGACAGCCGGTTTGTTACCATAAGAATCATAAAAGGGGGAGTGCACGATTTTCGCGGCTGTCAGATATTTTCGTTATTTTGTAGATTAATATTACAAACAAGTGTTCGCGGTGATATACTTTCAGAATAGTAGCAACTAGAAAAACTCGATATGTTTCCGACAACAAGAAGGGTTTAGGTTGCGGATTGAATAAGGGCAAAATGTGCGTAAGCGCAAAATATTGCTACGTTACTCATGAATTACGCTTGCACCAAAATGATAGATGCAAGTGTCTTTCTCTATTTTAGTTTTGACAGTTCGTTTTCGCAGTCTCGCTCCATGGGGCAAGCTGTTCCAACTGTTCATCTGACATTTTATCGTCTGGCCGCTGTGATAAGAGATATGTCAGATATTTATAGGTATTCAGATCATTCGCTTTTGCCATCTCGACCATTGTATACACAATAGCACTGGAGGCAGCTCCTTTCGGACTGGCACTGAACAGCCAGTTCTTCCGGCCGACAGTGAATGGCCTGATTGCATTCTCGCTAAGATTATTGGACAAACTGCAATGACCGTCTTCCAGATAAGTCATCAGGGTGTCTTTCCGATTTTGGGCATAGTTTACCGCTTTCGCCAAACGGGTTCCTTTGTTTGGGCGCTGTTGATCCAGCCAATTCCAGAATGCCTCCAGTATCGGCTTCTCCTTTTCAAGACGAAATTGTTTTCTCTGCTCCGCAGTGTGATTTTTTGCTTTTGAGTACCGCTCACAATCAAACAGCTTGGAACAGAACTGTACTCCCTGCACTGCCGGAAGGCTGTAATCATACTCTTTCCCTTTCGGTATGGCATCTGTGAAGTAACGTCTCACATGTGCCCAGCAAGAGCAGCGTTTGATATCCGGCAGATTATTATAACCCTGGTATCCATCTGTCTCCAGATATCCGCTGAACCCCTGTAGGAAAGATGCTGCATGGAACTTTGCCCTTGTCTCTGTGTAATGGTAGAGCAGGATCGGCGGAAGTCCATCTTCTCCACTGCGGAAGAGCCACATCCAGGAATCCGTTTCAGGATTACGCTCCGGCTCATTCAGTACCTGAACCCGGGTTTCATCTGCCATCAGATATTTACGCATCCGTAACTGACGGTGAAAATAATCATAAACATGACGGAGATAATTCTCGGCACAGTAAATGATCCAGTTAGCAAGCGTAGCCCGGCTTAATGGGACACCCAGTTGCTTCCAGTCCTCTTCCTGCCTGTTTAACGGCAGACCATTCTGGTACTTCTGGTGCATTGCCCATCCGACAACGGATTCCGATGCATAACTTTCCGGGATCAATGCTTCCTGAACAGGGGCTTTGACAAATGTCTGATCATCCGGATGTTCCTCTGATATGGCACACTCCGGGCATTTATAGGTTTCACGATAGATATTTACTACTTTTCCCTTGGCAGGGGTAAAACGAAATTCATGGCGGACGAATTCTTTCCCAATACATTCCATCTGCGTTCCGCAGGTTGGACAGTTTCGCTCCTCCTCCGGAAGAGAAATGATCTCGTCGCAGGAAGGAACATTTTTAAAGAGATCAGCATGTGTCCGTCTTGCTTTTCTCTTATGTTCCGGAACAGTGATGTCATCAGGAAGTTCCTGTTCCCATGTCGGATCTGCTTCCTGCTCGGCTTCATCAAAAAGATTCAACTGGCCATCGATATCTTTCCGTTTTTCACTGGAAGTACCAAAAAGTTTCTTCGTGAGATATTCAATCTGCTGACGAAGGTTTTCTTTTTCCAGCCGGTCTGCTTCCAATGTTTTTTGTAAAGACTGGATCAGTTCTGTCTGTGTGGAAATCGTCTTATTCAGTTGGTTGATCATGTCCTTGTACGCAAGGATTTTTGAATCTTTTGAATTGCCAGCCATATGTTTTCTGCTCCTTTTTCACTGCTCTTATTATACCATAAAAAGCAATGAAAAAGAAGCAGAAAACCCAGCATTTACAAGGGATTTCAGACATGATACAGGGTGAGAAGCCCCTCCGTTTCTGTTGGTTGGCATAGATGTTTTACGCGATCATTCCGTAGGTTTGAATGCCTTGGGTTGTTCGATTTCAAGCCCGGACATGAGCCAGTCGAATTGCTGCCAGGTCAATTGTTTTACTTCCAGCTGATTTCTGGGCCAGCGAAACCTGCCCTGAACTTCCATACGTTTATACAGCAGCACAAATCCGTCAGATTCCCAGAGCAAAGCTTTGATCCTGTCACAACGTTTTCCACAGAAAAGATACAGGGCACTTCGCCTTGGATCCATATGGAGTTGATCCTCTACAATAGCACACAGCCCGTCAATGGATTTCCGCATATCCGTTCTGCCTGTTACGATATAGATTTCATCGGCGGCTGTGATATCCCCTAACATTCCAGCTCCTTCACAATTCGAAGCGTTTGAGCCAGAAGCTGAGGATCTGTTCCATTTGGTATTGTTAGATGAAAGCTGCCTACAGACAGCTTCATTGACTCTGCTACGGAAAAGTTATTCCTTTCCGTAGCTGCCGGAATTACATTTAATGGCTGTTCATAAGGAATCGGGTCAGTATCATGAAACTCCACTCTGACAACTTCCTGGCCTTCTGGTGCGCGATAGGTGCGTCCAGTTGACGCCGGCAAATCCACACAACCTTTCTGACGCAGTCTTTTTACCCAGTTGTAAAAAGTTCCTGGCTTGATATCATGTTCCACACACCATTGATGATCTGTCAATCCACTTTGACGGCATTCCATGATGAGACGGTATTGTTCTTCGGCAGGTATTCTTTTGCTTCTCATGAGCACACCTCCATAACTTGAATAGAGTAAAATGCTCGCATCTATCATTTCTAGCAAGAAAAGATGAAGTAAAATGCTTGCATTCTCTATTGATTATTATGGGATATTTTTTAGGGCAACACAATCCGTCGAATTATTTTGCGCTTACAACTGAACCAATGCCACTAACGCTGAAAATGACATTGTTGATTTCTTCCCATAAGTTCTCAAAGTCCTCCCTTCCATTCTTCAATACTTGCTGTTGTTCTTCCAATAAGTATTATTTAGAGAACTCTTTCACGTTAAATTTACCTAAACATGTAAAGAACCAATTAGGCGCCTACTATTTATTTACTACTTTTTGTTGTATTTTCATGCTGGTAAATCCAGCTTTATGCAAGATATCTTCTCTAAAAAGAAAATACCGATAAAGCCCCTAAAATAGGGAATATATCGGTATTTACCAACTTATGAAAAAATACGCAGAAAATTAGTGGGATTTTTTAAGGAATAAAAGTCTATATTGTTTATATGTTTTTTTCAGAATTATACCATTCTTCTAAAATATCATATGCTGTCTTATCTTTATCATTGCTAAACACTGTTTCATAACAATAATCTGCATTTAATCTATTCTTTAACACATCATAAGTAAGTTTAATTTGTGTTGGCATCTTTTTTTTATATTTCTGACATAATGTTATTAATGATTTAATATCGTCATTAATAATAGCTATTGTAGCTCTCTGTCTATCTACTGACACATCATACTCTTCTTCGTTGCCATTTATCACATCATTTAGTCTATTCTTTTTCACTACTTGCCCATTTACCTTATAAAAAAAGCCACTTGACAGTATATTATTTTCAAAAGAACAATATATATATACTTTTTCGGCTCTATCTTCTACGTATTCTAAGCAAATAGAAACCATATCTGCTTGAAGTTCTGAAAAATAATCCTCAAATATTTTTTCCATGATATCCTCCAATCTAATTAAAAATATTCTGAATAGTAGCATCTCCATCAATTATATATTCTACAATAAATTCCGTTGGGCGTAAACCATTTTTATCATATCTAACTTCAACGTTAACAGCAACTTCCTTTCCCTGTTTTATTGCCTGTGCCCATACATTTCCAATTTTTCGATAATCGCTTAAATTGACATGTTGAGACTGAGAAACCATATTATCTAACTTGGGAGAACCGCCAAAGCGATCTCCAGCCAAGTGTCCCGCATGATCTCCTTTTAATTTCCCAGGAGTTTTTGCTACATGGTTTAATCTCTTTTCACGTTGTGTTAATTGTAAGTTTTCAGTATTCCAATTAGATATCCTACCCAATTCATCTGTTTCATAGTTATAGTTGAATTCACCTGTCTGATATTTAATACTAGACTTTAATTTTCCAGTTTTATCAAATGGTATCTCTGTAAAAATTTTCTGACTAGTTTGAACATTACTCTTCAATACATCTAATCTACCTTGATTAGAATTTATTGTGATACTATCTCCCAGTTCTTCAATATCCACCTTTCTCGCCACATCTCCAATTTCCGATACTGAACTATTTGCTAGGTTTCCTGACAGGACTCCTTCTACCACATTACTTCCCAGCATTGCCAATATACGGCTGTCTGTACTTTGATAGATTGCATCATAAGCTTTATCTTCTGCCACATTGCCAATCAATATCCTTCCACCATCTACGGCGATAGTTTTAAATTTTGCAGCACCTGTTGCCCCTTTTAAAATACCACTCATCGGTAATGCCATTGCCGAAATCATAGTACTGGCATTTCCTATAGTATAATATAAATCCGGATTTCCTGCAAACAGTGTATCACGGATAGGGTTTTCTGCCATTGTAAATCCGTCCCCGGAAAAGCCAAGGGATATATTATTCATTCCTTCTGTTGCGTTCGATAATCCATATAAGGTAGATGTTCCTCCTACAATAGCCCCTCCAAGCACAATAGGGGCAGCCGCACCCGCTGTTGCGAAAATCAATGCTGTTCCCACTGTTGCGGATACGATGCCTGCAAGAAGCTGTTTCAATCCTTCTGCTTTCCTATCATCAGCAAGTTTATCGTTCATTTTATCTTCAAACTTTTTCATTGCCTCTTCGTACTGAGCCATGTTCTGAGCTACAAAATTTCCACTTTCTTCATAGCCCATCTGCAGCCTTTGATATGCCGGCAGCATTGCAATAGAACCAGCCTGATAATTAGTTACTGATACAGCAGAGCTTCCTGTTCTTGCTATCAGAATAGACCTTATAGACTCCATCATGGAGTCCATATTCTGTGTGTCATTTTGATGCGTTTCCTCATAATCACCAATATCACTGTTTAAAGTTTTAACACGACTTTCCATCAACTGATAAGAAAGTACTAAAGATAAACCTGAAGGTTGGACAACTGAAACAATGTCACTAACATTGGAAATGACGCTATTGATTTCTTCCCTTAAATTTTCAAAGTCTTCCCGTCCATTCTCCAATGCTTTCTGTTGTTCCTCCAATATTTCTTGTGGAATCTCAGCCTCATAAGAAGAATCAATTCCATAATATTCTGAAAAAAACACTTGAATCCCTCCTTAATTATATAACCGAGCAAACCCTAGTTATATTATAATCTTATATAATCGTTTTTTCCACAAAAAAAACGCCCCAGCCTGATCATCATAAGCGATTCTGATACAGCTCGTACGGGAATTGAACCCGTGATTCCGCCTTGAGAGGGCGGCGTCTTAACCACTTGACCAACGAGCCTGAAAAATGTTACTGTATTATTATAAACAGCAAAAGAAATTTTTGCAAGT
>ENA-OWRJ01003025-OWRJ01003025.1-human-gut-metagenome-genome-assembly--contig:-NODE-3025-length-12985-cov-2.469296_pt1 | contig 12985 bp, 9 predicted proteins | sample MGYA00248269_ERZ651897 | MGnify/ENA primary metagenome ERZ651897 (study PRJEB26924, sample SAMEA4378252) | human gut metagenome | biome: human gut; feature: human-associated habitat; material: faeces...
AAGTTGGTCGAACTGCTGGATAACCCGAAAGTGCATGAACGGGATTATGTAATGATCGTTGTACGATAAGGGTGTCTATCCGGCTACAAACCGTACTTCCGTATCTTGTTATATAGCGTCTGCCGGCTGATATCCAACTGTTGGGCACAAAGTGTCAGGTTGCCGTTCTTCTCGCGCAGCACCTCACTGATAAACTGCTTCTCCATCTCCTCCAATGTCACCGGACGGGATGCGGAAGCTGTTTTTTCGATATGGAAATCGTCCGCCCCCAGCGAAGACGAGTCCGTCAACAAGACTGCCCGCTCGATTGTTTGTTGCAAAGCCGAAAGATCCCCTTGCCGGATCAGACCGGAGAGTTTATCCAATCCGCCGGAAGTGACAACCGGCAATTGTTTTCCATACGCCTGTGCGTATTTCTTTAACAGAGACCCGACCAAAAGGGAAACGACCTGCCCATTCTCCTCCTCTGCCGATATCCGCCTCATCGAAGCCGCTTCTGTCCGCACCTTCCGCCTGCGCCGGAAAGCCCCTTGTAAAATCGCTACCAGCTTCTCGTTATCCCACGGTTTGACAACAAAGTCAGCCGCTCCCCTTTTCAAGGCGGAAACCGCCAGTTCAATATCTCCGAAGGCCGTGATCAAGACCACTTGCGGCGGATCGGGACGCCCCACAATCCGATCCAGCCAAAACAAGCCCTCGCTTCCATCCTGCCGTCCGGTCACAAAATTCATATCCAACAGGACAATATCGACATCGCCCTCACGCAACAAAGCCGGCAAAAGTGTCGGCACGGACACTCCTACTACCGTCTTGAACTCGCGTGCCAGAATCATTTTCAATGTTTTCAACACCGCTTCGTTATCATCCACAAGAATTATTTTCCCATCCAGCATAGTTTCATTTTTTCTGATTACAAAATTATATTTTCTATCAAGAAATCCGCAATCAAACGTAATTTGTTCCCCACAATGTTACATATATTCTCGACATTGTCGAAAACAAGTTACACCTAAACATTTCCCTTCACTCTATGACGGTCCCATTGTCCAATAATTAGACAAATTTTCGGTTTCCCGAAGAAAAAAGAACTATCCTTTGCGACATCCACAGAAAGGGGATAGCTTTGATCCGTATTAAAACAAAAGTCATGAAAGCCGTAGCACTCAAACTGGTCCTCCGTAGTTGGTGGCGCAATAAAACGTTTTCCATTATTTCGATTGTCAGCTTGGCAATCGGGATTGCCTGTACAAACCTGCTGGCAGCCTTCGTCATATATGAATTCAACATCGAGGCTGATAATCCGAACAAAGAAAAGATCGTCTATATGGCCCAGGATTCGCCGCTGAAGTCAGGAGAAAAGGTATCTTTTATTGTTGGAAAGATCCCGATTCAACTAAAAGAGCAATATTCGGAAGTGAAAGATTATCTGCGCTTCGGCTCAATCGATTGCAACTCCGTCACCATAGGGGATAAAAAATACGACCCAATCCTGATTACCATAACAGACACTACTTTTGCCCGCTTCTTTGAATATGAAGTACTGCACGGCAACCTGCATGACGCCCTTGCCTCCCCGGACAAAGCCGCGCTAAGCGAATCATGTGCCCGGAAACTATTCGGAAAAACAAACCCGGTAGGAAAGATTGTCCAAATAGACCTGGCGGACGGAGGCATACGTTATGAGGACGAAACAACACCCCTTTCCCGCCCTTTCCAAATTGCTGCCGTATTGAAAGAACATTCTCAGTCCTACCTCAAATTCGACATGCTCACCGGTATCGGACAAGACTATTACGGTGGAGGAGTCGCCCTTTTGAAAGTCTCCCCCTCGTTCGACAAAGAACAATTCGCCCAAAAGATCAAAGCAGACGGAGTCCCTACCCTGCAACAGGAGAAAGGGCGATACTATTTCTATACCTTGCAAGAATCCTATTTCCAACACTATACGCAGGAATCGATTCCTTATATCGCCCGTTCCCAGCAATCGCTGTTACTCATCGGGCTGATATCAGCCTTACTGATCCTGCTGATCGCCTGCTCTAACTATATCAATCTCAGTTTCTCCCGGATCCTTCAACAGATACGGATCATACACACACAAAAGCTGATGGGAGCCACACAAGCAGAGATGAACTACCAATTGTTTCTGGATACATTCCTCACGGTCGGCATCGCCTTCCTGCTCTCGTTGCTGATCGCCCACGACCTGATCCCCGTTTTCAACCGGATCATGTCCGGAAGGATCACCACCGGATTTTTTCTGAACAGGCAGGTGCTACCCGTTATCTGCGGACTAATCCTGATCCTGTCCGTTATCCCAGCTTGCTACATGAGCCGGAAAATCGCCAACCTGACGGATAGCAACTACCGCATGTTCTTCACCGGAAACAAAAAAAGAAAGGTCGTCACCGCTCTCTCCGTCATGCAGTATATCATCTCCATCGGGCTAGTTATCGGAGCACTCACCATCCATGCACAATTGAAACTGACACAAAAGAAAGGCGAATGCTACCGCAATCTAATCGAAATCGGAAGCTGGAAAGGAGGGAAACTGGATGTCAACACATTCGCAGCCGAACTGAAGAACAGACCGGAAATAGTCTCCGTCACACGTGCCGGAGGTTCCCTCCTCTTCGCCTGGCTCCAACAGATCATTGTTGAAAACAAAGATGGATCAGAATCCTACTATTCGTCGGTCCAATACATGGGCGAAGAAGATCTCCTGCAAACCCTGAACCTACAAATCCACCAAGGACTGGCTCCCCGGGAAGCCATGCAGAAATATGACCAACCAGTCTACATAAACCGGAGATATGCGGACATACTGATCCCGGCCGGCGAAAACCCTGTCGGCCAACTGGTCAGCCGGTATGACAAATCCTTCCAAAATGTTCTGGCCGGGGATCCAAAACAGGCATGTACAATCTGCGGGATTGTCAGCGACCTATATATCAATACGCTGGAAGAAGAAGCGATGCCTTCCTTGATCTATCTCAATAACGCCGGCAACCAACACTACCGGACACTCTATGTCAGACTGAATGAAAAACAGAAAAAGGAAGGGATGGAAACGTTACAAGCGGTATGGAAAAAGGTAAACCCTAATGAATACTTCACCTATATAGATGTATACGAAGTATTCATGCAACGCAACCGCAGGACGACCGATATGGCGAACTTATTGCTGATGTATTCCATCATCAGTATCCTCCTGACCTGCTTCGGCCTGTTTGGAATGGCTTTGTACGCGACCAAACAGCGGACCAAAGAGATCGGCATCCGAAAGGTGAATGGAGCCAGCACACGAAGCATCATGTTACTACTGATCCGACAGTTCGTCAAATGGATAGCAGTGGCATTCGTGATTGCAACACCTCTTGCCTGGGTACTGCTGAACCGTTGGCTGGAAAGTTTCGCCAACCGGATAAGCATTTCCCCACTCTATTTCCTAATGGGCGGAGGCATCGTCCTGGCCATCACATTACTAACGGTAGGATGGCACAGTTACCGGGCAGCTTCGAGCAACCCGGTAAAAAGCCTAAAGAGTGAATAAAAAGAGGAAGAAAATCATCCGTTCACCTTCTTATAGTCGGCAAGGAAAGTTGCCAAGCCACTATCGGTAAGCGGATGTTTCAATAAGCCTTTGATAGCAGAAAGCGGACAGGTTGCCACATCGGCTCCGGCTTCCACGCACTGAATGATATGCTGTGTAGAACGGATGGAGGCTGCCAGCACCTGCGTCTCGTAATCGTAGTAATCGTACATCTCAACAATCTTACGCACCAGTTCGATTCCGTCACTCGCAATGTCGTCCAAACGGCCGACAAAAGGAGAAACATACGTCGCACCCGCTTTGGCCGCCAACAATGCCTGTCCCGGAGAAAAGACAAGCGTACAATTCGTACGGATGCCTTTACCTGAAAAATACTTGATTGCCTTGATTCCGGCTTCTATACAAGGGACCTTCACTACGATATGCGGATTTAGTCCGGCCAGTTCCTCACCTTCCTTGATCATGCCTTCGTAGTCTGTGGCAATCACTTCGGCACTCACATCCCCATCCACCATTTCGCAGATTTTGATGTAATGTCTACGCTGGTTTTCTACTCCCTTGATACCCTCTTTCGCCATCAGAGAAGGGTTGGTGGTAACACCGTCTAGTACACCCAATTCATTTGCTTCCCGGATCTGATCCAGATTAGCCGTGTCAATAAAGAATTTCATCGCCTATTTTTTTAAGTAACTATAAAATATAACAAGCGGAAGCACATAATAGTTTATACTATGCCATTGATTTTCAAAACTCGAAGCGCACTCCTTTCTCTATCATGCTGCCCCCCCGGAGACGTACACATTCCAATCCGGATTGTCCCACAAATTAATCACCAAATTGACCGGGACACACACGCTCATCATGGCAGGTGCGTACAGTTCATATAATTCTTTACGAGCCAATGCTTCGCCACGCTTACATCCGTCGATTAACAGTTGTTCGTCCATAAATACTTGCTACTCTCTGATTACATGATGAAACAGATTTCCGGATAGTTGCACCGATCTTCATTATTTATACACAAATATCTAAATTTATTTTTATCTTCGCAGAAATTAAATGAGTTGTTGTATGAAGCGGGGAATTAGTTTAATCATATTGTTATTGTGCGCATTATGTTTGCAAGCACAATCTGATCTGACTTGGATCAGAACCAAAGAAGGACGAATGGTGGCAGTACCCAAACGGGCGGTTTTCGACTTGAACCTGCCCAAATTCACATACAAAAGTTTCACGCCATCGGACAGGCAACTGATCGAAGCCAAGTTGCGTGAATTCATTCCCGATCTTCCGGTCCAATCCGCATATGAACAGGAACGCCCGATGGACATGATTATTTCATCTGCTGCCTACCAGCCTTTCTTCAATCCCTACACACCGATGTTAAGACGTGTTTCGCCGATGGCATTGGATTTCCATGAAGTATCGATCATCCCCGTCAGCGAACAAGTGGCCTTTATCACAAGCGGACAACAATACACATGGCCCGGCATCGGTGGTCTTACCCGGATCAACACGGAACTACTATGGACATACGACCGGTTCTCCCTGTCGGGAGGCTTTCGGCGGACGCTATTTCACCCCGTTCAATCCTTCCCCCCAATTCATGGGCGGGTTCAATGCGATGGCCAGCTATGACGTGACCGACTGGATGACAGTGAGAGGATGGGGACAATATACGTTTTACGATCACAACGAAAGAAACAACCCACATATGCTGATGAACCCGTTTTACAACCATACAAACGTAGGCGGAGCATTCGAATTCAAGGTGAACGACAGCGGCTTCAGGGTCGGCGTAGGGGTTAACTACGAATACAATCCGATCCGCGGAAAGATGGAACGCCAGTTCATGTTCTATCCGGCAGGCAAGATCGGAATGTTCCGGATCGGTAACTGAACATAAAGAAATAATAGACAAAATTATCGCAACACCCACTTTTAAATGTGTCAAAACAATAGAACCATGAAACTACATCATATACTCTATACCTTACTGCTCATATCGTTATTTCCCATAACAAGCAACGGGCAACCAGCAAGAAAAGAGAAACTACGGGTTATATCCTACAATATTTGGAACGGTTTCGAACATGATGCTTCCCGGCGAGCAAATTTTATCGACTGGATAAAAGGACAGCAACCGGACATTCTGGCCATAACCGAACTGGTTGGATTTACAGAAAAAAATTTAGGCCAACTAGCCTCCGAATACGGGCATAAGTATTATGCCATCGTGAAAGAAGAAGGATACCCGGTCGGCATAACTTCCAACAAACCGATCACGGTCGTAAAGAAACAAGTAGAAGATTTCTGGCGCGGCATGCTGCACGTAAAAACGTATGGATTGGATATCATCGTCACCCATCTCAGCCCTCACGACTGGAAGTTCCGACTGAAAGAAGCGCAAATGCTGACAAAATACATACAGGACAATCAGTTGGACAACTGTATGGTCATGGGAGATTTCAACGCCTATTCGCCTTTCGACGCCGATTGGGTGGAAACACACGCCCAACTCATCAAAAACAAGCAGAAATGGGATGCCGAACAAGAAACATACCGGAATATGCGTGACGGACGGCTTGATTATTCAGTTCTGTCCCAATTCCTATCCATCGGGCTGACCGATATATGCCGTTTGTATGTCCCTGCCGATAAACGAACGACATTCCCGACCGCTTTCCTTTACCGATGGCAACATGGCGACACCCGTCTGCACGGGATAAGCGAACGGTTGGATTATATACTGGTTTCTCCATCCCTGGTTTCCCGGTGTGTCGACGCCCATATCCACAACGGAATAGAAACTGAAGGGATTTCGGACCATTATCCGGTAAGCGTAGACTTGATCATTCACTTGTAAATTCCCAGGACTCCATGCAGCTGCCGCCTAAAATACCGGTTCCGCCTTCTACATTCGAATAGATGTGGACCGGTTCGGCAAAGCCTATTTCCGCCAGATCGCCGACAAAGCCACTCTCATACAAATCATTCATGGTTTTCATATAGTTATAATAGGAGCGAGAAACGGAATACAGATAACAACGGTATATGTAGGGGGTATAATCGACACTCTGAGTATAGCTAAGACTTATTTTCCAAGGGATCTTAAACTGATAGCTTTTCCCATCGAACAACTCGTCCGAAAAAGCGAGTCCGTTATAACCACCCACACCATCATATCCGAAAATCTGATCTAAAGCCGAATTCTGAACAGCAAATACCGGTTCACTACCATAATCAGGCCTAAAAGAATACCAGGAATAAACGGTATCGTTTTCTCCTCCCCAAATATTTCCCTGACGGAAATAAATCAGATAATAATTGTCTTCGCCTGGTTCGTCGTGAAGAGTGAAGCACACGGTATTATTTTGAGCCAAATGTATATATGCATCATCAAACCATTCAGTAGTATCTCTTACACTCTCCTGTTGAAGTTCGAAACCCGAGACAGAACAGGGGCGAGGGACTTCCGTCACGGCCTCCACATCCTTAAAACCATTCCGAGAAGCCACAAGGCGTATCCGATCGCCCGTCACAGGTATATAAGATGAAGATTTGTAACGAACGGCATCGATATCAAGCTCTTCATACTTTACGGCCACTTCGGACAATGATTCCCGGAACACATCGTTCACATAAAGTTTTACATCCGCACCAGACACAAAAATATCTTTGACCTTATTATCCGCATAAAACCAGGTACGGGAAAGTTCTACCGATAGTGTATCACCTTGTACGGCCAGACAATTCAACACCAGTTTGGGTTCAGGACGCATATGTTCCAAATTTATCTCTTTCTCGCAACCGGACAAGACAAACAACAACAAAACCAATATACAAATATTATATCTCATCTTTTTCCTCCTTCAAAATTTATATGTATATGAAACCGACGGTATGATCGGAAAAATACCAATAGACTTGAATGCATTCCGATAGGTGACATTCGGATTCCCATAGTCGTCTGATCCAGCCTCCTCTTTGACATCTCCTTTATAAACCAGGATAGGATTCATCCGGCTGTACACGTTATAAATACTAATATTCCAAATTCCCATACGCCCCTTCTTTTTAGGACGATATATATTAATGCCCACATCCAAACGATGGTAGGCAGGAAGTTGATAATTATTACGTTGGTCATAATAATCTTCACCAGTCCCATTTCCCCAGAAAGGTCTTTCTCCCGGTTGGTGCAGATGGTCACTCGGATAATAATTTTCCAGTGACAATGTTGTATAATTACCAGACGAATAAGTCCAGGCAGCCGACAGCTCTACTTTTTTGGAGAGTTTATGCATGACAACAATATTCAATTTATGCCGATTGTCGTAACGGGAAGGATAGCGCCGTCCTTTATTTATTTCGTCAAACTGGCGATCCGCCCACGCCAGCGCATACCCGACCCATCCGGTTGTTTTTCCTGTTTGCTTACGAACCATAAACTCCACTCCGTAAGCACGCCCTTCACCGGAAGCCATCTTATTTTCCCATGAAACGGATGAAGGAATCAGACTATAACCATCCTTATATTCCAACAAGTTGTTCATCCGTTTATAATAACCTTCAACAGAAAAATCCAATAGCTGATTCCAATTGTAATAACCACCCAAAGAAATCTGGTCACTGACAAGCGGCTTCAACTTATTAGTCACCGGCATCCAAGAATCAGTCGGCAAATCCATAAAGCTGTTACTGATCAAATGTACATACTGGTTCATACGGGAGTAAGAAGCTTTCAAACTAACATCCGGTGAAAGCAACCAGCGCATAGAAGCACGCGGCTCAATACCGGTATACGTCCTGTTATCAATATTAAACAGGCTGAAACGAAGTCCGACATTTAAACGAAAAGCATCGGAAATCGACCAATCATCTTCAGCATAGGCAGCCAATTCATGTGCCCACAACTTGTCGTCGGAAAAAGTTTTAGCAATCTGCATAGAATCCGGCAGACTATTGTCCAATGCTTTCATCCGGTTATACTCCGGTTGAAAATAATGAATCAGGTAATCACCGCCAAAACGGATACGGTGTGCCGCCACCGGTCGATAATCAAACGAGGTACGAACACCAAAATCCGTGATTCCTGTCACATTGGTCGTCTCGTCCAAAGAATACTTATATCCGGAATCACCTTCCTTACCGGAAACATCTTCCTCTTTATATCTGATTTTAGAACGATATCGCGTATAGAAACCGGACAATTTTCCGAATAACTTATTACTGAACGCATACGTCCAGCCAGCAGAAGCGACCAAATTCCCCCAACGCATATAGGCGTCGATCGTATTACGATATTCGCTTGTATATTCGGAATAAGCAAAATCTTCACTTTCTACTTTCAAGACATCATTCCCGTTATAGAGGCTCAAATACATCCTACTCCGGTCGCTGAAACGATGGTCGATACGAGCATTCAAATCATGGAAAGCATAACGGACATTAATACGTTCCCCATTCTTTTTATTTTTCTTATTTACAATCGCCAACACAGGAGCCGTCAGCACATCCAACCACGTACGCCTAAGCGCTATATTGAAAGAAGTCCGGTCTTTCCAAATCGGCCCTTCCAGATTCAGATTACCGGAAACCAACCCTAAAGAGGCGGATCCATGATACTCTTTCATATTCCCCTCCTTGGTATGCACATCCACCACCGAAGAAAGGCGTCCGCCGTAACGGGCCGGGAAACCGGCTTTGAAGAAATTCATGCCTTTAATCGCCTCATTGTTGAACGCAGAGAAAAAACCGCCGATATGATTCACCTGATAGACAGGATTACCATCGACAAGAAAAAGGTTCTCATCCGAATTTCCACCCCTGACATACAAACCAGAAATACCTTCCGTCCCGGCCGACACTCCAGGTGTCAATTGCAAGGTCCGGATAATATCGGCCTCCCCCAACAAAGTCGGAGTCGCACGAATAGTAGCATGATTCACCTCCAATGTTCCCATTTGCGTACTACGGACCGTTTGGCGGGTTGTTTCCAAGGCTGTCACCAACACTTCTCCGATTGCGGCATTAGGCTGCAAATCGATTACCAAGACTGTGTCTTGCTTCAACACCGGAATTGTGAACAGATGGCTCTCATAACCGATATAAGACGCTTGCAAACGAACGGGAGCACCATCACTACCCGACGGTACAGGCAACGAAAGACTAAAGAATCCATAGGTATTGGCAGCCACACCGCTCAGGCTGTTCACTTCATACACAGAAGCCCCGACCAGGGATTCTGCGGAAGTTTTATCCCGCACAAAACCGCTGATCGTGACCTGTCTGGGTTTACGTTTCAGAACGACAATATTTCCTGTCCTCTTGTACACGAACGGATAGCCGGCAAAAAGTCGTGCCAGACAATCGTCCAATGCAGCATCGTTCACTTTGAAACTCGTTTTCTGAAACTCTTTCAACAAAGATGATTCATACGAAAAAGTCACTCCGGCCTGCTTCTCGATCTCTGTCAGAATCTCCTTCAAAGAAACGTTCCACATGTTCAATGTAACCGTTCGAACCTCATCTCCACCATTTACCTCTGCCGACAACTTCTCCGATATCAAAAAACAACTCAAACACACAAAAACACAGGTAAACCATCCTCTCGACATAAACTTCTTCATCTTATCTTTATTGACTTTTCATCCATAAGACAGGAAAACAGGAAAAACCCCTACTCGATCCGGAAATTTTTTTAAATCAATCATAAACGGCAAACGGATTCCAAGAGGGTTCTTTATCACCGAAAGGCATTGTAAAACGGCGATGGGCCAGTTGGCAACCGGCAACAATTCCAAAACCACCTTCGACATTCGTATAAGTGGCGGTGGGTTCCACCAAACCATCTAAGTAAGCATCACCCAACGAGATAGAGAAATTACGGATTACAACCAGATACCGATAGTATTCTTCCGAAATAGCCATCAGACGAATATCATAATGCACCGTTGTCGTTACAGAATCGCCCTTAAAGGAACTATCGACAGGCCAGAAAGAAGAGCGGACCGTATAGTCTTTGCCATCGAACATATCGTCCGTAAACGTGCCCCGGCAAGTCGTCCCATCTAACTGTTCAATAACCGGATTCGTCACTGTCGAACGAAATACCGGATCTTCATAAACTACGCCCAACCAATCCGTATAATTAAGTTCTGACCGGTACATCGAACTACAGGTTATCACACTGTCTCCCTTCTGGAACTCTGTCTGTTTTTCAATTATCAAGCGATAATAGTTTCGTTTATCCGGCTTGTCACGGAACCGGACATACAGCCGTATGGAAGGATATTCATATCCTCCATAACCAAAGCGGGTAAAACGGACCGTATCGACAGACAACACCTCCACCGGATCCGGGATAACTGTCTCTCCCCCTACCGGATCGAAACCACCCGCCTCTGCTTCCAGCCGTAAGCGATCGCCGGCCCTCACACGGCATCTGGGCAACACGTACCGTCCTGTAAACCGGCTATCGGAAACGGGCTGCATACGTCCTTGCAAACGGTCGTTTATAAACACTTGTATGCTGCCATCCTCGACCCCGTCGTCCGTAACCGTGTCCAAGACAAACCAACTTTTGGACAAGAAAGCCGTCACATCCGTATCCGGCGAAACGGAAGCATTCAGCACCAGGCGCGGAGAAACGGGCGGAAGGACCAGCACCACGTCGCGGGTACAAGAGGCAAACAAAAGCAGGCACAAGGCAAACAGTATCTTCTTCATCGCCATCAAAATTTATATGTATAAGAAACAGAAGGGACGAAAAGAAACAACAAGGTCTGCTCCAACACGACCTCCCGCCCTTTTTCCGTTTGATAATAAATAGGCCGGACTGAGAAAGGATTCGCCTTAAAATAGGCATTGCAAAGACTCAGGTTCCAGATTCCCATACGCCCGTTCTTCTTATACCGGTAGAAATTAGCACCTAAATCAAGCCGGTGGTAAGCCGGAAGCTGGTAATTGTTGCGCGAACTTGCGTTCTCGCCATATCCCCACCAAAGCTCCTCCTGATAGCCGCGCTCCGTCAGCTCCGGTAACGGGCGGTATTGCACATCCTGAATCGTCAGGTGATTACCGGACTTATACATCCAGGCTGCCGTCAGCTCCACTTTCCTAGAAAGTTTGTAGGAAGCGACGATATCGACTTTATGCCGGTTGTCGTATTTGGAGGGGAAACGATGTCCTTTGTTGACCGTCCCATCCGGAAACCAGCGATCGGACCAGGAGAGCGTATACCCGATCCATCCGTTAAACCGCCCGGTCTTTTTCTGCACCATCAGTTCCAAGCCGTAAGAACGTCCCTTCCCCACTCCGACCCGGTCTTCCCACCCCTCAAAAGAGGGAAGAACCGGACCGTTATCCTTATATTCCACCAGATTATTCATCCGTTTGTAATAGCCTTCAGCCGAGAAATCCAATTCTTTATAATGCCAAAATAGGCCACCCGTTACCTGATGTGCATGCATCGGACGGATATTCCCGGTAACCGGAACCCAGATATCCGTCGGCTGGCTGATATAGCTGTTGGACAATAAATGGATATATTGGTTCATCTTCGTATAGGACACTTTTGCCGACAGGTTCCGCCCTAACAGATAGCGGGCGGAAAAACGGGGCTGGAATGACTGGTATGTCTCTCCTTGCACATGGAAAAGGGTAAAGCGCAACCCGGCATTCACCCGCAACCGGTCGGTCAGCAACATTTCGTCTTCCGCATACAGGGAAACTTCGTGGCCATGAATCAAGGAATGCGAAAAGACCGTATTATTCATTTGCGAAACAACCGAATCCTTATACCAGGAACTCATATTGCTCTGTTCGGGACGAAAAAGATAGAACAGGTAATCGCCTCCCATCCGGACCCGGTGGTCGACATTCGGGCGATAGTCAAAAGAGGCTCTCAGACTCACATCTTCCATAGCCGAACGATAATGCCCTTCCTGAAAATAGACCTGTCCGCTCTTATCCGGCGATGAGACAAAAGCATTCTGCTTCTGGATTATATGCGAACGGTAGCGGGTATACCCTCCGGTGAAAGTGGCAAACAGTTTCCGGTTAATCAGGTAGTTCCACCCGGCAGACCCGATCAGATTTCCCCAGCGCCAACGGAAGTCCCGATCTTCACCATGTATATCTTTCGAATCCTCACCGTTACGATAACTGTCACTTCCCATGTAAAAACTCAGATAAGCACGGCTACGGTCCGTAAAAGAATAATCGACTTTAGCATTCATATCGTAGAAATGGTATCCCCCCTTCCATTCAGTATCGGCCTTCTTGTTCACTGCCGTCATGAGTGGCCAGGTAATCAATTCCATCCAAGTACGCCGTACCGACACGTTGAACGAAGACCGATCCTTGATGATCGGCCCTTCGAGATTGGCACGCGCCGCCAGCAAGCCGATCGAGATATTCCCGTGATAT
>ENA-OWRJ01003026-OWRJ01003026.1-human-gut-metagenome-genome-assembly--contig:-NODE-3026-length-12981-cov-5.523286_pt1 | contig 12981 bp, 8 predicted proteins | sample MGYA00248269_ERZ651897 | MGnify/ENA primary metagenome ERZ651897 (study PRJEB26924, sample SAMEA4378252) | human gut metagenome | biome: human gut; feature: human-associated habitat; material: faeces...
GCTGCCATCTGCAGATGCCGTGCGCTCTCTACCTTTGCCTCTGTGATATCACGCAGAAAGATCATGGCATATTCTGAATCCTCTATTTCGCCACGTATGACCACATTGCGGACCCATCGTTCTTCTCCATTCAGAGTGATACGGCACTCTAAAGCCAATTCGGTTTCCAGACCCTTCAGCCTTTCTGCAATATAACCACGGTCGTAAAAAGAGGATACCGCCTTCTTATCTGTCTCCACAACATAGGAATCCACAAAATGCCGGATCAATTCATCCCACGTATGACTCTGTTCAAAGACGGTCATCAGGGACGGTTCAACCTTAAAGGTATCAAAAGTATTCGCTTCCAGATTCACATAATACTCGCACAGATCTGCTTTCGTAAAAGCCCGGTGGAAAGCAGCAGATTTTTGTGCCTGCATGATTTCTTTTTTCTCCCCATCAATGTTAATAAAAATCCCGGCAATCCTGCTGGCAGAACCATCCAGACGGCGTATTACTTCTGCCGATGCCCGAAACCACTGGTATTGATTATCCTTCATTCTCATACGATACTCTACCTGGTATTTTATCTGGTTCGTCTTATCCTTAATTGCCGCCTGAAGCTGCACCATTACTCTTTCTTTATCCTGTGGATGCAGAAGATCTGACCAGGATTCCAGTTTATTCGGAAAGTCCAGAGTGTCATGATAGCCAAGCATTTTTCGGAATTCATGACTCCAGTTTGCATTCACAATCTCACTGTTTTCGTCACAGTCAAAATACCAGAAGCCGGAACAGATAGCCTCATTGAGCAGTGCCAGATTTACATGATCCCAGTTGACCTGTACGGACATAACCCAGATCTGTCTGCCCGCCTCATCTGTCGCATCCTCTTTACAAAGCCGTACATTATTCACTGTACCGTCTGCTGCAAGGATCTGTGCTTCCCCTGTTCCGTGAAGCTGCAAAAAACGGTCTCGCTCCAGTATATCTTCCTCGTCATAAAAGAAGTTTCTCAATGAGCCTTTTGTCTGTTCCATGAAAGTATCGAATGTATATCCTGTACTATGCAACAGCAGATTATCCACAGACAAAATAGACAGGTTTTGGTCATAAGATCCTGTCATTATACCTACCCCGCCATTATTTTCCAGTGTTTTCTGTACGGCCTGTGACATGGCCTGTGTCTGCCCCGTTACAGTCTCACCTAAGGAATATATTTTGTCTTCATAATTTTTCATTTTATAAAAGTCCTCTCTCCGTCTTATGCCTTCTTCATCCTGCTTTTATCTGTATACAGAAAACCTGTCCCTGCTAGTTTTGTTACCCATTTTTGCATACAAAAAGGACACTTGCCAAAATCTGCCAGTGTCCCTACTATATTTCTTTAAAATCACACATCTATATAGTATAAAAGGTATCGGAATCTCTTCTGTTCAAACATCTTTTCCATATATTATGATGATATGGAAACAGTGGCAACCGGCTGACATGGTCAAGCTTTCTGACTTTAGTCCCTTCTGGCTTTGCGTCCCTGCCTTTCAACAGGTTTGCCTTTAAAATAATTTTCAGTTTTTCCAAAAATAAAATACCATGTGGCTTTTCTTACGTCAATAATATTTTGGTGGAAAATTTACATATATTTTAACCGAATCAAGTAACTCCCCTGTGGAGGTTACGAAAAGCAATAAGCAGTGGGTGAGGACCTGCTGTTTATTTTTCTAATCTCGCGGAAAAATGCCCATTCGCCATTTCCAATATACCCTCTTTCATACCGCCTATGATAAAATCGAATCTATAAACATGGAAAGTTACTGTCCAGCTAACCCCTGAACAGTAACGGTTCCAATACACACTTTTTATTCCGTAGGGTTCTTTCCGGTTTTCCACATAAACTGCTAGTAAAACTGGTATCTTTTTTCTTAAAAGCGAAATCTCTGCAACATTCCTGACAAATCAGAGGGGATACTGCAATGTATAATATGCATTGCCGGTATCCCCTCTGATTTACTCAACCATTATTCACAATTTTTTATTTCATTTTAACTTTTCTGACATTTGACCATTCGCTGAATGTTTTTGAATTATCCTCAGAAGTACGGTTCCATGCATGTAAACCAATATAATAAGTGCCTGATTTAACATTCTTAAATGTAACAGTTACTGTATTTCCTTTTATCTTTTTTACATAATAATTCTCTCCGGAAACAGCAGGGCGCTTCTGTCCGTTAGTTCTGGTAAGGGTGTCACTGAGAATCACATCATATCCCTGAGAGTTTTTGCTCTTCGTATATTTTACTGTCACTGTGGAACCTTTCACAGTTACTTTACTGATCACAGGTGTCTGTGGCGTAATGGCACTCACATCTACTTTATGGATCTCAGACCACTGTCCAAATACTTTTTTGCCATCTTCACCCTTAAGCCATGCGTGACACGCTACATACCAGGTTCCCTTATCCATATATGCAAATGCAGACTTCAGTTCTTCCTGATTTTTCAGGACCTTTGTATACTGTCTTGTTTTAAGCATATCCTCAGAGGTACCGATTACATAATCATAGTTAAGAGCACCCTTACACTCTTCATTCAGCACCATTTTTACAGAGTTTTTAGAAACAGATACATTCTTTATAACTGCTTTTGCAGGTCTGGTATAATTTCCGTCTGAATCTGTGATACTTCCGTCTGTACTGTAGGTATTTCCTTTTGTATCTGTTACAGTTTCATCTTTATTTACAGTTGGCTTTTTACCATCTGCATCAGGTGTCAGCTTCGTGCCATCCGGAAGTGTTACAGTTCCATCTGAACTGATCACGATTCCTTCCGGTGTAACAAGGTTTCCATTTCTATCTTCCTCAGTTCCCTCCGGGTAAGCATCCGGTATCGGAGTAACAGTTGGTACCGGCGTTACTGTTGGATTCACTGATGGTGACGGATTTACCGACGGTGATGGATTTACGGTCTGTATGATTGTGGTATCTGATATAGTACAGTTCTGAATTTTATCATCTGGTGTTTTTGTAATGTCACTCCAATATGTATCCGGAGCAGATTCACTGTTGGAAGTTATTTTTTTACCATTTACTGCTGTTCCTTTTGTAGAAGGAGATATAGTGACAGATTCAGTATACGCTTTGCCTGGTTCCGCATTTTTGTTCATAAATAAATAAGCAGAACCTCCTTCCAGATATGCTTTTGCTGTTTCTACATTTCCGGTGCCCTCAACTGCATTGCCACCGTTATCACCATCTCCTCGTCCTGCAACAGCAATCAACGTTCCTGCTCCGGAAATCGTTCCGTTGTCAAGAATCACCGCTGCACCGCCAACTGAAGTAGTTGCTATGTTTCCTCCGCCGTATGCTGCAAGCTGGCTGCCCTCGCCAATAGTAAGTGTTCCGCTGCTGACTTTCAAGGCTGGCTGTCCGCTGTAGCTTTTTCCTGTGGCAGGATCTGTTCCTGTGGCAGCTTCATCACCTTTGATATATACTTTTCCTTCCACCTTTACATTTCCGTTTGTCACAACAACAGGTGATGTATTGTGACGTGCCTGTGTTCCATTGGGAAGGAAATTAGTGTTGGAGTAGATCATGGAATTCCTTATGGTCGCTCCATCATTCAGAATCAGCTGTCCATTAATGGAAGTACCTGTCAGGAATTTTCCGCTATAATCATCGTGATTGACAGATATTGTTCCACCATTTTCTACTTCAATCTGTCCATATATGGAAGAATCTCTCAGATTCAATGTTCCGCCATTTTCTACTTTTATCTTCACACTGCTGAGAACCTTCATATTGACCATTGTAAGATCACATCCAGCCGGTATGATCAATGTCTGGGTTGTAGCTTCTCCCTCTGAAACAGCATATCCCAGTTCTCCATATGTACCGCTGGTGTGAGAGCCATACCAGGCTTTAATCTCTGCCGGGACTGTTACAATATCATCTGTATCATTAAAATCAGGAATTACCCATGGATCCATATCATACATGTATTTTCCATCTGCAGTCTTGGTTGCATTTTCAAGCTTCAGATGATCTGCCAGTTTTTCCTTAGTACTGTAAACCTTGAAAGTAAGCTCATTACTTGTTACTGTACGCCCTGATTCATCAGTTACTGTAACATTGACAGGATATGTACCGATTTTAGCAGGAGTTCCGCTGAGAGACAGAGAACTGTCATATGTGGAATACATCCCTGCCATCCCACTTTCACTGTCAATGTTTACCTTTGTATTCTTTGTGTCAATTTTTACACCTGTTTCTTTTAACTCCTTCCAGTCAGCTTCAACAGGTTCCTGCCCATCCGGAAGATCAGCTGCTTCCACAACTACATTACTGTTTTTGTTGGATGAAACAGAAGTGGATGCCCCTGAAACTGCATCGTATTTCTGCTGCCCTGTAACAGCGCTTTCGAAGTATCCTTTTAATCTGACATGAAGAGTGTTCACTCCGTTAGATGCACCGTTAATATTAGTTTCACCGGAATCAGCTGTAACAACTTTGAAGTCATTTCCTTCTGCAGTTACCTTAAGATAAAGTTCTTTATATCCATCACTTTTTATTGTAATGACATTTCCAGTATGAAGTACAGTTGAATCAAATACAACACGATTATTACTGCTGTCTGGACAATATGCTTTTCTGCCATATAATGCTATTGCATAATCTGTTTTATCCCATACTGTCCCATCTACAGATATTTCTTTGATTTTACTGATATAATCAGAAACATTATTTTCATCAGCTGGTTTAATGATCTTGTAGTCTGTACCTGAAATTTCCACTTGATCTCCCGCAAATGTTGGCGCATCTTTGGTCTGTTCAGTTTCAGACTGTGAAGTTACTTTTTCAACGTTCCAGTGTTTTCCGGTTCCTGTTACCTTTAAAGTAAGATCCTTGTATCCGGTACTGGTGATTACAATCTCATTACCCACTTCAAGTCTATCTGGAGATAGTCCAACATAACCGTCTGAGTCTTTTTTAATATATGTTGTTCCTGTAAGATTCCACGAATAAGTTACTTCATTCCACTCTGTTCCATTAATAGATATTCCTGTAATTTGCTCAACATACCTTGAGTTAAGAGAAGTTTTTAGTTTACAAACATTCGCAAAAGAACCACTTTCATATTCTGCTATCACCTCCGGCGGTTCTTTCACACTTTGTGTACCCTCATCCTGAGCCACCTGTACATTCTCCTGCTCATCCGCAAAATCCGGTGTTCCCGATCCATCACTAAAGGAATCATCATCTGCCTCCTGTGTGATCGCTGAATCCGTAGGCATTGAATCTGTAAATATGTCTGTTGCACATACCGGTACAGAAGCAATCATATTTGCCGCAATTGCCATAGACATCAAAATTGCCATTCTTTTCTTCATCTGTTTCTTTCTCCTCCTGTAATATGATATCAGGGGCAAAAGACATTTCGTCCCTGACTTGAAGCTATCTGTGCATCATCTCATTTCAGATGAAGCGGATAAAATCCTCCGATTCATCTCAGTTCTTCAATAGAAGTTTAAATGAGCAAATCACACAATAGTTTGCTTTAGTTAACTCTGCTGGTTAGTATATTCTAACCTATGTGAAAATGCAAGAAAATTTTCATGCCACTGTTGAGAAAGTATCTCATAAATCAAGCAGTATCCTGTTGACAAATTTTTATCATTTCACAGCAAGATAAGGCAGAATAGAGCAATTATGGTAATTCCATAAAATAATGCAGGTAATAAATCAGGTAACATCCTGCTATCAGTCTGAAAATATCATCTTCTATCTCTTTTTCGCTGCTGTTTAAAGTAATTTTGTTTCCTTCTATCTGAAGTCCCATTGTATCCGCGAGATTCTCAACCCGTTGCCTGTCATATTCTTTTTCATCCAAAAGAACAGACTTCTCATAAACCCTGAATTTTCCGGTTTTATCACATTCCAGTCTCAGATGCAGTTCAGGGAGTTTTCCGGGTTTAAAGGTTATCTCACTGTATGTCATAGATTGTCTTACTTTTGTGATCCCCTGTTTCACTGCCAGTATGATCCATTCATCCAATACAGGTCCTTTATACATAGGCTGTCCATATTGCAGATGTAATTGGGCTGCCTTGCTGATGCAGGCATTTCTGGTACGGTTATTCAGACGTTTATAAACATTGCTGCCCTCAACCGGGTAGTATTTCTTCAGTATCTTCTCTTCGGCTTTTGTCCATGGATCATTGGTTTTCCTGCTTAATCCCAGAATCATCGCTCTGTATTTGCATGCCTGAAGAGATCTTTCAGGAATGAGAGTATGCACATATCCGGCACCTTTTTCTTCATAATATCGGGAAATGATCGCATCCTCTTCCTGTGTCCATGGAAGTCTGTTATTGTCTGATCTGACATTTAAGTACTTAGCTCTGGACTGACAGGCAGTCAGAGTTCTCCCTTCCAATCGTTCTGCTGCCTTCCTGCCTTCCGCTTTGTAATATGTTCTTATAATTTCATCTTCTTCTGCAGTCCATTCTTTTCTTCCCAGTATGCAAAGACCTAATTTGGCAGCTCTTTTATTACATGCCTCTTTGGATCTTCCCTCCAGTCTTTTCTGAACTTCAGCACCTTCTGTCGGATAATAGTTTCTCAGAATTTCATCTTCGCTGCTGCTCCATTTTCTGTTTGCCCCGGAATAAGTAAGTCCTAATGCAGCAGCTCTTCCTCTGCAGGATTCTGCTGATCTCTGATTTAAGCGATAACGTACCTTACTGCCCTCCGCAGCATAATACTCTCTGAGTATTTTATCCTCTGCCTCTGTCCATAATCTGACATATTTAACATCATTCTGTACAGTTGCTGAAGAGGAAATGTTTTTGGATATTTCCATTTTTGATGCCTGGATCCTGCAGCTTTTTGCAGTTCTTCCGGATAATCTTTCACAGACCTGATCTCCTTCTGCGGGATAGTACTTTCTTAATATTTCGATTTCATCGGCTGTCCATCTTTTTTTCGTATTTGCCATGTCTTACACCTGTTTTATATATTATTTCAAACTGAAATATTCACTACTTCTTACTTTTCGTAACCTTCGCAAAAGAATTCCATATGTGAGTGCAATATCTACATAGAAATTCCTGAATGTACAACATATTCATACCCTGTCTCCGTAGTATAAGTTTTTTCCTGTCCCAGTGACGGAATAACAGATTCAGAGCTGTGCAGACTTCCACTTTTAAATACGATCATCACTTCTGCTTTCTTTTCATTAACCGGAGTTATTTCTATATTATTGATTGTGTTTTCAATCATGGCTCTGGTGATATCTTTGGGTTTTACGCAGGAATATTCCTTTGCATAGTCTAATATCCTGTCCATCTGATCTGTCAATTCTGTTTTTGAAAGAGGTTTCATGCTTTTCAATTGTTCCAGATTCGCTTTTTTCTCTGCTATCTGCTGTGTAAAAACCTTGTTTCTGCTTAAAAATTCCGCATCAGAAATGTAGCCGCCCATATTGTAATCCAGCAGCTTATCTCTCTTCTGTTCCAGTACTGTTATTTCATGCTGTATGTTGTCAATTTTTTCTTCAGTTCCTTCTGTTTTGTTAATCTCTTTCTCATAAAGTTCCAGATACTTATGCAATATACTTTTATTGCTTTGAGCCAGATTGTTATAAACATCCGATATCATCTCCAGCAGGATTTCTTCTTTTACCGGTTTTGATCTGCAGGAAACTGCGCCCTGTTTTATGCGATGACTGCATACCCAGGTCTTTGCGGCTTTTCCGCGGACAGTTCTGACTTTCAGCCAGTATGCAGCTTTATCTTCCGCACAATGTATAAGTCCGGTAAAAAGGTTGTCCTGCTTATAGGAAGTTTTTTTCAACTTGATATTTTTACTTCTTTCTTCCAGAATCCTGTTTGCATCTTCCCACAGTTTTTCATCCACAATTGCAGGGACATGGGTACCATCGTCTTTATACATCACCCATTCATCTTCAGGCAGGAATTTCTGTTTCTTAGTAAAGAGATCAACTATTTTTACTTTTCCACCAACATAGTAACCCTTATATTTAGGATTTCGGATAATATTGGCAATCACATGGCTGTCAATCTTTCCCCCTTTATAATTTCTGTATCCACATTCCCATAAAAATTGTTCCAGTGAATGGGTAGACCAGTTTCCCAGGGCATATTTTTCAAAAATAAGCTGTACCATTTTTGCCTCTTCGGGATTCAAAAACAGTTTTCCATTTCGCTTGTCCCATCCATATATATGTGAATTACCAAGAACCACACCGTTCTGTATGGATCTTGCATGACCGAAACGCACACGACTTGAAAGTTTTCTGCTTTCTTCCTGTGCAATACCGGACATAATTGACAGCCTGAGTTCCGAATCCTCATCTAATGTATTGATATTGTCATTCCTAAACCAGACAGCAGTTCCACAGTCCAGAAGCTCTCTTGTATATCGTATACTGTCTAATACGTTTCGGGCAAAACGGGTGATCTCTTTAGTTATGATAAGATCAATTTTCCCGGCTTTTGCATCCTGGAGCATTCTCTGGAATTCCTCTCTGTGGGTTACGGTAATACCGGAGATTCCTTCGTCTATATAACCATCCACAAGCGTCCAATTCTTTACGTCTGAAATCAGTTGTTCAAAAAAAGTCCACTGATGCTCAATAGAGGTTTTCTGTTCCTCCTTATCCGTACTGACTCGGGCATAATACGCCACATTCAGTTTCAGATCAAATATATTTTTCTGCCGGGACTTCAGCTCCTCACGTGTTGCATAAATATCCATCTTATTCCTTTCCAATCAACTGATTCGCTGGCAATATTCATCTGAACTGTCCATCTGTTCTCCATTCTTCGCGACTACTGTATTGAATGTACTCAAGGTTATAATGTCTTTCTGGATACTACTATGCAGTTTTTCGGAAATCTGTCCATTATCAAGCATTTTGTCATTAATCATTGTCAGTACAACCTGTTCCAATGTCATAAGCATTCCTCCTGTTCTGTATGTTATAATGTGCAATTTGGCATAGAACTATCCAGCGGTAATATGATGAATTTCATAAAATTATTATAACTGATTCAAAGATAATTGTTTTTGAGATGAAAAAAAGCAGCTAACCTATTTTTCATAGACTAACTGCTTAAAGTACGTAAAAAACCAGAAAGATCTAACAGTTCAAAAGATTCTTTCCGGTTTTTTACACATATAAAGCGAGGGCATCGCTCAATCATCTAATTTGATGATTTTACGACACCCCCATCCCTTCAGATATATATCAGGAAGACAGTTCTATCTGCTTCATTTCTTCCAGAAAATCACGGATATAGGATACTGCCAAATCAAGGGCCTCCTGTCCAAGTTCTGCGGAAGAATCTTTCGGATCAAAAGGTCCAAACCAGCCGCTTGGAGCAATTTCTTTGGTATCTCTCACAAGACGGACGATACCTCCCTTGAAATTAACTGCCTGGATATAAGCCGCTTTCATATTCTCAGAAGGATCCTGTGCATTGATAGGCTTGCTGAGCTCCAGATGTACTGATTCCGGAGCAATTGCCATCATAGCTGAGGTCTCCAGAACATCACCATGGCCGCCTTCAAACTTCTTGTCCAGCTGAGCTACCAGACTCCACCAGTCTACGCTGGCACATACACCACCTTTATGATATACCTCCAGAGCTGCCCGGTCAATGGATGGAGTATTGCCGCCATGGCCATTCAGAACTACAAAACGTTTTGCGCCATGCTGCATCAAAGAGTCCATAATGCCATGCAGAACCATATACAGTCCCTCATAACCAATATTAATACTTCCCTCAAAGCTTAAGTGATAAGGACATACACCGTATGGAACAGTAGGTGCTACGATTACGTTATCTACATCCTCCACATGATCCGCCAGATAGGACGGTACCATAAAGTCCGTTCCCAACGCACCCTGTGTTCCGTGCTGCTCGGTGCTTCCCACCGGAATCACAATAATCGGATCCTTCTCAAAAGCCTCTTTTGCTTGTGCTGTAGTCATTTTTGCAAGATACATTTTAAATACGCCTCCTAACTTTTATACTGTAAAATGACGATCAATAGTCTCCTGCGGCGGAGTTTCTGTAAATTTACTTACTACAATCATTACAATAGAAGCAATGATGGTAGTCGGGAACAATGCATGGAAGCCCATAGCCAGCGCCTTGACAGACGGATTCAGTGTAAAGAGCAACAGTGAAATAATACCTACTATAACCGATGCGATTGCTCCCTTCGCTGTTGCTTTCTTCCAGTAAATTCCAAACAGAATCGGCACTACAAAAATTGCCATTCCTGAAAATGCAAACAGGTTAATTTCAAAAATACTGCCTGGCTGGAATACACCAAAGCAAATTACGATGATACCGATGATTACAGTTACTACCTTGGACAACTTCATAACATTCTCATCTGTAGCATCCTTATTGATAATCTTCTGATAAATATCACGGGTAACAGCACCGGTAGTCGTTACCAGAATACCATCGATTGTGGACATACCTGCTGCCACAATACCTGCGATGAAAATGGAAGCCAGGAAAGGATTCATGCCTCTCTGCAGAATCATAGGAATAATCTGATCTGCCTTCTCAATATTCTGAATGGAAGCAATACCATTTACACCGGCCCACTCAATCAGAGTTGCAGAGAAAAACATACCTGCAGTACCAAGAAGAATTGCTTTGAACATGGTCTTATGATCCTTCATGGCAAAGAACTTGGTAAACAGATGAGGCTGTCCCATGGTAAAGAACGACCATAGCACAATGTTGGATACATAATAAGTCCAAGGCATATAACCGTTAGCACCCGGGAAGGTCAGATAAGCCTCATTCATACTCTGAAGTGTATGGTTAATGTTAGAGAAACCTCCACCCATTACTACAGATACAATAAATGTAACCACTGCAGTAGCAATCATCAGAGACCCCTGGATAACGTCTGTCATCATGGCACCTTTCATACCACCAGTCATACAGTAGAGAATGACAATGATACCCATTCCCACAACGCCTACCCATTCAGGCAGTCCGGTAAATACATGTACAATAACGCCTGCTCCGATAATCTGTGCACCCATCATCGGAACCAGGAAGAAGAGCATCATCACGCCCAAAACACCGCTCATATTCTTGGAGTGATAACGATCTGTCAAGTAATCAGCCATGGTCAGAAAACCATATTTATGACCAAGGGTAATCAGCTTGCGACCAATCAGAAGAGCCGGAAGAATCATACAGAACACAGCTCCAGGTACAGAAATAGCCATTCCTGCATAGCCTACACCGTAAATGGTTCCCGGTGTACCAAGAAATGTTCCCATGGAAAACTGAGTTGAGAAATATGCAATACCACTTACTACCACGCCAGCTTTTCCACTCAATACAAAGAAATCGCCAATATTATTCGTCTTACGTCCTGCGTACCAACCAATAAATGCCATAATTCCAAGATAAAGTACCAGAACTGTATAGAAAGGAATCGGTGCTGGCTGAATTACTGCTGCTCCATTCATTTATTTGTCCTCCTCATCATAAGTGTGATATTCTTTTCTCTTCATACACATGCGATAATAAACAATAATCAGCACAAATGTAATGGCAGTGTGAACAATCCATCCGAATATATAGAGTGGAACACCACCAAATGCGGGAATATACGTCTCGCTGTAGAAAAACGGGAACGGAATCATAATTAATACAAACATAATCAGAAAAATAATCAACCATGTCCGTTCGAAGTGTTTCTCAAAAAGTTTCTTCATAGCCTTTTTCCTCCTTTGCTTTCGAAAGAAAATCATGTAATATATACTATGATTTTCTTTCGATTTTTTGTTAAGTATATACTTTACTTTATATTTTCCATTATACATGCTATAATAAATTTGTAAAGTTTTTACTTATATTTTTATGAAAAAAATATAAAACATTGCATGCGCCATGCAAAGAAAGGACATCGTGTAATATCTATGGATATTTTAGAGCATCTTCAAAAACTTTATCCTGCCCTGACAAAAAAGCAGAAAACAATCGCAGATTATCTAATTGCTAATCCGGAGGAAATCAGCTACATTACACTGGCACAGCTAAGCCATCAGACCGGTACCTCCGAGCTGACTTTGCTTCGTTTTTGTCAAAAACTGGGGTACTCCAACTTTCTGGACTTAAAGGAGCAGTTTCGGGACTATACCCAAAAAATGATTAAGCAGGCCTCCTCTTCTTCCTTTTTTCTGCCAGAGCGTACCTCAGGCGAAGACACCGAGCGGGAACAAATGCTTCATGAAATCTGTAATACAGAGGCCGCAGTTTTCTCTGATTTTATTACCAACATCAATCTGGAATCTGTCATAAAGGCTTCTGATGAAATCCGGAAAAGCACCCGTATCTACATCTTTGCCCATGATATTTCTCTGGTTCCCGGCAAATTTTTACAGAGCCGTTTGGAAATTCTGTACTTGAATTCTGCGTTGATTGATTTATCGGATCTGGAAGTCACCCAGAAGATTATCCAACAGCTGACGGATGGTGACCTGGTAATCTTTTTCTCTTTCCCCCGCTATTATTTTCCGATTGGAAATATTGCTAAAAAAGCTGCTAAATCAGGGGTACCGATTCTGACCATCACAGACAGTGATACTTCACCGGCAGCTGCGCACAGCACACTATTGCTTCTCTGTCCCACATCTACGAAGCTGTTTTATAACTCTATGACTGCACCTATGGCTATGCTCAATATTCTGGCATCCTGTCTTGTCATCGATAGTGTATCACCATCTGAACGGCAGATTTTTATCGACACTTTGCCATCCTGATTTTTAGCCCAAAAACAAAACTGGATATACAGGTTTCCAACAGAAAGCCATATATCCGGTTTCGTTTTTATTCTCTTTTTACTTCTCATAGGTGCCTTTTCGAATCACCTCTCCATGCTTCATAAAGATCTTTCCCCTGGCTACATAAGTATCCAGCGTCAGATCCTGATC
>ENA-OWRJ01003028-OWRJ01003028.1-human-gut-metagenome-genome-assembly--contig:-NODE-3028-length-12962-cov-2.638723_pt1 | contig 12962 bp, 8 predicted proteins | sample MGYA00248269_ERZ651897 | MGnify/ENA primary metagenome ERZ651897 (study PRJEB26924, sample SAMEA4378252) | human gut metagenome | biome: human gut; feature: human-associated habitat; material: faeces...
GTCGATGGGACCCACCCGGCGGGGCCGGCCGGTGGTGGCGCCGAATTCGTGACCGTTGGTCTGGATGTAGCGGCCGGTGTCGTCTTCCAGCTCGGTGGGGAAGGGCCCGGAGCCCACGCGGGTGGTGTAGGCCTTGACGATGCCCACCACGCGCTCCAGGGCGGAGGGGCCCACACCGCTGCCGGCAGCGGCGGAGCTGGCCACGGTGCTGGAGGAGGTCACGAAGGGATAGGTGCCGTGGTCGATGTCCAGGTGGATGCCCTGGGCGCCTTCGAACAGGATGTCCTGACCGGCGGCCTGGGCCTTCTGGATCTCGGAGGAGGCGTCCTTCAGATAGGGCGTGATGCGCGGGGCGATGGCCAGCAGCTCTTCGCAGACCTGGTTCTCGTCCAGGGGGTCGTACTTGTAGAGCTCGCGCAGCAGGACGTTCTTTTCCAGCAGGGCGTGATGCACTTTTTCGCGCACCAGCTGCGGGTTGGTGAGGTCACCGGCACGCAGGCCCACGCGGGAAGCCTTGTCCTCATAGCAGGGGCCGATGCCGCGACCGGTGGTGCCGATCTTCTTGCCGGCACGCTTGGCTTCGCGGGCATTGTCCAGGCTCTTGTGGTAGGGCATGATCAGGTGGGTCTTTTTGCTGATGCCCAGACGGCTGGGGGACACGTCGATGCCCTTGGCCGCCAGTTCGTCCACTTCCTTGAGGAAGACGAAGGGGTCCAGCACCACACCGTTGCCGATCAGGCAGTTTTTGCCCTCGTGCAGGATGCCCGAGGGGATCAGGTGCAGGATGGTCTCCTTGCCCTGGACCTTGATGGTGTGGCCGGCGTTGTTGCCGCCCTGGAAACGCACGATCAGCCCGCTCTGCGCGCTGAGCATGTCCACAATCTTTCCCTTGCCCTCGTCGCCCCACTGGGCGCCGATAATGACCGTATTTGCCATATATCCACCTGCACTGCCCGCATGGCGCGGGCCAAGGCTGAAGTTTTGTCGTCCACACGCGAAAACCCCGTAGCCTGACGACTAAGGGGAACAACGTTGGCCGCAATGCCTTAGTTTTTTCTAGCCGCTAACAGCGGACAAGTCAAATGGCCGGAGCCGCCGGGGGGGAATTTTCGGGGAAATTTTGCGAGACCCGCGCGCCGGAGGCGCCGGGATGCAAAAAAGGGGGGAAGGGACATCCCAGCCGGGATGCTCCTTCCCCCCTTTCATGACGCTGCCGGAGCAGCGGGACCGTCAGGACGGGCGGTTATTGGTAGGCGCCTTCACGCGTGCACTTGGAGGGATCGAACAGGGTGCCTTCCATGCGGAACTGTTCGAAGATGTAGGCGTTCTCCTTGTGTTCGCTCCAGCGTGCGCCGCCGCGGGCATGGGTGAGGATGCGCGGCCTGGGCAGGGCGGCCGGGTCACGCATCTCGAACTCATCGCAGGTGCCGACGCCCTGCAGGGCCAGGGTGGGCACGTCGGCGCTGGACATGAAGGCATCGCTGATGCGCAGCTCGCCGCGCTGGTGGGGTTCCTTGACCATCAGGAGGGCGTGGGGACGGCCGGGAGCGTAAGGCGCGGTCTGGAAGACGGTGCCGTCGGGGTATTCCTTGCCGTCGTTGTAGGCACGCTCCACCATGGGGCTGTCGCTCTCGCCGTGGTCGGAGACCAGGATGATGCGCGTGTTGTCGTAGATGCCGGCTTCCTTGAGCTGGTCGAAGAAGATCATCAGGTAGCGCAGCAGGTGGCGTTCGGCGTAGTAGTGTTCGGGCAGCACGCCGTCGACGAAGAAGAGCTGGCCCTCGGTGGCCGGATAGGGGTCGGCCACGATCTCGGGCTGACCGTCCTTGAGGTCGGGCGCGTAGTGCCACATGTAGTGGGACAGCATGGTGTAGAAGACCTTGGCCGTGCTGCGCGGGGCATCGGTGGTGATGCCCGAGGTGAAGGCGAAGCGGAAGAAGGCGTCGCTCGCGCGGTAGGCGTCCATGCTGGCCACCAGGATGCCGTCACCGGCGTCATGCCAGTTGCCGTCGTCGTAGATCTTCTGCTTGATGATGTTGGGCGAGGCCTGGAACAGGCCCAGCATGGCGAAGAAGCTGCTGAAGTCCCGCAGGCTGGTGCCCTGGTGGTACTTGAGCTGGAAGTCGTCCTTGATCTGGGGCACGGTGGTGACGTTCTCCACCTTGCCGAGATGACGCTCGTAGAAGTCCTGGTTGAAGAACTCCAGGCCGTTGAGCATGCAGACATCGTAGCCGTGGGCCGCGAAGTTGCGGGGCATCACGGCGAAGGCGCTGTTGATGTTCTCTTCCAGGGTCACGTCGCGGCGGGCGTTGACGGCCGCCGGGCTGTAGGCATGGCCGCCGTAGATGCTGGGCAGGCTCATGACCGTGGCATCGGCCATGGAGATGGTGTTGGAGTACCAGACGAAGCCGTCCATGCCCTTGCGGAAGCCGTTGGTGAACCAGGGGTCGTCCAGCATCCGCTGGATATGGCCGCCGGTGAACATGTCCATGATGATGACGATGACGTTCTCGCCGTCCTTGGAATAGGACTGCATGTCCGCCACATAGGCGGGCGGGGGGAAGCTGGTCTTGGCCTGTTCGGGCTCTTCGGCGGTCAGGGCGTTCCAGGCCGTGAGGGCCACCAGGGAGAACACGGCGATGGACAAGACGCGCGGCAGCAGCAGGCGCACCTTGGGGAAGGCGAACAGCAGGGCCGTCAGGCCCAGGGCCAGCAGCACGGGCAGCAGGCCGTCCTTGAAGGCGCTCATGGGGCCGGTGAGGGCGGCCTCACGCAGGAAGCGGATGCCGTCCAGGGCGCCGAAATGGCCGGGCAGCACGAAAAGGTTCACGAAGGCGAGGCTCAGGGCCCAGAAGGCCACGAAGGCCGGGATGGTCTTGGCCTTGGCCGGGAACCAGAGCCAGAGCACGAAGACCACGAAGAAGGTCAGCGAAAGGTAGCGCACCATGCCCAGCAGCACGTCCAGGGGGCCGGCGGCAAAGAAGTTGGGGTCGCTGGCGTAGGACTGGAAGGGCACGTACAGGAAGATCAGGATGGCCAGACCGGCGCAGGACAGGCTGTAGACCGAACGCATGGTGGCGGCCATGACGGTGTTCATGCCGCCCTGGGCAAAGCCGGGCTTGTGGAAACGGGGCAGGCGGATGGGCAGGCGCAGGTTCTGGAGCAGGAAGAAGACGTTGTTCATGGTCCAGAAGATGAGCAGGGCCGAGGCCGCGTTGTACAGCAGCGCCAGGAAGAAGAAGGCGATGATGATGGCCTGCAGGGTGTCCTTGCGCGTCAGGCCCGGGGTGGTCAGCGTGGCGATGATGTTGACCACGGTCATGACGATGGGCAGGGCGTTGACGCCCCAGAGCAGGCCGTCGGTCTGCGACAGGTCGGGGATCATCAGGCAGGGCTGGCCCTGCAGCTGGGTGAGCCCCAGGATCATGTAATACGCGCCGGTCAGGAAGGGGATCTGCAGGGCCACGCCGAAGGCCGAACGGACGGCCAGCAGCGGATGGTAGGCGTAGCGCTTATAGAGGTTGTTGATGCGGCGCTGACGCTCGGCCCCCTTGGATTCCTTGCGGATGCGGGCCAGCTGTGGCGCCATGATCATCTGGAGTTTCTTTTCCCGGGCCTGGGTGCCCACGGCCAGACGTCCCAGGGGGATGAAGGCCACGGCGCTGATGCAGGACAGGACGAGGATGCTCAGGCCGTAGTTGTGGGTGAACTGGAGGCTGCCGAGATAGATGGCCCGGTAGATGATCTCGATGGGCAGGATGAATATCTCATACAGAAGCGACATGGCGTTTCCTTGAAAGCATATCCGGCAAGGGCCGTGCTATTTCGTTTTGGGAGCGGCAGCTTCGGCCGCGTGTTCGGCGTCCATGCGGGCCAGGGTGTCCACGGTCCACTGGGCGATGGCTTCACCGCTCCGGCCCCAGCAGGCCACGGATTCCTTGCGGAAGGCGGCGATGGCGGAGGAAGGCGTCTTGAGGGCACGTTCCACCACGGGCACGATGTTGTTGAAGTCCTCGGGCGAGACCACTTCGCCCAGACGGGCGGCCACGGTGTCTTCCCAGATGACGCCCAGGTCCGCCACCTCGTAGAGCTCGGGGTTGCGCACGGGGATGTCCAGGGTGATGACGGGCTTCTCGTAGAGGAAGGCGAAGTCGAAGCGCACGCAGGACTTGTCCGAGATCATGACGTCGGCCCGGCTCATGGAGGCGGTGGCGTCCATCTCGGTATCGAAGCTGACGTTGGGGTAGTCGCGCAGCATCTCGTGGATGGTGTCCAGCATTTCGGTCTCCACCTTGAGGGACTGGGGGTGCGGGCGCAGGATCACGTCATAGCCGGCCTTGGCCAGGTCCAGCAGGAAGTTGGGGCCGCAGATGTTGAGGCAGCCCTTGTTGCCCCACGAGGGGGCCACCAGCACCACGGGCGGGGTGCTCTGGCCTTCCTTCTTGCGGGCCTTGGCGGCCAGCTCGTCCAGATAGGGCAGGCCCAGGGAGACGCATTCCTTGGGCGGCAGGCCGCGCAGCTCTTCCACCTTGCGGATGCTGGGCAGCATGAAGTCGCCCACCATCAGGACGGCATCGTAATGGTCCAGGGAACCTTTCTGGTACATGGCGATGTCGCCCACGCCGTGGCAGATGTGGGCCAGGTTGGTCACGCGGCGCGGCCGCGGCATGGGGAAGCCGGGCGTGCCGATGTTGGGCGTGGTGGAGAGCATGATGTCGGCGCGGCGGCCGGCGGCACGGGCAAAGGCCGCGGAACCTGTGCCGATGTAGCGCGAGTTCATGAGGTCGTTCTCGATGGTCAGGGCCGGGTCCTCCACATCCATGGTGATGTAGGAGAAGGGCACGCCGCGGCGCAGGAAGGCGTCGATGACGGGCTTGAAGGTATAGTAGTAGCTGCGGCCTTCGGAGAACATGAGGATGCGCTCGTGGTGCAGCTGCCTTTCGGGGCGGCGTTCGCCCTTGGCCTTGCCCATGATGGCGTAGACGATGTTCTTGACGAAATAGAGCACCGTGCCCACCAGGCTGATGGCCAGGTAGACCAGCACGTTGCCCGTGCCGGGGTCGAGGTAGGCGTAAGAGGGCGCGGGGAACAGGGCTTCCAGCACCAGCCAGAGCCCAAGGTAGACGCCCACGGAAGTCAGAAAACCGCGCTTCATGCCAGTTTTTCTCCGCGTTGCAGCAGTTTCAGGTTGCGGTCCATTTCCGCGATGCGGCCACGACCGTAGTCGATGCACTCGCGGTAGAAGCCCCACAGGCCCCAGATGTAATCCACGATGATCATGGCCTTGAGCAGGCGGGTGCGGTCCGCGCCACTGGCTTCGATGAAACTGTCCAGCAGGGGGCCGGAAAGACGGGTCTCGGTGACGAAGCTGGCATAGTCCCAGTAGGGCGAGCAGAAGCAGGCGTACTCGAAGTCGATGAGCTTGATGTCATCCCCCTTGCGCAGGATGTTCTCCAGCACGAAGTCGCGATGGCAGAAGCGCTTCTCGTCGCTGTCCATCTCGCGGGCGAAATCATAGAACAGCTCGCGTTCATGGTCGGCCAGCAGGTTGACGCCGCTCTGGCGTTCGTAGAGCTTGACCTCGGAAAGCACGGAAAGCACGGCGTTGGGGCCGTATTTCTCGCGGAAGCCTTCGGGCATGCGGATGTCGTGCAGGCGGCGCATGATGTCCACCACGCCGAGCACCTCGAAGCGGTCGAGGGTCTCGTGGTTCAGGATGCGGTAGCCTTCCAGGAAGTCCGTGGTCTTGATGCCGCCTGCGTAGAAATGGCACTCGGGCGTGAGGTCCATATCCTTCACCATCTCCAGCATGGCCGCTTCCACGCTGCGGTCGATGATCTGGTCGGTGCCCTGGCCGGGGATGCGCAGCACAAGGCCCTTGCCGTCCAGCCGGATGTGGTAGGTATCGTTGGTCAGGCCCTTGAGCTTTTCGGCCATCTGGGTTTCGGAGCACTGGTCGGCCAGCTCGTCGGGCGTCAGCAGGCCCAGGGAAAGGGCGTCGCTCAGGCTGTCGATCTCGCAGAGCAGCATCTTCACCCGGGTGGCGTAGACGGGCACGCGATCCAGGATGCGGATGACGGAGTCTTCCCAGTAGTCGTCCGGGCCGCTCTTGTCCAGCTCTTCGCGGATGAGGGCCGCGGCTTCCTCGGTCCAGTAGGAGACGCCGGACATGCAGTAGCCCGAGGGCGAATCCTTGCGCACGGACACCACGCGGTCGTCGGCATCGGTGACCAGTTCCCATTCGCGGCCCTGCTGGGTCTGCTGGCAGATGAACTGCGAGACGCCGGGACGCACCAGGGGCACCACCGGGCGGCGGATGTAGGTGTCACCGTCGATGACCAGGCTGTCGCCCAGGCGGTGGGCCACCAGCTGGAGGGAGGAATAATTGTTGGCCGTGGCATACTGCGCCGAGACGATGAGCTGGACGCCGTATTTGTCCACGAGATAGTTGAAGCATTCGTGTTTGTAACCGACCACCAGGGCGATGTCGGTGACGCCGTCGGCATGGAGCTGGCGGATGGTGCGTTCCACCAGCGGGTAGCCGCCGATGTTGAGCAGGGGCTTGGGCTTCAGATAGGTGAAGGGGCGCAGACGCGTCCCGAAGCCGGCACAAAGAATGTTGGCACGCATGGGAACCACTCCTGTGCGTTGTGCGGGGATGTGACGGACATCCCCGATGCTGGTGAGGGGGACTGCGCTTGCGCAGGAAAACCTTATCCCCCGGGGTTCGCCGATCCCGGATGCCGTATCCGGGGTGCGGAGGTTTCTCACGACACGCAAAAAAAGGCAAGGGCTGTCTGGCGGTTCCGCCACACGGGTCAGGCCGGAAGGTGCGGGAGACGGCCGGCCAATGCTGTACAGATCGAAGCGTCAGTTTTTTGTGAGTGAAGTCCGGACCGGGAGGAGATACCGCTCAGCCGTCCTTGCGGGAGGTGCCCGCATCCCCCGGCTCGGGGCGGAACGAAAGGACACGGCAGCGGTGCGGCGCGGGGGCTTCCGCCTGGCCCTGCATCAGGTCGAAGTCGGGGGCCAGGGGCTGGGCCGCGGGGGCGGGGCCGTCTTCATGCGGCTGGGCTTGCTGGGCCCAGTAATAGTTGAACAACTGGTTCTTGTAGCGTTTGGCCTGGATCATGGAAAAGACCAGGACGGCCTCTTCCCAGCGCTGGGTCGGTTCGAAACGGCTGGCGATGGTGGCGTACTTGCTCCACAGCGACATGAGCGACGCCTCGTCGAGGGCGTCCAGCTGGCGGGCAAGGCGGGTGAGCAGTTTTTCCATGGTATCCTCCGGCAGAAGCGCGTATACCGCCGTCGTTATGGCCCATTTACGGGCCCGCGTCAAATCTGCTGTCATGCGGGGCCGGGATACCCCCGCCGGCGCGCCTCCGCCCCTGCCGGTGCACATACTGGTGGACAGGGCCGTTTTGTGCTACACCATTGCCGCGCCGCGAAGCGCTTTCACCTTTTTTGCTAGGCATACCTGGAGGCATCATGACGACCGACCTGAAGGCCATGTACAAGAAAGTCCACAAGGACGCTTTTCCCGAGACCATGACCATTTTGCTGGGTGACGAAAAGCTTGTGTACCACAAGCGCGTCTGGACCCTGGACAACGAGGAAAAAGGTCTGCGCTACGGCGAAAACCCCGACCAGCCCGCTGCCCTGTATGAACTGCGTGAAGGTGGCATCACCTGCGGCGGCCTGCGCTGGCGTGGCCCTGGTCAGGGCATCGTGTCGGCCATGACCGAAGCCCAGATGATCCAGGCCGGCAAGCATCCCGGCAAGACCAACCTCACCGACGTGGACAACGGCGCCAACATCCTGCAATACCTCAGCGAGCGCCCCGCGGCCATCATCCTCAAGCACAACAACCCCTGCGGCGCTGCCTGGGACGACGGCGGCGTGGCCGCGGCCCTGGACAAGGCCTTCTGGTGCGACCGCATCGCCGCTTTCGGCGGCGCGGTGGTGGTCAACCGCCCCTTCACCCGCGAGGCCGCCGAGATGGTGGCCGCCAGCTATTTCGAAGTGGTGGCCGCTCCTGCCTATGAAGAAGGCGCCGTGGAGATCCTCAAGGGCCGCAAGAACCTGCGCATCATGGAACTGCCCGGCCTGGGCCGCCTGGACGAACTGACGCAGTCCGCCTTCCTGGACATCAAGAGCCTGGCTGACGGCGGCATCGTGGTGCAGAAATCTTTCGTGAACCGCATCCTGACCGATGCCGACTTCCTGCCCGCCGAAGCCACGGACAAGAACGGCGTCACCGTCACCGCCCGCAAGCCCAACGCCCAGGAAATGGCCGACCTGCGCTTTGCCTGGGCCGTGGAAGCCGGTGTGACCTCCAACTCGGTCATTTTTGCCCGCAACGGCGCCACCGTGGCCATCGGTACCGGTGAACAGGACCGCGTGGGCTGCGTGGAACTGGCCATCCACAAGGCCTACACCAAGTACGCCGACACCCTGGCCTTCCGCGAGCACAACCTCTCCTTCTACGAACTCAAGCAGAAGGCCGCCGCGGATGCCGCCCTCAAGGCCGCCCTGGACGACATCCAGGTCGCCGCCATCGAAGCGGACACACAGAAGGCCAAGGGCGGCCTCGCCGGTACGGTGCTCGTCTCCGACGGCTTCTTCCCCTTCCGTGACGGCGTGGACGCCGCCATGGCCCAGGGCGTCACCGCCATCGGCCAGCCCGGCGGCTCCATGCGCGACACCGAAGTCATCGCGGCCTGCAACGAGGCCAGCCCGCAGGTGGCCATGGTCTTCACCGGCCAGCGTTCCTTCAAGCACTAGTCTCCCGCAGGGCACGACACCGGCCGGTGTCGTGCCCTTTTTTCATACCCGCGGCCCTGCCGCCTTCCCGTCAGCCAAGGATGCCCGCCGTGTCTTCCCATCCCCGCACGCCCCGCCCCGGGGCCTCGTCCGCCCGTATCTGCATCTCCGCCCTGTCCGGGGGCGGCGGCAAGACACTGCTCTCGCTGGGCCTGGCGCGGGCCTTTTCCCGGCAGGGACTGGCCGTCCAGCCCTTCAAGAAAGGCCCGGACTATATCGACGCGGCCTGGCTCTCTCTGGCGGCCGGACGGCAGGCCAGCAATCTGGATCCCTATTTCCTGCCGCCCGCGCGTCTGCGGGCCCTGTTCCGCCATGTGATGGGGCGCAGCGGGGCCCGGCTGGCCCTGCTGGAGGGCAACCGCGGCCTTTTCGACGGCATGGACGTGCGCGGCTCCTGCGCCACGGCCGAGCTGGCCCGCACCCTGGACTGCCCGGTGCTGCTCAGTCTGGACTGCACCAAGATGACCCGCACGGCCGCGGCCCTGGTGGCCGGGGTCCGGCATTTCGAGCCCGGCCTGCGTCTGGCGGGCGTGGTGCTCAACCAGGTGGCCTCGGCCCGGCACGAAGGCATTTTGCGCGAGGCCATCACCACCTATACGGACGTGCCCGTGCTGGGGGCCATCCCCCGCCTGCGCGAGAACCCCCTGCCGGAACGGCACATGGGGCTGGCCTCGTTGTGCGGTGACGAGCTGGGCCCGCAGGCCCGGGAGATCCTGGAAAAACTGGCTGATGTGGTGCGCGGCCATGTGGACATGGACCGCGTGCTGGCCCTGGCCGACGATCTTCCCGATCTGCCCGAAGAGCCGGATTTCTGGGACGAGGCCGCCTGGGCCGGGGAAGAGGCTGCCCTCTCCTCCGGCGCAGGGCAGCCTGCCACCTGCCCTGCGGGCACGGCTCCCGCTGCTGGAACAGGGATTGCCCGCCAAGAAGCTGCACCGACGGGAGCTTTGGCCGTCACCTCCCTGCGGGCCGCGGCTCCTGACAGTGCGCAGGCGGGCAGGGAAGGCGGTGATGCCGCCGCGTCCTTCTCCCGGATGCCTCGCCCTGCGGACAGCCCGGAGCAGGCGCCTGCCCCGCGCATCGGTTATGTGCGCGACCGGGCCCTGTGGTTCTATTATGAGGAGAACCTCGAAGCCCTGCGGCGGGCCGGGGCGGAGCTGGTGCGCCTTTCCCTGCTGGACGAGACGCCGTGGCCGGAGCTGGACGGCCTGTACCTGGGGGGCGGTTTTCCCGAAGACTGGGCCCGGGAGCTGGCGGCCTCGCCGCATCTGGCCCGTCTGGCCACACTGGCCGGGAAGGGCCTGCCCATCTACGCCGAATGCGGCGGCTTCATGGTCCTGGCCTCGGCGCTGGAGCGTGACGGGCAGCGCTGGCCCATGAGCGGCATCTTTCCCGTGGAGACCCGTTTCTGTCCCAAGCCGCAGGGCCTGGGCTATGTGCGGGCCGATGTGGTGCTGCCCAATCCCTATTTCCCTCAGGGCTCTGTCCTGCGCGGCCATGAGTTCCACTATTCCCTCTGCCACGAGCCTGCCGCCGTCAGCGGCAAGCTGGAACATGCCCTGCGCCTGAGCAAGGGCACGGGCATGGGCCGCGATGCCGGGGGCCACGGCCGGGACGGTCTGGTGAACGGCCGGGTCTGGGCCGCCTACTGCCATATCTTCGCCCCGGCAGTGCCCGGATGGGCCCCCCGTTTCGTGGATCTGGCCCGCTGCTACCGCCGGGAACGGATGGAAAGATAGCATTGTTATGAGGGGGGAGAGGGACACCTTTTTGGAAAAAGGTGTCCCTCTCCCCTCTCAAGCTCCCCCCTTTCCCTTCCAAAAACTTTTATCAGGGGGCCTTGCGAGAGATGGCGGGCCTTCCGGCAGTAGGGATACAGGCACGATCCGCGGACAGGGATGTGCCCTGTGTCGTTTATGTGAGATAAAAAGGCAGCGTTCCTGGAGCCGATACTCCGGGAACGCTGCCTTTTTTGCTATGGGTGGTTTTGGGGAAAGGAGGACGCGGAGGAGGGAACCCCTTTTGCTGTGGAAGTCGCCGGATGGCGGCCCGAAAGGCCGTGCCCACTGTTGTCGCAGGCGTTTTACGGGGCCCGGCAGGGATAGGGGCCCCTCCCCAACGTGTCTATGCCTTCCTAAAAACGGTTCAGGATGAGCTTGTCCAGGGCCAGCTTGGGCACATAGTGCACCTGTTCGGCGTCACGCCAGTAGCCCAGGGCGCCGCTTTCGGGCACGTCGGCCACGCGGCGCACTTCCTTGGCCACGCCAAGGCCCAGGACCAGCGTGGGGCGCAGGTCGTCGGGGAGCTGGACCAGCTCGCTCACGCCGGCATGGTCGAAGGAGGCGATCATGCAGCAGCCCCAGTCACGGCTGGAGGCCGCCAGATTGATGGTCTGGGCCGCGATGCCGGTGTCCAGCCAGACCAGGTCGCCAGCGCTCTTGGGCATGCTCATGACGATGAAGCCCGTGGGGCGCTCGCCGGGGAAGGGGCCGCCCCAGTCCTTGAGGGCCGCCGCCCATTTGGTCATGCCGAACAGGCGCTGGCAGGTCTCGCCGGGGCCCACGAGGCTGTAACGCAATTGCTGGGCGTTACGGGCGCAGGGGGTCAGGCGGGCGCAGTCCACCAGCCATTCCAGATCCGCCATCTGCAGCGGACGTTCTTCCTCGAAACGGCGGCAGGTACGGGCCGCCAGTGCCAGTTGCTTGAAATCCATAATGGGCTCCGCAGGTGAGAAGGATCGTCGGGGCACCCGGCAGGGAGGACAAAAAAATAGCATCTGCAAGAGCACGCGTCTACCGTGGGCAGAGCGGCCGCCACGGACGGGAAGGGGGGCTGGGGCAGATGGGCAGTGGCGGAGGCAGCCACGGGAGAACCGTCGCCTGCGATGGCCTGTGCTGGCGGTATCGTGCCTGTCCTCAGGTACCGGGGCAGCGGGATGTGATGGCCCTGGATCGGATACGGCCCTGTTGCGGGCGTCCCCCAAGACACGAAAGGGGAGATGCCTGCGGGCGTCCCCCCTGAAAAGCCGTCGCGGATGAGGTCTAGCGGTGCTGGCTCGTGTGATCGAAGGCCAGGGCGTAGAGATGATGGAAGAAGTCCACATACTCCACATGCACATGATCCGGGGTCTTGATGCGCGCCGGGGCGAAATTGAGGATGGAGGTGATGCCCGCATCCATCAGGTGCTGGGCCGCGCGCTGGGCACGTTCGGGCGGCGTGGTGATGATGCCGATCTCGATGTTTTGCTCGGCCACCATGGCCTTGAGGTCCTTGGTGCAATGCACTTCCAGCCCGTGGACGATCTCGCCGATCTTGAAGGGGTCGCAGTCGAAGATGCCCACGATGTTGAAGCCGCGGGCGCGGAATTCGCCGTGGTTCAGGATGGCCTTGCCCAGGTTGCCGACCCCCACGAGCGCCATGCGCCATTCGCGGTCGACCCCCAGGGAAGAGGTGATGGCCGCAATAAGGGACGTTATGTGATAGCCCACGCCGCGGATGCCGAATTCGCCGAAGTAAGCCAGGTCCTTGCGGACCTGGGAACCGTTGACCCCGCAGGCTTCGGCCAGGGGGTTGGAGGAGATGACTTCAACGCCGTCGCGCGCAAAATTTTCCAGCACCTGCACATAGGTGGCCAGGCGCTGGATGGTGGCGCGGGGGATATGTTTGCTTTTGGGTTCCGTGGGCATAATCAATACCTGCTCAAGCTTGTGATGCTTTTGTGAAATTTAGGTTTTTCAATTTACTGGAAAAAAAAAGAATCCGCAAGCATCGGAAATACAATCTTTATTCCTTGCACGTCCAGGCTGGCGAAATGATATGCCAATATAATCAGTCTACTGGCAGTGTGAATGGGGGAAGAGAAAAAAATATTGGATTTTAGAAAATATTTCAAAAAGTTCAGAAAGATCCCTCCAGGCGCCGGAGTTGGGCTGACCGCGGGAAAAAGAGATATTTGTTACGTTATGAAATGACTCCGTGAAGGCGCGAACAATCACGGCCTGCCATGGCCTGCGCCGGGCCGAAAAAAAAGGGGGGACCGAAGTCCCCCCGTTGCAGCGTTACTGCCTGGACGGCCTACGCATAGGGGTTGGCGTACAGCAGGATGAAGCTGATGACCAGGGCGGAAATGGCCAGGGATT
>ENA-OWRJ01003044-OWRJ01003044.1-human-gut-metagenome-genome-assembly--contig:-NODE-3044-length-12881-cov-2.704273_pt1 | contig 12881 bp, 11 predicted proteins | sample MGYA00248269_ERZ651897 | MGnify/ENA primary metagenome ERZ651897 (study PRJEB26924, sample SAMEA4378252) | human gut metagenome | biome: human gut; feature: human-associated habitat; material: faeces...
TATCTGCCTTGTTTGAGGAGATTTTATGCACTGTTTCTGATTATAATCCAGTGGAATAGCTGTTTTTTGATAAATAGATTTTCACAGCAGGGCGATAACATTTTGTCAATTGAAAAAAGAACGTATCATTTATTTTTATTTTCATTCCAAAGAAAATAGTGTATCTTCGTTGTTATATTAAAGAAAAGTATAAAATACATATAAGATGAAAAGTTTAAATGGTTCAGTCCTGCGTTGCATATTTGCGATCGTATTGGGACTTGTATTGGTTCTTTGGCCGGAAGCGGCTGTTACTTACTTGGTGATAACGATCGGTATCTGTTTTATCATACCCGGCTTATTCTCGCTCTTAAATTATTTCACCCGTGAAAAAGTAGAAGGAGAGCCGAGTCCAATGTTTCCGATCGACGGAGCAGGCAGTATTCTGTTCGGAGCATGGTTGGTAATCATGCCGCAATTTTTCGTTAGCATATTAATGTATGTTTTAGGGGCTTTACTGGTTCTTGCAGGTGCGCAGCAACTGATTTCACTGGTTTCTGCCCGCAAATGGAGTACCGTTTCCTATGTTTTTTATATCATACCATCCCTGATTTTAATAACAGGGGTCATGATCCTCGCCTACCCATTCGGAGCAGCCGCCAACACATTTGTGATTTTCGGAGTTGCTTGCTTGATCTATGGTATTTCCGAATTGATCAACTGGTATAAGTTCAGTAAAAGATAAGAGAAAAATGGAGTACCACCCGCTTCAGGATTTACGGTACTCCATCGGAGAAATTCCCATATGTTTCTTAAAGAATTTTCCAAAAGTCGACTGGTCGGAAAAATGAAGTATATCCGCCACCTGCTGGACAGTCGCCTGAGGCGCTTTCAAAAGAATTTTCGCTTCGACAATCAGGGCATCATCTATCCACTTATTAGCGGATTTACCCGTCAACTCCTTCAGGATCAATGACAGATATTGTGGCGTAATAAATAACCTTTCAGCATAAAATGTAACCACATGCTGCTCCTTACAATGCTCAAACAATAATTGCAGGAATTGTTCGAACAGCTCTTCTTTACGAGAAAGGGTCGGTCGGATCAAACGATCTTTCTTGCTTAACATTATATTCCCTAAGTCCAGCAAGAAGCCAATAAAGGCATTCTGTACTAACTCCTTCTGATAAAAATGAGTACGTTCCCTCATCTTCTCCCGTATAACCTGCATGCTACCGGCCAGTTTCGCTGTTTCTTCCGGTTCCAGTTCCGTACAAGGATTCTTACGGATCTCCATATAGTTCGCTATAGCCTGAGTCCGGTTACCTCCACCAGGATTACAATCGTTCAAAAACTCCTTAGACGCAATCAGCAAGCGACCTTTAAAATCTTTACCGATCCTATCAAGTTGGAGTGCATGCGTAGGCATGATCGTTATGAAACTGTTCGGTTTGACAATGTAAGAAACATAATCCAGATGGATTTCAAGTGTCCCTTCAAAAGTCAACACCATCAAAAGCGCATTTAACCGCATCGGAGCAAAACGCTCAGGCGAGTCGGGATCTCCGATATCCATACCTCCGTCCAGATCCGCAATCGAAAAAATATCCTGAAAACTATCACGGAAAATAATACTCTTATTCAGTTCCGCCAATTCTATTAAAGGAAGTTTTTCCATCTTTACATATTTACTAATCGTGTACTTGCAAAGGTAAACATTTTTTCAACAAACAGAAAAATGTTTCATTTTTTACCAATGAATAACGGTTTTTCAGGAATAAGAAAGGTTCCTTTTATTCGTTTTCGACTAATTCCGTAACAGAATAAACCTTTTTAGTTTTCCAAATTAGACAGACCTTTGCAATATCTGATCGTATAAAAAGTAATCATTAAAATCGATGGTCATAAAAGAACAAATAATGTTAACGGCATTCGACTTATTTTCGGAACACGGGATCAAGAATGTCAGTATGGATGATATCGCTCATAACGCGAGTATATCCAAACGGACTCTTTATGAGCTCTTCGAAGATAAGGAGACTCTGCTAACAGAATGTATAAACCTGAGTTATACTAAAATGAGGCTATCCATGAAGCGACTTGAATCCGAGCCGATAACAGCCTTAGAAGTCGCTTTGCTTTTTTATGAAGAACTTATGAGACGGCCTCGCTGGTTTAACCGGAAGTTCTATGATGATCTGAAACGTTATCCGAAAGCATTACAAAAAACGGAAGAAGAAAAGTCCCGCTTTTTGAAAAAATGTATAAAACTACTGTCACGAGGGGCAAAAGAAGGTGTTTTTCAACCGAATATTAACTTTGAGATTGTAGCTTTACTGGCGAAAGAGCAGGCAAAAATGATCCGTCCGTCCAAAGCCCTTTCCAACCATTCCGTGTCCGAAGTGTTCAATACGATTCTTTATACCTTCCTTCGGGGAATCTCTACAGAAAAAGGCATTGCCATTTTAGATCGTTACTTGTTGAAATATAAACAGAAGCAATTAGATTGAACAAACGATTTTATTAAAAATCAAATTTACTTATTTTAAATGAGACAAATCATAATTACCAAAAAGATGATGTGGGTAGTGATAATGTTACTCCCCTCTCTGGCCTTCACCACCGTAAAAGCTCAAGACACGCTCGTTCTCGATATAAAGAAAGCTCTTGAGATCGCGCTGAGCGAAAATCCCACCGTAAAAGTGGCTAACAAGGAAATCCAGAAAAAAAAATATGCACAGAAAGGTTCATATGCCGCCCTATTTCCCCAAGTAAGTTTTGCTGCCGACTATAATCGAACTTTGAAAAAACAGGTGATGTATATGGACGGCTTCGACATGGGAAGTACCGAAATACCAGGCATGGAAGACATGCCAAATATGGATGAAGGGATCGAAGTAGGACGTGATAATAACTGGAATCTCGGTTTCAACGCCTCTATGCCGATTGTCAACGCCGCTCTTTGGAAAAGCCTAAGCATCTCAGCTGTCGATGTGGAATTGGCTATCGAACAGGCACGTTCTTCCAAAATTGCTATGGTCAACCAGGTAAAGAAAGGGTATTACGGCGTGCTTCTTGCCAACGATTCATACCGCGTATTTAAGGAAAGCTATGACAACGCAATGGAAAATTACCTGGATATCAAGCATAAGTTCGAACAGGGAACCGTTGCCGAATATGACCTGATACGCGCCAATGTTACCGTAAAGAACAGCGAACCCAATATGTTGCAGGCAGAAAACGCATTAGTTCTTGCCAAATGGCAATTGAAAGCATTATTAGGCATGGATCTGGACATAAATATCGAATGTGAAGGACAATTGACCGACTTTGAAAAAGATCTATTCGGCGATTTTCTTTCCACAGACACAACCCTGGCTAATAATACAGATTTGAAACAGATGGATTTGCAAGCCAAGCAACTGGAAAAGACACTGACCATGCAAAAGTTCGATTATCTGCCGACACTGTCGCTCACTGGACTATATCAGTGGACAGCCATGAACAACGACTTCAAGTTCAAAGACTATATGTGGAACCCCTACTCGATGGTCGGCTTATCACTCTCTATTCCTATCTTCTCAGGCGGCAGCAAGTTCTATAAGATCAAACAAACAAGAAATTCGATCGAACAGTTGAGCCTGCAAAGAGAGGATACACAGCGAAACCTGCAACTGGCAATCAAGCAGTATATAGATAATATGAATACCTGCGTCAAACGTTTCGACGCTTCACAAAAGGGAGTAGAGCAAGCCGAACGGGGATATATGATCTCACAGAAACGATACGACACAGGAGCCGGGACTCTGTTAGAAATGAACGATTCGGAATTAGCATTGACACAGGCCAAACTGAATTTCAACCAAGCTATTTACGACTATATGGTAGCAAAAGCTGACTTGGAAAAGGTATTAGGCCAGCAAGAGTTTTAAAAAACAAAAAAATAGACATTGAATAAAAATATCACAAAATGGAAACAAATAAAAGACAACACTTTATATCACTCTTCATTTTATCTTTGTTGCTATCCTGTTCAGGGGAAAAGAAAGATTCGGCACAAATGGAAACCGTCAGCAACAAAGCCATTGTGAGAATAGAAACTGTTTCCGCACAAGATGTGGAGCAGATCAGTGAATTTACAGCAACAGTAGAAGCCAATATTTCGAATAACATCGCCCCACAAAACCCAGTGCGCATAGAGAAACTGTTTGCAGAAGTCGGCGATCATGTAAAAGCAGGTCAACTCTTGGTCAAGATGGATGAGACAAACCTCAAACAGACAAAAATACAATTGGATAACCAGGAACTGGAGTTCAAACGTATTGATGAACTGTACAAAGTAGGCGGTGCTTCCAAATCAGCCTGGGATGCACAGAAAACACAATTGGACGTAAGCCGTGCGACCTACAAAAATTTGCAGGAAAACACACAGTTATTGAGTCCGATCACCGGTATCGTCACTGCCCGCAACTATGATAGCGGCGATATGTATAGCGGAGGTTCGCCGATCTTCACCGTAGAACAGATTCGTCCGGTCAAACTGTTGATCAACGTATCCGAAAGTCTTTTCACGAAAGTAAAAAAGGGAAAAGATGTCGACATCCGGTTAGATGTATACGGAGACGAAGTTTTCAAAGGAAAAGTCAGCCTGGTTTACCCGACTATCGATCCGAATACACGCACATTCCCTGTCGAAATCAAAATCGACAACAATGACGAACGTGTCCGTCCGGGGATGTTCGCCCGCGTGACGATCGGTTTCGGAACACAAAACCATGTGGTCGCTCCGGATCTCGCCATCGTAAAACAGTCCGGTGCAGGAGACCGCTATATATATGTATACAAAGACGGTAAAGTTTACTACGAGAAAGTGGAGTTAGGACGCCGTATGGGAAACAAATATGAAGTCATTTCAGGGGTAAACAGTGGCGACCAGGTTGTAATATCCGGTCAAAGCCGCCTAAACAACGGAATGGAAGTAGAAATCGAAAAGTAAGAGACAAACATTATGAGCTTATATGCAACAGCGGTAAAAAAGCCGGTTACGACTGCCCTTGTCTTTGTGGCAATCGTGATCTTCGGTCTTTTTTCATTAACCAGATTATCAGTGGACCTGCTGCCAGAGATCGAGACAAACACGATCATGGTCATGACCTCCTATGCCGGCGCCAGCGCTGCGGATATCGAAATGAACGTCTCCAAACCGTTGGAGAACGTGCTGAACAGTGTCAGCGACCTGAAACACATCACGTCACAGTCACGTGAAAACATCTCGATCATCACACTAGAATTCGACTATGGTACGGATATCGATGTGGCGACAAACGACGTGCGCGACAAACTGGACGTTGCCGAGCCAATGCTGCCGGATGATGTGGACAATCCCATTATCTTCAAATTCGGGACGAACGATATACCGATTATCATCCTTTCGGTTACGGCGGAAGAGAGCACGAACGCCCTGTACAAGATTCTGGACGATAAGGTATCGAACCCGCTTGCACGTATCAGCGGTGTAGGAGCGGTTTCCATTTCCGGTACGCCGGCACGTGAAATACAAGTCTATTGTGATCCGTACAAACTGGAAGCATACGGAGTTTCAATCGAAGGAATATCCGCTATCATCGCACAGGAAAACAGGAACACTCCAGGCGGCAGCGTGGATATCGGTTCCAACGCCTATGCGCTCCGTGTACAAGGTGAATTTACGGATGCGCATCAGATGGACGATCTTGTGATCGGTCATAAAAATAACAAGACTATCTATCTGCGTGATGTTGCCCGCATTGAAGACAGCATCGAAGAGCGTGCCCAAGAGACTTACAATAACGGTAAAAAAGGCGGCATGATCGTTATCCAAAAACAATCGGGAGCCAACTCGGTGAACATAGCCAAGAAGGTTCATCAGAAGTTGCCGGAAATTCAAAAAAGCCTTCCTTCAGATGTCAAGTTAGGGGTAATCATGGATACCTCCACTAACATTTTGAATACAATCGACAGTCTGAAAGAAACCATTTTCATAACCTTCATTATCGTTATGTTAGTGGTGTTCGTATTCCTCGGACGATGGAGAGCGACATTTATCATTATTCTGACCATTCCGATCTCGTTGATAGCCTCGTTCGCTTACTTGCTTGCATCCGGCAATACACTGAATATTATCTCGCTGAGTTCACTCTCTATTGCTATCGGTATGGTTGTGGATGACGCGATTGTGGTGCTGGAAAACATTACTACCCATATCGAAAGAGGTAGTGCCCCGAAACAAGCGGCCGTACATGCTACAAACGAAGTGGCCATCTCTGTAATCGCCTCAACCCTGACCATGTTGGCCGTGTTCCTGCCCTTGACAATGGTGACAGGTATGGCGGGTATTCTGTTCAAACAGTTGGGGTGGATCGTCAGTATCATCATGATCGTTTCGACAGTCGGTGCTTTGACCCTGACTCCGATGTTGAGTTCTCTACTACTCAGGCAGAATCCTAAAAAAGGCCGCTTGTATACCTTGTTCTTCACACCGATCGAAAAGGCATTGGATGCGCTGGACCGTGGCTATTCCAGTTTTCTTTATTGGGCAGTACGCCACCGGAAAACGGTCATATTCGGTGCGACTTTGATCTTTGCGGGAAGTATGCTATTGGTTCCAACTATCAAGACGGAATTCTTCCCGACTCAGGATAACGCACAGATCAGTGTTCACATCGAGTTACCGGTCGGAACCCGCCAAGATATCACCCGTAAGCTGGCGCTTGAAATCGACGAACTGTTCCGACAGAAATATCCGGAAATAAAAACCAGTAACTTCACTGAGGGACAAGCCGATTCCGATAATACCTGGGCTCAATTGAGTAATAACGGAACACATATTATCGACTATTACATCAATATGCTGAGTGTCGGCGATCGTGAACGCGGTATGGTTGAAATCTGTGAAGAGATGCGTAAGGACCTGGCAAAATATCCGGAGATCAAGACCTTCAAGGTGATCGAAGGCGGACAGGAAGAAGGTATGGGCGGACAGAACGCTGTCAACATCGAGATTTATGGTTTCGATTTCGGCCGGACCGATGCCGTAGCCGCCGAACTGGCCGAAAGGATGCGTAAGGTAAAAGGTTGTTCACAAGTCAACATCAGCCGTGAGGACTACATACCCGAATATCAAGTTGATTTCGACCGGGAAAAGCTGGCGATCAACGGATTGAATATCACAACGGCTGCTATGGCTTTGCGTAACCGTATCAACGGCTCTACCGCTTCCAAATATCGCGAAGACGGTGACGAGTATGATATAAAAGTACGCTACGCACCAGAATTCCGTCAGTCGGTTGAAGACATCGAGAATATCCTGGTTTATAACAATGCCGGTCAGGGAATCCGTATCCGCGACCTGGGTAAAGTAGTAGAACGAATGACGCCTCCGACCATTGAACGCAAAGACCGTGAACGTGTCATCACCGTATCGGCGGTAGTCGGAAAAGGTGCAGCCATGAGCGATATCGTAACAGCTGCCCGGAATCAACTGAAGGAAATGGATATACCTTCGGATGTCAGCTGGCAGTTAGGAGGAACATACGAAGACCAGATGGACACCTTCTTCGACCTGACAATCCTGATGATCCTGATCATCATTTTGGTATTTATCGTAATGGCTGCTCAGTTCGAATCGCTGACAGACCCGTTCGTCATCATGTTCTCCATTCCTTTCGCCTTCACCGGTATAATTTTGGGACTGGCAATCACACAGACCCCATTGGGCGTTATGGCATTGATCGGCCTGATTATGCTGATGGGGATCGTTGTCAAGAACGGTATCGTGCTGATCGACTACACGATCCTCTGCCGGGAAAGAGGAATGGGAATCCTGACCGCAGTAGTGACTGCCGGAAAATCCCGCCTCCGCCCTGTATTGATGACCACTTTGACTACCGTATTGGGTATGATCCCGATGGCTGTCGGAACAGGCGAAGGCTCGGAAATGTGGCGTTCGATGGGTATGACGGTTGCATGGGGACTTTCGGTGTCAACATTGATCACCCTGGTAATCGTACCGGTCGTATACAGTGTATTTGCCGGAAACGGAGTCCGGCGCAGACGCCGCAAGATGGCAAAAAATGGAATATCTTCTAAAAAAGAATAAATAATAATTAGGAATAAGTTAATATGAAAGCTATATTTGTATCATTTAATCAAGCATATTACGAAATGATCCTGAATGTGATGGACCGAAACAATATCCGGGGCTTCACATACTGGAACGAAGTACAGGGACGTGGAAGTAAGACCGGCGAGCCCCATTATGGAAGTCATGCCTGGCCGACACTGAACTCGGCAATCCTGGCAATGGTCGATGACGAAAAAGTCGACCATTTCCTGGAGATACTTCATCAGATGGATCAGAAGACGGAAGCGCAAGGATTACGTGCTTTTGTCTGGAACATCGAAAAAACAATTTAATAACATAATGAACGATCTTTTTAACATTCTCATTTTCAGCAAAGACTATAATCAGGGAGTTATCATCCAGGACTATATAAAAGCTATTGGATACAACTCACAAGTATTCGACCAGGAAGAAGCGGCATATGAGGGATTCCTTTCCAGAAATTTCACACTCTGTATTATCAACCACGATATAGACACGAAAGAAACACGGACATTGGCAGCCATGATCAAAAGTTCGGAAAATATCATCCCTGTCGTTTTCTTGTGTGAACATCCGACGAGAGAAGAAATAGCATTGCTGTTTTCGTTCCATGCAGACGATGTGATACGCAAACCTCTTGACACAGATATCTTACAAGCCCGGATTAAAGCAGTACAAAGCCGTTACCAGCCCCAACGCAAGAAAGAGGTCAGGACTTATATTTTCGGAAAATTCAAATTCGACTTGCAAAAACAGATCTTGTCCATAGAAGGCAAAACAACCAAGCTGACAACCAAAGAGGCCGATTTGCTTACGTTGCTGTGCCAACACGCAAACAATATGGTAGACAGGATGCACGCCCTGCAGATCATATGGAGAAGCGATAACTATTTCAGCGCCCGCAGCATGGATGTTTATATCACCAAATTACGCAAATTATTGCAAGATGATCCTACCATCAAAATAATAAACGTTCACGGAAAAGGTTATAAATTATCAACACGCGAAAATGACAACTGAACATTTCACCTTATTTCTAATTGTTATGGCAGCTATCGCCGCCATAGTCTTCATAGCCCTTTATTTCGTCGAAGCCGGTTATGGAATGTTGTTCGATAAAAAATGGGGACTTCCGATACCGAACAAGATTGCTTGGATTTGCATGGAAGCGCCGGTTTTTATCGTCATGTTTTTGTTATGGAACGGATCGGAACGACAGTTCGAGACAGTACCGTTCCTGATATTCTTATTCTTCGAACTGCATTATTTCCAACGATCTTTTATTTTTCCTCTGTTGATAAAAGGCAAAAGTAAAATGCCGGCAGGCATCATGCTTATGGGAATCACCTTTAACCTCCTGAACGGTTATATGCAGGGAGAATGGATTTTCTACTTAGCACCGCAGGATATGTATACGAAAAGCTGGCTGCACAGCCCTCAATTTATAGTCGGGACAATCTTGTTCTTCACCGGCATGGCAATCAATATCCAGTCAGACCATATTGTCCGCCACCTCAGAAAGCCTGGCGACACGAACCATTATCTGCCTAAAAAAGGCCTGTTCAAATATGTGACATCAGCCAACTACTTTGGCGAAATCGTGGAATGGTGCGGATTTGCAATCCTGACCTGGAGTGCAAGCGGAGCTGTTTTCGCTTGGTGGACATTTGCAAACCTTGTACCTCGCGCAAACACCATCTATCATAAATACAAAGCGATGTTTGGTAACGAACTGGAAAACCGTAAACGGGTTATTCCTTTTATATATTGAATGATTAACTCATAATAGATATGGAAAAAGAATCTATACTGTTCACTCCCGGTAAAATCGGGCCGTTGACCCTGAGAAACCGGACGATACGGGCGGCTGCATTTGAAAGCATGTGCCCAGGAAACGCGCCTTCCGACATGTTATATGACTACCATAAATCGGTTGCCTCCGGCGGGATCGGTATGACGACTTTGGCCTATGCGGCTGTTACGCAAAGCGGACTTTCTTTCGAACGTCAGCTCTGGATGCGCCCAGATATCATCCCCGGATTAAAACGCATCACCGATGCCATCCACAAAGAAGGAGCGGCCGCCTCCGTACAACTCGGACATTGCGGAAACATGTCTCACAAAAACATCTGCGGGTGCAGGCCTATCTCCGCATCCAGCGGTTTCAATATCTATTCCCCTACCCTTGTCCGTGGAATGAAACCTTCCGAAATCACAGCTATGGCAAAAGCGTTCGGACAAGCAGTTCATCTGGCGCGCGAAGCCGGAATGGATGCAGTGGAAATACATGCCGGTCACGGCTATCTGATCAGCCAGTTTCTTTCTCCCTATACCAATCATCGGAAAGACGAATATGGCGGTAGCTTGCAAAACCGGATGCGCTTTATGAAAATGTGCATGGACGAAGTGATGAAAGCTGCCGGTCAGGATATGGCAGTGTTGGTAAAGATGAATATGCGCGATGGCTTCAAAGGAGGAATGGAGCTTGATGAGACACTTGAAGTGGCTCGTACCCTGCAGAACGAATGCGGGGCACACGCTTTGATCCTTAGCGGTGGCTTCGTCAGCCGTGCCCCGATGTATGTGATGCGGGGTTCCATGCCGATTCATACGATGACGCATTATATGCCTTTCGGCTGGCTACCGCTCGGAGTCAAAATGGCAGGACGGTTCATGATCCCGTCTGAGCCGTTCAAAGAGGCTTACTTCCTGGAAGATGCCCTAAAATTCAGGGCGGCATTGAAAATGCCACTTGTCTATGTAGGCGGTCTGATCTCACGCGAGAAGATAGACGAGGTCTTGAACGACGGTTTCGAATTCGTGAGTATGGCACGTGCCTTGCTGAACGATCCGTCATTCGTAAACAAAATGAAGGAAGACGAACATGCCCGTTGTGACTGCGGACATAGCAACTATTGCATCGCCCGCATGTATTCCATCGAAATGGCATGCCACAAACATATTCAGAACTTGCCCAAAAGCATTGTCAAAGAAATAGAGAAATTAGAATATAAGTAATGGAAAAAGGATTAGCCATCATAACCGGTGCCGACGGAGGCATGGGACAAGTAATCACGGCAGCCCTCGCAAAAGAAGGCTATCCGGTGATTATGGCTTGCCTCGATCCGGAAAAAGCAGCCTCCCTATGTAACCGGATCCAGCAAGAAACCGGTAACACTCAGATCGAAGTGCGGGAAATCAATCTCGCTTCCCTCTCATCCGTAAACAATTTTACCGGTCAATTATTAAAAGAAGGACGTCCCGTCAGCCTCCTGATGAACAATGCCGGAATCCTGACGACTCCGGTACGCAAAACTGAAGATGGGTTGGAAACAATCGTAAGCGTCAATTATGTGGCTCCCTACATGCTCACCCGCCAGTTATTACCATTGATGCAACCAGGATGCCGCATTGTAAATACAGTGTCCTGCACGTATGCCATCGGCCGGATCGAACCGGACTTCTTTGAAAAAGGAAGGAACGGACGTTTTTTCCGCATTCCGGTCTATAGCAATACCAAACTGGCGCTGTTATTGTTCACCCAAGAGTTTGCCGAACGGCTGCAAGACAAAGACATCACCATAAATGCCTCGGACCCGGGAATCGTCAGTACGAACATGATCACGATGCAAGCTTGGTTCGACCCGCTTACCGATATCTTGTTTCGCCCCTTTATCAAAACACCGGCCCAAGGCGCGGCGACCGCCATTCATCTGGCTCTTTCGGATGAGGCGAAAGATAGAAACGGTTGTTGCTATGCCAATTGCAAAAAGAGGAATGTGTCAGAACGCATCCGGCATCATGCACAGCAAAAACAACTTTGGGACGATACGGAAATCTTGCTCCGGCAAAAAGGAATCCGGTTCTGAACCGGCATGCACTTTTAGTTTCATACCGATGAAACTCCTATTCCATACCTATGAAACTTCCGTTCCATGCCGAGGGAATTTCAGTTTCATGCCTATGAAACTGAAAATTCATGCAGACAAGATTTTGCAGATATAAATATAAATCGTACCTTTGCACCGCTTTTAACCCCGTACGTGTGATGGGAAATTAGAAAGCATAAACATCTAATTTTGAGTAACACAAAAATTAAAACAAAATGAAGACATTTCAATTAGAAGGAAAGTCAAGAGAAGTAGCCGCTACTTCTGCAGACCAGAAGAGAGCTTTGAAAGCTATGCGTAAAAACAACGAAATTCCTGCTGTACTGTACGGCGGCGAAAAAGTATCTCATTTCACCATCACAAAAGACAGTGTTCGTAACTTGGTTTACAGCCCTGAAATTTTTGTTGTTGAACTGACGATTGATGGCAAGAAGACAATGGCTATCGTTAAAGATATCCAGTTCCAGCCTGTAACCGACGCTATCCTGCACATGGACTTCTTGGAAGTGTCAGAAAACAAACCGGTAGTAATGGAAGTTCCGGTTGTTCTGGAAGGTCACGCCGAAGGTGTTAAAGCCGGTGGTAAGTTGTCTCTTCAAGCTCGTAAGTTGAAAGTGAAAGCTTTGTATAATCTTATTCCTGAAAAGTTGGTAGTTAACGTTAGTAACTTGGGATTAGGAAAAACTATCAAAGTAGGTGAGTTGTCTTATGAAGGTCTTGAATTGATTAACGCTAAAGAAGCTGTTGTTTGCGCTGTTAAGTTAACTCGTGCGGCAAGAGGTGCAGCTGCTACTGCTAAATAATTAATCTTATAAGAAAGATTACAACCAATTTCAATGAAATATTTGATTGTAGGACTGGGTAATATA
>ENA-OWRJ01003051-OWRJ01003051.1-human-gut-metagenome-genome-assembly--contig:-NODE-3051-length-12867-cov-4.845301_pt1 | contig 12867 bp, 8 predicted proteins | sample MGYA00248269_ERZ651897 | MGnify/ENA primary metagenome ERZ651897 (study PRJEB26924, sample SAMEA4378252) | human gut metagenome | biome: human gut; feature: human-associated habitat; material: faeces...
ATCTCTATGGACACGCACACGGATAACAACTATGAACAAATCAGGGAAATACCTCGTCTGGACAGTGCTCTCTGTAATGGGAGCATTTGCTCTGGGATACATTGCTTTAAATCGTGGGGAACAGATCAACGCGCTGTGGATTGTGGTGGCGTCGGTCTGTATCTATCTGATCGCTTACCGTTTTTATGGGCTGTATATCGCCAAAAATGTGCTGGCGGTTGACCCGACGCGTATGACGCCAGCGGTGCGCCATAACGACGGGCTGGACTATGTGCCGACGGACAAGAAAGTGCTGTTCGGTCACCATTTTGCGGCCATTGCCGGAGCAGGTCCGCTGGTGGGGCCGGTACTGGCGGCGCAAATGGGCTACCTGCCGGGGATGATCTGGCTGCTCGCTGGGGTGGTTCTCGCCGGTGCGGTGCAGGATTTCATGGTGCTGTTTGTTTCTACGCGCCGTGACGGTCGCTCGCTGGGTGAGCTGGTCAAAGAAGAGATGGGGCCAACTGCCGGGGTGATTGCGCTGGTGGCCTGCTTTATGATCATGGTCATTATCCTTGCAGTGCTGGCGATCATAGCCCGTGGGGAACATATACCGTTACGTTCACCATTCCGCTGGCGCTGTTTATGGGGATCTACCTGCGCTATCTGCGTCCGGGGCGTATTGGCGAAGTGTCGGTCATCGGTCTGGTATTCCTGATTTTCGCCATTATCTCTGGCGGCTGGGTGGCAGAAAGTCCGACCTGGGCACCGTACTTTGACTTTACCGGCGTGCAGTTGACCTGGATGCTGGTGGGTTACGGTTTTGTGGCGGCGGTGCTGCCGGTGTGGTTACTGCTGGCCCCGCGTGACTACCTCTCTACCTTCCTGAAAATCGGGACTATCGTCGGTCTGGCGGTAGGCATTTTGATTATGCGCCCGACGCTGACCATGCCTGCGCTGACCAAATTTGTCGATGGCACTGGCCCGGTATGGACCGGTAACCTGTTCCCGTTCCTGTTTATCACCATCGCCTGTGGCGCGGTGTCTGGCTTCCATGCGCTGATCTCTTCTGGGACCACGCCGAAGATGCTGGCGAACGAAGGGCAGGCGTGCTTTATCGGCTACGGTGGGATGTTAATGGAATCCTTCGTGGCGATTATGGCGCTGGTTTCCGCCTGTATCATCGATCCGGGCGTGTATTTTGCCATGAACAGCCCGATGGCGGTGCTGGCTCCGGCAGGGACGGCGGATGTGGTCGCTTCTGCCGCGCAGGTGGTGAGTAGCTGGGGCTTTAGCATTACACCAGATACGCTAAACCAGATTGCCAGCGAAGTGGGTGAACAGTCGATCATTTCCCGTGCGGGCGGTGCGCCGACGCTGGCGGTGGGGATGGCCTACATTCTGCACGGCGCGCTGGGCGGCATGATGGATGTGGCGTTCTGGTATCACTTCGCCATTCTGTTTGAAGCACTGTTTATTCTGACGGCGGTGGATGCAGGTACGCGTGCTGCGCGCTTTATGTTGCAGGATCTGCTGGGCGTGGTGTCTCCTGGCCTGAAGCGGACCGATTCACTGCCTGCTAACCTGCTGGCAACGGCGCTGTGCGTGGTTGAGTCAATGCCCTTGACGATGAAGTCGATCTCCGCGCCGAGCATCGTGCCAAGAATGCGGTTCAGCCGATTCATGTAGTCGGCATATGCTCTGCCGGACGGCATACGTTCATCCAGCACAAGCATCTCACGGATCGGGATGGCAATGCGGAAGCCACGGAAACTGACTGTCGCCAGTGTCTTGCCTCCGGCTGTCTGTTCAATGCCATCTAATGTGCCGGTCAGGATCCGCCGCGTCCGGTAGGCGTTGCGGATCTCATGCCAGAGTTCGTCGGTGGCTTCGGCTTCGCTTTTGATGCGCGTTCTGGCCGTGATCGTCAGAACTGCGTCATTGCGCGGCACGGATGGAGATTCCGAGGGTGCGGCTTCGCTGAACGGTTCTTCTGCGGGAATGGTCAGCGCCGATTCTTCCTCCGATGGCAGCGGTTCTGCTTCGTCAGATGGAACAGGCTGCGGATCTTCCTGCGCGGGAGCTTCGTTCAGCGCCTGAAGAGATTCCGTATATTCCTCTGACGGCGTATCATCCTCCGGCACGCCTTCATCGGGCGGGCTTTCTGTGGGGATGGGCTCCTCCTGCGGCTCGGTGAGCGGCGCATCGGGAGACTCCTGCGGTTCAGTAGAAAGCAGATCGTTCTGTTCACTGCTCTCCGGAACAGGCAATTCCTTTTTTCTGGGCATGGGTCATTCCTCCTTTTTCGGTTTGGATAAAATGGATTCCTTGCTGGTGGTTATGATCTTCTGCTTTTTTGCAGGAGTATCCTTTTGGGGCGCTGGGGTAGTGCGCGGAACAGGGGAGGCAGGTGTTGGAGACGCTTCGCTTCTCCAGTGCGGAATATGTGCCGCCGCTTTGTCCGGACGCAGCTTCTTCGCTTCGTAGTGCTTGGAGTAGTCAAATTTATCGACCTCCAGAATATTGCGCCCGCGGATAATGACGAGCGCTTTATCCACATCCAGCCGTAAGACCTCATCCATCGTGAGCAGCCGCCTGCGGCCGACACCGCTCGTTTCGCGGTATTCCGGGGTGTAGTTGGAAATGCGCCATGTACCAAGCTGTTTGGCCTGACTGGTCACGGCGACGCTTGCCTCGCCGGAGCGTGAGGAAATGAACTCTGCCGTTAGTGCATCCGTACAGCCAAGGAACAACTGCACGTCGCAGTTTCCTAGAATTTCCTGCCATTGATTGTTGGGATAGCGGTTTTGCAGACCGGCGAGATTCTGAAACACGCAGGACATACTGATGTTCCGGGAACGGATCACGGAGATTTTTCGGCTGAGATCGGGGATAACGCCGCAGGCGCAAAGCTCCTCGCCAAGCACATGAACGGGAACCGGCAGACAGCCGCCCGGACAATTCTGGTCGGCGTAGCGAACGAGTTTGATAAAAATGAACGACAGAAACAGCGAGGACAGGAAATCAAAGGTACTGTCCTGATCGCTCGTGATGCAGTAATAAGCGCACGGCTGCTTGCCCGGCAGCTCCAGATCGATCTCATCATGGCTGGTGATGGCGCGAATGTCCGCATTTTGAAACACCTGCAGCCGGGAGCCGAGACCGATAATGACGCCGCCGCGCACGCTCTCCGACGATTGCCGGAAGATGCTGTACGGCGCTCTGGCCGGATGCCCCAGCGGGAGCGCGTCAAACAGTTCGTTCAGTTCCTTTTCCGAGCAGCTTACAAGCAGCTGATACGCTTCGCCAATGTTTCGCCGTTCCGGTGGATAGCTGCGCTCGACAAACAGGACGAGCGCCTTGAGAAGATTCATCTCAGCGCTGTCCCAGAAATGGTCACCCCGGTCGCTGCCCGTATTGCGGATGATAACGTCGCAGAAAAGCTGCGCCATCAGCTCCTGTCCGTCGATCTCGGACAGGCAGTTCCACGAATCTGACGACGCAGGCGTAACCAAGTTGAACACGCGCACGGTATAGCCCTGATCGCGCAGATACGCGCTGGTTTTCTCGTACAGCTCTGATTTAGGATCACAGATGACCAGTGAGCTTTTCCGTGCCGCGCATTGAAGAATCATGTTGACGCAGAACGCGCGTGTCTTTTTCGAGCCGCTCGCGCCGTAGATCGCGAGATTGCCATTGAAGCGCGTTTTCTCCGGGATACAGACCACACGGCCATCCACTTCACCGAGGATCGTGCCGTGGTGCTTGCGCAGGTCCGGTACAAAGTCGAGCACCTGCCCGGCTTCTTTTGGATTGAGAAAACCGGCGGTTCCGTAGGTTCCCTTGTGGGAATATGTCAGGTTTCTGGTCTTGTCGTACTGCCCGTCGCCGCCGGCGCCCATGTGCATGATCGCCACGACAAGAAGTACGATTGCCGCCAGAAAGATGCCCATGCCGTACAGACCGTATGGAAAGCGGAATACGAACCGCAGGCAGACGCCGAACGCGGCGTCCGGCATCGGCGGCGAGGTACCGCTGTACGGCGTGCCGCCTTCGGCCGTCCATGCCTGATAGTTGTAGATGAACTGCGCAATGTAGCCGCCAGCATAGAAAAGGGCAGCCAGCGCGACGGGGAGAAAACAGACCAGAACGATCTTATGTTTCTTATTGATAGAGCATCATCCTTTCATAAGCGGCAAAGTCGATGCTTGTGATATTGACCTGCGCGCCGAATACTGCCCGCAGTGCCTCTGCCTGATAGTCAAAGCAGAGGATGCTGCCAGTTCGACCCCGCAGCGTCAGTGCGCAGCGAAACCGGTACAGCCTTGGCAGATCGCAGAGATACGAAAACAGGACGGGCGACCCGTCCTGCTCCAGAGCATCATGTTCGATTGGCATTGCGGGGGACGGTGGCAGGAGGTTTTCCGAGAGGATTTCATTCAACTGCTCCTGCATATCTGGTTGACATAATTGGATTGCGCCGACCTCACCAAAGTGGTCGAGCGTCAGAAAATAGAAATGCGGATAACTGCCATCCAAAAGGAAATGGTTCTGCGCCATGTCATTCAGGATCGCAGGTATCTGCATGGAAGAGCTGCCGAATACAATGCCGCTGATCGTGAACTGTGCATTGCGGTAAAATTCTGTCTGTAAGACAGCCTTGAGCCGGATCTCGGCATTGTACGCCCATCTTGGAAAAGTCGAAGCCATGTTGTAAACCGGGAAGATGGCCTGTTCTGTGAACAGCACGCCCGTCATGCGGGAATTGCGGATTTTGGTGCAAAGACTGCCGAGAGCTTTGAACTCGCGTGAGGAATAGTAGACCGGAAATAGAGTGGGATTTGATAGCCAGTCTTGCATAGATGGCTTTTCACACGGCAGCGACGGGATTTGCGCGTTGTGCAGGATCTGAAGCGCCTCGGCCATCCGGTGCAGCCGCAGCCGGCGCTCTGGTTCTGACTTCAAAGAGTTTGTTTCGGACGTGCCTGTAAGATAGGGCGCAAGGTCAAATGGATATTTTTGAAGCAGCAGCCGTTTGGCGCTTGTGGTCAGCCTGAGTCCACGCAAACCGTTCTTGGTATACGAACGGAGCAGCCCGTCCTTTTTGAGCTTGCCGATCACGCTTTCGATATAGCTGCAGCCGCCCGGAAAGTGGCCGGAAAAAGCAGCCGGGAACTCGCCGGAGACGGCAATGATCTGCAGCACAAGAAGCGGAAGCGTGCCATCAGTGGGAAGTTGCGTCGGATTCATAAAAGTGACCTCTTTTACCGTATCGGCTCTTAACTTCGGTAATTTTTGCGCTGTCGGTCAAGCGAAAACGCCTGATGTTTCAAGGGAAAACACCATGCGCGGCGGTATCTGAAAAAGAAGGACGAAAAATGCTTAAAAATCCGACATGGTTTCCAGCGCATTTTGATGCTCTTCCAGCCAGCCCGGAAACATATCTTGATCCATTACAAAGAGCTTTGTGACATCTTCCTCGCCTAACTCCGTGGTGTTATAGACGTTGCACAAAAGCCCATTGTCATCCATCATAAGATAGGCGCAGACAACGTCCAGAATCTGCTTCATTTCCAGATTGTCATAGTCCCGGATGCGGCCGCGTCCGCCAGATACCGCATAGATATGGCAGAAGCAGATGATGCACGACTCAAAATGGGAAAGAGGATGATCTTTGACAAACTGCCCGAGCGCCTGATCCAGCGGGTCGGTCAGATATTCGGCGCTGCGCTGCTTTTTCTTGGGCAATAACCCTGGCAGCGTGATCTCCACTAGCCCCGGCTGCGCAGTGATCGTGATGCCGAGGACATTTGCAGCGGAGGTCAGGTATTCATGCTTTTGCACGGTGGTAAAGCCATAGACCAGATGCCGCATCCGGCAGGCGATCTGCTCCGCGCGGAGCGCCGCGTCGGTAGAGAGCAGCTCATAGTTTTCCGGGTAACGCTGCAAGTCCATCGTGTTCATGGCGCAAAGCGCATTGCTCAGCCGCGAGACCTCCGCCAGCAGCGAAGATATCCGTTTGGATAAAAGCGCACGGTTCAAAACGATCCCTCCGTTTCTTCCTGAAGATATTGAATATTGCCGTCACTATCCAACAGGCAGTATGCGCGTACATTTGGGATAGCAAGCAGAGCGACCTGCGCGGCATCTTCCAGAATGACCAGCCGCATGGGTGGTTCCTGCTCCGGGCGGGCAAGCAGCAGGTTTAGAATGGCTTCTTTACCTGGTTCGGCGTAGAGGATTTCATAGACCTCGCCGCCGGCAAGAAAGATGATCTTCACAGGATATTCTCCTGCGGCGTGATACTCGACCTGCTCCATAAAGTCCGCCAGTACTGTGACCGCTGCTTCCAAACCACGGTCGCGGTCTTTCGGCAGCTCCGGCGTCAGGGAATAGAAGCCGTCCACGAGGAACAGCCGCTTTTGCTTGCAGAGATAGGACAAAAGATTTTTGATCTGCTCGTCTTTCTGCGGATACAGACCAAAAATCTGTTTCTGTGTCAGGACACCATAGGTGGAAATATCCCGCAGGATGCCGCTGGCTTCGTGCGAGTAGATCTGGGCGCGAGTTTTCATAGTTGTCACCTCTAATTTTTGTGCGTATAACTGCCGCACAGAATACGTACAAACTGTAGCCGTCAGATCTGAAGATGGCTGCTGTACGCATAAAAGACGTATTGTATACGCAAAGATGATTTTAGAGAAAAGGTGTTGCTTTCAAAGCCTTGCTTTCAAAGCTGCAAAAGTGATTGCAATTTTAGGCGTATTCATATATGCTGGAGACAAATGGGAGGCGATTCGTTTGGATACGAGAACGGTAACTTTCACGACCCACGCAGAGCGCGATGCAGGGAATTTGGTAGATGGAATTGAGAAGAAGCTCAATATCCCGGTGCTACTTGCCCGCGCTGAAATGACAGATGCTGAATTTAACGCCATGATGCAAGATGGACTGCGTGCTGCAAAGGCTGACCATTCCAGCGCTGCGCCTGAAGTCTTTGCAGATTTGCGCAGAGAACTCTGTATATGAATGGACCGCTCGAATTTTTGAGCGTTTACAGAAAAGTTAAAAACCATCCTGCGTATGCTCCCTTGATAAAATGAGAAAACTATGATAAAATACGATTTACCATAGATTATCCTAAAAATGTGGAGGGCGTTATGGCATATATCACACGAGAGCTTGAGCGTAAGTTCTTAAAGCTCAATGATTTTTTCAAGGTCATCCTTGTTACAGGTGCGAGGCAGGTCGGTAAAACGACGATGTTAAAGCACCTTGCAGAAAGCAGCAGAACCTATGTCACGATGGACAATACAATGGCAAGAGAGCTCGCACAGTCTGACCCCGTGCTGTTCTTTCAGACCTATAAGCCGCCGGTCCTTATTGATGAGGTGCAGAAAGCACCGGAGCTGTTTGAGCAAATCAAGATCATTTGCGACGAGAGTGATGAAAAGGGCCTTATCTGGCTGACTGGTTCTCAGCAGTACAATATGATGAAAAAAGTGCAGGAAACCCTTGCCGGAAGAATTGGCATTCTGGAGCTATACAGCTTATCCGCAAGAGAAAAAGCAGGGTTTGTATTCGATACGGATCTGGATTTTTCGCTTGCCACGCTGCAGGCAAGGCAGCAGAAAGTTCCGAAGAACGATGTAATTCAGGTATTCCAGCACATTTGGGAGGGCGGTATGCCGCAGGTGCAGGGCGTGGATGATGAACTCAGACAGGAGTATTTCAACTCCTACATCGATACCTACCTGATGCGTGATGCAACCGAAGCCGGCGGCATCACCGATGCTGTGCGTTTTCGCAAGTTCCTTGTTGGATGCGCCTCGCTCGTGTCGGAGCAGGTCAATTATTCCACATTGGCTGAGTCGGCCGACATTGCTCCGAGTACGGCGAAGGAGTGGCTGAACGTACTTGTAGGATTGCGTATCGTCTATCTGCTTGCGCCGTATTCCAACAATGAACTCAAGCGTCTCAGCAAAACGCCGAAGCTGTACTTCTGCGATACCGGGCTATGCGCGTATCTATCCATGTGGCTGACGCCGGATACACTGCGCAGCGGCGCTGCAAGCGGGCATTACTACGAGAACTATGTTGTGATGGAGCTGGTCAAGAACTACGCCTACGCGAAGTCCAAGGTGAATCTGACCTATTTTCGGGATTCCAATGCAAAAGAGATCGACGTGTTTGTTGAGGAAAACAATGTCATTCATCCGCTCGAAATCAAAAAGAGTGCTGCGCCCGACCGCCGGGAGGTCAAAAAGTACAGTGTAATCGACAAGGCATCCTTGAAGCGTGGAAATGGCGGTATCATCTGTATGTGTGAGGAGCCGATTCCAATCGACGCGGATAACTGCTTTATCCCGAGCAATCTAATCTGAACAATTTCAAGCAGTATTAAGAAAGCATCTCTGCGGAGGTGCTTTTCTTATACCCAAAACCAAAAGAAAGAGGGCAGACCGCACCGCAAAGCAGAGTATCACAGTATCTTCCAATCCTCCAATCAGACACGCTCTATTTTGCCGTTCCGCTTCAGCAATTCCTGAAGCTCCCTGCGGTCGGTGGTGATGAGTTCCTTTTCCAGCTCGCTGCATTTGATCTCAACGGCGACATTATTATTGTTCGTGCTGATAAGGGCGCTGCCGCGCTCAAAGTGCGTGATCTCCATCAGCTCTGCTTCAGAAAGATGCAGAATGGAGCCGACGCGCTGGGCTTCCTCATCCTCCAGATTCAAGATCACCTTGGTCTTGGAGTTGTTGATGATGCCCTTGCCGTATTTGCCGTCCTCCAACGCGAAGAAGTCACCCAGATCCTGCGTCGCACAGACGGCCGAGCCGCCGTAGCCGCGGATGATCTTGAAGATCTCCAGCACAAACTCCGCTGCCAGACGGTTGCTGCTGGCTCCGATGAGCTGCCAGCACTCGTCGATGAAGATGGCTTTTTCCTCGGTACGGTTTTCTTTTGCCTTATCCCACACAAAGTCCAACGCCATAAACATGCCGACGGTCAAAAGGTCGCCGGTCAGCTCCGAAATATCCAGAACGATGTATTTATTGTCGAGCGAAACATTCGTCTGCTGGTTGAATGTCTTGGCAGAGCCGCTGACGAGCCGGTTCAGAATGTTTGCCAGCCGCAGCGTAGAGGAAGATTCCTTGAGTACCGCGTACAGATCGCCCAGAATTGGCATCTCGCGGTATCGTTCCGGGTGCTTGGGGTCGCGGAGCGTGTCATTGTCGTGCGTAATACCCTTCTTGGCGTAGGTGCGGATCATGGCTTCATCGAGAAGCTGCCGCTCCTCATGGTTCATGTCTGGGATCAGCAGGCTGAAAAAGATGTGCAGCCGCTGGATCTTGGCGGCCAGCATGGAGTGCTCCACGGTGCTGCCGTCGAGTTGTTCATCGACCGAGCGATCCGTCTGCCGGATTTCCATGACGTTGATGCAGTTGGGGGATGCGGGCGAGATCTGGATGAACGCCCCGCCGATGTTGGAGCAGGCACGGTGAAATTCGTGACCCTTGAGCGGCGCGACAATGAACACCTGAATCCCTTTTCGCCGCATCCGCAGCGCCATGAGCTGCATGGTAAAGGTCTTTCCGCTGCCGCTCGTGCCGAGAATGGCAATGTTGGCGTTTTTGTAGATACGCGAATCAAAGATGTCCACGATGATGAGAGAATTGTTATGCTTGTTGACGCCGAGCAGGATACCGTTGTCGTCACACAGCTCATACGCCGTGAACGGATAGCAGCTTGCCGCGCCCAATGTCAGCACGTTCCGCTTGCTGCGTTCAAAGAGCGATTTATCCAGCTTCACGAGCGGAAAAGAGGATCGGAGTGCCTGCTCCTGACAAAAAGTGCAGCTCTGCACGTTCATGTCCTGCGAAATGAGCAGCTTTTTCATCTCCGCACATTTCCAGTCCAGATCGTCCGGATTGTCTGCGGTCACGGTGATGAGCAGATTCAGATAGTAAAAATCCTCATGGTTACTCAGGCCATCCTTCAGGAAATATCCGCTGCGGATGGCGCTGTCGAGATCGTCAAAGTCTGTATTGGTGTCGCTCGTTTCCTTGATCTTGCTGCGGTTGATGCGAAGCTGCTGGCCGAGCTTGCGGATCATGCGATCCTTTGGTTGGCGTGTCAGAAATACATCGAGATCAATGCCGTCCCCGGCGTTGACCAGCAGACTCAGCCAGCCCGCGGAAACCTCGGATTTATACCCGTCCGACGGCACCAGCAGATACGCATAGTACGTTCCGTCGATGCAGAGATAGCTGCCATGCGTGAAATCCAGCTGCGAAGGCGCAAAAAAATCACCGACGGGGATTTCGTCGATGGAGCAGCCTGCCTTTATATAGTTCGATGTAATATGAGAAATGCGCTGCAAAAACGGAATATCCGTGCTTTCTCTGCGGCAGAGAAATGTATAGAGCATTTCGGCGGCAGCTTCGTCCTCATTCTCATGCTGGACAACGCTATTGCCGCATTGCCGGAGATAATTTGCCGCCGTCCGCGCCGCTGTTTGCAGTGACGAAATGGCATCCGCTTCTTCACGGTCTTTCTTCGCGCCGGGGAGCGGTTCATATTCCATGATGAGGAAAAACCTGCGTGCGATGGCTTCTTTGGAGCCGAGCTTTTTGAGCAGCTTCAGATAGTCCTCCTGCTGCATCCGGCAGCTTTCGTTCGTCTCCTGCGCCATCTCCCGGCGCACGGTTTCGATATGCCGGTTCATATCTGCGCGCTTGGTGATGACCTTGATCTGCAGCTTCACGGGCGCGATTTTGAGATAGCTGATAAACGAATACACGATATTTCGCTGCTCTCTTGCGCTGCGAAGCAGAAAATTGATCGGCACGATTTCTAAAATCTTGATAAAACGGTGATCTGTCGTATAGACGATGCCGTTTTCGATTTTCTGAATCGGCACATACGCCGCAAGCGGATTGCCGGGGCGCTCGGCCTGCTTCTTTTGCCGGTAAGCGGTGTCCAGCATCAGGCGGCGCGTATCCTTTGCAAAGCGGATGCGGCTGCCGTCCTTTTTATAGGCGGCGGGCTGCACAGCCGTGCTGGGGCCGGACTTTTTATCCCATGTCGGGAGGATCGCCTGTTTTCGGCTGCTTTTGCCGCCGCTTTTGTTCAGGCTTCTGCGGTTGCGCAGAAAGCGAAAAAAGAGAATGATATAGGATGAGAGCGGCATCCCCGCGATCCCGATGAGCGCCAGAAGCGCCAGCGGCAGCGAGGTCAGGCAGAGCAGAATGATCCGGACGGTCAGCGTCAGCGAGAGCGTCAGGATCGGAAGCCCGGTGCCGGCGGCAAGGATGACCGCCTCGACCACATTTCGCGCCTTGAATAAGCCGCCGAAGAACGAACCGCCCTCAATAAAGTTTGGCGGGATCACATAGCTGTCCCGCTGTTCCTGACTCATAGGTTCTCACATCCGATCTTTTCTTTGTGGCGGATTCGGCAGCTTCTGCACGATCTTTTCGTGATAGGCGATCTTGCCGTCCTCCGTTTGATAGGGCTTTCGTTCTACAGTGTCCGCTGCGTACTGCTTATACCATGCGGCGTCGTCCGCGGAGTAGACCTTGCTGTAATCGCCCTTCGGTTGGGCGTACTGGTCGGCATGATACATACAGAAATCAATGCCACCCGGATGCTCTGGCGTGAACTCGCGTCCTGTGATGCGGCCGCCGCCGATCTCCACGTCCTGATATCGCGGAATGTTGGTTGCGTGTTCTCCCAACGCGGTGAAGCCCATATAGGACATCAAAGAACGTGTCGCGGTCTCGCCGGTGATGGAGCCGGTCGTGCGATAATCGCCCTTGGCGACCGTGCCGATCACATCGTTGGCAAACGCGCCGCCCTGATAGAGCGATTTCGCAAACAGTGTTCCGCCGAAGCTGCGGAACTGCGTCGGTGCGGACGGGATCGGCGCAGGCCGGGCGGCAGGCGCTTCATTTGCCGGGTCAGAAGCGGGCGCAGCAGATGGTGTTCTGCTGTGCAGGAATCTGCCGGGGCGCTCCTGCGCCTGAACAGTCCGCTCTGCAATGGTGGTTTTGGAAAGTCCATTGCGGACGGAGAAAAACTGTTTGTCGGATTGCGCAGTATGCTGCCGGGATTGCGATTCCACCTGTCCGAAAGTGGAGCTTTGCGTCTCCTGCTGGGTATGCTGCGCCTGCTCACGCTGCGTGATTCCAGACTGTTCCGTGTGAAAACCATCCATCGTATCATGCTGTGCATGGTGGCTTTCCTCGGACTGCACCTCGCGCTGGGTAACACCGATCTGCTCCTGTTGCAAGGCAGACTGCATGACCTGCGACTGTTCCGTTCTGGCTTCTTCGCTGCTTGCATCAAATTCATCCGACTGCACCACAGAGCCGACAAACTCGCCCTGTTCCGACTGGAACGCCAGATGCGATGTCTGCTGATCCTCCGTATGCAGCGCCGCGTGGAACTGCAGCTCCTGCACAGTCTGTGTATCCTGATGCAACTGGCTGGCATCCATAGAATGCTGGGATTCGTGGAGCGCTTGTTGGGACTTTTCACGCTGTTCCGAGTTTACGGCGCGGGAAGAAACCGTCTGCTGATTCTGGTCAAGCTGGCTGGTGTTCTGCCGCTGCTGCTCGGAAGCGGACTGCGAACCGGAATGGGTGTCGCTGTTGGCGTGTGTCCGGCTGACAGTCGCCTCGGCCTGCTGCGGCTGAACGATATTTTTCTCCGTCGTTGCCGTGCGTACCGCATCGCTCGCGATTTTGCGGCTTGCCATGCCGACCAGACCGCCGCTGAAAAAGCCTGCCGCAGCCGCACTTCCGCCGCCGGGTTTCCCGGATGCAGGAGCAGAACCGTGACGGCTGCGGCTGCCCAATGCGCTGCCGACCGCGCTGGTCGCGG
>ENA-OWRJ01003054-OWRJ01003054.1-human-gut-metagenome-genome-assembly--contig:-NODE-3054-length-12858-cov-2.745763_pt1 | contig 12858 bp, 8 predicted proteins | sample MGYA00248269_ERZ651897 | MGnify/ENA primary metagenome ERZ651897 (study PRJEB26924, sample SAMEA4378252) | human gut metagenome | biome: human gut; feature: human-associated habitat; material: faeces...
TAATCTATCAGTGTATTCTTTAAAGTCATGCCCTTTGGAAGGAAGAATGGGAAACCAGGTCCTTCTTCTGCGAACATAAACAGTCCTAATTCCTTACCTAATTTTCTGTGGTCACGCTTCTTAGCCTCTTCCATCATGGTTAAGTAAGCTTCCAGGTCTTCTTTCTTTGCAAATGCAGTACCATAAATTCTGGTCAGCATCTTGTTCTTCTCGCTGCCTCTCCAGTAAGCACCTGCAAGGCTTGTAAGTTTAAATGCTTTTACCGGCTTTGTTGTCATCAGGTGTGGTCCGGCACATAAATCAACAAATTCTCCCTGCTGATAGAAGCTGATCTCTTCTCCTTCCGGAAGGTCTTCGATCAATTCAACTTTGTATGGTTCATCTTTTTCTTTGAAATATGCGATTGCATCTTCTCTTGTCTTTGTAAATCTTTCGATCGGAAGAGCTTCTTTAACGATCTTTTTCATCTCTTTTTCAATCTTTTCAAGATCTTCTGCTGCGAATGGTGTCTCACGGTCTACATCATAGTAGAATCCATTCTCGATCGACGGTCCGATTGCAAGCTTTGTATCCGGATACAGACGTTTGATTGCCTGTGCCATAATATGAGATGTGGTATGCCAGAAAGCACCCTTTCCTTCTTCGTTATCAAATGTAAGGATCTCCAGTTCACAATCTTCATCCACAACATGTCTGAGATCTACTACTTCACCATTTACTCTTGCGGAAGTTGCCACTCTTGCCAGACCTTCGCTGATATCTTTTGTAATATCCAGCACTAACATACTTCCTTCATACTCTTTGAAAGATCCATCTTTTAATGTGATTTTCATAATTATCATGTCCTCTCTTTTTGTTTTTTACATAGTGATAAAAAAAGTCCCTTACAGGCAATTGCTGTAAGGGACGAATTATCTCGCGGTTCCACCCTGTTTGAACTGACACTTCAAATTCTCTACTTTCAAGTATGCCATCACCGCTGGCACTCAAAAGCATATTAAATAACTTTTTCTCAGTTGAATCCTCAAAAGAGGACAAATCCACTTTATTTAAAATAATAACAGTACCTTCCTTTTTGAAAATTTTACCCGTTTGTGCTGTGTCAATTCTAATTTTACATTCTTTTAGCCATTTTAAAATAATAGCTCCTAAAATGTCCGTCTGGTTTTTAATAATTTTATATTTATAACCAATGTAATAAGCTTTATATAAATCATTATCACAGGGAATATCCCTAAAATAAGGAATCTCTTTTGGCAATTTTGCTCCTGCAAGATTTGAACTAATACTTGAAAAAGCAATAGCAAAAATAACAATTAAAATTGGCAAAAGTGTAAAAAATAGTGAAAAAAGAGTTGTACCAATTCCAAAGACTATAGACATAGTTGAACTTCCATAATTTGTAGGACTAGCAGAATATTGTGTAGATCCTTCATTTGCCATGTCTAAATAGTAATCGAAGTTTTTATTAATTTTGTTTTTGCAATTAAATGTTTCTGACGGAAATTGAACTAAAATTGTCATGTATTCATCAGTAGTTAGAGAACCATCAGACTGCATTTCAATATATCCATCATACACATAGGCTGTGCCACCGTAATTACCATAGCCCCAAACACCAACAGAATTATCAATAGGATTATTAGCATGAATTTTGATGTAGGCATTACCAATACTATTTGAAAAATTGTATGGAATTAAAGTCCAATAAACCATTTGGGAATCAGTTAAATCTGATACAAAATTAGAAATAGAATACTTAATTGTATAGGTGTGAGAACCATATGTGCTAATCCCCCAACAAAGTTCTACACCGTTAGAAATAGTATTAATACCACACTTGTATGCCTTACTCCCTAAAGTTCCTGAAGTATTCCAAGAAGATAGAGTCGCATAACTCTGACCATTTTCTGAAACGGATAAATTAGAAATTTTAGAATTTCCTATATTGTGGTAAGGATGATAAACCTCTGTACCTTGATTCGTTTTACAATTCCATATTTCTGTAACTTGCGCATCTCCGTTATCATCAATAAAAATGTCCATAGAAATTTTATTGATAGTATTGGCTTTCGCACAATTGCATAAAGATAAAAAAGTAAAAACGAATAAAAACATAAAAAATATTTTTAATTTTTTACTCATGAAAACCCCCTAATATTTAAATTTATTCAATTATTCCATATTGATACAAAATTATCAATATAAAATGAAAAAAAGTCTTGAAAAATATAAAAAAAGCAAGTATAATAATTTACGTAAATAAAAAATGCGATTGTAGCTTAGCTGGATAGAGTACTTGGCTACGAACCAAGAGGTCGGGGGTTCGAATCCCTCCAGTCGCACCAATGACGTTTCTGTTCGAACTTTTTATAAAACAGAGAGATACAAAAATCAATCAGAAAATAAAATCTGGTTGATTTTTTTGTTGACTAAAAACAATATAAAATCATCCAAACGAAAGGATGGTGTAAGAAAATGAAGATAATTAAGCAAGAATTGCGATTTGAGGAAAGTTTAAAACAAAGACTTGAATTTATATGTGAGTTTGCTAAAGTTACTCCTACTTTTGTAAATGGTAGCATTAGGAAACTAGATAAAACTAATCTTACATATATTGAGCCACATAGAGTGATTATTAAAAGTATTACTTTTTTAGTTTTCAATTATTCAAATGATGTGTATATTTCAAACTTATCTAAAAAGATAAAATTATCAGAGTTAGAAGAATATTTGAAAAAATATAAATTTGTAAATATTTGACATTTCTTGAAATCGTGATATAATATAGCCAATTAATTGCATATAGCTGTTCGTCAAAAGCTATATGTTTACGAGCACTTTGAAAAATTTATATTATATTACAATTATATTGTATTTTGTTAAACGGATTTAAGAGATGTCAAAAGTACGCGTATTGTACTTTGATGTCTCTTTTTTGTTAGATTGGAGGTTTGAAAATTGAAAGATGAAAAGAAAAAATGTGGCTTATATATGAGAGTATCAACAGAAGACCAAGCAAGAGAAGGTTTTAGTCTTCCAGAACAAAAAGAAAGATTAGAATCTTTTTGTAAATTTAAAGGTTATGAAATAATAGATTATTATCAAGATGCTGGAATTAGTGCTAAGACTGGTAATCATAGACCAGAGTTTGAGAGATTAAAAGATGATATAAAAGCTAAAAGAATAAATACTATTGTTGCTTTAAAGTTGGATAGAATAACAAGAAGTATTTATGATTGGGAAAATTTAATGACATTTCTAGATGAAAACGATGCTTATTTGGATTGTGTAAATGATGAAATAAATACAACTAGTGCAAATGGTAAAATGATTTCAAGGTTATTAATGAGTGTTAGTCAAAATGAAATTGAAAGAACAAGTGAAAGAACTAAAGTAGGACTAGCTGGTGCAATTAAATGTGGTCATATTCCACATATTGCCCCATTAGGATATAAACACGAAGATAAAAAACTAGTAATAGACTATGCTACAAAAGATGTTATAGTTAGAATATTTGATTTATATTATAATGGTTATTCTTATCAAAAAATAAGTAATTTATATAACAAAGAAAAAGTATTTGGTAAAACAAATTGGTGTGATGGTACTATCCTAAAAATAATAGAAAATGAAATATACAAAGGTGATTTTATTCACGGAAAAAGGACAAAAAATCCAACATATTATGAAGATGTTGTTGAACCTATTATTTCAAAAGAGATGTGGGCTGATTGCCAAGTTCAGAAAAAGAAAAATTCAAGGAGTTATCGAAGAACACTCACCTATTTGTATTTGCAAAAACTAAAATGTCCTAAATGCAATAGTATTTTAGGTGGTAAAGCTACTACAAAGAAAAATTGGAAAACATACTTCTACTATTATTGCAATGATTGTAAAATTCAATTTAAAGAAAATGTAATAAATGAATATTTCGAACAATTTATAGATGAATTAACTGAGTATGATTCTGTTGTAAATCAATTCTTTTTGCCTATGATAAAACAAAAATTTGATGAACCTAAAGAACAATTAGAAAAAGAAATAAATAATCAGAAATCTAAACTTGAAAGGATAAAAAAAGCATATATCAATGGAGCTTTTGAATTAAAGGAGTATAACGAGGAAAAGCATATTGTTGAAAAAACAATTGTAGAACTTGAAGAAAAACTAAATATTACAGATTGCACAGAAGAACTAAAATTTACTCCAAAAGATATTTTGTTAAAAAGGGATATTGATTTTATTAATAAAATAAAACTAGATAAAGAATATCAAGAGAAAACTAAAACTTGGAAAGATTATACAAGAGAAGAAAAAGCTGATTTAATAATGAGGTATGTTGAAGATATTGAACTTACTTTAGTTGGAAATGAATTAATTTTAAAACAAATAAACTTTAGAGATTCAATTTGTAAACCTTGCCAAGAATTATATGATAAAGGCTATATTGATATTACAAAGCCTATGATATTAGGAAATGTATTAGGTAGTGTTAGGTTTAGCAACTATTTACCAGATGAGGAAGTCTGTGAAATAATAATGAGGTTACAACAATATTATGATGTTCATTTTACAGAGGCAACATATTATTTACAAAAGCAAATGTTCTATTTTAACTTTGCTGAAGATAATAGTGCTATTGTTAGAGTGTTCCCATTAGAAGATTATTATAAATTAGATCCTAATAATAAAATGGAAAAATATAGATTTGGAATTTTATATATTAACGAAGAAGATAAGTTTGAAATGCAAGATATTGATACAGCATTTGATTATATTCCAGATGAAAGTAATGATAGTGTAATTTATATGAAAGAACCTGTTCCTATATCAGTAGGTGTTAAGCCAGTAAAGTTCTGCGAAGATAATACTGAAGAAAAAAATTAACGTGGCACGTTTTGTTTTTATGAAATAAAAATGAAAGTGGTGATAGTTAATTTGAATAAAATTTGTCTATGTAAGATAAATTTTATTGCCTCGCAGAGCCCACGAGTTTTGATAGAATGTCAAAACTCATAGGGGGTTAGGACTTATGGCAAAGCCAAAGTCCATAGCTACGAGGAAATTTCAAAGGAGGGATTTTATGGAGCAAGAATTAGCTTATTCTTTTCACTTAGGTAGTGATAAAAACAAAAGTAGATTAGCAAAAAAAGTAGCAAAAGATAATTTATCTGGTACTACTTCTCTATCTAATAATGCAATTCAAAATGCAAAAGACTTATCAGATGTTAATAAACACAATTTAAGAGATTATGATAATCATAGAGAACTAATTAGAACAATATATGGTACTAATGATATTGTAAATGATGTAAAACAAGTATATTTAGATGAGTTTGAGCAAGCTAGAATCGAATATAACACAAAACAAAATCGTGATGACAGAAAAATTAAAAATTATTTTAAAAAAGTATGTGAGTCTCAAAATGATATAGCTTGTGAAATTATAATAGAACTTGGAGATATGGATTTTTGGAATAATAAAGATAATGAATATAGGCTAAAAATGGTTGATGTATATAATGAACAAGTAAAAGCTTTAATAAAAATCGTACCAACTTTTAAAGTAGCAAATGCCACAATATATTTTGATGAAACCTCTCCTCATATGCATGTTATAGGTGTTCCAATAATAGAAAATTGTACTAGGGGAATGAAAAAGCAAGTTGGAAAAACTAAGCTATTTACAAAAACATCTTTAACAGAAATACAAGATAAAATGAGAAATGCTTGTATTAAGTCATATAATAAATTCTATGATATGGATTTTAAATTAAAAGAAAAGCAAAAAGGTAGAAATCAAGATATAAATGTTAAAGATATGAGCAATTATAGAGAAATTAAAAAACAATTAGCTAAAAAAGAACAGAAACTTGAAAAAGCTAATGCTCAAACTAAAGAGCTTGATAATACAAGTCAAGATATAAATAAAATATTAGGTAGTTTAAAGCCTACTTTGATAAATAAAAATAATATGATTATTTCAAGTGAAGATGTCCAAAAAATAAAAAATTATACAAAAGATGTAAAAGATATTACTAAAACTGTTAGAAGTGTAAATGATTTAAATATAGCAATTAAAGATTTTGAACATTCAACTTTTGAAACGATAAGAGAAGTATCTTCTCTGAAATATGAAATCGAGTTAAAAAATAAAGAAATAAGTAGTTTAAAAAGAGAATTATCAACTAAAGACAAAATTATAAGCAAATTACAAACTGAAAAAGAAAAGATAAAAACAGAATTGCAGAAATTCAAAGGATTTTGGCATAGTATTATGAGCCATTTTCACAAAAGAATTTGCTATGATAAAGATAATAACTATAAAATTGTTAGTGATGACTTATATAAAAATGGTATATTTGATGATAATGATAATGAGATAGCAAATAACATTTATAGAAAAGTAACTATACCAAACGAAAACAAAAATAGAAAAAGAAATAATGATATAAGATTTTAATATGGAGGTAATTAGAATATGGAAAATAAAAAAGTACAATATTTAATCAATATAATAAATGATATGGATTTAAAAGATAAATTAAGGCTAGCGATATGTATGAGCCAAAGTAAATGGGCAGGTCTTATATACAACACTAAAGAAAATTATGAAAAATTTGATAAAATTTTGAAAGAAGTTGATGAAGAATATAGAACTACATTTATAAATTTTTCAAAATATAAACTCGTAATGTTTGCAATGGCTAAAATTATGGAAATGACGAAGGAAGAACAAAATCAAGTCGCTTTATTTTTATTTAATGCAGTAATTTTAGAATTTAATATGAAAAAAACATTTTAGGATTATGAAAGCATTAAAAATTTTCTATAATTGTATTATAAATTTAGTAAAAAGAAGAAAAGGCTAACCACAGTTGTAGTTAAGCCTTTTCCACTTTTGGGATTAAATCCCAATCAGCATCATTGCGTGGATGTACTCCTGTTCCTCCGTTTTTGTCATGGAACCTTCATAGGAGCAACAGCCACCATGGAAACCTTTGTCGAACTTGAGTTCTTTGCCAGTACTCAAAGTTACTGTGCAGTGTCTCAAAATCCGAGCAAAAAGTCTTGCGATAGGGCTGGTGTAAAGAGCATACATATTAATTGTCATAATAAAATCCTCCTTGTTTTACAAAACAGTTTTTATGTTCAAATGGTTAAAAATAACCTACTTAAATTATAACATAAATCAACATAAAATGCAAATTTCACGCTTTTAAAATTTTAAAAATGGTATTTGACAAAATAAAAAAAAGTCTGTATAATAAAGATAGAAAATGAGAGCCACAGAAATGTGTGCTACCATATAAATTACGATAAAACACCACATAGCTCGGCAAAGCATAATGTGGTGCTTTTATTATTTGCTCAAAATTACTACTATTGCAATAATCAAGGCAAATGCTATAATAGTCATTCCTACTAAACCGTAGAAAAGTAAGTATATTATCATTAACATAGCTTGTTCTACCATATAGCACCACCCCCATTCTCACAGTCAAAACTGTGTATGTAAAGTGGTAGCACCCACACTGCTTATTCTCATTTCCTATGAATACTAATATACAACAATATCTAATAAAATACAAGCGAACAAAACAAATTTTTGAAAATATTATTTTAAATTTAACTATAAAATTATGATATACTTTAATAAATTGATTGATATTTGTATCAATCGTTATGAGAGCCGAAAAAAGTTGTAGATAACTACGCCAACGGCACCATAAAGTAGCAGTGCTTAGATAACTGCTATTTTTTGTTGTTTAAAAACACTTTGTTGGGATTCGAAAAGGAAGACTTTTTGTAAAAAATATTTATAAAACATGAGTAAATTTTGTTGAAAAATAGATGTTAAATGTGTTATTATTAACATAATAGTGATTAGTAAAAAAACAATTTAAATTTATAGGAGATATTAAATGGATGACCAATCAAACAAACAGATACAAAAAGTGAAAAAAGTAGTAAAAAAAGCAATTATTGCCGCATTAAGGCCAATAATAATTATTTTTGCTATTATATGTATAATTGTAGCTTTTATTTGTTCGGCTATGTATGTAATTACATTAGATACGGCTACACTTAAAGATGGCAGTTGGGATAATGTTCCATATGCAAGTGATCAGTATAGTAATAATGTAACAATAGACGAAAATGGAATAGCGTCAACAGATATGAGTGCGCAAGAAGTATGGGACAAACTTATAGAGAACAATAGCAATATTAAAGAGTACATAAAAGAATCCTCAACATTTAAAAAACTATTAAATGCTGAAATGGTAACTAATTTCCTAGATACAAGAAAGGATCCAGATGCAGAAATAGATTGGGATTCATTAAACCAAGATACTAATTCAAAAGAAGTACAAGGAATAATTAAACTAAAAAGAGCAACTGCCGAAGGCAAAACAATAACAATGGTTTATACCGACCCAGATACTTTCCAAAGCTACATAGATGAGTATAATGCAACAGGTTCAGAGACAGCAAAACAGCAAGCTTTAAAACACTTTACAATAGAAAGAGGATATATTGCATCAAACTTCGGTAATGGTGCTTCAATTACTGCGGGTACGAGCGTTGAGCTACCATCAGGTATAGGAGCTGTACATTCATATATGGGCTGGCAAACAATAACAAGTACAACTTCAAACCAATATAAGTTAATGCAGCAATCTGGAATGAATTTTGACGAAGAAGGGTTTGGAAGAATAAACGGAAGATATGTAATTGCTTGTACATCAACATATGGAAATGTGGGAGACTATGTAGATTTTTATCAAGAAGATGGAAGCGTAATACAATGTATTATAGGAGATATAAAAAACCAAAATGATACAGGTTGCAATGAGTGGGGACATAGCAACGGGCAAAATGTTATAGAATTTGTTGTAGATAAAAATTCATGGTATAGCACAGAAAAGGGAGGAAATGCAAGTAATATGCACATAAATCCTGGAAACCAAGGTTGTCACCCAGAATGGAATCAAAATATTACAAAAGTTGTAAATGGTGGGAGTTATTTTGATAATCCAAATTTTGGAGCTGAAAATATTAGTGGAAATGGAACAACAATAACAATGCCATCAACAGGTACTGCAATTGGTTCTGGAACAATATCTTCTGGAAATGCTACAATAAATGGGGAAATAATGAAATGGCCAGTAGATAGTACAAATATTACTTCATATTTTGGACCAAGAAATGACCCAACTAACACATCTGTAACGGAAAACCATGGAGCTATAGATATATCTGTACCAACTGGAGCAAACGTATATGCAACAGAAGCTGGAACAGTAATTACAGCTAGATATGGAAGTGAAACTGCTGGAAATTATGTTGAAATAGACCATGGAAATGGTTACATTTCAAGGTACTTACATAATAGTGAGCTTAAAGTAAAAGTGGGAGACAAAGTAACAAAAGGCCAAGTAATAGCATTAGCAGGAAGTACAGGAAAATCAACAGGACCTCACTGCCACTTCGAAATTAGATATAATGGAGTTAGAGTAGATCCATTAAATTTCAAGTATGATAATGGAATGGGTAATGGAATGGGTGGATTTGGTTCAAACCCAGATGAATTATCAACAACAAACAAGTATTATGCAAAAGTTGCAACATGGACTGAGATATATGATAAACTAGAATCTAATGATCCAGAAGTAGAAACATACGAAAAAATCACATACAATATGACTACTACTAGAATAAACTATCAAGAATTTGTAAGTGGTTATACAATGCCATTTGAATATTTATGGTCATTCCTAACAGTAGGACAAGAAGAAGAGTTTGTATCAGAATTAGCAGATCTTGTATATGGCAGTGAAATATTTATAACAGTACATGATAATTTAAGGATAAATACAAATATATCAACAGATACATATACAAAGATGAAGAAAGCTATTGCTAAAGATGTAACTGTAAGTGTAAATTATGAAGATGATATAACTTATTATGATGATAAAGGAAATCCTCATACGTATACAACTGGTGGTACTGCAACGCAAGTAGGAGGTCCTTTCGAGAATGAGCAAGCATTCCCATATACAACAATTCATACAGTAATTACAAGTACAAATACTCTAGAAATAAAATTAACAGAAGCAAATGTATGGATAGTAGAATACAAACAAGAGTTTACAAGTCAAGCACCTCCAAAAGATGAGAAATCACAAGATAATCCACAAAAAGATCAACCATATACAGTTACTGCACCAACTGCAGACCATACAGCAATAGGTGATGCTTTAGGAGAGAGTTATAGAGCTAGTGTTGAAGCTTCGTATTCTGCAGCACATACAAGAGCAAGTGCAAGTTTAACTGGCATGAATACGGAATATTACACAGCGGTTGTTGGTAGAAATATACATGTGTACACAAAAACAGAAGGACTAATTTATGTATCTTCTCCAGCTACTGTAAGAGAAAAAGTAGAATTAACAGGTGATGAAAATAACTTTGTAAAAATTTACACAAGTCCAAAACACGCAACAACTGCTTCAAATATACATAGTGCTCCAGATTGGTTATACCTGCTACTAAGTCAAAACAGTAGCACGGCAAATATGGTAGATGTTACTAAATATTTGTTATACAAAGCAACAGATTATGATTATGGAGTACAAAGTTATGATTTTAGTGTATATAAACCAGAAAACTTCAAAAAATTATATGACAAATTCAGCAATTTAGATGGTGTACCAGGAAAAGTATATAATTTCCTATTATCGAAAGGAGTATCACCTGCTGGGGCTGCGGCAGTACTCGGAAACATTCAAGAAGCAAGTAACTTTGAAGCAAACACAACAAGCTCAAATGGTGGTAATGGATTATGCTTATGGAAAAATGATAGATTTAAAAATTTACAATCATGGGCAAAAAGTAACCACAAGGCATGGACAGGTGTTACTACACAATTAGAATTTATGTGGAGTGAGCTAGAATCAAAGTATCCAAGTGTAAAAAATAAAATAACTGGAGCAACAGAAGAAAACCTAGAATATGTAACTTGGTATTGGGGCAGATTCTATGAAGGCTTCTTTGTAGGAACAAATTTCGAGAAAACAAAAAGCAATACTGCTCAGAGATATACGTATGCACAGCAATGGCTCGAAAAGGTAAAGTAGGAGGAAGAAATGGAAAAATCTAAAAGAATTTTAATTGTGTTAATTATATTACTAATAGTTATGGCTGTTATGGTAGCAATATTAATTAACACAAACAAAAAGCAAGAAGTTTCACATGGCAATAATACATATACATCAATTGTAAATGAGCAAGATGAAGCTTTTGAAAAAGTAAATGATTATAAAACGTACTTTACTGTAAAAGAAATTGTAGAAAATTATATTACATATATGAAACAAATAAATGGAGACGAATATGTAGATGCCTCATCTTTACAAACGACAACAACTCAAATTGCAACAGTAATGCAAGAAGATGGAATAGAAGCACTAAAAGGTATATTAGATGAAGGCTATTTAAAAGATGAAACAGATAATTCATTAATAAAAATGCAAGATGACTATAAACAAGATGGTACATATACCAAGCAAGTAAATTACAATTTAAACATAGATAATATGTACCAATGTGGTCTTGCAAGAAACATTTCAATAGTCTTAGTAGAAGCAAAGCTAAATAATGCTGAACTAAATTTACTAGTAAAATTAGATAGTACGAATAATACATATTCACTATTTTTGAATGATTATATTACAAAAAATAATTATACAAAACATATGAGTATAAAAAGTATAAATATAAGTAAAAATAAAATTCAAAAAAATAATTATAATAATGACGTAAAAGTAGAAGGAACAGAAAAAGATGTTGTTATTCAATATTTTTCGGATTATAGAATGAAGATGCTTAATGACACGAAAATAGCATATCAAAAATTAGATTCTGAATACGCCGAGAAAAAATTTGGACAATATTCAAATTTTGAAAGCTATGTAAATAATAATAAAAACAATATAATAGTAGCAAGTATAGATAAATATCAAGTGGTAGAAAATAAAAATGGCAAAGAATATGTCTGCGTAGACGAAAATGGCAAATATTATATATTTATGGAAGAAGAAGTCGGCAAATATTCAGTAGTTCTAGATACCTATACAATAGACTTACCAGAATTTATAGAAAAATATAATTCAGCAAATGAAAAGACAAAAGTAGGATTAAACATACAAAAAGTATTTGACGCAATTAATAATGAAGATTATGAATACGTATATAACAAATTAGATAACACATTTAAGCAAACGAACTTTAAAACAGTACAAGAATTTAAAAATTATGTAATCCAAAACTTCAGTGGAAAGCAGCTAAAATATGGAGAATGCCAGCAACAGGGAAGTTTGTATATATTTGATATTACAATAACTGAAGGAACAAAACAGACGAATAAAAGAGTAATAATGCAATTAAAAGATGGAACAGACTTTGTAATGTCATTTAATGTAAATTAATAGTAAAGTTTAATAAAAATATGCCAGCATATTTACAATGCTGGCGTAATTTTAAAATGAAGGGAGAAAAATATGGAAGGTTTTAGACATTGGTATAATACACATAGCAAAACTATCTGGACAATAATAGGAGTAGCAATATTAATATTTGTAGTAATAAATGTAATAAATTCAAGTTTAAAAAATCAAGAGAAACCAAGAAATACAATAACTACTAATACAACAAAAATGAATTCAATTTCAATTGCTTCAGACACGTCACCAATAACTGGAGAGCAAATTACAAATTCTCAAAAAAATACAGTAAAATTAATAGACAATTTTGCGACATATTGTAATAATGGTGACATAGATTCTGCAT
>ENA-OWRJ01003082-OWRJ01003082.1-human-gut-metagenome-genome-assembly--contig:-NODE-3082-length-12761-cov-7.898709_pt1 | contig 12761 bp, 11 predicted proteins | sample MGYA00248269_ERZ651897 | MGnify/ENA primary metagenome ERZ651897 (study PRJEB26924, sample SAMEA4378252) | human gut metagenome | biome: human gut; feature: human-associated habitat; material: faeces...
AGCCCCCCGCACCGGCTGCTCCCGGCGCCGGCATGGGCGACATGGGCGGCATGTATTGATAAATGCCTCAAACCCTTGAAACGACTGGATTTCTGCGTAGGAAAAAGCGGATTTACGCCACACTTACGCCACAAACAAAGCGCATGATAGGGTAACAGATACCCGGTACTCACTCTGCTGTGGGTACCGGGTATTTTTGTCTTTCAGGGGTGTGGTTTGCCTTACGCCGAGGGGGGTATTTCCACCCCACCATAAACAGGGGGAGTACGCCGCAAGCTGGTGTACTCCCCTTGATGACCGCGAAGCCCAGGGCGGTCCCTCTGTCAATGGCGGCTGCGGCCGTTTATCTGGATTATTGACGGGGGGAGCAGCCTGGGCTATTGGGCAGAAGAAGTCAGAAAACCTGCGCCCCGCCCTTGCCTTTTGGGGCGGCAGTCGGTATAATGAACTTGTCTGAAATTCTGCGCCGTTCTGGTGCGACAGGGGGCTTGTGTTGTGGGCTTTTTTGATGATGACATTGTAGAAGAAGTAAAAAGAGAATTTACCCCTTGCGATTTGAACGAGGCCAATGTGCAGGCCATCTTCAATCGGTGCCTGGCAAAGACGGACAGCAAAGAATTTTCTTTTGCCTCTCTTTTCCCAACGACCCACGGTTATGAAGCAGGCGCTGAAAAACAAATACAATTCGATACTGCGGCACTGGTGGAGAATAAGCGGACAATAGAATACTTATTTGGACAAATTCAAGAGGCCCACAGGACAAAAAGGCCAAATGATTTGACAAGAGTTACTATGTAGAGGGTGGTTTCTCCCACCTAATACATATGACTGCGGCTCATTTGTGGTGAATGGAACAGCAGTTGTAGGAAAGGAGCAGAATAATCCTTATAACCGCTGCAAATCAACACAAAAAGGAGCTGATTCTTATGAAATCTCTATTTGAGAAAATGGGTGGCACTTACCGTCAGGAGGGTGATTATCTTATCCCGAACCTTGCGCTGCCGGATGAACCGGAATACCAGATCGGCAAGGATGGACGTATGCATGATATGCACGGAGGTGAGACACATGTCAGATAACAGAGTAACACTTCTGGGGACGCCCTGTGTCTATCGGGACGGAAAAGAGATCCACTTTCCTTACCGTAAGGCGGAGGGAATATTCTATTATCTGTGCGTGGAGAAGCAGACGAGCCGTGATGAGCTGGTTTCCCTTTTTTGGGGTGCCTGCGATGAAAATACCGGACGAAAGAACCTGCGCCAAGCGCTGTTTCAGATCCGCCGCTGTGTAGGGGACGAGGTCATCGTCCTTCAGGGAAGAAACGACCTGAAAATGAACGAGCGCATTGGGCTGAAGGTGGACTGGGATGCGCCGGATGCGGAGTTTGCCCTCTCCCGGGGTCGGTTTCTGGACTTCTTTTATCTCAAAGAATGTCCCGAGTTTGAAGACTGGGTCGAGCAGAAGCGCGAGCAGCAGCTCGCGCGCAGCCTGAGCTACATCAAGAACCAGATGGCAAACCTCTCCGTTTGCCGGAATACGGAACGGCTGCAGCAGCTCATTGACGTCTGGCAGATGTGGAAGCCATGGGACGAGGAAATGGTCCTCACCGGCATGAAGTGCTTCGCCCAGGCGGGCAAGTATGACCTGGGGATACAGCTGTATCAGGAGTACGCCGGCCGCCTTCAGAACGATCTGGATGAAGCACCCTCCCAGCTGGTGGAGCTGATGCAGCAGTCGCTGCTCCACCGCAAAAAGCTCGCCGCCCTCCGCAAGCCGGGGACGCAGGACAGCTTCTTTGGCCGGCTGGAGGAGCTGCAATACATTGACGAGAGGATCTTCTGGTTCTTAAACGAGGACAGCACGCACTCCGTGGTGATTGAGGGCGAAGTGGGCACCGGCAAGACCGAGCTCATGAAGCAGATCCTGAAAATGAACTATGGCACCGATGTTTTGCAGCTGTCCTCCCACTGCTACGGGATCGAGGAAAACTATCCCATGAAGGCGTGGCGCGATATGTTCGTCCAGCTGGAAAATCTGTGCGACATCGGGACCATACAGCTCTCCGAGCAGCATCGCGCCCTGCTCTCGTCCGTGCTGGCGCACGGCGTCAACCTGAGCGGGCACAGCGCGGAGAATGTTACCGTGCTGATCAGCGGCGTGCTGGCCATTTTCAAGGAGCTGGTGAGCCGCTGGCGCATCATCATGTATTTCGACAGCCTCCAATGGATGGATTCGGTCAGCCAGCTGCTCATGCAGCGGGTGATGATCGAATTCGGCAACGAGCAGATCTTTCTCGTGGCCGCGTGCCGAACGGGAGAGGAAAAAAGCGTCCGCGGACTGCTGCTTGCGCTGCAGGAGCGCAACCTGATCGACCTGCTGTCGCTCTCGCCCTTTACGGAAGAAGAGACCACCGCCATCACCCGCGAGGTGCTGGGCGCGTCCGAGCAGGATGACGAGGCTGTTCACGGACTGTATCTCCGCACCGGGGGCAACCCCATGGCGCTGATGGAGATGCTGGGCGTCATCCGCCGGGAGGGCTGGGATTCGCACTTTCCTCTGCCGAAAATCGACATGCTGACCCAGCTGCAGCTGGATCGGCTGAATCCGCAGCAGCGGCGGGTGCTGGATGCCATGTCCATCCAGTTTGAGCAGGCCGACATGGAAGATCTGACGCTCCTGACAGGATTTTCGCCGATGGAGCTGGTGGACCTGCTGGAGCAGCTGATGAGGGCCGACCTTGTGGTGGAGCAGCTGTGGGATCGCGGCGCGGTCTATAAGTTCAGGCACCCGTTCTATAAGCACTACGTCTACCAGCACCTGTCCATGGGCAAGCGGCAGCTGTGGCACCGCGCCATGGCCGAGTGCTACGACAAAAAGGAAGGAAGACGCTGGTACATCCTGCTGCCCTATACCATTCGGCACTATGAATGCGGCGGTATGCCGGAGCGGGCCGAGGCGCTACGTCAAAAGATGCGGAATGAGAAGGAAAACTGAAGGCGCTTTCACCCGTCAATGCGCCGGAGCGACAATATAAGAATATAAACTGTGCGGTTTGTACACCGCTTTACAGCTTGCCGAAATGAGGTTCATCCTCGTTTCGGCAAGCTGTTTTTTAACGGGCGATGCGATTTTATTTTACATTTTTTTGCGCCGGATGTTTCCGTTAACGCAATTTTAACGCACCGCGCGTATACTTGAGGTCAAGTTAAACGGAAGAGCACTCCCCGGAAAGCAAATCGACTGTTTGATCGTGAAATATGAAATGGAGGAATGAAAATGACCCCGAATGAACAGCGGATGATGCAGGTCATCGATGAGAACCGCGAAAAGGTCCATAAGATCGCAAAGAAGATCTGGGAATTCAAGGAAGTAGGCTGGGAAGAGTTCCAGTCCTCCGCCCTGCTGGAGAACGCACTGGAGAAGGAAGGCTTTGAAGTCCAGCGCGGTCTGGTCGGCAAGCACCCCAAGTTCGATCAGGAGATCGACATGCCCACCGCCTTCAAGGCTGTGTACAAGGGCAAGGAGGGCGGCCCCGTCATCGGCCTCATGCTGGAATATGATGCGCTGCCCAACGGCCACGCCTGCGGCCACAACCTGATCGCCGCTTCCGGCTTCTCCGCCGCACTGGGCTTGAAGGAAGCCTTCAAGGATATCGGCTCTGTTATCGTTTACGGTACCCCCGCTGAAGAGCTCGAGGGCTCGAAGCACTACATTGTCGAAGCCGGCTACATGGACGAGGTCGACCTGATGCTCGCCAACCACTACGGCGGCAACTGGGGCTCCGAGGTCACCGGTAAGGCCATCGTGTGGCCCACCCACGACAACTGGCTCACCTTCAAGGGGCGCACCGCCCACGCCTCCTCCGCTCCCGAGCAGGGCCGCAGCGCGCTGGACGCGGTGCTCCTCACCTGCACGGCGCTGGAGTACCTGCGCGAGCACATGGTCGAGACGAACCGCATCCACTATATCATCTCCAAGGGCGGCACCGCCGCCAACTCCGTCCCCGATGAGGCAACGCTGAACGTGGAGCTGCGCACCAACGACTCCGCCGAGCTGAACTCCATGATGCGCCGCGTTGACAACATCATCAAGGGCGCCGAGCTGATGACGGAGACCACCGCCATCTACAAGTGGGATGCTCCCTGGTACTGCGCTACACCCGTGCCCAGCCTGTATCACAACGCTGCTGACTATGCCGCGGATCTGGGCATCGATTCCTCCCGCTTCACCTTCGGCAACCCGCCCAAGGCCTCTTCCGACCTCGGCAGCGTGGCCTACAAGCTCCCCACCGTAGAGATCACCTTCCCCATCGTTCCCGACGGCGAGCCTGTTCCCGTTGGTCACGCGGACGAGACCGCTCTGCTGACCTGCCAGGACTACCCCATCGACCAGTGCATCCTTGCCAGTAAGCTTATGGCGCTCACCGGCCTGCGTATCGCCGGCGATCCCGAGAAGCTCAGCGCCCTGAAGGCGGAGTTTGCCAAGAACTACCGCGAGTGATCCCCCCTGTATTCTCAAGTGAGTGCCTTAACCCACACTCACATGGAATAAAAGAATCGCACAAAAAGAGAGGAGAAAAAACATGTCAGACAATTCTAAGAATCTGTCGTCCACAAAGGACCTGAAGCGAGTCCTTGGCTTCTGGGACCTGATGGCTGTCGGTGTCGGCTCCATCATCGGTTCCGGTATCATGTCCCTGACCGGCTGGGGTATTGATGAGACCGGCCGAAGCGTTTGCATCGCGTTCGTCATCGGCGGTATCATTGCCGTCTTGGCTCGTTCCCCGCAGATCTTCCTGAACTCCGTAGCACGTTTCCGCGGCGGTGACTACTCCATGGTGGGCACCTTCCTTGGCCCCCGTTGGACCGGCACCTATTCCATGATCGCCCTTTTGACAAGCGTTACCCTTAGTATGTACGCTCTGTCCTTCGCCGACTATGCCATGCCCTTCCTCCCCAATGTGAGCCGTAAGGTCATCGCTCTGTCGATCCTCACTATCCTGTTCATCACCAACACCTTCGGTATCAACGCGTTCTCCAAGATCCAGAACGCAGCAGTTATCGTGCTGGTCATCTCCCTGACGGCCTTTACTGCGGTCGGTCTGACCAAGCTGGACGGCAACTTCTTCGAGCCCACCCAGTTCATGACCCACGGTGCCGTCGGTCTGTGGCAGGCTTCCGTCCTCATGAGCTACACCTGCGATGGCGCTCAGTACGTCACCCAGATGAGCGGCGAGGCGAAGAACCCCACCCGCGATATCCCCCGCGTTATGCTGTTCTCCACTCTGGGTGTCTCCGTTTTCTATGGTTTGATCGGTGTGGTCGCTTCCGGTGTGCTTCCTCTTGACCAGGTTGCCGGCCAGCCCATGACCATCGTGGCCCAGGCGATCCTCTCCAAGCCCCTGTACTACCTCTTCTGCATCGGCGGCGGCTGGATGGCTCTGCTCACCACCCTGAACAGCTCCATCGCCACCTGCACCAAGCCCCTGATGCAGGCCTGCAACGACGGCTGGTATCCCCGCTCCCTGGCCCGTCTGCACCCCAAGTATCGCACTCCCCTGATCCTGCTGGGCTTCTACTATGTGGTCGGCTTCGTCCCCATCGCCTTCGGTATTGATATCGACATCATCAGCAACATCACCATCACTGTCGGTGCCATCACCAAGACCATGATCGTGCTGAGCCTGTGGAACATGCCCAAGGTCCTGCCCGAGGCTTGGAACAAGTCCAACTTCCACATCAGCAACGGCGCTCTCAAGGCTCTGTGCATCGTTGACCTCCTGGTGATCGTCGTTTCCGGCGTTACCTCTTCGTTCGAGCTGCCTCTGCCCCTGCTGCTTGGCAACCTTGGCGTTGTGGTCTTTGCCTTCCTCTTCGGCAGCATTCGCTTCAAGAGCGGCAAGGTCCAGGTCGAGGAGAGCTACGAGTTGTCCTAATTTTCCCTGATAGATACCTCTTTCACGTTCAACACCCCGGAAAGCAAACGGTTCATGTTCATAGGTACACAATGTGACCTATGGGGCAAACCGGACGGTACAGGGCAACAAAGAAGCAAGGTAAGAACTTATAGTTTTTACCTTGCTTCTTTGTATTGTTACCATTATAGGCTTTCGGCATCTTATCCGAAAAAACATGCTAACTCTTGGCAATAGCTATACAGTTTAGGAAAATAATCAACGCCCGCACTATTTCCGCTTTCGTCAGATGAATAGACCTCAATTTGTACCTCAATGCGATTTGCGCCCATCGCATTGAATTGTTTCATAAGACTGTATAAGCTTTTAAGAAAAAAGAGTCAGACCCGGAAGAGGACTGACTCATTCATATAATGATTTTGAAATTGTATTTTCGAGAAGAGAATACCCTTGACAAATCTCGTCTCAGCAGATGATTTTAATACAACATACTTGGGAAATTACTGGACGAATGATAAAGGTACATTATTAAAGTTCCTGTATTTAGGCGTATCACCTGAAACCCTCTGCATTTCTCCGTTTACGAAAAAGACAGGCACCGCTATCATGGCTCCCGCGGTCAAGCCTACACTCTCCCCGAAAGACCCGGCGTTCCCGGCGTGGTGGGAGGCCCACAAGGGCGAATGGGAGCAGTAAGCACAAGAAAATGAACCGAATAGCCCACCCCCTCCGCGTCAGCGGAGGGGGCTTTTTCTGCCCCTTGACGGCCCGGCAAAAAACGGCTATACTGGCAGTGTGAAAGGTTGCGCGGACGGCCCCCGCCCGAGGATCACAGACGGGATCGGCTGAAAGCGGGAACAGCTTTTCATACGGCAGTCCGGCCCCCGGCGTTATGGATGTGGGCGCATAAGTGCAACCGGGAATTGTGTATGGGCTGTGCGTGAGGTCAGTTTCTCCACGGCAGCAAACCGTTTTGCCGTGGAAGTGGAGCCGCAGGCGCGCGGGGACGCCTCCCCTACCGATGCGCCAGCGGGACAACTCCAAGTGTGATAAATATGCCCAAGTTGAACCGTTGAACGGTAACCGATTGTCGAATGCGAAACGCTTGTCCTGGCGGACGATGGGCGGCGTCAGCGTTTCCGTGTGATCCGCGGAGTGAGAAGAAGCAAGTCCCCTGTTGCCGGTGCGGGCGCTGCCCGCGAGGTCACGGCAATACGGTCATGTGTAAGGAATGGGGAAGGGGATATTGCGCCCTTTTCCCGGTAGAATTGAAGAGAACGGGCGCTTGCGCCATAGGTGTGAAAGAGTACAGCTTTTGAAAAGCCGTACTCTTTTTCTGTTTATTTTTAGAAAAGCGGTATTCCAGAGGTCCGCCGCCGGGGGGGCAGTCCCTACCCACCGACACGACTTCCGCGAAAGGAGGTGACCTGTATGCCCTGTTTCCGTTATCCCCTCGTTCCCGGCACATTCGGCATACACCCGTTCCCCAGCGTCATCACCTCCGGCGGCGGGACCCTCTGATGTTTCTCTCCATGAGGCAGCATGGGCAAGATCAGCGCGGACGGCTTTGAACGCCGTTTCGCCCTGGCCTGCCGACCTCAAGGAACTTGGAAAGACGAGATCAACCGATTGTTTGCGGAAAGACAGATCAACCCGAGGACATTTTGCGATTACACGGAATTGGATGAAACGATGTACTACCGGCTCAAGAGCAAGGATGAGCCGCCTACCCTGGCAACCGTCATTTCCCTGTGCGTGGGCCTCTCCCTGGATACCCTGACCGCCTATCACCTGATTGCGCTGGCAGGGTATACCCTGCTCCCAGGCAACCGGCTCCACCGGCTCTATGCCTACTTCATCGAGAACAGCGAGGACCTGACGGTCTGGGAGTGCAGCGAGTTTTTGCGGAGTATGGGCTATTGCAGGAAAGGCGAGCTGCTGGGTTCTCAACAGCGGATATAAAATTTTGAAAATTCTTCTGACTTGCCAAGTCAGAAAAAGCCGGGAAAACCGGCGGACAGAGCGGGCCGCTTTGCGGGAAACCGCTGCAATCACTGGATTTTGCATCTGACTTGGCAAGTCAGGAAATCGCCTCGTATTCGGTTTATGATAGGGACAACACGAGGCCAAGTGTTAAGTTCCATCAACCAAGCAGTCCAAAAAACTGCGCCGAATTTATGAAACGAGGTATATCAACTATGTTAAACATTCGAGATTTGCGGATCGACCCCGCCTCCCTGGGAGGCAAGAAGCTGCTGGTGGATATTGTCCCCGCCTATGCGTACGCTGATGGGCGGAGGACGGACACGGTGACCGGCTACCGCTATGTAGTGGCCTTGCCGGACCACCAGCTGGAGAAGCTCGGCGTCAAGATCGAGGGCAGGCAGCTCCTGGAAAAGCCGGAGGGCTTTGCGGAAGTGGAGTTCACCGGGCTGGAACTGATGGTCTACGAGGCCCAGGGCCACGCCCAGATCAGCGCCAAGGCCACCGGGGTATCTCTGGTACAGAAGAAGCCCTGACCCATGACACGGGGCGGCGTCAAGCGGCCAGCCGGGAAAAGGACAGTCCCCTCAAGGGAATGTCCCCCGGCGGCAGCGGGGCGCCGCCCCGCTATCAAAGGGAAGAATTTCCTTTGATAGCGAGATAGCAATAGCAAAGGAGCTGATACCACAATGGCAACCGGAGACCCGCAATCCAGAAAGTGGCTGCTGGTCATCAACAATCCTCAGGACTGCGGCCTGGACCATGAGCGGCTGAAAGAGATACTGAGCCTGTTTCACCCGCTGTACTACTGCATGGCCGACGAAATTGCGACGACGGGGACCTACCACACGCACGGCTATCTGTATACCCATTCGCCGGCACGCTTTTCCACCTTCAAGAACCGCCTCCCCACGGCGCATATCGAAAAGGCGTATGGCACCTCCAAAGAGAACCGGGACTATATTCGCAAGTCCGGCGAGAAGTGGGCCGGAACCGAAAAGGCGGAGACCTCGGTGCCGGGGACCTTCTTCGAGTTTGGGGAACTGCCCACGGAGGCGGAGGAAAAGTCCCCGGTCATGCACCAGCTGCTCCAAAGCGTGAAGGATGGCATGACCAACACGGAGATCATCGAGCAGACCCCCAGCATGGCGTTCCGCATTCGGGAGATCGATGTGCTGCGGCAGACCCTCCTGGCGGAGAAGTACGCCGTGGAAAATCGCAAGCTGGAAGTGACCTACCTGTACGGCAGCACCGGGGCGGGCAAGACCTGGGGCATTTATGAGAAGCACGACCCCCGGAGCATTTACCGGGTGACGAATTACCGGGCGTCAAGGGGCGTGTCCTTTGACGGCTACCACGGGCAGGAGGTCCTGGTGTTCGAGGAATTTCACAGTCAGATCCCCATAGAAGATATGCTGAACTACCTGGACATTTATCCTCTGGCGCTCCCGGCCCGGTACAACGACAAGACGGCCTGTTACACAAAGGTCTATATCACCTCCAACCTGCCCCTGGAAAAGCAGTACAGGGACGAACAGTGGGACAGGCCGGAGACCTGGCGGGCATTCCTCCGCCGTATTCAAAATGTAATCGAGTATCTGCCGGACGGCTCCACCGTCCAGCGGAAGAAAGGGGGATTTCCTTATGACCCAAAATGAGAAATTTCAAATTCAGCGCCGGACGGTCAGGCGCGATCTCTGGCGGCGATGGGGCGGAGCTTCCGCCCTGTCCCCCAAGGTTTTCTTTATTCCGCTCTATCTGGCGGGTGCGGTCTTTGTGTGGAGCAAGCAAGACGCCATCAGCGCCCAGGCGGAGCGCACAGAGCTGATCTCTCCCATTCTGGAAGCCGCCATGACCCACGCCCTCGCCGCCTATCTCCTGGCGGGAGGCGTGGCCCTGGCCGTCCTGCTGGTTTATCCATTCGGACGGAAAGCGGCCCACGACCAGCTGCAGAGCATTGGCCTTATCAATCATGCGGGGATGGCTCCCACCCTGCTCCGCAAGCGGCGGGACAAGAACAATCCCCGTGTGGTGGTGTGGGAGTTCCAAAATCAGAGCATTCCCCTCACCGCCTGGGAGGACAAGCGGGCGGCGGTCGAGGCGGCCCTGGATGTGTCCATCGTGAAAATGACCTACGGCAAGGGAAAGAGCCGGGTGCTGGTCTACGCCGTCCCCGCCCAGGTGTCCTTGCCGGAGGTGCTGCCCTGGCAGGACGAATATCTGTCCCCGGAGAGTTTTGTGCTGGTGCTGGGGGAGAGCCTGTTGGGGCCGGTGACGGTGAACCTGGCGAACATTCCACATATCCTGCTGGGCGGCTCCACGGGGAGCGGCAAGAGCGTCCTGCTGAAGCTGCTGCTCATGCAGGCAATCCGCAAAGGAGCGGAGGTCTGCATTGCCGACTTCAAGGGCGGCGTGGACTATCCCAAGGAGTGGCGGCAAAAGTGCCGGATGTGCTTTACCGAGGCTGACCTGCTCTACACCCTCGACCAGCTTGCGGCGGTGCTGGAATACCGCAAAGAGCGGCTGGCAGATACCGGGTGCAAGGACCTGGACGCCTACAACGAGGCCACGGGTGAAAATCTGCCCCGGCTGGTGTTCGCCTGTGACGAGGTGGCGGAGCTGCTGGACAAGACGGGCCGGAGCAAGGAGGACCGGGAGCGGCTGGGGAAGATCGAGAACCGGCTTGCGACCCTGGCCCGGCTGGGGCGGGCCTTTGGCATTCACCTGATCCTCGCCACCCAGCGCCCGGACGCGAACATCATTCCCGGCCAGATCAGGAATAATATGGACTTCCGTGTCTGCGGCAGGGCGGAGAGTGTGCTTTCTCAAATCATTCTGGACAACAGCAGCGCCGCCGAGCAGATACCCAAGGACGCAAGAGGCCGCTTCATCACCGGGGATGGGACCGTGTTCCAGGGCTACCTGTTCAACAAGGGGCAGATATAGCGGAGGTGTCAGTATGGCACATTCTGACACGGTTCCCATTTGGGAAAAAGCAAATTTGAGCATGGAGGAAGCCGCCGCCTATTTCGGTATTGGTATTAACAAACTGCGGGAAATGACCAACGAGGACAACTGCCCTTTTGTCCTCTGGAACGGTAGCAAGCGTATGATCAAGCGCAAAGCATTTGAAAAATTTTTAGAGGCGGCCTACTCGATATAGTGGAAAGCGCAGGTTCGGTATGGTATAATCATCATACCCTATCTGCGCTTTTCACAGAAAGGAGAGATCGAGCTTGGCCGAAAAGCGCAGAGATAATAAGGGCCGTGTTCTGAAAGATGGCGAGAGCCAGCGGAAAAACGGCACTTATGATTACAGATATACAGACATTCATAAAAAACGGCGTTGTATCTATGCAAAAACTTTGACGGAGTTGCGCCGGAAAGAGGCAGATATTCAGCGGGACTTGGCAGACGGTGTGGACTATGCGGCGGGCGAGATCACGGTGGCAGAATTGGTAGACCGCTACATCAACTTAAAACGGGGCCTTAAACAAAATTCCAGGCGGGCCTATGGCTCCGCTGTCAATCGTGTCCACTCCGACCCATTCGGACAGCGGAAGATCAGGACGGTGAAGTTGTCTGACGCAAAGGGATGGTTCGTGGCCCTGCATGACAGCGGGATCAAGCAGAACACCATCGGCGTGTTGCAGAGCATTGTCCGGCCCGCCTTTGAAATGGCTGTGGATGATGACATGATCCGCAAGAACCCGTTCAAATTCAAACTGTCTGATGTTATCCCAAATGACGCTTTTGTGCGTGACGCTCTGACAAAAGAGCAGCAGGACAAATATTTGCAGTTCATCCGGGATTACGGCCACGACAATTACTATGACGATATTGTAATCCTGCTGGGGACTGGCTTGCGGGTCAGCGAGTTGTACGGCCTCACCCGTTCAGACATCGACTTTGAAAGACGCCGTATCTACGTCAGGCACCAGCTTTGCCGGACTGCTGAAAAACCGTACTTCGTCACGGAGCCCAAGACAAAGAGCGGCGTTCGCTGTATTCCCATGATGGACAGCGTATATATGGCTTTCCGGCGTGTGCTACGTGACAGGGCGGCTCCCAAGGTAGAAATGCTGGTGGACGGACACAGCGGGTTTGTGTTTCTGGACAGAGAGGGAAAGCCCAAAGTGGGTATGCACTTGCAGAACTACATGAGGGGTATGCAGAGGAAGTATGTCAAACTGTATGGCAATACGCTCCCCAAAGTGACGCCCCATGTGCTGCGCCATACTTTCTGTACCAACGCACAGCAGGCCGGTTTGGATGTGAAAAGTCTGCAATATCTCATGGGACACTCTAACGCAAGTGTCACCTTGGATGTCTACACACACAGCAATTATGAGTGTGTCGAAAAGGCGTTTGAGCAGATTGCGGCCAACCTCTGATATGGGGCCAAAACTTACGCCGCAACTTACGCCAAAAGGCCGTGAATTTGCGTAGAATTGTGTGAACATTCGGCGGATGTACGAATAATTTTTGATGGCAGAATAGTAACATAAACCTGTTGAAAACTCTACAAAAATTCACTTTTCTGTCCGCTTTCTGATATGTTGAAAATCACGAAGTCTTGAAGGGCGGCATGTACTAAGAGACGCCGCTTTTTCCAAAAGGTGATAAGAAAGGCCCGCCTGCGTTTGCAGGCGGGCCTTTTGTTCCCTGCACCGTGCAGGGAGCGCGGGAAAGGGAGGGATATCTCTTTTTCGAAAAGAGATATCCCTCCCTTTCACCCTCCCAGAGAAAATATACATTGCAAGCGGGTAGCTCGAAGAGCTGCAATGCTTGCCGATTGCACTGCCCATAGCGCGGCGGAGCCGCGTTTGAAGCTGCTATACGATTTGCCTCTGCTCCTACTACC
>ENA-OWRJ01003086-OWRJ01003086.1-human-gut-metagenome-genome-assembly--contig:-NODE-3086-length-12755-cov-4.158346_pt1 | contig 12755 bp, 12 predicted proteins | sample MGYA00248269_ERZ651897 | MGnify/ENA primary metagenome ERZ651897 (study PRJEB26924, sample SAMEA4378252) | human gut metagenome | biome: human gut; feature: human-associated habitat; material: faeces...
TTTGGCGACGGGAACATATACGGACTGAACGGGTGATTCTTGCGGTCTTCGACCAGCAGCCGGATTGCTTCGTCGCTGAGGTAAATCTCCCGGACGGAATTCTCCGTTTTCGGTTCTGTCACGACCAGCTCTCCCTTGCCGCGCGACACGGATTTGGACACGGTCAGCGTTTTCGTCTGCAAGTTCAGGTCGCTCCATAGCAGCGCCACCAGCTCCCCGCGCCGCAGTCCGGTGCTGAGTTCCAGATAGAACATCGGCAGGACGCCCCATTCCTCCGCCGCTTTCAGGTAATCGCGGACTTTCTCCGGTGGAATGATCTGCATGTTCTTCTTTTCTTTCTTCGGCAGGCGGCAGCCATTTGCGGGATTGTACGGAATCAGCCGCTCCATCACCGCCTGCTCCAAGCACTGCCGCAGCATCGTGTGCAGTCCGCGAATCGTCTTGTTGCTGAGACTCAGATCGTCCATTTTTTCGTACCGCTGCACCCGCCCGCGTGCCTTGGTCTCGTTGTAAAACTTTTGAATTTGCAGCGTCGTGAGCGCCGTCAGTTTGATGTCCCCGATGCGCGGCACGATATGCTGGTCGATGTAGTTCTTGTAATATGCCGCCGTGGATGCGCGGACGGATGGCTTTGCGTAGTTCTCGTACCAGAGCTGCGCCCACTCGCCCACCGTGTAGTCGCGTCGCTTCGTGATGTCGATCTTTTCGAGTTCTTCCATCGCCTTTTGCAGCTTCTCTTTGCATTCGCGCTGCGTCCGCGCGAGGACGCTCTTTGCGATTGGTTTCCCCGTTTCCGGATCGATACCCGCCGTGTAACGCCCTTCCCAGCGGCCGTCCTTGCGTTTGCGGATGTTGCCCTCCCCATTTGCCCGTTTCTTCGCCATCTGTGTTCCCCTTTCCGTTTTGGTAACACAAACAACTACCACAGAAAAACAATAAAGTCTAGCAAATTTTTGAAAATTTCGGACATTTTTCAGAGATTTGTATTTCAGTAGAACAGCCTATTCTTTGTTTACTGCGGCGCAGTTTTTGCGCCGCTAAATCCCCCAGAAGTAGCTCTGACTGCGCTCTTAGAAATAGTTATGTAAACTCATATCCTCATTTGTATTACACGCCCAAGACATTCAGGATTTACAGACCTTGTTCATAACGTGATGCACACATTCCGTCCGACCAACGAGCTTGCCCGCATGGACTTTTCGATCTCCCCGGAAGGAGACGTCAGCTGGTACACCGGTACATTCTCTACCGACGAAAAAATTGCGGGTCGGGAGGATCTGTGCGGCGAGCATTACGCGGTGCCCGCGGTGCACGCTTGCCACCTGGAAAACAACACCTGTTTTGCGTATATGGACGGCCGCCGCATGGTGGTGTACTCCTGCAATCAGGTGCCCCATACGCTGCGGCGCAACATCGCTGAGGCCATCGGAATGCCGCTCGGCGATGTGCGGGTGGTAAAGCCTTTTTTGGGCGGTGGCTTTGGCAACAAGCAGGATACCATGTATGAGCCGCTGGTGGCGCTGGCCTCGCAGAGGCTCGGAGGGCGCTGCGTCGCCATCACGCTGAGCCGCGAAGAGACATTTGTCAATACCCGCACCCGGCACGGCTTTGACATGACCATCGCCGCAGCGGCCGACGAGGCAGGAGATTTGACCCATCGCGGCATCCGCATCAATTCCAACGGCGGCTCCTACGCGGCGCACACGCATGCGGTGGCGGCCTATGCAGTCACCAGCAATTTTCAGACCTACAAGGCCTCAGCCGTGCAGATTGGAGAGTCCTCCACGGTCTATACCAACCTGCCCTCTGCGGCGGCGATGCGCGGGTATGGAATCCCGCAGCTGAATTTTGCCATGGAGTCGCAGATGGAAGACATCGCGCGGCGAAACGGCTGGGACCCGATTGATTTCCGCCTGCAAAATATCAACGAGGCGGGCTTTGTCGACCCCTTTGACAAATTTACGGTGCGAACCTGCGGTCTGCGCGAATGTGTGGAGCAGGGGCGGCGGCTTTGTGATTGGGATCGCAAGCGCAAAGAATATGACGCGTTCAACAAGACCTCTCCCAACCTGAAAAAAGGTCTTGGCATGGCGCTTTTTTCCTACAAAATCGGCGTCTATCCGCTCCAACTGGAAAGCGGCTCGCATTGTGATGAACGAAGACGGAAGCGCGCAGATCATGGTAGGCTGCGCGGAGCTTGGCCAGGGATCCGATACGGCCATGTGCCAGATTGTCTCCCAGATCACAACGATTCCGGAGCAGAAGCTGAGCGTCTGTTCCGCGCAGGATACGGACATTACACCCTACGACAACGGAGCTTACGCCTCCCGTCAGACATATATTTCCGGAAGCGGCGCAAAGCTGGCGGCGGAAAAGCTGGTGGATACGATTCTGACGCACGCTGCCCGTACATACAAGCTTCCCAAAGACGAGCTGCGGCTTGCATCGGAGCAGATCTGGCATCGTGACAGCGCCGTCTGCACGCTGGCGCAGCTTTGTACCTATATCAATTTCGTCAACGACCAGAAAACAGACACCGACCATATCACGGCGGAGGCCACCTTTATCTGCAAAAAATCGCCGACACACTCTCGCGGCGCAAAATCGTCAACGGCCATGCCATCGGCCGGCTGGGACAGGAACTGAACGTATACGCCTCCAGCGGCATTTCGGACGATCACGAGTGCGTGACGCCGGAGGAACTTTTGAGCCGGCTGCGGGTCGGCATGCGGGTTCTTGTGCGCGAGGGCAGCACCGAGCGGAATGTGGACGCGCTGATCGGCGGCGTTTTGAAGCTGGGATGCAGCACGGAAAATCTCTGCTTCTGTACCGACGACAAGCATGCCGGCGAGATCATGCAGGAGGGTCACATCAATTACAACGTACGCCGGGCGATTGCGCTCGGCATAGAGCCGATGCAGGCCATCCAGATGGCGAGCATCAATGCCGCCCGTCACTTCCGCATCGACGACGAGGTGGGTTCGATCACGCCCGGACGGCTGGCAGACATCCTGCTGGTGGACGATCTGACCAAAATGGAGCCGAAAGCGGTCTATTTTGAAGGAACGCTGGTGGCAGAAAATAAACGCCTTCTGCAAGCGTGCCGCGTGTCCGATTATCCCGACTGGATCAAAGATACGGTGCACTTCAAAAAGCCCATTACTGCCGCGTCTTTCCGCTGCTTCTCGAAAGATCCAAAGGCCAAAGAGACCACGGCGCACGTTATCGGCCTGATCGACGTGCAGATCATCAATCACGATCTGATCCGCACGCTTCCGGTGGATCAGGGGGAAATCCAGCGCGATCTGTCGCAGGATATTTTGAAGCTGGCCGTTGTGGAGCGCTACGGAAAGACAGGCGGTGTGGGCGTGGGCTTTGTGCAGGGCTTTACGCTGAAAAAAGGCGCGCTGGCTTATTCCATGAGCCACGACCACCACAACATTGTGACCGTTGGCGTCAGCGACAGCGATATGGCGGTTGCTGTCAACGAGGTCGCCCGCCTGCATGGCGGACTGGCCGTGGTCTGCGACGGCAACGTGATGGACTCCATGTGCTTGCCGATCGGCGGCTTGATGAGCGAATGTGGCGCAGACGAGGTGATGCGCCTTCTCGACGGCATGAATGAAGCGGTGCGCCAGCTGGGCTGTCAGATGCCGGCTCCGTTTATGACGTTGAGCTTCATTTCCCTGCCCACGGTGCCGGAGCTTGGCCTCACCGACATGGGTCTTGTGGACGTGCTGGGGCATCGGCTGATCGACGTGGAAACGCAGGACAATGATTGATGGGAGGCTTTTGCGGTAAGAACCGGGCTTCTGAATAAAATTGCAGCGGCGGCTGCCATCTTCCGATGGCAGCCGCCGCTCATCGTGTCAAAAAACGCCAGTTCTCAAAACAGGAGGACTGGCGTTTTATACTATTCCTTAATTAAGCAGTTTATGCGAATTGCAAGTGCAAATTGGACACTCGGAAAAAAGCTGATGAAAGTTATCCACGCGCAGGAGCAGGCGCTGGTCTTCGAGAAGTTCATGAATGAGGATGCATACCAGATCGGCACGAAAATCAAGCAGGGCGTGGAAAAGCTCGGTCATGACGTGGTCGATTCGATCTCCCTTGGCGACGAGCAGCTGTTCTATTACGCGATGCAGTCGATCCGCCCCATCAACCTCAGCTGACTTGGCAGAAAGATCCGCACAGCCAACATGTTCCGGCAGAGTTCGTATCTGGTCGGCCTGGAGATGGCAGCCAGCGGCGATACGTTTGCCGATTCCGGTCTGGAACCTGCAAAGTTCGCAGGTGTAGGCGGCTGCTTCCCGATTAACCTCAAAGGCCGCGGCTTCATTGGTGCCATTGCCGTTTCCGGCATGGAGCAGCAGGAAGATCATTGGCTGGTCGTTGATACCATCAGCCAGTATCTCGGCGTGGCGGTAGAGTCTGTGCTGCCGCTCTTTAAATAAGAATAAGCGACTGCCGGTGCGTACGGCCTGTGCGTTAAGGAACAGGCTTGCGCACCGGCTTTGCTGCGCCCCAGGCGAGCGGCGCGGGGGCTTGAAAATGGTGAATTTGGAACAATATAGAACAGCTGAGAGGGCTTTTGCGGAATTCTGCCGGAAAAGCGAAAAAAACTTGACAATCGCCGCGCGATCTTTTATAATGCATCGAGCGCCAAAACACAGGAGGTCAGTTATGCGGATTTGTTTCAAGCATGCCCAGGTATGGAAAGACGGCTCGCTCCGTCCGGCAGATGTTCTTGTTTCAGACGGCAGAATTGTTTCTATCGGAGATCGTGTTTCCTGCTCCACGGATACTGTTTGTATTGAAGTTCATAACGCAGTTATTTTTCCCGGTTTCGTTGATGTGCATGTTCATCTTCGTGAGCCGGGATTTTCTTATAAGGAGACGATCCGCACCGGAACACTCGCGGCGGCGCACGGCGGCTTTGCCCACGTGGCGGCGATGCCGAACCTGAACCCGGTGCCGGACTGCAAGGCGTCACTGGAAGAGGAGCTGCGCCGTATCCGGGAAAGCGCCTGCGTGCATGTGCACCCCTACGGCGCAATTTCCGTCGGGCAAAAGGGCGAGCAGCTGGCAGATCTGGACGCGATGGTCCCGGAGGTAATTGCATTTTCCGACGATGGAAAGGGCGTACAGTCGGAGAGCCTGATGCGCGAGGCGATGGAGCAGTGCAGAAGGCTTGGGAAAATTCTTGCCGCGCACTGTGAGGACAATCGCCTGCTTCGCGGCGGCTATATCCACGACGGCACATATGCAAAGGCCCACGGCCACAGGGGCATTTGCTCCGAGAGCGAGTGGGGACAGATTGCGCGTGATGTGCGCCTGGCAGAGGAGACAGGCTGTGCATACCATGTGTGCCACGTCTCCACGAAGGAAAGTGTTTCGATCATCCGGGAGGCAAAACGGCGCGGCGTAAATGTAACATGCGAGACAGGACCGCATTATCTGACCTTTACGGAGGATGATTTGCAGGAGGACGGCCGGTTTAAGATGAATCCGCCGCTCAGAAGCAGGGAAGACCGCGACGCGCTGATCGAGGGACTTCTGGATGGAACGATTGACATGATTGTGACCGATCACGCGCCACACAGCCGGGAAGAAAAAGCCCGCGGACTGGAAAAAAGCGCGATGGGCGTTGTGGGTCTGGAAACCTCCTTTGCCGCCTGCTACACAAGCTTCGTGAAGCCCGGCGTTCTGCCGCTCGGAAAGCTTATGGATCTGATGCACGACGCGCCGATGCGCCGCTTTGGCTGCGGCACGGAGCTTGCCATCGGGCAGCCGGCAGATCTGACAGTCTTCAACCTGAGCGAGAGCTATGTAGTAGAGCCGGAACAGTTTTTGTCGATGGGTCGGGCAACGCCGTTTGCAGGCGTCACGCTCACCGGCGTATGCAAGATGACAATGATTGATGGAAAGATCGTCTGGAAGGAGGAAACGCTTTGAACGAAGTACGCTTTACACTGACAGAAAACGCGCGGCTTGCGCCGAATGTGTACCGGCTACGTTTGGCAGGGGATGCCTCGGCCATCACCGCGCCAGGACAGTTCCTGGATCTCAGTATTCCCGGCTTTTTCCTCAGACGGCCGCTTTCCGTCTGCGACTGGGAGGACGGAAGCGTCACAATTTTATACCGCGCGGTCGGAGATGGCACAAGGGCGCTGGCCGAAATGAAGCCTGGTCAGACGATTGATGCGCTGTGCGGTCTTGGAAATGGATTTGACGTGACGGCGTGCGGAGAAAAGACGCTTGTGATCGGAGGAGGCATCGGCGTGCCGCCGATGTACAGCCTTGCAAAAAGGCTCCTTGCGTCTGGGAAAACACCGGCTGCAATTCTTGGATTTAATACGGCGAGCGAGATTTTCTACAAAGAAGAATTTGAAGCGCTTGGAATTGAGACGATTCTTGCAACCGCCGATGGAAGCGCGGGTATCAAAGGCTTTGTAACAGATGCGCTGCCGGAAGCGTTTGACACATTCTGTGCCTGCGGGCCGATGCCGATGCTGCGCGCGCTGTGCGCCAGGACGGAAAAGCCGGGCTTTTTGAGCCTGGAAGCGCGGATGGGCTGCGGCTTCGGTGCGTGCATGGGTTGCACCATTGAGACAGCACATGGGCCGAAACGGGTCTGCAAGGAAGGACCTGTGTTCCGAAAGGAGGATCTGATATGGTGAGGGCAGCAGTTTCACTCTGCGGCATTGAGCTCGACAACCCCGTCATTCCGGCCAGCGGAACCTTTGGCTACGGGTACACGTTTGCAGAGCTCTACGATATCGATTGCCTTGGAACCTTTTCCTTTAAAGGAACGACACGCGAGCAGCGCCTTGGAAACGCGCAGCCGCGCATTGCAGAGGCACCCGGCGGCATGCTTAACGCCGTGGGCCTGCAAAACCCGGGTGTGGACGCGGTGATAGCAGAAGAGCTTCCGCGGCTCAAGCAGGTTTTTCACAAGCCAGTCATGGCGAATGTGAGCGGGTTTTCAATCGAAGAGTACGTTGAGGTCTGCCGGAAGCTTGACGCATGCGAGCAGGTCGGCTGGCTGGAAGTGAATATTTCCTGCCCGAACGTCCACGGCGGCGGCCTCGCCTTCGGAACGGATCCGAAAGCTGCTGCAAGCGTCACAAGGGCAGTAAAGGCTGCGGTCAAAAAGCCCGTTATTGTGAAGCTTTCTCCGAATGTCACAAGCATTGCGGATATCGCCAGGGCGTGCGAAGACGCGGGTGCGGACGCAGTAAGCTTAATCAACACGGTGCTTGGCATGCGCATCGATCTGCGCGCGAAGCGGCCGCTGCTGGCAAACAAAACGGGCGGCATGTCCGGTCCAGCAATTTTTCCGCTTGCCGTGCGGATGGTCTGGCAGGTCTATGAGGCGGTCAGAATTCCGATCATCGGCATGGGCGGCGTGACGCGCGCGGAAGATGTGCTGGAGCTGATGCTGGCCGGAGCAACGGCGGTGGAGGTTGGCGCGGCAAACTTGGTGAATCCCTATGCCTGCCGTGATATTGTCCGGGATCTTCCGCAAGCAATGCAGAACTACAACATACAGAATCTGAAAGATATCATAGGAGGCGCACACCATGGGTAAAGACGTAATCATCGCTCTGGATTTTGACAGCCGCGAAAAGACACTGGCCTTTCTCGATCAGTTCACAGACCGCAAGCCGTTTGTGAAAATCGGCATGGAGCTGTTCTATGCCGAGGGTCCGTCCATCGTCCGCGAAATCAAGGCAAGGGGTCACAAAATCTTTCTGGACCTCAAGCTCCACGACATTCCGAACACGGTCAAAAAGGCGATGGCGGTGCTCTCAGCGCTTGATGTGGATATGGTGAACCTGCACGCGGCAGGCACGCGCGCGATGATGACAGCCGCTCTGGAGGGTCTTACCCGCGCAGACGGAACGAGACCGCTTCTTATTGCCGTTACGCAGCTGACCTCGACAAGCCAGCAGAGCATGGAAGAGGAGATTGAAATTCACAAGGAGCTTTCCGAGGTCGTCATCGACTACGCGAAAAACGCGGAGCTGGCGGGACTTGACGGCGTGGTCTGTTCGCCGCTGGAGGCAGGCAAGATTCATGAGGCCTGCGGCAAACACTTTGCCACGGTCACACCCGGCATCCGCTTTGCAGACAGCAAGGCAGACGACCAGGTGCGCATCACAACTCCGGCACGCGCACGGGAGATTGGCTCTGACTACATTGTAGTTGGCCGTCCCATTACCCAGGCGGCCGACCCGGTTGCGGCGTATCTGCGGTGCGCAGAAGAGTTCGTGGGGTAAGCGATGCAGGAGCGTATCATTTTATTCGATCTGGACGGCACGCTGACCGATTCCGGTCCCGGCATTATGAAGGCCTCGCAGTTTGCGTTGCGCGCGTATGGGGTGGAGAGAGACTGGCAGGAGCTTGACTTTTTTGTCGGGCCGCCGCTTGACGAGACGTTCGGTCAGTTTATGCCGAAAGAGGATATTCCGGGCGCGATTGACCAGTTCCGCGTGTACTACCATGACGTCGGATGGTTAGAGAACGAGCCGTACCCGGGTGTGCGCGAGATGCTGGACACGCTGCAAAAAAACGGCTTTCGGCTGTTTGTGGCAACCTCGAAGCTCGAGAGCATGGCCGTGCAGGTGCTGGAGCATTTCGGACTGGCACCGTATTTTGAAGCGATCTGCGGCGCGCCGGGCGACAATACGCAGGCAGGAAAAAAGGTGAATGTAATCCGCGCGGCGCTGCAAAAAGCAGGCTGCACCGACCTTACGCAGGCGATGATTGTGGGCGACCGCAAGCACGATATCATTGGCGGCAGGTTGGCAGGCATCCGGACAGCCGGAATTTTGTACGGCTACGGAAGCCGGGAAGAGCTTGCGCAGGCAGGCGCAGATCTGATCTGCCGGACACCGGAGGAATTTACGAAGATCATGTTGTCAGAACAACAGGAGGACAAGCGCATGAACGCGACAGAACGCAAAATTGCAGAGGATTTACTCTCCATCCGCGCCGTATTTTTCCGGCCGGACGAGCCGTTTACCTGGGCCAGCGGCATCAAGAGCCCGGTCTACTGCGACAATCGCCTGATTCTCACCGCACCAGAGGTGCGCACGGAGGTGGAGACGGCGATCATGCAGACCATTGAGCGTGAATATCCGCAGGCGGAGGTGCTGATGGGCACGAGCACGGCAGGTATCGCGCACGCGGCCATTGTCGGACACATGATGAAGCTTCCAATGGGCTATGTCCGCGGCTCGAGCAAGGACCATGGGCGGCAGAACCAGATCGAAGGAAGACTTGAAAAGGGCCAGAAGGTCGTAGTAGTGGAGGACCTCATTTCCACCGGCGGAAGCGTTCTGGACGTGGTGGAGGTCCTGCGCGCGGCAGGCGCAGAGGTGCTCGGTGTGGTGAGCATCTTCACCTACGGCATGAAAAAGGGTCTCGAGCGGCTGGCCGCGGCAAACGTGAAGAACGTGAGCCTGACAAATTTTGATGTGATCGCTGCTGTTGCAGCGGAGCAGAACTATATCAAGCAAGAAGACGTTGTCCGGCTGATTCAGTTCCGGAACAACCCCGCAGACGAATCCTGGATTGGAGGTAACAACTGATATGAACCATCTGATTGACATTTTGCAGCTGAGTACGCAGGAAATCGACGAGCTGGTCGAAAAGGCCACGGATATCATCGCAAACCCCGAGGCATATGCCCACAAGTGTGACGGTAAAATTCTGGCCACGCTCTTCTTTGAACCCTCAACCCGTACAAGACTGAGCTTTGAATCGGCCATGCTGAGCCTGGGCGGCAAGACACTCGGCTTCTCGTCTGCTAGCAGCTCTTCCGCAGCAAAGGGCGAGAGCGTAGCGGATACGGTGCGCACGGTCAGCTGCTACGCAGACATCATTGCCATGCGCCACCCGAAGGAGGGCGCGCCGCTTGTCGCTTCGATGCGCTCGGAGGTTCCGGTCATCAACGCAGGCGACGGCGGACACAACCATCCGACCCAGACGCTCACAGACCTTCTGACAATCAACCGCGAAAAGGGCCGCTTCAACGATCTGACGGTCGGCTTCTGCGGAGACCTCAAGTTTGGACGCACGGTCCATTCGCTCATCAGCGCGCTCAGCCGCTACACCGGCATCAAGTTTGTGCTTGTCTCGCCGGAGGAGCTGAAGCTGCCGAGCTATGTGAAAAACGAGGTCATCAAGAAGAACAACATCCCCTATGAGCAGACGACCGATCTGGAATCCGTGATGCCGGAGCTCGACATTCTCTACATGACCCGCGTGCAGCGCGAGCGCTTCTTCAACGAGGAAGACTATCTGCGTCTGAAAGACAGCTATATCCTGACGCCGGAAAAGCTCAAAAACGCGAAGCAGGATCTTTGCATCATGCACCCGCTGCCCCGTGTCAATGAGATTTCCGTCGCGGTCGACGACGACCCGAGAGCCTGCTATTTCAAGCAGGTTCGCAACGGCCGGTATATCCGCATGGCTCTGATTATGAAGATGCTTGGTATCGAATAAGGGAGGTACTGAAAGATGATTATTGATGCAATTTCCAATGGCATTGTTATTGACCACATTACTGCCGGTAAGGCCATGTATTTATATAAGGTACTGGAGCTTGACAAGCTCGATTGCTCGGTGGCGCTGCTCAAAAATGTTGTCAGCAATAAGCTTGGCCGCAAGGACATCATCAAAATTGACCGCATTCTGGATCTGGACTGGGACGTGATCGGCTATGTTGACCCGGGCATTACGGTGAACTTCATCAAGGACGGCAAGCAGGTGGAAAAGCGCCAGCTCAAGCTCCCGACGCGGATCAAAAATGTCATCCACTGCAAAAACCCGCGCTGCATAACCTCCGTGGAACAGGAGCTTCCGCAGGTATTCACGCTGACCGACCCGGCGACACGCACATACCGCTGCCTGTACTGCGAGGCAAAGGCAGAAAACGCCTGATTGAAAGAATAGTAAAACACAGCCACCGGCGAAGCCGGTGGTTGTTCTTATGCGGGCATCGCCCTATGTTCCTCGCGTGACGCGTCAAACGCGTAATTCTTTCTGCCAGCCGCGAGCGGACTGCATCCATCTGTTTTTGTACCGTCTAATTGTTGAGGTAGCTAAAGCAGAACCAGAAGCCGTCGCGCACGAGTAGTTTTTGCCGCAGAGCATCGGCTTTTTCCGTCTCGCTGTGCGCTTCCAACAGTACGCACAAACCATAAGCCGTCATGGCAAACTGCAGATCGTCCTCTTCCGCGTCCAGCTCCGCCAGCATATCCTCCATCGGCGCAAAGCCAGCCGCCGCCACGCGCATGGCTTTCTTATACTCCGTGTGGTGCCCGACGTACATATCCGGGCGGTAATGCTGCTGCAAGGTCTTTTGCGCCTCGTCCGCTTGCCCCGCACGAAGCTGCGAAAGTACCAGCCAGTAAACATCCGCAATATACATATCGTCGTCCTGCGGCACGATGGCGAGCGAACCAGCAAAGGCGGCGGTCGCCGCATCATAGTTTTGCAGCATATACTGCGCCATACCAACGCGGTAGCGCGACTCGACGCTCACGCCGTCCGCCTGTTCGCAGCGGGTATAATCCGCGAGCGCCTGCTTAAATTGCAGCGTAAACGTCCAGCGAAAATTCTGCCGAGGCACGGCCGAGGATCTCCGCGACCGTTTTCGGGTCAATGCCGCTTTGGATTGCCAGCGTCGAGAATGTGTGTCTGAGGTCATGGAATCTGACGTGTTCCTCAATCCCTGCCTTCTCTAACAGCTTCTTGTGAATCCGCCCGACGCAGTCCGGCCCATACATCCCGCCGGTCTTGGGTGACGGGAACATATACGGACTGAACGGGTGATTCTTGCGGTCTTCGACCAGCAGTCGAATCGCTTCGTCGCTGAGATAAATCTCTCGGACAGAATTTTCCGTTTTCGGTTCTGTCACGACCAGCTCGCCCTTGCCGCGCGACACAGATTTGGCCACGGTCAGTGTTTTCGTCTGCAAGTTGAGGTCGCTCCACAGCAGCGCCACCAGTTCCCCTCGCCGCAGTCCTGTGCTGAGTTCCAGATAGAACATTGGCAGGACGCCCCATTCCTCCGCCGCTTTCAAGTAGTCTCGAATCTTCTCCGGCGGAATGATCTGCATTTTCTTCTTTTCCTTTTTCGGCAGACGGCAGCCGTTTTCGGGGTTATATGGGATTAGTCGCTCCGTCACCGCCTGCTCCAAGCATTGCCACAGCATCGTGTGTAACCCTCGGATGGTCTTGTTGCTGAGACTCAGATCATCCATATTTTCATAGCCAAAACTGCCGAAGCGCTTTTAATTCATCGCAGCAGTCTTCTCAAGCGACTCGACAAGATCTACAGATTGCTCGGCAGTACGCTGGATACTCCGGAGGAACGACTGTATCTGCAGCTGTGTCTGGAGCTTTTGCAAAGGACCAACAGAGAAGCCTTATAACGAAGCTGCCTTTCCACCCTCTATCGGCATCACCGCCTATTCTTTGTTTACAGCGGCGCAGTTTCTGCACCGCTGGTTTTCTGTCCTGACCCAAACCGTGACCCAAACGCGGAAAAATCAGGTGGAATGATCCGTGCCGGAAAGGACGCCGCTGTGAAATTTTCCGAGTGGAAAGGCGCAGAAATGGCTCGAAATGTCCGCTAAAAATATCCGACCAACCTTCGGGACCAAGAGGCCTCGGGTTCGAATCCCGACACTCCGACCATGCAGAGTGTCCTTATAGGATCTGAGTATCCTGTAATGGACACT
>ENA-OWRJ01003088-OWRJ01003088.1-human-gut-metagenome-genome-assembly--contig:-NODE-3088-length-12747-cov-5.806492_pt1 | contig 12747 bp, 9 predicted proteins | sample MGYA00248269_ERZ651897 | MGnify/ENA primary metagenome ERZ651897 (study PRJEB26924, sample SAMEA4378252) | human gut metagenome | biome: human gut; feature: human-associated habitat; material: faeces...
ATCAGTCTTCTTCCTCTTCCTCAGGCATATCCCAGTTGTGATATACGTTCTGAACGCTTTTTATTACAGTAAAGCTGTAATCTATCGAAGCATACGTTATAGCCATTTCAGCATAAAACAAAGTACAGAATCTTATTAAGTGTATATTGATATTTGCGGAAAAAGACTTTCCGTCATTGGGGAAAGTATATCATATGTGAGCAGCTTCTGTCAAGCTGAATGATGATATACATAGAAATTATTTTATATCATAGCCTTTCTTTTTTAATCCCTGCACTAAAGCTTCTTCAAAATCTCTATTTTTCTTCAAGTTATCAGATGTTTCAGAATAAAAATCTCTTCCTTGCGGATACCCTAAAACACCACGATTAACGACGATATCATCAAGCCTGTAATCTGTTCTTCCATTATTGAGAGGTGCATTATCAATAAGCATAATGCCGTTTTCAATCGGTAATGAAGTCATATTATTTATATCTGATAAGCCGCCATTGTCTTTTCTTCGGTTATAGTACAGGGGAGTGTATTTGTCATAAACTGCCGTTCCCACTGCTTTTTTCATGTTTTTCTTAGCTGCCTTAGCAACTTCCTTTTGCATTACTTTTTTTATATCCCTTTCAGCATATGCCAGCAGGGAATTTAAATTGTCAAATTCTTTTGCCATAATTACCTCCGTTTAAAAGTTCTTTAAGTTCATAACACTGCCATCGGGGAATGTAATCGCCGTGACTTCTTCCGATGAACCGCCCTTGTCCTTGACAGTCAGAGTAAATACCCTTGTCTCTTCCGTCTTGTCGGAAAGTAGCCAAGTCTCGGTTACTGTGCATTTCTCGGAGTCATATACAGCTTTCGATGGGTGGTCAAACTCATAGTCGGTTATAACCTCTGCATACTTATTCCTGTAGTCATGATTCGGCAGATACAGCCTTACCCTTTGACCTACAGTCGTAATATTGCTTTTCTTTGCATCTATCATATAAGCGGCGCCCTCAGTCTGGATTTCCCACTGAACCGTGCCGTCGTTTTTGGTTTGCTGATCTGAAACAAAACCGATGAGGGTTTTGTCGTAGCCTGCCTTTTTGAGTGAATCGGCAGACAAAGAATTAGGTTTTTGTATAATGTTTGTGCCTAACGCACTAATTCGATTGCTCAAATCCTTCTTCATAAATACATTCCTTTCTTATCATAAGTGCCTACTTGACCTCATGCAGTCTCGCAGACAGAAATAGGGGAGCCCATAAAGAGCTCCCTTTGTAAAATTAACGTTTACCCTTTTGCTTGTTATAAGCCAGATTGATTGACTTGTTCAAAGCGTCGGTATATTCGATAAAACGTTCGTCCAGCTTGTTTTCAATAGCGGATATTGTCTTTTTATCAGCACTGCCTTCAATATTGATCGTACAATTAAACGCAGGCTGAGTGTTGATCTGAACTACATCAGCAGGCTCGATAATCTGATTGGTCTTGATATTCGAATTGATAGGAATATCAGCGCTTCCCGTAAACGCCTGAATTGCCTGGGCAACAATTTTAGCTTCTCCGCCGGTTGCCTCGGTTATAGGAACAATACCCTTTTTGCGAGCCCTTTGCTGCCTCATATAGTCTGCGAAAGAGCCGGTAAACGTTCCGCTTTCAAGCGCCTTTTGATAATCAGCCTTATTCTTATCATGTTCAGCCTTTGTGGTCGCATTGACTTTGTGACCCAGACCCTCAACAGGTTCACCATTGATTGTAACGGGTTTCTTTGTAAGCTTACCTGTCTTTTCATCGGCTACAAGGTTAAAGCCGCCTGCGGTAACTGTATCTGTGGACTGCTCCGCACTGTTTTCAGTCTTGCGAATATCATTGCTTTCACTAACAGTTGCGGTAAGGTCATTTATAGCCTTTGTACTGTCATCAAATGCCGTTTTCAGACTGCCTGTCATTTTATTCAGCGCACTGTAATTCAGCTCAAAGCCGCCGTCAGTTTCGGTTATCATACCGCTTTCAAGTGCCTTTTTCTTTTCGATCTCAGATAATCTGGAAACTGCCGCATTGACATCACCTGATTTTGTCAGCTTGTCAATCAATGCTCTGTTGCTTTCGGTTTGGTCGGTATCGCCGCCGATTTTATTAAGGATATCGCTCAGAGTTTCGCATACATCTTCCTGATACTCTTTTTGAGTTTCAAGCGCTTCCTTTTGTGCGCTGTAATAGTCCTTGGCATCGTCACGCTGTTCTTCCAGAATATCTTTCTGATCTTCAAGAATGGCTTTCTGCTCATCTTTGAGAGCATCTTCCAAGTCCTGTTTGGCTTCATCAAGATTTTGCTGGGCTTCTTCGATATCTGTGTTATCGGCTTGCGCTTCCCAGCCGTTGTTGGTAAGCACGATATATTTCTTGATACCAGCTTTGTTAAGCTGCTTTTCGGCTTCCTTGACCTTTTTCTGAGCCTCAAGGATTTTGCGCTTTCTGTCCTCTGCTTCACGTTCCTTGTCAATGGCTTTTATCTTCTTGTCAATGGCGTTTATTTCGTTATCATAAGTTTTTTCTATCGCATCGGACAATTTTTCAACGGCTTTTATGCGTTCGTCCATCATATCGGAATAATCGTCTCTGAGAGCATCAATATAACTCTTCTCCGAGTCAATTTCTTTCTTGTCTATATCAGTCAGCTTTTCATTGAGCTGGTCAAGGCTTTCCGTAAGCTCTTCGATGTCATCCGCATCACCGCTTATATCACCGTTTCTGATACCGTCAATTCTTGCCTGAGTTTCGGCTATAGCCTTGTTTATCTGCTCACGGGCATAGTCAAAGCTTGCAGTAACTGTGAGCTCGTTGCCGTCTCCGTCCTTGTAATTGTCAAGTGCCTTGTCAGCCAGCTTTTCAAGATTATCAATTTTCTTGTCAAAGAGCTTTTGCTCACGGTCGGTACGATACTTGTAAACCTCTTCATCGTATTTGTTGTATTCGTCCTGATACTTGGTAAGGTCGGAGAAATATTGCTTATATGCACCATCAAGCCAGTTTATGTATTCGTCCTGTGTTACCTTATTCATTTCAAGGTCATGGTTCCACTGGGAATACAGCTTGTCAAAAGCTTCTTTGTTTTTGTCTGTATTGTCATTTTCAAAAGATGGAGCGGCAAGACTTGTTATATCACCGTTTATCTGGGAAATAAGCCCACGGATATCTTCAATATTCGCCCCACGCTTCGCAAGCTCAAGTGAGATTTCAGATAATCTGCCTGCATTGGCTTCCATATCGGCTTTTGCAAGAGCTTCATATTCCTGCTTCAAATCCGATACGGCGCTCTGTTCATCTCTGAGCTTTTCCTCAAGATCATTCTTCTCATTTTCAAGGTCAAGGCGTATCTTTTCCTGCTTCTGGGCATTAAGCTTTTCATAAGCCTGCATATCCAGAGTGACCGCTCCCGTGACCTTATCAGTAACAAGTGCTTCACTGTAGCCAGCTTCCGACAGCTCTCTTATGGTGCTTGCCGACAACTGACCATGCTTTTCCTGTTCTTCCAGAGCAGATTTCAAGCTCTTCTGATTTTTTATGAAGCTGTCTGCGGATTTACTGAGAGCTTCATAAGCCTTCTGAATATCTTCAAGTGACTTTTCATCAACTTCCGCTTTGATAGTGTTGTCGGGATTGGATTTCCAAGCTGCTATTTTCTGACTTGCGCCCTCTAAGCCTTCTGAAAATAAGTCAGGTATCTTTGTGGCAATTTCAAGCTCATTATCATCAAGCTCTGTTAAAAAGTGCTGCCTGTCTTCATTAGTGGTTTTCGCATACTCAGCTTCACTTGCCGAGCTGTCCTTCGGAATATAAGCAAACATTTTTTTAGCTGTGGAGAGATTATTATAGTAGCTCTCAAGGTCTGGAAGCTGTTCAGCCAGTATCATTTCAAGATTTTTCTTTATTCTCTTGTCTCCGTCAGCTGATTTAAGAAGCCCGTCACGCCATACATAATAGCTTTCTTTTCCAAGCCCTTTGATTGAGTTTTCATTGACATAATTGTCAAACAGGTTTTCAGCGACCATCTTTTTTTCAGTTTCATAAATACTGCGATTTTCGTCAAGAACTTTTTTCATAGCGGCGGCTTCATTGTTCAAAAGTTCAAGCAGTCTTTCTTCCTCATCTGTTCGGTCGGTGTCATTTCCCAGTGCCGATATTATTTCTTGCAGGTTTTCATATTTTTCAATCATATCATCGCCTGCAACCTCAAATTCGGTGTACTGGAAGAGCAAACCATCATCTGACTTATGCTCTGCACTCTTGAACATATTGATTATTTTATCATCTATATTGTTGAGATCTATTTTTCCGTCAACTGATACGTCTTCAATGCGGATAATTCCGTCTGTTTGTCCGCCTGTCAAGCCGTTTTGATTGCTCTCTATCTTATTTCTGGCTGTTTTTATTGCAGAAGCATTATTACCAAGCCATTCGCCACGGGAAGCAATATTGGCAAGTTTGATTTCACGTTCAAGAAGCTCTATGCCCTGTTCACGTTCAAGGTTCAGGTTGTGCAGTGCATCTTCTGTAAGACCATAAGTGTCTGTCAGTTCGTTTTTTAGTTCAATAAGCTGCTGTACCTTTGAGATTTCAGAATCGGAGCTGTCGCATATCTCAGTGTATTTGTTTTTTAGCTTTTCAAGTGATTTTACTTGTTCATCGGTCTTTTCAGCAGACTCCCTCGCTGATTGCGCCATATCTTCCTGCTTCTGCTTATATTCGGATATTGCTGCTGCCCCTGCTGTTAAAGCCGTTATGACCAAGCCTATTGGATTAGTCGCAATGCTCATTTTGAGAGCTTCCCATGCTCCACGCAGTGAAAAAGTTGCTGCGGCTGCGGTTCCCTCTGCGGTAATAAGTCCCATAATTGTAAGTTGCGCTCTTGCTTCCGCATCGGTCAACCCCTGCTGTCTGAGAATACTTATGCGCTGTTCATTGCTGAGTGCTCTGCTGCTAATAATAAGTCTTTGCTGTGCTTCTGTACACCTGTTATATGCAGCAACAAGCTGATTGGTCTGCTGTGCTGTAAGACCGCTCCCTTGTCTTGCAAGGTTCATAGCAGCCGTGAAATTTACCACATTATTTCTTACATTAACCAAACCTGTTCCAAGATGGAGCAGTCCGCTTATTGCTCCTGTAAATACAAGCGCTTTAATACCTGTCTCCATAAGCTTTGTTTTGTCAATAAACTCAACGATCTCGGCAGTATCTACAGCAAGACCCTTAATAAAGTCTGAACTAACTGTGTTATAAGCGAGACTTTCAAAAGCAGCGGTAAGGCGATTAGTGGCAGCCTCAAGGGAATTTTCATATACCTCAAATTTCTGATATGCCGTTCCTGCTGAATTAGCCGATACCTCAGACAGTTCCAGCGCACGGTTGAAGTTTTCGAATAGTGTTATGACATTTTCACGCTGATATACTCCGCCAAACGCATTTGCAATAGCATTCTGATCAACAGAGGAGAACTTGTCCCATGCCATACCTACATCATATATTACATCTTCAAAATTTCTGAACTCTGTAGCGCTATTTCTAAGTTTTATATCAAACTGAGCCAGTGTCTTTTCAACATCGTTTATTTCTCCGCTGATATCCTTGCCGTCCTCATCTATCCAGTTGTTAAGCTTGATTTTTCCCATACGTGCCAGTATGGTTTTAAATGATTCACCAACAACACTATCTGATTTTTGAGTTACTTCCGCAACTGTCGCAATATATCCGATAAGAGCATCCATTGATACGCCTGCTACATCTGCGGAGTTCGCACACTTTGACATTGCCTCAGCCAGTCCACCAGCGCTTGTAGCTGATTCAAGGTCAACATTAGTCAGTTTATCAACAATGCCTATAACATCGGAAGTTTCAGCTTTAAAACCGTTCATTGCACTTGTCAGATATTTTGTCGCTTCCGCTGCATCTATCTGACCTACCTTTGATAATATAACACTGTCCTTGATAAGCTCGTTAGTTTCAGCAACCGATTTACCCTGTCTTAACCATTCATCGGCACCAGATGCAACGTCAATAGTAGTAACAGACAGGTCTTTTGCAAGTTCATTGTATTTGCCTATAAGGCTGACCATTTCAGCATTTGATTTTCCCGTTACTATTTGTAAATCCGTTTGTGCCTTGTTAAGCTCGGCAGAGGTATCAACAACCTTTCTTATGCCTTGACTAACCTGTTCAAGCACTCTGTACCAGCTGATATATGATTGAAGCAGACCTTGTATGCCTGTTCTTTGATCTGCAACCTGTTCCTGCTCGTGCTGAACATTGCGTAAATTTGCCTGTGTATCCTGTAATCCTTCATTGTTAACTTCAACGGGAATACTGATAGGGTTATTCTGTGCCTCTGACTGTAGCTCTTGAGTTGCTCTGTTGAGTGATGACCTGAGTCCAGCACGGTCAATTCTCGCATTTACCCGTATAGATTGTGTGTTGCTTATTTCACTGATATCTCGCTGAATAGCTGCCCTTGTTGCACCTTTATTCAGCTTGCCTATTAGCTTTATGAAAAACGGTGTGTTTTCAAGCTTTGTAACATCTGACTGAACATTAGCCTTGCTCAGACTTTGGTTAAGCTTTGCAACAAGCCTTATAAATAAATTGTCTGCCATATTTTTTTCCTTTCTGTAAACTTTTTTGATGGTTGACACATAAAATATTCTGTGATATAATATACATATAAGATATTTATTTAAATAGTGGGGTGAGAGCATGTATGAGATGATCTATTGCATAAAAACTAATGAGGAAGCCAAGGCAATAGCCTGTGACCTTTATCCTTGTGTTGAGCTTAGATGCAGTTGTGACCGCTCCGCTATAGCTTATATTCCTCTTGATAAATTTGAAGCTATCACTGATACATACTGTGTTTTGAAAGACGGGGTTACACTTACCTGTCCTAAGTGCGGAGCAGTTCACACAAATAAATATATACCTCTTGAAACTAAAATCCAAAGCTCATGGACTAAGTGCCCTTCCTGTGGTTCATTCAATATTGAAAAAATACCTCTTATAAGCAAAGCGGTTTCCTTTGCTGTTCTGGACGTTCTCTCACCGTATCTTGCTAAAAAATATCACTGTAAAAACTGCGGATGTAAGTTCTGAGATTATCCCTGCTTCTTCTGAGCAGGGATTTTTCATTTTGCAAATATCGCTTTCCTATTTTTAAAAGCAAAGTTATTTATTTTTCTTAGCGTTCATCTGTTTATGCAGCTCGTAATGTTCTTCAGCTGTTACCCACATGAGATTGTCAGCTCTGTTGTTAAAGCAATTTCCGTCAATATGATGAATGATAGGCTTGTTGTCGGGGTTGGGGATAAATGTCTCTGCAATAATCTTGTGTAGCCTGACATTTGGGGCTTGACCTTTATCATTTTTCGGATCAACATAATAGTATCTCGACTTGCTCATCAAAAATGGCTTGATAAGCCTTTTGCAACATATGCTGAATATCCTGCCCATGTTTGATATTATATTTATAGGGTATTTATCTGTCATCTTCCATTGCTCACCCTCGATGCGGTCAACATATTTGTTATCGGGGCGGTTTAGCTCCTTTTCTGTAATCTTTTTCATAGTGCTTTTTTAATCTTTGCTGTATCATTGAAAAACTCCTTTCGTTCCGAGAGCGCTTCATGCTGTTCTACTCATTTGGTAATAACTGCTGTCAGCGCTCAACTATTTTATTCACTGCCCTTCTGCCTCTAAATTGCTGTCTGTAAATTTCCTTTATACAACATTGATTAGTACCTCCTTTTTTATTCAATAATATTTTGTAGCTTTTTCAAATTCTCGCTCATGTATGCTTCTATGCGGCTTTCGGCATTGGAGCTTAGTTCTCTGTTATCTTTCAGCCATTCCTGCAAAGACACATAACTGAGCCTTACACGACTCGCAAATTGCGTTTTAGGTATGCCGCTCATTTCGATAAAAGAGGCGGTTTTTGTTTTTAGTGTTGAGTTCATACGTTATGACTTCCTTTCAAAAATTTGCAAAAAAATACCGTCCATTTTCACAGACGGTAAGATGAATAAGGAGTAATTTTTTGTTAGCGGGAGGACATAGGAGTGGCTTTTCACTCACATGCCAGAGGTCACGTTTGTGACAGATAAGATGAGACCATTATAGAAGCAAGAATGCAGTATCGTCAGGCGTGACATCAATGTGGCTAAAAAGCACTCCTCAATGTTCCCTACTTATATATATAAAAGGATAACGACTTTTGTGAACTTACGCTCCGAGTGCATATCCGATATAATTGTTTCCAGACCTTTTTATATAAAAAAGTTCTTTGTCAGCAGCATATGAAAAAATGTGTTTGCCATTCACAAATAATTTGCATTTGCCCGATTTAATGCAAATTATATTTCCGTCCATAACAACCGTATTGTTATTATTTCCGAAACGGCGATAATCAGAACTGTCAGTGCTTTTCTTTAGCTTTATGATACTATAGCCGCTCCCATTTGATGATAAGTGCCAGAACTTTTCGTCATTGCCTGTGCCTGTTACAATATTCATTATATCCTTGATATCTTTGTCAAGATGATAACCTGATTTTTCATAGTTGTAAAGCAGTGTTTCAAAGTCAGTCTCGGATATTTCCACACACCTGATTGTTGGGATATAATAACCATCATTCTGAAATTTTGTTCTGGATAATTTATATCCGTTAAGGCTCGTCGTGCAGTCGCACAGCATCTTAAAAACATTGTTTAGCGCTCGTGAATACTGTGATTGTTCAATATGTCCGTATTCCCTGCAATATAGCTCACGCATTTCCGAGTCTTTCGGGAATTTGAACATATCACTCAGTTCATTATAATGAGGCATATAATATTTTGTTATCAGCCTGATTATATTTTGTTGGACTGCCGCATTCTTTACACATAATGCCGATATATCGCAGCTTTTTATGACCTGCTGCATTTCTTTGATACAGCCAAGGTATTCCTTTTTACTCTGACTTTCTGGGTCGGTAACAGCCGTTTCGATATCAACTGTTCTATCAGCTGTCATATCATACAAGCTGCAAGTTTCGCCGTCTTCATTCTCGGTTTCATCTGTGACTGACATTGCAGAAATACTGATGCTCTTATTGATGTATTCCGTGACCGCATACTTTAATCGTCCGTACAGCTCTTCTTCCGTTGAAGCCGTAAAGCTTTCATCGTTAAAGAGCCTGAACAGTATCATAACAACATCTTTCCTCATGTCCTGATATGAACCGTTGTAAACCGCTTCATAGTATTTGGGATATTTGCTGCCTTTACTGCGCTTGTAGGGGACTGCGTATTCTCTGTATAGTGCATCTGACAGATTATCAAGAGGGCTGATAAGCGTAAAATCGCTGTGGTCGTAATATCCGCTGTTGTTTAGCTTTACTCTGTCTCTTGCAAGCTGGTTAAATACGTCCTTATTGCCGTTCCTATAAGCATTGAATATTTCAAATAACGTCATAGGGCAATACCTCTCACGCAAAGAGAACTTTGAGTATTTCGACCCTGCTGAAATCATTGCCAGCATAGAAGATCAGTGGATTTACGTATATGCGCATATTGGCTTTTTTGGGTGCCCATCTGTAACCGCAGAATACGTATCTTTGACCATCTGCTTCAAATGTAATATCGTCATAAATATTTATCAGTCTGGAGACCTGATTTTTGTCATAACTTATCGCATCGCAGAACTCGCCGATAGTCATAGGAATAATTTTGCTTTCGTCCTCTTCGAGCGGATTGTGACAGATGATATTATACTTTATATTTACGTAAGGTATCATCTTGAATACATATCCAAGGTGTTTATGCAGTGACTGAGGAGTCTGTTTATAAAGTTTGCGGACATATGAAATATACACCCTAACAAAGCGCTTTTCCGTAAGCGGAGCGTCAGCCTTAAACTCTCCCTTTTTAAAATTCTCTTCGTTGAGGCAATACTGACTCCCTGATTTTATTAGATATCCCTTTTCGGTAATTTCTTTCAAAAATCGCTTGAATGTACTGTCTTCAAGTAGCATCAGGCTTTGCAGCTGTTCTCTGGTCATAGCGTTATTGCCGATTTTTAGGCAGTTATCGTTATAATTCAGCCATGTGGCAAGATATATAAGCCTTGTAGCCGTCTGAGGTTTCAGGTCGGATAAATCATACTTTTCACATTTTTCGCCAAATATAAACATAATAAATCCGTCCTCTCTGTGAGTGTTTTTAAAGCATTCAACTTCGCATTGTCGTTCCTTATATTTTTGATGAACTGCGAGCTGTTTGGCTGTAGGCTGCTTAGTAATTTTATTATATGATTTGTCGTCAATTTCTCCGCATATTTCGCCTGTGTCATTTTCCACTATACTATAAACTTTACCCATAGGAATATCTTCTCCTTTTTGTTAAACTTCATCATAACTAATCAGTCCTTTCAATATAATTCTTAATAGTATAATTTCTGGTATCACATTGGACTGTCCTCCCACATCGTGATATTTCACAAGGCAAGCTAAGTTAATAGTTTGTAAAAATATTACAGCTATATTTAGTAACATATTGCGTGATATAATGTATCATGTGAAAGTATGCAACTGCCTTGATTGCCTTGTAAGACTATTATAGGCATAAAGGCAAATTTTGTCAAGCGATTGTGGATGTAATATTGAAAAAGGCGAAATTTGTATATATTAACAAATTTACGGCTACCGAATTGTGCAAATCGCCAACTCTTTTTCAAGCCCCTGTATCTTCACCTTGAGCTCATCGACACGCTTCATCTTGGCCTCGTATCCTGCGATTTGGTTCTCTTTTTCGGCAAGCTGCTCCTTGATTTTCAGGTACGCCTTATTTGTCGAGAGCTTGCCTTCGTCCCAGTCGGCGAAATCTTCGGGCGTGAGAGTGTCGGCGTTATCGACTATGTATTTTTCTTTGCGGTAGGTATCTTTTCCACCAATGCCAAGTTTTTCAGCAACGATTTCATCTGTTCTTCCAGCTTCGTCCGATTTTAGACTAAGCTGAGGATTAACACCGCCCGTTGACGTTGCTTGTCTCTCCCTCGCCTTAACGCTCTCGATTTTTTCAAGTCTGCGAGCATATTCAACTCGCTCTGCCTTTGAGAAATCTTTGCGAACTTCGTTTTCACTGATCTCGATGTTGAGCTTCTGCTCATCGGTGAGAGAACCCCACGTTCTGACTGAGTCCTAAGAAAATTTGACTATTAGGAAAAGTAATTGCCAAATTCTGATAGTATCTTTTGAAAACTAAGTGTCTCAGAGATACCAGCTCGACTTTTTTGACCCTTTTTTTTGAGGGTAAAAATGCCACTTTTGATAGATAATATCAGGCGAAAACAGCATTTTTCGTGCTCGACATTTTTGACCCTTTTTGAAATGCCATTTTCGCTTGATATTATCAGGCAAAAACCCCATTTTCGGTGAAGATTTCCCTCTATATCTATAGACCGTACCCCCTCTGCTACCCACTGCCATCAACAGCTCCAAGAAGCAACAAGTGATAAGGAAAAGGATTAAAGATTGCTTTCCCGAACAACGTATGTTGTGAGGAACAGCGTGAGCAACTACTTTGCGAACGATGAATTTTCCCTCGCACTATAGCCAATAGCCAAGCAATGATAATGCCACTGAGTAGATTTATCACTGACTACAAGAGACAGCAAGCCCGATTCCAAGCACTCCGATGTAAAGAGCCAAGGACAGTGCCGTTCCCACTACTATAATAAGCAAAGGACTAATGACTTGAAACGTATCACTTCCAACGATAATATATACAGTCAGTGATAAAAAACAACTATTGACCGATCACTATATCCTTTCAAGCTCTGAGAAGAGTCACTGTTGTAGTGAATCACGGACTGAGACTGTAACCGCTCCCTTATTGACAAGCTCAGGTACTAAAACAGTACTTGAGATGCTATTGCCTTGACAGAACGATTCGTTCACCGAGACACTTTTGCTCTTATCATAGGGAGTCGGTGAAGTGCCGAGTCACTATAACATACAACACGTGTACTGTGTTTTGCCGTCTGCCTGTGCTAAGGTCGTGTTTTCCGACCTTTCATCACAGCCACTACAGCCAGTGGAGCAACAGCCCTTTATATATCTTCTTTTCTTTTCGGGTCAAAAAGCCTACAGTCGCTGTGCTCCTTACAGCTTTTATGCCCCTTGCGAAAAAGAAAAGAAGCAAAAGAAACTGCACTTAATGATTTTTCTTGACAAGAATTGACTTGAAGCAGTAGCTATAGCAGTCACTATTATAGCATTGGCTAAGTCCTGCTTTGAACTGTATCTCTGAGCCTTTTCTTTAAAATATCTGTTATAAACCGCCACTTTTCGGAGTGACGGCTTTTTTTATTTTCGGCTGTGCAACGGAGCGGGCAGCATAGAGCGCAGTCTTTCGGGTTGCTTCCAGCTCGGCTCTGAGGGCAGTGATTTCGGCAAGAACCCGATCATTGGCAACCCCATAGCCACCTGTTCTGCGGATTGCAGGCAGCACTTCCGATGTCACCCAGCGCTTGAACTGCTTTGCTGTGGGCAGCTTGCTGGAGAGAATGAGGGAATAGAGACCAGATTCGTTGATGAGCCAGCCGCCACGCTGTCCTAACTCAATCCCAAAATAGGATTGAGTTTTGTTGTCAATCATTTTTCTATCTTCTTCATCAACATGATCAACAACTGTTTTATACTAATTCCAAATCAGCCTATAGACAAAATCCATTTTCTGCCGGTAATGCTTT
>ENA-OWRJ01003101-OWRJ01003101.1-human-gut-metagenome-genome-assembly--contig:-NODE-3101-length-12706-cov-11.184887_pt1 | contig 12706 bp, 8 predicted proteins | sample MGYA00248269_ERZ651897 | MGnify/ENA primary metagenome ERZ651897 (study PRJEB26924, sample SAMEA4378252) | human gut metagenome | biome: human gut; feature: human-associated habitat; material: faeces...
GGATAAGTGCATAACCATCATTTCTACTGGCTATACACTTATTATACGAGGATTATGAATGAAGAAAATCAGTCTGTACTTATTAATTTTTACAATGCTATATTGTCTGTGTGCGTGTGGAAAAAATTCTGATGCAAAATCAAACAGTAGAGAAGATGATGGCAGAAAAGAACAAAAGATAATCATATCATCAATTCAGGTTGCTTCAAATACGAAGGTTATGCGTGCAAAGGTGTTCCTTCCGAACGTAAAATCTTTGGAAGGAACAAATTATTGGTTAGGTGGGTTAGATACTACCAGTAAGGTGGACGTAATAGATACAGGTGATGGTATTCAGATCAATGTGTGCGGCTTTTATTCCGATGATACTGCGTGGAAAAATCCGAAAGTATATAAGGGATTTCAATCACCGGATAATTCAAATACGCCATTAAAAAATGTTTTGGTTAAGGGAAAAGTTGTTCCAATGAAGGAGAAGATGTTAAAAGCGGATGTTAAGAAAACAAAAAAAACAATCCCTGTTGAAATTACACCTTATACGGTTAGTATTTGTCCCGTCAATGACTGGAGAGAAAAAGGGTGTTTTTATCATGTAGTTGCAACAACAAAAGACGGAAAGCAATATTCCATAGGAGAGTTACCTCTTACCGATGATAGAAAAGGAGCTGAAAAAAAGAAACATCCTTTCATGGATGGTACAGATCTTGAAGAGCTTGGAGATGGCTATGCATCTGCAAGTGAAATGAAATATTGTGGGGCTCGTTATATTTTTAATCAGAAGATTGATATCACACAGATAGAACAGATAGAAATAATAAAATATAAAATCAGCAGATGATATAGGTATAAAAACAGGTCATAAATTTGTTGACGATGATTGGAAACCATGTTAGGATGATGGTAGAGACTATCAATGAAGTGACAGGGGAATGAGTTTTTGACTCATCCCCCTGTTCTTATTATCAGGAGAAATGGATGAAAAAGAACAAGCAGATGAAACCAGACAATGTAGCAAAACGTCTATGGGCATTTTTTATCGTGCTCACCATGTGTATTACCGTGCAGCCTGTCGTGCCGGTAAAGGCGCAGGAGGCTGTGCAGACAGCGGCAAGAACGATCTATACGGAATTTAAAGATGGAAATTCTACCCATTCCGGAGATGGAAGCTATGGAAATCCCTACAATTTATTTGAGGATGCCTATGCGGCTGCCGGCAATGGGGATGAAATCTCAATTTTGGGAAGTGGTGCTTTTTTAAATGCCGAGGCTGCGGAACCGTTTATTTTTGATAAAAGCGTGACCGTCAATGGAAATGGAAATACTTTTTCCAACCGTAAGGGGGGATTTATCCTGAATACGGATGTGACATTTAAAAACATTACGCTGCGGTTTTCCAATCGTCTGCACGATGCAATTTTTGCAAATGGGCATAAACTTGTTCTTGAGAATGTTACGTGCGACAGCGGATTCCGCTATGTAGATATCTTTGGCGGATCCCTTTATGAGAATGGAAAGAATATGGGGAATCATCCGGGATCAGAGGCACAGATTCTGATTACGGGTGGTGGTACCAATCTGGGGAATATTTATGCCGGTTCCATGAACGGAACATATGACGGTAAGACACAGATCGTGCTTGCGCACGTTTCCGGTACGCAAAATGGGGAAATCTATGCATCCGGTGCCATTGAACCATATGTAAATCAGGATGACTGGTTTTCCACGCAGGAGCCGGATCCACCGGCAGCGGATGGACAATATACGGTTTCCGGCGATGTGGAAATTTCACTTACCTGTTCCGATACGAAACAGGTGTACGGAGTATCTGAAAATCACGCAGGGAAGACATTTCTGACCATAGATACCGACCAGTCCTATACCGGAATTCCAGGTATAAGCAAAGTAGGAAACCTCACAGTAAAGGGCGGTGGAACATTTGCACCGGCAGCGTTGGACAGCTGTACGGTCAGGCTGGAAGGGGCAAGTGCGATTGATCTTTCCCAGATGGAAACTCCACAGGTACATTCGATTGTGAGTGCGGATTCAGTAGGAAACCGACTGATCTTAGGAAAAGAACAGAAGCTGAATGTTACAGATACCATTACGGGTGCACTTACATTTGAAACCCTGAATGGAAGAAATGGAAAATCCGGAATTGCGGAGTATGGTCACACCTATCTGGAACTTGGAAGGGCTGCGGATACGGCGGTTTCTTTTACACCGACAGACGGACAGGCGGGAATGACACTGGAACGGACATCGTCTGGAAACGGAGAAATCTGGAAAACCAGTGAGTTGTCAGGGGATAAACCGGTTGCGGTAAAAAATGTTACAGTAAAAAATCCTGTACTTTTGGCGAATGTTTCAAATATTATGAGTAGTGATAAATCGTATTATCTGGATGTGGAATGGCAGGAAGGGACACCCGAAAATGGGAAAACTTTATATCAGGTTCCACTTACATACGAAGTAGAGTTCAATAATCATATATATTATTCAACGGTTGGTGATGATGGAAATGCCAATGTTTCGGATCTTAGACTGGCATTTCATCCGGAGACAAATCAGGACGGGGTACATACAATTACACCGGAATTTTATGATGATGCTACTAGTGGCGAACTGAAACTGCCAGAACCGGGAACCTACTACATCACAATCCGTCCATTTTCAGCAGATGAACAAATTGAGCAGAAGGTAGTTTTGATTGTAAACAAAGATCCGGATACATCCGGTTCGACGGCTACTTCAAAGGAAACAACCACTACGATAAATGGATTACCAACGGCCGTGTCCATGCAGGATGAACTGAATCTTACCGTGCAGACGGTCTATACAGATAGCAGCTTACAGGGACAGAACGTGCCGTCTGCTGGTTTTTCGGTATACATTAACCAGACCCCTTATGAAGTATCCGGCATCACGCTTCAAAACGGAGAGGCAGCCATAAAGATTCCGGTTTCAGAGACAAACGGATTTCATATGGGAGAAAATGCAATTACAGTTTCTTATGCAGGGGCAGCCAATAAAAACTACAGGGCACTTCCTTCCCAGGCAAACGAAACCGTGTCGGTAAATCCAATTGCCGTAAAGATGCAGTATGATACCATCCAGCAGACAGCTGCGTACACAGGGCTGAAACAGAGCTGCCTTGTTTCCACGGTAAATGTAGTCCGAACGGACAACGGACAGACGGTAGATTCGCAGGTAAAGCCTGAAGTTTTCTATCGGCAGGATGGGAAAAATGTTGTTCCGGTGCAGCCGGGCAGCTATGAGGTGTGGTTTAAAGTAACTGGAAACCAGTACGATGTGATAGAGGAAAAAGTCGGAACCTTTACCATTACAGCGGCGAAACCATCGATTCGCCTTACGGCAGAGACAGAAAACGGTAATTCCGTACATCTGTATGCACAGGTAGATGGAGTCCGAAATGGCAGTATTCCGCTTGGTTCGATTTCTTTTTATCAGGACGGAACCATAATAAAGGCACAGGAAAAACTCGTATATGGGGAAGCCGATACGGTTGTATCAGGCTTAAAACGTGGCGGTTCTTATCAGTTTAAGGCAGTATATGAGCCGGATGATAAGGATGGACAGACTTATTACGAAACAGTGACAAGTGAAGCCGTGACTGTTACAATCAAAGAGGACAGTTCCACCGGAGGCGGTGGAACAACTGGAGGCGGCTCATCTTCCGGAGGAAGTGGAACAACCGGAGGCGGCTCATCTTCCGGAGGCGGTGGAACAACCGGAGGCGGTTCATCTTCCGGAGGAAGTTCTGGTGGTGGAAATACTTCGGGTGGTAACACAGCCGGAGGGGGAACACCGTCCAACGGAAACAAAACCGATGTAGAAACTCCGTCTGACGGAAATACAGCTGGTACACAAACACCGTCCGATGGAAACGCGGCCGGACAAAAAACACCAACCGTAACCGTTACCGGAACCCGGAAAAATAAAGCCATCAAAACAACGGTGACCGCTGATCTGATAAATCAGATATTGGAAGAAAACGATGGAAAACACACAGATGTGACGATCCAGGTTACCGATCCGGCTGGCGACGTAAGCTATACACTGACCGTAAATACAGCAGACATACAGACCGGAAATAAGCTGTATGTGTGTGCAAAAGATCAAAAGACAGGTGCCTATGTCCTTGTAAACGACAAGAGTTATACGGTTACAAAAGCCGGAAATGTGAATTTTTCAGCAGATTCCAATAAGGATTATGTCCTTATGGATCAGAAAGATATGGATCAGGTCACAACGAAAATATTAAAAACGGTTACATTGAAGAATAAAACCGTTCAGGTGAAGAAGGGAAAACAAAAGAAGGTTTCTCTGGCAGCCACCTTAAATATGGACAATGTAAAAAGCATTTCTTATCAGAGCAATAACAAAAAAATTGCATCTGTAAACAAGAAGGGTACCATAAAATCGAACAAAAAAGGAACTGCGTCCATTCGCGTGACAGTAACCTTAAACAATGGAAAGACCAAAGTTTTAAAATTAAAAGTCAAAGTCAAGTAGCAGATGCAGGAAAAGACAAAACCCCGGAAATAAATATCCGGGGTTTTTGTTTTACCTAGAGAGAAAGTGCACACTGATCAATTTTTTTCAGTTCCTCCTCCGTAAACGGAGCAGAGTTTAACACTTTCAGATTTTCAAGAATCTGTGCCGGGCGGGAAGCTCCGATCAGAACGGAAGTAACCACACCGTCCCGGATCACCCATTTGAGTGCCATCTGTGCGAGGCTTTCACCACGGGCAGCCGCAATCTCATTCAGGCTTCGGATACTTGCCATCCGCTTTTCATCAAACTGATCCGCATGCAGGAAACGTCCGTCCGTGTTGACACGGCTGTCTTTTGGAATACCGTTTAGATAGCGGTCGGTCAGCATACCCTGTGCGAGCGGGCTGAAAGAAATAATTCCTTTCTTCCCATCTGCTGCGGCCTGTTTTAAACCGTTTTCTTCAATGGTACGGTTAAAGATATTGTAGGAATTCTGGTTGATAATAAACGGGCAGTGCAGATCTTCTAAGATGGCAGCTGCGCGTTTCATGGTTTCTCCATCGTAGTTGGACAGACCGACATACAGTGCTTTTCCGCTTCGCACGATCTGGTCGAGTGCACCCATGGTTTCTTCCAGCGGCGTATCCGGATCCATGCGGTGGTGATAGAAAATATCTACATAGTCCAGACCGAGCCGTTTTAAGCTCTGGTCAAGGCTGGCAATCAGGTACTTGCGGCTGCCCCAGTTTCCATAAGGCCCCGGCCACATGTCAAAACCGGCTTTGGAACTGATGATCAGTTCATCGCGGTAGGAAGAAAGTTCTTCCCGAAGGATCTTCCCGAGATTTTCCTCCGCACTGCCCGGCTGCGGTCCATAGTTGTTTGCCAGATCAAAATGTGTGATCCCGTGGTCAAATGCCGTAAAGCACATCTGTCTCATATTTTCATAAACACCGGTATCTCCGAAATTGTGCCAGAAGCCCAAAGATACTTCCGGCAGCATCAGTCCGCTGTCGCCGCAGCGGTGGTATTTCATGGTTTCGTAACGTGATTCATTTGCGTGATACATAAGAAATCCTCCTTAGTTTGTAAAAAATTTATCATAAATGCCAAATCCAAAGATAAAAAGCACAATCAGCGGCAGAATATAGGTAATGTAGCCGCGCATCCAGTTTTTAATTTTTAATCCTTTTCCGGTATTGGCTTCGGTTGTGTAGTTTTTCCAGCCCCAGCCGTAGCGGCTTGTGCAAAACAGCAGATATACCAGGGAACCGAGAGGCAGGAACAGGTTGCTTACCAGAAAATCTTCCAGGTCAAGCACAGACCCGCCAAAGATTGAAAAACCTTTCCAGTTCCATACATTGTATCCGAGTACACATGGCAGGGAGAGTACAATGATCAGTACCAGATTAACGGCACAGGATTTCTGGCGGCTGCATCCGGTCAGTTCCATACCGCAGGAGATGATGTTCTCAAATACTGCCAGGATTGTGGAAAACGCTGCAAAAAACATAAACAAAAAGAACAGGCTTCCCCAGAGTCTGCCAAGCGGAATATGGTTAAAAATATTCGGCAGGGTGATAAAAATCAGGCTTGGTCCGGAAGTCTGGTCAACATGGAACGTAAAGCATGCCGGAAAAATGATAAGTCCGGAGGTGATAGCAACAAACGTATCCAGAATGGCAATATTTACCGATTCACCAAGCAGAGAGCGTTCCTTTCCGATATAACTTCCCAAAATTGCCATCGCGCCGATTCCAAGGCTTAACGTGAAAAATGCCTGGTTCATGGCACCCGTAATGGTTTTTGCAATACCGATCTGTTTCATCCGTTCAAAGTCCGGGATCAGATAAAAGGCAAGGCCTTCTTTTGCACCATCCATAAAAAAGCTGTTGACTGCCAGAATGATCATGATGATAAGCAAAGAAGTCATCATGACCTTTGTTACTTTTTCCAGACCGTTCTGCAGTCCACGGGAGCAGACAAATACGCCGGCGCAAACAACTACCACCATCCAGAAGCCCATGGTCAGAGGTTTGCTCAGCATTGTGGTAAACTGTCCGGAGACACCGTCGGCATCCAGTCCCTGAAACTGTCCGGTGACCGTCATATAAAAATAATGAAGCATCCAGCCGGTGACCGTTGTATAAAACATCATAAGAAGATAGCAGCCGATCAATGTGATAATCCCGTGGATATGCCATTTCTGTCCGGGTTTTTCCAGTGCCTGGTAGGCTTTGACCGGACTTTTCTGGCTGGCACGCCCAACCGCAAATTCCATCGTCATGATCGGGAGTCCGAGAATAATCAGAAACAACAGATAAAACAGCACAAAGGCACCGCCTCCGCCCTGTCCGGCAGTGTATGGAAATTTCCATACGTTTCCGATTCCGATCGCACATCCGGCTGACAGGAGAATGAATCCCAGACGGGATTTTAATTTTTCTCGTTCTTCCATAAAATAATCCACCTTTTTGTAAACATTGTATAAAATACAAACGAAATTATACAATCTGTTGTGAGAAGTTTCAACCCTTTTTGACGAAATTTTACCAGGTATGTGTTGCATTTTTTTACAGATACTAGAGGAGAAGGTTGCGGAGTGTTCATGTTCTGCAATCAACAAGATTATCTTATGGAAAGAAAGAGGGTTAAACCATGGTTTTAACAGAAAAAGAGATGGCTACAATTGAGGATCTGCACACACAGGAGCTGTCCTGCGTGGAGAAGTACAAACGTTACGGACAGGAAGCAAAAGACCCGGTACTTCGGGATTTGTTTGCCGATCTGGAAAAAAAGGAGCAGAAGCATGTGGAGTCTCTGGAACAGGTCATGAAAGGCAGCGTCCCATCCTGTAACGTCAATGACAGAGAGGGAAAAGAATATGCGCCGAAGGCAACCTATGATTCCATGACCAATCCAGAAGACAAGAAAAACGACAATTTCCTTGCCACGGACAGTATCGGTTCCGAAAAAATGGTGTCCGGGACCTATAATACCGATGTTTTTGCGTTTGGAGATTCCGATGTGCGCAAACTTCTGGCAGATATCCAGGTGGAAGAACAGAATCATGCGGAGATGCTCTATAAATATAAAACCGTAAACGGTATGGCATAGCAAGCGCATGGAGTGGATGTCTCAAAAGCATCCACTCTTTTTGTTTTTACAAAAGGATTACAGAAAACGGATAGTACATCTTACATAACCCATTTATCATAAATCCTGTAATAAATCTTACAGATTTCACAAGGAGAACATATGTCCCGATGGCGGTGATAAGTGGGACATAGTTGGAAAAATATATCATATATGTCCCAACACACGATGCAAGTGGGACATAATCAATCCTTTATTTTCTATATGTCCACTATCAATTTGGAAAGTGATAGAACACTTGATTTTCTTAAAAAACACATGCAAATCTGTTTATTAAAAAAATGTTCTGGAAAATTCAATTCCGAAACAATACCAGCGTATTAAAAATATATTGACATTTACGAACTTTACGCTATAATAGAATCAAACATATGAACAAATGCTCATATGAAAGAATGATAAAATGAAAAAGGAAAGTATGGAGGAAACCGACGATGAAGAAAACTTACAAAATTGATGTGGATTGTGCAAACTGTGCAAATAAAATGGAGGAAGCTGCAAAAGCTACTACCGGAGTAAAGGATGCAACTGTAAATTTCATGACACTGAAGATGAACGTAGAATTTGAAGAGGGTGCAGATGCGAAAGCGGTTATGCAGGATGTGTTAAAGAACTGTAAGAAAGTGGAAGATGATTGTGAGATCTTTCTTTAAATCCGGCTTTTTCCATAGGTATCAGTCAGATTGGAGGGCACCATGAATAAAAAGCAGAAAAAAGTGTTGAAACGAATTATTGTGGCGGCAGTGCTTCTGGTTATCATCGGGATTGTAGGAAGCGTTGTTTCCATACCAAAGTGGCTGGAGTTCCTTTTCTATCTGGTTCCGTATTTTGTGATCGGTTATGATATTCTGCGGAAAGCCTGGAAAGGAATCTGTAACAGGCAGATGTTTGATGAAAATTTTCTGATGGCAGTGGCAACCATCGGAGCGATTGCCCTCAGCGATTACAAAGAAGGCGTTGCAGTTATGCTGTTTTATCAGATCGGAGAGCTGTTCCAGAGTTATGCAGTCGGTAAGAGCCGCCGGAATATCAGTGATCTGATGGATATCCGGCCGGATTATGCAAATATTGAAACAGACGGTCAGATTGAAAAAGTAGACCCGGATGAGGTGGAGATCGGCACGGTGATTATTGTACAGCCGGGCGAAAAAGTTCCAATCGATGGTGTGGTTGTGGAAGGACATTCTTCCCTGAATACCAGTGCACTGACGGGAGAGAGTGTTCCGCGGGAAGTCGCTGTGGGAGAGGAAATCATCAGTGGATGTATCAATATTTCCGGACTGTTAAAGATCCGCACCACAAAAGAGTTTGGAGAGTCTACGGTTTCTAAGATTCTTGATCTGGTGGAGAATGCAAGTTCTAAGAAATCACGTTCCGAGAATTTTATTTCCAGATTTGCACATTATTATACACCGGCAGTCTGTTACGGCGCGCTAGCACTGGCAATACTGCCACCGCTTGTCCGCATGCTGTTTATGGGGCTTCCGGCAGACTGGGGCATCTGGATTTACCGTGCACTGACATTTCTGGTTATCAGCTGCCCGTGTGCGCTGGTCATCAGTATTCCACTCAGCTTTTTTGCAGGAATCGGAGGTGCCAGTGCAGAGGGTGTTCTGGTAAAGGGTTCCAACTATCTGGAAGCACTTGCGGGAACGCGTACGGTTGTCTTTGATAAGACAGGAACAATTACGCAGGGGGTATTTGAAGTCTGCGGAATTCATGGAACAAACTGTGCATCCGGCAGCTGTCCGGTTGAGTCCGGACATCCGGTATATACGAAGGAGGAAGAACAGCTGCTGGAATACGCGGCACTGGCAGAGTGTCACAGCACACATCCGATCAGTATCAGCCTGCAGAAAGCCTATGGTAAGAAACTGGATGTGGACCGGGTCACAGATGTACAGGAAATCGGTGGACATGGTGTGATCGCAACGGTAGACGGACACAGGGTTGCAGCAGGAAATGACAAACTCATGAAAAAAGAAAAAATTGCGTACCGCAACTGCAGCTGTACCGGTACAATCGTACATCTGGCAGTCGATGGTGTCTATGCCGGTCATATACTGATTTCAGATATGATTAAGCCGAATGCGGCGGCTGCCATGCAGGCACTGAAAAATTCCGGTGTGCACCGGCTGGTAATGCTGACGGGTGATGATGACCGTGTAGCACAGCAGGTAGCAGGGGAGGTTGGAATCACGGAAGTACATTCCCAGCTGCTTCCGGCAGATAAAGTTTCCGAAGTGGAAAAACTGTTGCGGACCAGGGAAGAAAAGAGTACCGTTGCCTTTGTCGGGGATGGCATCAATGATGCACCTGTGCTTTCCCGTGTTGATGTTGGAATCGCTATGGGAGCACTTGGATCGGATGCGGCGATTGAGGCAGCAGATGTGGTACTGATGGATGATGATCCGCTCAAGATTGCGAAAGCAATCCGTATCGCAAGAAAGTGCCTGCGGATTGTATATGAAAATATCTGTTTTGCAATCGGGATTAAACTGCTCTGCCTGTTTTTGGTAACGATAGGTATTGCAAATATGTGGATGGGAATTTTTGCAGATGTCGGTGTTATGGTGATTGCTGTGCTGAATGCAATCCGTGCACTTTTTGTAAAAAAATTATAGGGTATAATTCTGCCGGAAATGTTCCGGTGGAGAGGAGGAACTTCATGGAAAAAGAAAAGATTGAATGCTGTAGTGAAAATCAGGTACATCCGGATCTGCTAAAGATCGTGAATGACACGATGCCGGAAGAAACGGAATTGTATGATCTTGCAGAATTATTTAAAGTGTTTGGAGATTCCACCCGTATCCGCATCCTGTTTGTCCTGTTTGAAGCAGAGGTGTGTGTCTGTGATCTTGCAGCGGTATTGTCAATGACACAGTCTGCAATTTCCCACCAGCTTCGGATTTTAAAACAGAATAAGTTAGTCAAATGCCGCAGGGAGGGAAAATCTGTTTTTTATTCCCTGGCAGATGACCACGTCCGGTCAATCATTGCACAGGGCAGGGAGCATATTGAGGAAGATGTAATATAAGGATGATACCGTATGGGAGAAAAGGACATTCGCGGTGGATGTCCTTTTTTCGTACAGACGGATCTTAATATTTATTTAAGTTTCTTTAAAGATAGCCTTTTTTGGATATGAAACTGCTATAATAAAGGTGCAGTAGAAAAAATACATCAATTAAAATATGAGGTAAATACATATGGAAACTTATGAAAGCGTAAAAAGTAATCCGGTGCAGCCGGAGCAAAAAGAAAAGAAAAAAGGCGGTGCATGGAAAGGGATTGTAGCGGTGATTCTTGCAGCAGGCGTTGTGGGAAGTACCACGATTTCTGCGTTTAATCTGGTGACTTTAAAATCCTATATTGCAGAGCAGAAAAAGGAAGAAAATCCTGAGACTACCGAGGATTACGTAAAGATCGCAGATAATTATGAGATCAAACCTACCACAAATATTTCGGATGCCTACAAATCCGGCGATACTTCAAAGCTGACAGACAAAGAAAAAGAAACCCTTGATATGGCAAAAAAAGCGATCAAAGATATGAAGATTACGGACAGCATGTCTGATTTTGAAAAGGAAAAGGCGGTGTATGACTGGATGACCAAAAAGCTCCAGCAGGATTCCGGGGCACTGACCGTTATTCCGAGTACACAGGAAGACTGTGATAATCCATACGGTGTGTTAAAATACCACAATGCCGTATGCGTCGGTTATGCAACGACATTCCGCATGTTCATGCAGATGATGGGAATTGAATGTAAAGTGGAACATAATACAGAAAAATTCCATAGCTGGGATGTGGTAAAAATTGACGGAGACTGGTACATTACCGATATTTATTCCGATGCAGGAAATGGAAATTATGCGAACTTTAATGTGACGGATGCCATGTATGGACAGTCCCAGAGCTGGGATCGCGATTACTTCCCGGCAGCTAACTCATTAAAGTACAATATGGCATACCAGAATAAGAAAACCGTGGACAGTATATATGATCTGCCGAAAGCATTGCGTGCTGCTATGGACAAAAAGCTTGGCGGGGTCATGGTTGCGTTTAAAGAGGATATTACAGAGGAAAAAGCGCAGGTGGCAAATGCCATAGCTTCTTCCATTGACAATTTCCTGATGTCCGGAAACTATAAGGATATGCCATACAGTCTGGGAACTTACAACTGGATTCAGGATCCGGATGGAAAAGGATATTTGTTTAATGTTACCATGCCGGGATATAACACGGACAATACAAGCCAGAATATCAGCGAAAAAGAACAGAAAAAAATCGACAAGGCTGTCCAGAAAGCATTTCAGGGACTGGAACCTGCAAACGGAGATGGCATGATGATGGATGGCGCAAGTGCTGATATCGGAAATAAGGATATGACCATGGATGATGCGGCACAAAATGGGGCAACGTTCAGTACAGAAGAAACTGTGGAGGCCAGATAACAGATGAAAAAACAAAAAACGGGTTGGAAACTTCTGCTGGTGCTGACCATGCTGGTAATGTGTGTGGGATGTGGTGCGAAGAAAAACACTTCCGGTTCTGTCAGTATGTATGACCTGCGCACGGCGATGGAAGCAGCGGATCCGGATCTGCCGGAGATGCTTAATGCCAGCAGCGCAGAAAAAGATGCAGAAGATAAGTTTTCCCATATTTCTGACATGGACTATAAAAAAGTGGACAGTTATTTTGTAAGCTATTCTTCGGATGGACACAAAGCAGATGAAATTGTAGTGATTGCCGTGAAAGATAAGGCAGATGTGGATGAGGCAAAAGAAAGCCTGACAAAGCATCAGCAGGATCGGTATAATTTGCTGCAGTCCTATGAACCGAAGCAGGTCAGCCGGATTCAGGATGGGTTGGTTTTTACGAAAGGGCAGTATGCAGTCCTTATTATCACAAGCCATAATGATGATGTGCGGAAAGCGTTTGAAGATACCATAAAAAGTAAGTAGTATAAATAGGATCGAGTTTGAATAAATCGAGTTGCTTAAAAAAGCCAGTGTTTATGCGGGTTTCAGCG
>ENA-OWRJ01003115-OWRJ01003115.1-human-gut-metagenome-genome-assembly--contig:-NODE-3115-length-12635-cov-7.927266_pt1 | contig 12635 bp, 9 predicted proteins | sample MGYA00248269_ERZ651897 | MGnify/ENA primary metagenome ERZ651897 (study PRJEB26924, sample SAMEA4378252) | human gut metagenome | biome: human gut; feature: human-associated habitat; material: faeces...
GCTCTGCAACCATCCGCTTTGTAATGGTGGTCGCGTCCGTGTATCGCCGTACCGTACCATTACCCTGATTCCTTCTGTATATTGCAATCAGTTCAGCACTGATACGGGCATTATGCACAAGGTGCTCTCCACGCAGACCACAGAGGGATTGTCTTTCAAGGTAAAGTATGACCCTGAAAATAAAATGTGGATGCCCGTGGAGGAGGTCAAGCAGATGGGCATTTGGGTCGTCTGCGATAATCATGAGGTTCAGACCCGCTACACCGTCACTTACAGCGATGGTATGAACGGCAGTATATTTGCTACCGAGAATTATGCTGACCTCAAGGCCGGAGATACTACCCCCGCATTTAAGGGAAGCACCTATCGCTACGGCTATCGCTTTGACGGCTGGAAGCCCGCATGGGGCGCCACCGTAACCGGTAACGTCACCTATGTTGCACAATGGACGTATGTCGGCGGTGGCAGCCATTACTATCCCAATACCACACCCGTTCCTCCCGTGACTAATATGCCGACGACCGGCGACAACAGCACGACCCTCTGGCTTTCACTCCTGCTTGTCAGCGGCGGCGCTCTTGTGGGAATCGCTGTCTTCGCTCAGAAGCGCAGAAAGACACAATAACAAGTCAATCTGAGATCAAGGCGGGCAGGCACAGCTTGTGCTTGCCCGCCTTGTCTGCCGAAAAGTGAAACAGGCTGCGGCTGTCAATGGCGCGTAAGCGTTTATCTCGACCATTGACGGGTGCAGTCTGTTTTGCTATATTTCGTGATGAATCTAATAGGAGACGATGCCCTCATTTTTCTCTGCGGCACAATAGCGGTAGCCGCCACCAATATTGTCTAAAGACAGGAGCAGGGAGTTCTCATAAGAGTAGTTTGCACCGCTCCCCTTTACCATTTTCAAAGTGCCTCTCACGGCCACCCGTTTATAGAAAATTCACAAACAGATTGCTGCCGCCATATTGAAAAAGATGGTCATTATATGGTAGACTTATTATGCGGATAGAATACCTATCTGACAAACTATGATTGGAGGTAACGCCATGTATCGTCCCAATGATGCCCGGTTCGGTTTTGCGTGTTGGTGGTATTGGTGCGGCTCCCGATTATGGAGAGGTCGTATCAAAATCGTTTCTGTTGGCGCATAGGCCGGACTGGTGATTAGTCGGCCTGTGCGCTTTTTATTATTAAATTAACTTCTCGGAGGTGTGATCTATGTTATTCGCTAAAAGAAAACGTGTTATCGTTGCGATAATTGCTCTAGTTGGCTTTGTCTGTGTTTTTTCCGCCTGTTCCAACAATCAGATGCCGCAGAAGCTGTCGGAGCTGGAGGAAACGATACTCCTTCAGCGCCTTACAGACCATGGAATCTCGATTCCTGCGAATCTTGAAATATCTGTAATTTGCGATGCAATTGCAGATCTTGAGGTTGATTCGGACAGATCTGCGCCAGTTGTTGGTTGGACAGAGTTTGCAGATTTTTACGAAGAATTAAGAAGTTTCGTCAAAGAGCATAGTGCCATAACTCAATGATGAAATGCGAATCAAATCTATTCAAAACAGAAAGGAGTTTTCAAAACGAAAGTGAAAAAATTTTTGCTATTCTACTGCACCTTTGTCTGCTATGATGTATGACTGTACAAGCTACTGCTGAAGGGAAGAACCGCGCCAAAGAAATAACGCTTCTTTCCTCTTTGCAACCAGAGGAATGTGTAGAACAGCTTTTGACTCTGGGAGTTGCGATTCCTCAAGAGTTGAATGGAATCAATATTCAAAAAGTGGTTGCTGCCTTTGAATCTGATCCGGATTTACATCTAGTGGTTAACTACACGGTTGCAAGTGATTTCTTAAAAGCTGTTCGCCATGCAGTCAATCTCTATCATGGTTGGACAGACGAACATGGCTCAGCATCGTTAACACGCTATACTCTGCAGTATAGCACGCTGCACTCTTGGAATCCTTCTACCATGAATTTAACGCACACAGTAGGGAAAAACGAATCGGCTCCCACAGCATACAGCGCAGACAGCCTTCCAGATGTTTCCGCAGTACGCCTATTCTCTTGCGTTCTTTGCAGCCACATCGGATATTGATTCGCTGATTATGAAAATTTTCAATCACGATCTTTCTGAATTCATGGGGGCACCGGAACTTTGTCAGATTGCAATTACATCAAATGCAACTTTAATTCATTGCATGAACGGGTGGGACGGCTATTCTATAAATTATATTTCGAAAAGCGGCGCATGACGGTCAATATAAATTCCAACATCTTGCCCCGCTGCGGCTTACGGATTATTGAATGCCGCCGATTAAGCCCGATAGAGAGTGCTAGCGGCTCCTCCTGTTTTTGATCAAATCCAAACAGCAGGCTGCGTGGTTTATGCCGCGCAGCCTGCCTTTCGTATATTGATCATTCGCTCCGCAGAGCGATGACGGGGTCCTTTTTCGCGGCGATACGCGACGGGATGAGGCCTGCGAGGAATGTCAGCAGCATACTGATCGCCACGAGGATAACAGCGGCCCCGGCCGGGAGGGCGGCCACGCCGCTCAGACCGCTCAGATGGTGGATGATCGCATTGAGCGGCAGGATGAGCAGCAGTGTGATGCCGATGCCGATGGCGCCTGCCGCAAAGCCGATGGTCAGCGTCTCGGCGTTGAAGACGCGGGAGATGTCGCGGCGGGAAGCGCCGATGGAGCGCAGAACGCCGATCTCGCGCGTCCGCTCCAGCACGGAGATATAGGTGATGATGCCGATCATGATCGACGAGACGACGAGCGAAACGGCGACAAAGGCGATGAGAATGTAGCTGATGGCGTTGATGATCGTCGTGATGGACGAGATCATCAGGCCGATATAGTCCGTGTAGGCCAGCTGCGCGTCCTCGGGCAGAGATTTGTTGTATTCCGCGATGCGGTCGGCGATCCGGTCCTTTGCCTCGAAATCCTTCGGGAAGAGGTTGATGGCCTCTGGGTCGTCCGGGTCGGAGACGCCGAGGCGCTTGAGGTTGCCGGTGTAGGTCGCGCTGTCGGACTGCGAGAGCGCGGCGCGCATGAGCTGCGTGGCGATCGTGCCGTCGTCCATCCCGGCGGCCTGCATGGAGCTGACATAGCCCATGAGCTCCTGCTGTGCCTCTGCGGGCAGCTGCGCGGCATAGGCCTGCAGCTCCTCCATGGTGTAGGCGTCCTTCAGCTCCTCCTGCTCAAAGGGAAGACCGGTGAAGACGTCCACTGTGGGGTCTGCCTTCTGCTCGCGGACAATCTCCGCGCTGGTGACCTTGTCCAGCAGATGTGTCATCAGGTCGGCGCGGTAGCCGATCACGCCGCTCTGGCCGCTGCCGGTCGTTGCGCCCTCGGCAGGGCGGAGAATGCCGACAACGGCGATTTCGTCTGAGCTGTTCAGCACGTTCAGAAGATAGGCTTCGTCGTCCGACTTATCCACCCACTGTCCGTCCTGCCGGACGAAGCAGTCCGTGTTTGTCAGCAGACGGAAGCGCAGCGCCAGAATGTCGTCGTAGGAATAGCTGTGCACCTCGGTGTCGATGCTGACATCCTCACCGCGGGCCGCGGCCTCCACGGCGTCCTGCAGGGCCTGCGCATCGAGCAGGCCGAGCGTATAGAGCGTGTAGTCCGTGATGCGGTTGTCCTCGTTCACGAGAAGCACGACCTCGTTGTACTGCTCCGGCAGGCGGCCCGCGACGACGTCATACTGCGCCTTCAGCAGGTCTTCGTTGCCCGTGAGCTGCGTCCAGACGTCCATCTGCATGCTCTGGCCAAGCAGTGTGCCGGAGGTATCGGCGGGTATGACGCCGAGATCGGAGAACAGCGTGCTGGGATTGACCTTCTGCAGGCCGTTGTCCGTGCGGTAGATCGTCAGGGGCGTGGAGTAGGTATAGGTGATGTCCGTCGTCAGCTCCTCCATGCCGCTCTCGCCGGAGTCGAGCCAGGCCTTGAAGTCGGCCAGGTTGTTCGTCTTGGAGCCCTGGATCATGGAGTCCATCATGCTCCCCATGACGCTGACGGAATAAAGCCGATCGGGGTCCTGCCCGTCGATGCTCTGCTCAACATCGGCCTGCATGTTCATCATGGACGAAAAGTCCACGGTGTTTTTCTGGATCGTCAGGGGATAGGACGAGAGCGTCTCGCGCTCCATGCGGTCGATGAGCGACTGCACGCCGCTCGAGAGCGACAGAATGAGCGCGATGCCGATGATGCCGATGGAGCCCGCGAAGGCGATGAGGATCGTGCGTGCCTTTTTTGTCATCAGGTTGTGAAGGCTCAGCGACAGCGCCGTCAGGAATGACATGGACGTCCTGCCCGTGCGGGCCGGGCGTGAGGCCTGCGGTTCGTCTGCCGTGCAGGGCTGCGTGTCATCCACGACGCTGCCGTCCAGCAGGCGGATGATGCGGGTGGAATAGCGCTCGGCCAGCTCCGGATTGTGCGTGACCATGATGACAAGGCGGTCGCGCGCGACCTCCTTGAGAATTTCCATGATCTGCACGCTCGTCTCGGAGTCCAGCGCACCGGTCGGCTCGTCCGCCAGCAGAATGTCCGGGTCGTTGATGAGGGCGCGGGCGATGGCGACGCGCTGCATCTGGCCGCCGGACATCTGGTTCGGCCGCTTGTGCAGCTGATCGCCGAGGCCGACCTTCTCCAGCACGGCAATGGCGCGGGCACGGCGCTCCTTGCGGGAAACGCCGGAGAGCGTCAGGGCCAGCTCGACGTTTGCCAGCACACTCTGGTGCGGGATGAGATTGTAGCTCTGAAAAACAAAGCCGATGGTGTGGTTGCGGTAGGCGTCCCAGTCCCGGTCGCGGTACTGCTTTGTGGAGACACCGTTGATGAGCAGGTCGCCCGCCGTGTAGCGATCCAGACCGCCGATGATGTTCAGAAGCGTCGTCTTGCCGCAGCCGGACGGACCGAGAATGGAGACAAATTCATTGTCGCGAAAGCGCAGGCTCACGCCGCGGAGCGCGTGCACGCACTCTGTGCCGCTGCGGTAATCCTTTGTGATCGCTTGGAGTTCCAGCATAAATTATGATACCCTTCCCATAGAATACATCATATTATTATACCGGCCGCCCGGGGAAAAGGCAAACTGCGCGGCCAAAATTCACGGATTGTTCAGAATCGGGGAGGTACTATGCAGAATTCACTTCTGGCACGCGTGGGCGAGGCTGTGTGGGGCTGGCCGATGATGGCACTGTTTCTGGGGACGGGCATCTGGTACATGCTCCGCCTGCGCGGCCTGCCGCTGCGGCGGCTCGGGCAGGCACTGCGCGCGATCTTCCGCGGCGGGGAGAGCGCGGACGGCATCTCGCCCTATGCCGCGCTGTGCACGGCCCTTGCCGCCACGATCGGCACGGGCAATATCGTCGGCGTGGCCACGGCGCTGGCCGCGGGCGGGCCGGGCGCTCTGCTGTGGATGATGGTCGCGGCGCTGTTCGGCATGGCGACGCAGTATGCCGAGGGCTATCTTGCGGTGCGCTACCGCAGGCGGCAGGGCGGGAAATGGCTCGGCGGGCCATTCTGCTACATCGAGCAGGGGCTGGGCTGGCGCTGGCTCGCCGTGACGTTCGCGGTCGTCGGGGCGGCGGTCGGCCTGCTCGGCGTGGGCACAGTGGCGCAGGTCAACAGCATCACGACGGCGGTCGAGGGCTTTTTCGACCCGCTGAAGCGCAGCGTCGCCATGACGGCCGGCGGGAACGCCGTGACCTGGGCGGCTGTCATCGCGGGCGGTCTGACGGTCCTGTTCTCCGCCATGGTGCTGCTCGGCGGAGCGGACCGCATCTCGCGTGTGTGCTCGCTCGTCGTTCCGCTGATGTCCGCCGTGTATGTCCTCTGCTCCGTGCTCATCCTTGTGCGCTGCCGGGCGCAGATCCCGGCGGCGCTGCGTCTGATCGCGGTCTCAGCATTTTCTCCGCGCGCTGCCGCCGGCGCAGCGGGCGGGCTGACAATGCGGCGCATCCTGCGCATGGGGATCGGCCGCGGCGTCTTTACGAATGAGGCTGGCCTCGGCTCCACGCCGATCGCAGCGGCCTGCTCCAGCAACGAGGATCCGGTCCGGCAGGGGCTTGTGACCATGACGGGGACGTTCCTCGACACCATCGTCATCTGCTCCTTGACCGGCCTGTGCTTGGTCGTGACAGGCGCGTGGTGTGCGCCGGGGCTTGCAGGCTTCCGCATCACGGAGCAGGCGTGGCGCACGGCGCTGCCATGGCCTGCGGGGCTGTCGTCGTTCTTGCTGCTGGCCTGCCTGGTCTTCTTTGCATTCTCCACGATCATCGGTTGGAATTTTTATGGCGAGCAGTGCCTGCGCTATCTGACGGGCGGCTCGCAGCGGGCGCAGCGCCTGTACCGATGGTGCTATCTTGCCGCGCTGTGCGCCGCGCCGCTTTTGTCCGTGAAGGCGGCGTGGGAACTGGCAGATATCCTCAATGCGTGCATGGCCCTGCCGAATCTCACGGCCCTGCTGCTGCTCTGGAGACAGGTCGTCGAAGGGAGCAGGCGTCCTGCGGGAAAAACGTAATTATGTAAATTAGTGCTTGCAATCCGCCGGAATTCTGATAGAATGAGAGAGAAAAAACTGTCGAAAGAGGTGGACTGCCTATGGAATTTTCAAGCCTGTATTTCCTCTACCTGTTTCTGCCGCTGACGCTGCTGGTCTATTTTCTGGTGCCCAGCCTGCGGCTGAAGAATATCGTCCTGCTGGCGGCCAGCCTGCTGTTCTATGCCATGGGGCAGCCGGTCTATGTGCTGCTGCTCGTTGGCCTTTCCTATGCAAACTTCGCCATGGCGCGGTGCATCCGGCCGGGGAAGCGCAATACGCTCCTCCTGCCGGTCGTCGTCAATCTGGCGGTGCTGGGCCTGTTCAAATATCTGGACTTCTTCCTCGGCATCTTCGGCATCACCGTCGCGGACGGCGGCGTGATGCTTGCCGCGCTGCGCGGCATTACGAACGGCCTGAATTCCATTGGCTTTGCCTTCCGGTCGCCGACGAGCGCCCTGCCCCTCGGCCTGTCGTTCTATGCCTTCCAGGTTATCTCCTATGTGGCGGATGTCTATCGCGGTAAGGTCAAGGCGGAGCGTTCGTTCTTCAATCTGCTGCTCTACCTCTCTATGTTCCCGAAGATGATGCAGGGCCCCATCGTGCGCTATGAGCAGGTTGCCCGGCAGCTCATGGACCGCCGCACCACGCCGCGCGCGGCCTTCGAGGGCGCGCAGCGCTTTATCATTGGCCTTGCCAAGAAGGTCCTGCTTGCCGATTATGCGGGCAAGGTCGTTGCGTCGCTGAGCACCGGCGGCGGAAACGGCACGTTCGTCGGCGCATGGCTTGCTGCGCTGATGTTCATGTTCCAGATCTATTTCGATTTCTCCGGCTATTCCGATATGGCCATTGGCCTTGGCCGCATCTTCGGCTTCCGCTACTGCGAGAACTTTGACCTGCCGTACATCTCCACGTCCATCACGGAGTTCTGGCGCCGCTGGCATATGTCGCTCGGCAGCTTCTTCCGCGATTATGTCTACATCCCGCTCGGCGGCAACCGCCGCGGCAAGGCTCGCCAGATCCTCAATCTGCTGGCTGTCTGGGCACTGACGGGCCTGTGGCACGGCGCAAGCTGGAACTTTGTGCTGTGGGGCCTGTATTTCTTCGTGCTGCTGTCCATCGAAAAGCAGATCGCCCCGAAGCTGGAAACACTCCCGTTTATCGTGCGCAACCTCGTGACGATGTTCTTTGTGCTCATCGGCTGGGTGCTGTTCATGAATACGTCGCTCTCCGGCATCGGCTCGGCATTTGCCGCCATGTTCGGCGGCGGAACGAGCTTTGCTGGCTCAGGTGTTTCGCTGCAGCTCAAAAACTCGCTGCCGCTGCTCCTGACCTGCCTCATCGGTTCGTCCGTACTTCCGCGCTGGTTCGGCTTTATCTGGAGCGGCCTGTTCGGCATGGGGCGTTCCGACCGCCGCGGCGCCGTGACGGTGAAAAAGGGCATCTACCTTGCCAGCGTCTTCCTGTTCCTCATCCTGCTGCTGTGGCTGTGCACGGTGTCCCTTGTCGGTTCGACGAGTTCGCCGTCCATGTATGCGCAATTCTGACCCCCGGAGGTGCTCTGCATGAAACGAATCTACACCATCCTGTCCTGCCTGCTGCTGGCCGGCATGCTCTGCATCGGCCTGTATGCCCTGCTGGACAAGGATGCGACCTATTCCGAATCCGAGCGGCGCAAGCTGAAGACCCGCCCGAAGCTGACGTTCTCCGCCATGCTCGACGGCAGCTACGCCTCGGATTACCGCGACTATTTTGCCGATACGTTTCCGAACCGCGAAAAGCTGATGAATGCGAACCGCTCGCTCAACGGCTTCTATTACTTCAGCGGCGGCTCGAAGGACGGCGCGCAGCTCGTCATCAATATGAACGGCGGCGCAGCCAACCACGGCGAAGCCCTGCCGTCGACGGACGATACGACGCCCTCGTCCTCGACCCAGCCCAGCGGGACGAGCGGGACGGCCACCGACTCCACCGAGCCGACAGAGCCGACCCAACCCACCCAGACGCAGGACCCCGATGCTGCTGCAGAGGAGCTCGGCTCCGTGCTCGTCGTGGGCGACCGCGCCATGGAGGTCCCCTATGGCGATAAGGACACCATCCGCTCCTATGCCGATGCGGTGAACGACATTGCTGCGAAGCTTGGCAGCAGCGTGCGCACGTTCTCCATCGCCGTGCCGAATGCGGCCGCGTTCTACGCCCCGGCGGAGAACCAGCACATGCTGCAGACGGACATGATCGCGGCGTGCTATGACCGCCTGAAGGAGCTCAAGAGCACGGCGATCGCGGTCGATGCCTACAGCAAGCTTGAGGCACACAAGGACGAATACCTCTACTTCCGTTCGGACCACCACTGGACGGCCCTCGGCGCCTATTATGCCTACACAGCCTTCTGCGAGAGCGCGGGCCTCAAGGCCGAGCCGCTGAGCAAGTTTGAAAGCGGCGAATACACCGGCTTCCTCGGCTCGCTCTACAGCGCCATCAAGGCCTATCCCCAGAGTCAGGCCCTTGCGGACAACCCGGACACTGTGCAGTTCTGGCGCCCATTCGTCGATCTGGACACGAAGTGGTACCCGGATGCGGAGTTCTCTATGGAATATTTCGGCGGCACGCTTTGCAAGGTGGACGATACGTCGAACAAATACCTGACATTCCTCGGCGGCGACCATCCCATCACCGTCATCAAGACAAATGTCGACGGCCCGGTGTGCATGATCCTCAAGGAGTCCTACGGCAACGCCTTCACGCCGTGGCTCACGAGCCACTACAGCAAGATCATCGCCATCGATCCGCGCGAATTCAACCGCGACGGCAAGCCGAGCCTCGATCTGGCCGCCTTTGCGAAGGAGCAGGGCGTGAATGACTGCATCGTGCTGGACTATCCCATCATGCTGAATTCCGATTCCTACATCACCTGGCTCGAGCGTCTTGTCGACTGAGTAATACTGTTTCCTAAAGCGGAAGCCGCCCGGCTTCCGCTTTTTTGTACCCCTCGGCAGAGAATAGTGAATAAATGTGAAAAATAATTCTGTGTGTTTTTATTCAAATTAAACAAATCTTAAGAAATCCTTACGGGTATCTCCCTTGTTCTGCCGGGGCGGAAATGGTATACTCAGGCTGCAAAAAAGGGAGGGAAAACAGATGAACACATCGATCGGAAAACGGCTGGCTCTGCTCCTGTCTGGCGTTCTGCTTCTGACCGGCTGCTATGCCGCGCCTGCGGCTGAAAGCGTCCGGCAGGGGAGCACGCCGCCGGAGAGCGCGCAGCCAACTCAGCCGCCCGCGGCGGAGACCGCCATCACGACTTACCCGGTCCCGGAGGAAAATCTTCTGGTCTCCATCAACATGGCCGATTCGCCGTCGACCGGCGGGTTCTGGCAGTGGGATATGATGCTCCATCCCTATATTGAGGCCTACGATCCTGTGACCCGCACAGCCTATGTTCCGTGTTATCAAAGCGGCTGCCGGCACAATGACAGCACCTGCAGCGCCTGCTTCGGCAACCTGAGCGCGCTGGCGGAATATCGGGACAGCCTCTATGCGCTTGTCCTGCAGGACGGCGAGTCAGCAGCGTCGCTCGTCTCGCGGCCGCTCTCCGGCGGGGCGCTCCGGGTTCTTGCAAGCTGGGAGCCGGAGAACGAGGGCGAGGAATACCGCTGCACGCTGCGCTGCATTTCCTTTGGAAAGGCCTATCTCACCGTGACCAGAGCGGCCTATCTGCCGGAAGACGGCCAGCTGACGCGGGACGAGCAGGAAAACCGCCTTGTCTCCGTTGATCTGCAGACGGGAGAGGAGGCGACGATCCTCGAACATGCCGAAAATTATGACCTGTACGGCGTCTGGGGCGACTGCGCCGTTTTTCAGGTGCAGGAAACGGCGGAGGGCGCGCCGGACTTTGCGGACTGGGCCGCGCAGCAGCCGGAGGAGGCCTCGTGGGACGAGTACGAGCGGCTCTATATCCGCTATCGCATCCTTTCGCGGGACCTGAGAACCGGGGTGGAAACGACGATCGTGGACGGGTCGGAGCCTTTTGTCTGGTCGGCGGATCCGCATAGGAGCTGGGGAAAATATGCCGTATATCAGGTCGGTTGCAGCGTTTATGTCTACGACATGGAGACACAGGAGACCAAAAAGCTCTTCACCCACGAGCAGGAACGGAAATTCTACAACTATCTGCTTCTGGACGGCCATGCGATCGTCCTGTGCGGAACGGAGGACGCCTGTAATGCCTGGGCGGTCGACCTTGCGGACGGCTCCGTGATCGAGCTGGATACCCGCGGCGAGAACGCGATGCCGTTCTCTGCGCATTATGAGTGCGACGGGTATTTCGCCGGTTTGCTGAGCAATTCGCCCGGAAATTACGAGCTGTGTCATATCAGCAAAGAAGACTTTTACCGAAGCAATTATGACGGAGCGTTCCGCTGATAGAGCACAATGAATATTCGTTAAAATATACAAGATTTAAAACAATAATGTAAATATTTCCAACAAAATCTACAAAAATTTATGAAAAATTGCGCTAAAACCTATTGCCTTGGAAATTCAGAAGTGATATACTCAGGCTACAAAATGTATCAAGAACTGAAAATTCTGCGGAGTCCTCCGCAGTGGGAATTCTGTACGAAAGGCAAAGGTGATTCCAATGGTCGAATAGAGGCGGGAGCGGCAGAGAAGAAATCGTTCGCTGTTGACTCCCATCTGGTATAGTCTAGTTGAATGGGAGGCGGAACATATGAAGAGACGCTTTTTTGCCTTTTCGGTTTGCATGGCAGTGCTGCTGGCTTTCTTTACGGGCTGCTATTCCGCTCAGAAGAATGGCCCATCGGCTCCAGCGTCCTCGCAGACCGTGCAGTCAGATTCCGGCAGCGCCACAGAAAATTCCGTAGAGATCAGGACTTATGACATTCCGGAGGAAAATGTTCAGGCGGGTACCAGATATGTTCCGTCTCCCACAACAGGCGGCTTTTGGATGTGGACATTGTTCATACAGGATTATATTCAGGCCTACGACCCGGTGACAAAATCAACCTATATTCCGTGTTATCAGACAGGTTGCGAGCATAGCGATGCATTTTGCTCGGCTTATTTTGGTGAGATATCCGGGCTGGCAGAGTATCGGGGCAATTTCTATGCCATGATCTATTACAACGACGATACTGCTTCGGCCTTTGTCACGCGGCCGGTCTCCGGCGGTCCGCTTCAAATCCTTGCGAGTTGGGAGCCTGAGAATGATAATGAAGTATATCGGTGCGGCTTCTACGGCCTTTCTTTCGGGAAAGCCTATCTCACAGTGTCAAAAGAAACTTATACGTTGACGGAGGACGGTCAGCAGGAACTCGTCGGTGAGGAGTACAGCGACTGTAGTTTTGATCTAAAAACAGGGAAAATGATGGAACTTATGCGAGATGTCGACGGCACCCTTCCATACATGTATGGTGTCTGGGAAGACAGTGTTGTCTATCAGACACTGGAAACTGTAAAAGGAGCGCCTGCGTTTGAAGACTGGGTCGCGCAGCAGCCAGAGGGAACCCCGTGGGATCTGTATGGTCGACAGTATTATAATTACCGCCTTTATTCGAGAAATCTTAAAACAGGCGATGAAAAAACAATAGTGGATATGTCGGAAAATTTCGTATGGACAGCAGACCCGCATAAGAGCTGGGGACAGTACATCGTGTATCAGGTCGGGCGCAGCGTCTATGTCTACGACATGGAAACACAGACCGTAAAAGAGCTTTTTACCTATGATCAAGATTGGAAAAATTATAATTATATGATTCTGGATGGCCATGTGATTGCCATCTGCGGAACGGGCGACACTTGCCGTGCTTGGGCAATTGACATTGCTGATGAATCAGTGGTCGAACTGGACACCCGCGGTGGAAATGCAATTGCAATTACTCCGGAATATGAGTGCAATGACTACATTGTTGGATTACTTGCCAATCAGACTGGCAAGGTTGAAGAGTATTACATCAGCAAAGAAGACTTTTACCGGAGCAACTATGATGGAACATTCAGTTAATCTTGAATGCTGAATGGGAGGCGGAACATATGAAAAAACGCTTTTTGGCCTTTATGGTTTGCA
>ENA-OWRJ01003116-OWRJ01003116.1-human-gut-metagenome-genome-assembly--contig:-NODE-3116-length-12634-cov-3.667621_pt1 | contig 12634 bp, 9 predicted proteins | sample MGYA00248269_ERZ651897 | MGnify/ENA primary metagenome ERZ651897 (study PRJEB26924, sample SAMEA4378252) | human gut metagenome | biome: human gut; feature: human-associated habitat; material: faeces...
AATAGTTCTCCTTCTTCGGCTCGAAATAGGCCTGGGGATGCTTGCAGGCGGGGCACAGCAGCGGAGCCTGCTCGGCCTCGATGACGAAGCCGCAGTTGCGGCACTGCCACCAGATCTTGCCGTCGCGCTTGAAGAAGTTGCCGTCCGTGAGGCGGCTCAGCAGCTTCAGGTAACGGCGCTCGTGCTCGGCCTCGACGGTCGAGATCATCTTGAAGGCCGTGGCGATTTCGATGAAGCCCTCTTCCTCGGCCACCTTGGCGAACTCACGGTAGAGAACATCCCACTCCTCCTTTTCGCCGTGAGCGGCAGCCAGCAGGTTCTCGGCAGTGGTTCCGATCGGACCGGTGGGGTAGCTGGCCGTGATCTCCACGTCGCCGCCCTCGAGGAACTTGAAGAAACGCTCGGCGTGCTCCTTCTCCTGCTCCGCGGTCTCGGCGAAAACGCCTGCGATCTGTTCGTAACCCTCCTTCTTGGCCTTGCTGGCGAAGAATACGTAGCGGCTGCGGGCCTGGCTCTCGCCGGCGAATGCCTTCAGCAGATTCTGTTCGGTACGCGTACCTTTGATGCTCTTTTCCATAATGTCGTATTGTTTAATGTGTGTGCATTCTTACTGTTACAAAGATAACGATTTCCGGAAACAATCTCCAAAAAAACGCCATCGTTTCTTCCTATGGAGCCATTCGGTTTACCTATAAGCCGTTTCCCGGCAGCGCGTCGAGGTCGGCGCGGAAAATCCCGTAGGCCGCGGGCAGCGTCATCGTGTCGGCGGCCTCGGGCGTCAGGATGCGGTAGCCCGGCACACTGACCCACACGGGCGTCGTTTCGAGCCGGTAGGTCATCCGCCCCTCGGGATGCCGGACGGCCTCCACCGTGGCCACCAGACCGCCGTCGGTGTAGCGGCGGCGCTGGCCCGAGACGAGGTTGCCCAGCGAGTAGAGCACCACGTGCGACGAATCGGCCACCCAAGGCTGAATCACGTGCGGATGGCTCCCGACCACCACATCGGTTCCGTGACGGCGCAAAAACGCGGCCAAACTCCGCTGCGCGGCGTTCTCGCGCCGCTGGTATTCGTCGCCCCAATGGACGCACGCGACGATGAAATCGACCCCCGAGGCGCGTGCCGCCGCCAGGTCCGCGGCCATGCGCACCGTGTCGATCAGGTTCACCACCGTACCCTCGGGAACGGGCATGCCGTTGGTTCCGTAGGTGTAATTGACGATCGCCAGCCGTATGCCGCAATACGTGAGGTAAAGCGGGTTATTTTTCTTGTAATCAGCGCTGTCCGCGAACGCGCCCGTGTGGCGTATTCCGTAGCGGTCCAGTTCCTCGACGCTCGTGCGGATGCCTTCGGCGCCGTTGTCGCAGCAGTGGTTGTTGGCCAGCACGGCGACATCCACGCCTGCGTCGCGCAGGGCGTCGGCCAGCGCCGCGGGCGACCGGAAAAGCGGATAGCCCGTATAGCGGCTGCGGCGCGTGAGGGTGGTTTCGAGGTTCACCACGGCCAGGTCGGCGGCCCTGATGCGGGGCGCGAGCGTCCGGAAAACGGGTTCGTAGTCGAAGCCGTCGCCGCGGCGCACGGCATCGACCTGCGGCATGTGCTGCATCACGTCGCCGCCGAAAAACAACCGCATCCGCCGGGGCGGCGGCACGGGCCCCGGTCCCGACCAGCCGGCCGGAGGCGGAGGCGCGACGGGCGCAGGGCCTCCCGCGGGCGTGCAGCACACGGCGGCAAAGGTCAGCGCCGTCAGCAGGCATATCCGGCGTGCGCGCATGCTATTTCCGCTTGGGGTTCTTCGGAAACCAGCCTTTGGCCACGCGCTCGCGCTGTTCGAACAGTTCGCCGATCGACCACAGCGACGAGGCGCCCCACACGGCCAGCAGCGTCGACCAGAGGATGTGCCGCACGGCGATCGAACCGGCGACGGCGGCAATTCCCATCACGAGGAACAGCCACCAGATTTTCACCCCGAAATAGTATTCGCCCTTGGTGACCATCGGGTGAAAGATGCCGATGATCAGAAAGGTGGCGATGCCGATGACGATTCCGGTGAGGTTGTATTGCGCTAAAAATTCCATGGTTTTTATCCGTTAAATCAAGATTCGGAGGATTGAGGATCGCGGTCGGAGGAGCGTTGGTAGGCCCGCAGGCCGAAGTCGGGAAGGACGGCGAACAGGTGGTCGAAAACAGCCCCCTGCACGGCCTCGTAGGCCACCCAGTCGGTCTCCCGGGTGAAGCAGTAGACCTCGACCGGGATGCCTTCCGGGGTGGGCTGGAGCATCCGGACCATCTGCATCAGGTCGGGGTGGATGCCCGGGTGGCCCTTCAGGTAACGCGCGGCGTACTCCCGCAGGGCGTAGAGGTTGACGACGGGTTCCGCGTCGGGCGTCGTCCCGGCCAGCCCTTTTTCGCGGAGTGCGGCCAGCTCCGCGGCCGTGCAGTTGTGCACCGAGCTGGCGTCGATCAGCAGCGACCGCTTGATGCGCCGTCCGCCGCTGTCCCACATGCCGCGCCAGTTCTGGAACGAATCGCTGACCAGCGCATAGGGCGGGATGGTAGTGATGGTCTTGTCGAAATTCTGCACCTTGACCGTCGTCAGCGTCACCTCCGTCACATAGCCGTCGGCGCCGTATTTGGCCATTGTGATCCAGTCCCCGGGGCGCAGCATGTCGTTGGCCGAGAGCTGCACGCCGGCGACCAGCCCCAGGATGCTGTCCCGGAAAATCAGCATGATGATGGCCGCCGAAGCGCCCAGTCCCGCGAGTACGGCCGTGGCGTCCTGCCCGATGAGGATGCTGACAATGAGAATCGCCCCGACGCATACCGCCAGCAGCTTGATCATCTGGTAAACGCCTTTCAACGGACGGTTGCGCAGCGTCTCGTGGCGGCTGGAGATCTCGTAGAGCGTATCGAGGAACGCCGCGACGAGTTGCAGGACGGCGACGATCAGGTAGATCAGGCAGGCCTTGTGCAGCACGTTCAGCAAAACGGGCGTGTCGTAGAAAGCCACCCGGAGCAGGACGTACCAGATCAGGGGCGGAATCAGGCGCGCCGCGCGGTGCATCACCCTGTCGCTGAAAAGGTGGTCGTCCCACACGGCTTTCGTCCGGGCGCTGATTTTTTGCAGAAGCGGAACGACCAGGCGGCGGAACAGAACCGCCGCCGCATAGGCGACGACGAGTATGCCCAGGATAATGACTGCCTTGACAGCCAGATTGACATACGTTTCGCTCCATCCGGCTTCGGTCAGCCAGCGGGCTATCGCGTGGTTCGTCTCTTCCATATGTTTACGATGTCGATTGGTCCGATGACAAAGATACGAAAAAGTCGGAGCGTTGCAAAACCGAACCGCATGCGATTCGGCAAAACCTCCCGACCTCCTGAAAGTGTCGTTACGACACCAAAGGTACGAAAAAGTCGGACCGTTGCAAATCCGAACCGCATGCGATTCGGCAAAACCCCGGAAGGTAAAAAAGGACCGGCGGTTACATACTCCATGAAGAATCAAAAAGCAGTGACGCAACGTTCAGCCGCCGGTCCGTATGGCCGGGCCGGCGCTTTCGAAAAAGAAAGGCGCAGGCCCCAAGATACCCATACTCACGTGAAGGTCTGCAACAACCCATGCCGAATACAGATACAAGGAACCCACGCCCGTAACGCGCAGTTTCGATAACAAGCAAGTCAGAACCTCTCGTTGCGGGCCGTGGGCCGACAACTCGCGGAGCATCCTTGCACCTTCGCCTCGACATTTGAAAGTTGCAGTTTTCACGTGAAGCAAAGCAAACAATCCGCACGCAGGCGAATCGTCAAGACAAAGGTAGCAAAAAAAACGTTCCGTGCAACAGTCGGGCCGTTTATTTTGGCGGAACGGCTTCGTTTGCGGATGCCAACGGCAAAAGGCAGAATTGCGGTTTTCCCACGCGGGGTATCGCTGCCTTTTGGTGGCAAAAGGTAGCAAACACAGTCTTCGACTGCTGTTCTTTGCCGCTTTTTGGTCGGCAAAAAGCGGCGCAAAAACCGACCCGCCGACAAAAAAGGCTAAAAGACGCGGCCTAACGCTGGCTCCGGGCGACTATTCGCGGGTTTGTAAACAAACCGTCCCCTCCGCTCGCGCTTTTAGTCCGCCTCTTTCTTGACGCCTTTTTCGCCAAGCGGGATTCATTCGCCGCCACAGCGGCGGGAAGGATGCGTCCGGAACAAGCAGGAAGCACAGAAGCCTACGATCGCCCCTGGAAGCGGTTTTAAACCGCCGCATTATCGTTCGGAGCGGAAAAAAAGAGCATTCTCCGGCCCGCGTGCCCGGAGCGGGAGGCTGTAAAGGCTTGATCTTACTGCGCCCGCTCAACGCGGGCCGGAGAAGACTCCCGCGGAGAACGACATGCGGATGGTTTTGGTGCTACCTTTTGCCATCAAAAGGTAGCTACACCCCGCGGGCGAAGACCGCGGCTTTACTACTTTTTGCGGCCAAAAAGTACAAAATGCCCCGCAGTCGAAGACCGCGGTTAACCGCCGACCGAAAAGCGGCATAATCCCGGATCGTCGGGATGGGACCGGGCGAACGAAACCGCACGTCAGAGGCCGCGAAAAAAGGCGGCTCCCGAAGAAGCCGCCCGAAAATACTCAATACTATTTAATATACGGTGTCGTCAGAAACTGTATTGCAGCATCACGTTCACGCGGTTGGCGTGTCCCTTGTCGTTCGACATGTCCTTGCGCGAACCGTAGAGGTACTCGCCGGCCACCTTGCAGCGCGGGGTGATCGAATAGAAAATGTTGCCGAAGATATACTGGCCCTGCTTGTACTGGTCGTCGGAATAGAAACCGTGGCTGCGCTGCACGCGGACGGTCGAATAGCCGCCCGAGATGAACAGACGCGGGGTCAGGTTGATCTGGGCCGCGGCCTGCCATCCCCACATGGGCATGGTCTGAATCTGGTCGGCGTTCTCCGGATTGGGCGTGAAGTCGAGCCCCGAGCCGGTGAGGTCCTGGATATACGGGGTGACGCCCTTGCCGTAGACGCCGTTCATAAAGAGCCGCAGGGGCTGCGCCACCTTGATCGTGCCGCTGAACTGCACGCCCCATCCCAGCAGCGAGGTGTTGTTGCCCGTGCGGAGGTTGTGGAGGTACATGTTGCGCACGACGCCCGAAGCCCGGATGTGACTGTCGCGGTTGGCGCCCCAGGCATACTGGAAGTAGGCCGGGAAATCGGGAACGCGCTGTTTCAGCGTCGCGAAATTGTCGTTGTAGGTGCCGCTGACCGAGGGCATCTCGGCCGCAACGCCGAACTTGAGGTGGTTGTCGGCGAAGGCGTATTCGTAGCGGATCATCGTGGCGAAGTTGAAGTTATAGGCGTTGGGACCCTGGAAGTCGATGGTCGTCGGGGCTGCCGAAAGGTCGCAGAAGGTCGTCACGTCGCGACCCAGCGTAAAGCCCAGGAACGACACGTAGGCCGAACGCAGGCGGGGCGTGTAGCTGCCCTCGGCGCCTCCGCGGAAGTCGGCGTCCATGAACACGACCACGCGGCCCAGCGCACGGGTGTTGGTGATGGCCTTCATAAACAGACGCGAGGTCGAAGCGTCCATCATCAGCTTCTGCCTGGTATCGTAATTGCCGTGAACGGGAATGTCGTAGGTCACGAAGTCGATGTTGTCGACGATGCCGTCGAAGTCATACCCGGCGCGGAGGCTGACGAAACCGCCCAGCGAGAAGGAGAAACGGTTGTTCTTCGTGGCGAAGACGAACTGCGGTTTCTCGACCTGCTGGAAGCCCGGACGGTGGGTCTCGATGTAGTCCTGCGTGGCGTTGTCCATGGCCATGCGGTTGAGCGCCGCCGCCTGCTGCATCGCATAAGGCCCGTAGTTGTAGATGGTGTCCACCTCCTGCACCGAGATCAGGTAGACCGTAGGCGAATATTCGCCGCGCATGGCCCTGCGCTCGTAACGCTGCGCCGACGCGGAACCTGCAAGCAGCAGAGCCACGATTAAAAGTCGAAATGTTTTCATAAGCCGAATAAATTTGGTTTTATTAATGTTCTTGCTCGTTCTCAAAGAGTTGTAACTCATCGGACAAATCAGCAAGTTGTATGCCAAAGAAAACCGCGGGAAAAGCAATTTTTCGTATCTTTGCCGAATATAAATAAAAGGTATATGCTCTTTTTTCTGACGTCGATACTCTCCCTGACGGCCATCGCCGCCGATTTCATCCATTTCCGCCGTCGCCGCCGCCGGAAGCTGCCCGTGCGCCGCGCACTCGTGGCGTGGGTCGCCGCGACCGACGCTCTGCCGATTCTCTCGTCGCTCATAGGCGCCTTGAGCCGCGACAACGGTCCGGAGCTGATGTACCTCTATATGTGGCTGTTCTGGGCGTGGATCGTCACTGTTCCGCCGCGTCTGGCGTTCTATGCGTTCAACTTCGTGAACCTGCGCCGCACGGGCTACGTCGCGGCCTGCGCGTTCGTGCTGTTCGCCCTCTGGGGCACGACCCGGGGACGCACCTCCATCCGCGTCAACCGGGTGGAGATCTGCTCCGACCGCATTCCCGAGGCCTTCGACGGCTTCCGGTTCGTGCAGATCACCGACATGCACGTCGGGACCCTCGTCCGTCCCGAACGCGAACTGACGCGGCTGGCCGACAGCGTGAACGCGCAGCGCCCCGAGGCGGTGTTCTTCACGGGCGATCTGGTGAACATCCGCGCCGGAGAGCTGGACGAACGCACCACGGCGCTCCTGCGGCGGATCGCAGGCCCGGTCTGGTCGGTCACGGGCAACCACGACGTGGGAACCTACATCAAGGATTCGCTGCGTTTCCCGGCGGCCGGGGAGGCCCGCGAAGTGGTCGCGCGCCAGCGGGCGATGGGGTGGACCGTCCTGGAGGACACGACCGTCTACCTGCGGCGCGGCGCGGACAGCATCTCGCTCACGGGGTTGTCGTTCGACCCCGCGCTGCGCGAACGCCGCCACGACCGCGACCTGCCGGGAACAGCCATTCCCAAGGCTTACGCCGGAGTTCCGGATTCGCTCTACAACATCACCCTCGTACATATTCCGCAGCTCTGGGAACAGATCGTCGAGGCCGGCTACGGCGATCTGACGCTCTCGGGGCACGTGCATTCGATGCAGCTGAAAATCAGGCCCTGGGGTCGCGGATGGTCGCCCGCGAAATGGATCTACAAACACTGGAGCGGACGCTACGACACGGGCCGCCACACACTTTATGTCAACGACGGCACGGGATATGTTGCATATCCCATGCGGCTGGGCGCATGGCCCGAAGTCACCCTGTTTACCTTGAAACGATGCAGATAACACTATCTTTCGCCACGACGGCCGACGGCTACCTGGACGACAACAGCCCCCGGCGGCTGATGATCTCGACGCCCGAAGACTGGGAGGCGGTCCTGCGCCTTCGGGCCTCGCACGACGCGATCCTCGCGGGAGCCGAAACGCTGCGGCGCGACGATCCCGCCCTGCTCCTGCGCGATGCCGCGGCGCGGGAACTGCGCCGTGCCCGGGGCATGCGGCCCGACCTGACGAAAGTCACCCTCACACACTCGGGACGGCTCTCGCCGTCGATGCGCTTCTTCACGGAGGGCGACGCAGACCGCTACGTGTTTTCAGAAAAGGAACTTCCGGAATTGAAAGGCGTTGCAGAGGTTATTTCAAGCGACAGTTCAATTACGGCTTCAGCGATCGTCACCGAACTCGAAAAGCGCGGCGTGGAGCGTCTGCTGGTCGAGGGGGGAGCCTCCGTCCTGCGCATGTTCCTCGCCGAAGGGATGGCCGACACGGTGCGCCGGGCGGTCAATCCGCAGCTGACGCTGGGACCGGAGCGGGGCGGCGCGCAGTTCCGGTTCGAGGTCCCGGAGGGGGCCGCATGCCGGCGGGAGAATCTGGGCGGCATGGAGGTTGCGACCTGCACGCTTCGTCCCGACACCCGGGACGAAGACCTCCGCTACCTGGCGCAGGCCGTGGCCGAAGGGCTGCGGTGCGTGCCCAGCCGGACCTCCTATTGCGTCGGGGCCGTGGTGGCGCTTCCCGACGGGAGGAGCTTCACGGGCTACACCCACGAGACTTCGCCCACGCACCATGCCGAGCAGGAGGCGATCCGCAAGGCGCTCGACGCGGGCGCCGAATTGCGCGGGGCGGCGATCTACTCCTCGATGGAGCCGTGCTCGCAGCGGAAGAGCGAGCCGGAGAGCTGCACGCAGCTGATCCTGCGCCACGGATTCGCACGCGTGGTCTTTGCGCTGTACGAACCCGACCGGTTCGTCCGCTGCCGCGGGGCGCAAACGCTGCGCGAAGCGGGGGTCGACGTGCGGGTTTATCCCGAACTGGCCGAAGGCGTGCGCCGGGCCAACGCCCACCTCGGGAGGTGAAACGGGCGTGATTTGTGTCCATAAGGGCCTAAAAATGTCCTAAACGCCCTCCGGGCTGAAGAAGATATTGCAAGAAAATCTATCTTTGTCGAATAAACGCATGAATACTATGAAAATAGCTGTCAAGATCGCCTTCATGGCGGCGGCGACGATCCCGGCGGCGGCGTCCGCGCAGGAGGCCGGGCGGATGCTCTCGCTCGACGAGGCGGTCGCCGTCACCCTCACGGAGAACCCTGCGCTGAAAGCCGCGGCCTACGAGGAGCGCGCCGCACAGCAGCAGCGCCGCGCGGCCATCGGTCTCCGCATGCCCCAGATCAACGTCACGGGCGCATACGCCTACATGGCCAAGGACATCGGATTCGACTTCAACGACCTGAAAGGCCCGGTCAAAGAGGGCGTGGCGGGCGGACTGACGGCGCTCGTGCAGAACGGACTGATCCCCGCCGACAAGATTCCGACGCTCCAGGGGCTTCTGAACCCGATGATGGATGCCGACTGGTTCCTCAAGGTGCAGGATCAGAGCCTCGGATTCGTGGGAGGCGAGGTGACCGTCCCGATCTGGATGGGCGGCAAGATCAACGCCGCGAACCGCGCCGCGCGGATCAACGAGAAGACGGCCGTCGCGCAGGGCAACCAGACCCGCAACGCGCTGATCTCGGAACTCGTGGAGCGTTATTTCGGACTGGCCCTCGCCACGCAGGTCGTCGCCGTGCGTCAGCAGGTGGTGGACGGCGTGCGCAGGCATCTCGAAGACGCCCGGGCGCTCGAACGCAACGGCATGATCGCCCAGACCGAACGCCTCTACGTGGAGTTCAAGATGGCCGAGGCCGAACGGGAGCTGGCAAACGCCAAATTGCAGGCCGAGACCATCGCCAGCGCGCTGTCGAACACCCTGGGGCGCGAGAGCGACTGGCGTCCGGTGACGGCGATGTTCCTGCTCGCGAAGGTCGAGGATCTGGCCTATTATCAGGACCTCGCGCAGGCGCGCAACCCGCTGCTCAGCCAGGTGTCGCTCAAGCGCGAACTGGCCCAGGAGGGCGTGCGCGCCCAGCGTGCCGATTTCCTGCCGCAGGTGGCGGCCATCGGCGGCGGTTCGTTCTACAACTACCAGGTGGCGGGACTCGTGCCGCGCTGGGCCGTGGGCGTGGGGGTCAACATCAAGATTTTCGACGGTCTCAACCGCGAATACAAGTACTCGGCCGCCAAACAGACCGTGCGCCGCGTGGGCGAGTTGCAGAACAAGGCCGGAAAGGACATCGCGGTGCTGGTGGAGAAACTCTACAACCAGATGATGAACTACCGCAACCAGATGACCTCGATCGACGCGTCGCTGAAATTCGCCGAGGAGTATCTCCGGATGAAGAACGCCGCGTTCCTCGAAGGGATGAGTTCCTCGTCGGACTTGATCGACGCCGAGCTGAACCTCGCGGGAGTGCGCACCGAGCGGCTGCAAGCGGCCTACAACTACGACCTGCTGCTGGCCCGGCTGCTCGAGGCCGCGGGCATCAGCGACGAATATCCGTCCTACGCGCGCCGCAACGACGCGCAGGCGGTTCTCTTCGACGGCTCAAGAAGCGGAAATTAGATCGGGAAAGGGCGGGCTTCACGTTACGGCCCGTCGCCGGCCCCCGCAAACAATACGAAATAGATAACAAGCAAACGATATGAAACGAAGCAACGTAATCGGAATTCTGGCGGCCGCAGCGGTCATCGTCCTCTCGGTCGTACTGATCAGCTGGTACCTCACCAAACGGACCCCGACGCTGATTCAGGGCACGGTGGAGTGCACCACCTACAAAGCCTCGTCGAAGGTTCCGGGCCGCATCGACGACATGAAAGTGGCCCAGGGCGACCGCGTGGAGAAGGGACAGCTCCTCTACACGCTCTCGACGCCCGAACTGGAGGCCAAGCTCCGGCAGGCCGAGGCCGTGAAGAGCGCCGCCGCCGCGCTGGACGCCATGGCGCTGGCCGGCGCCCGCGTGCAGCAGATCGAGGCCGCGATGAACATGTGGCAGAAGGCGCAGGCCGGGCTGGAACTGGCCCGCAAGACCTACGAGCGCGTGCAGAACCTCTACAACGACGGAGTGGTTCCGGCGCAGAAGCTCGACGAGGCCACGGCCAACTACAAGGCCATGGAGGCCACGGCGCTGGCCGCCAAGGCGCAGTACGACATGGCGACGGACGGCGCCCGCAAGGAGGACAAGGAGGCCGCCGCGGCCCGCGTCCGCCAGGCCGAAGGGGCTGTCAGCGAGGTGGAGTCGTACATCAGCGACGCGATGGTCTATTCGCCCGTCACGGGCGAGATCTCGACGATCATCGCCGAGGAGGGCGAACTGGTCGGCAGCGGCTATCCGGTGGTGGCCATCCTCGACATGAGCGACCTGTGGGTGACCTTCAACGTGAAGGAGACGCTGCTTCCGGACCTTCGGATCGGGACCCGCATGAACGGCTACGTCCCGGCGCTGGACAGCGACGTGGAGTTCGAGGTGACCTACATCTCCCCGCAGGCCGATTTCGCAACGTGGTCGGCGACCCGCACGCAGGGCGGGTTCGACATCCGCACCTTCGCCATCAAGGCCAAGGCCGTCACCGAGGCCGCGAACATGCGCCCGGGCATGAGCGTGCTCGTCGACTGGGACCAAATCGGGAAGTAAGCGATGCCCGGATTCCTGCACAACACCTGCGCCGTGATGCGCCGCGAGACGGGCCGGATAACCCGTCAGCCGATGTATTTCGTGCTGATGATCGTCCTGCCCGTGGTGTCGTTCGCGTTTTTCGCCCTGCTGTTCAACCAGGGCGCAATCCGCAACATCCCGATCGCCGTCCTGGACCAGGACAACACGACGCTTTCGCGCAAGGCCGTGCAGATGATCGACGACACCCCGACGGCGATGGTGGCCTACGGCATTCAGGGCATGGACGAGGGCGAGCGGCTGATGCGCGAAGGGCGGATCATGGCCATCGTGCAGATTCCGGCCTTCTTCGAGAAGAACATTTTGAGCAACAGCCAGACCCGCCTCGAAAACTACGTCTCGGGAACGAACATCACGGTCAACGGACTGCTGTCGAAGGACATCCAGACCGCCGTGACGACCTTCACGGCCGGCATTCAGCTCCAGGTGCTTATGAAGCAGGGGCTTACGCAGCGGCAGGCCATGGCGCAGCTGATGCCCGTGCGTTTCGACAAGCACGTACTCTTCAATCCGCACATCAATTACGGATACTACCTCTCGCCGAGTTTCATGCCCATGATGCTGATGATCTTCGTGGTGATGGTGACCGTTTTCGCCATCGGCACCGAACTCAAGCACGCCACGGCCCGCGAATGGCTCGGCACGGGAAACGGTTCGGTCGCGGCGGCGCTCGCGGGCAAGGTGCTGCCCATCACGGCGGTGATGTTCCTGATCTCGCTGGTGATGCTGGTGATCAACTTCAAAATCGTGGGAACGCCGCTGAACGGCAGTCTTGCGGTGATCCTCGCCGGCACGCTGCTCTTCATTTTGAGCTACCAGTCGATCTCGGTGCTGATCGTCTCGCTGCTGGCCAACCTGCGCCTGTCGCTCTCGATCGGCGGCGGATATTCGGTGCTGGCCTTCACCTTCTCGGGACTGACGTTCCCGATCATGGCCATGTGGGAGCCGATGCAGTGGGTGAGCAAGATCTTCCCGTTCACCTTCTACACCGATATTTTCGTCGACCAGATGCTCCGCGGCACGCCGTGGGTCTACTCGCTGCCCGACCTCTGCTACATGTCGCTGTTCATCGTTTTACCGCTCCTGTGCCTGCCGCGCCTGAAAAGGGTCTGCACGGAGGAAAAATTCTGGGGGAGATTGTGATATGAGCCGATTTACGAAACAAACAGCCTCTTACTGGAAACAGCTCGGATCGGTCGTCCGCAACGAGTTCCGGACGATCTTCAAGGACGGTGGCGTGATGCTGATTCTGATTTTCGCCCTGATCATCTACGCCACGGCCTACTCGCTGGCCTACGGATCGCAGGTGCTCCGCAACGTGCCGATCGGCGTGGTGGACGAATGCCGCACGCCGACCAGCCGCAGTCTGATCGACACCTTCAACGCCGGGCCGAACACCTATGTGGCCTACAACCCGACGAGCATGGAGGAGGCCAAGGATCTCTTCTTCAAACGCAAGATCTACGGCGTGGTCTACATTCCGTCGGATTACGAGGAGAAACTGCTCGGCGGCCTGCAGGCCAACGTCGCGATCTACGCCGACGCCAGCTACTTCCTCATGTACCGGCA
>ENA-OWRJ01003119-OWRJ01003119.1-human-gut-metagenome-genome-assembly--contig:-NODE-3119-length-12626-cov-2.682762_pt1 | contig 12626 bp, 16 predicted proteins | sample MGYA00248269_ERZ651897 | MGnify/ENA primary metagenome ERZ651897 (study PRJEB26924, sample SAMEA4378252) | human gut metagenome | biome: human gut; feature: human-associated habitat; material: faeces...
TCCTTTGTCTCGGCTGTATTATTGTTTCCACCGCATCCTGTCATTAACGCTGCGGATACTGCTACACCTGCTACAATACCAAATAATTTTTTCATCAATCTTTTCCTCCTATTTTTTGTTTTTGCCAAACATATTTGCAAGACTCTCCGTATACGGTGGTCTGCAGATTCCTTTTTCCGTTACAATTCCGGCGATCAGCGTGTGATCGGTTACATCAAATGCCGGATTATAACATTTGACACCCTCCGGTGCCATCGGTTTTTCATAAAATTTGCTTTTGATCTCTTCCGGACTTCGAAGTTCGATCTGGATATCATCGCCAGTTGCACAGTCAAGATCGATGGTTGAACTCGGTCCTAATACATAGAACGGAATTCCGTAATGTTTTGCAAGGATTGCAACACCACTGGTTCCAATCTTATTGGCCGCATCACCGTTGGCAGCGATACGATCACAGCCTACGAAGCAGGCCTGGATCCAGCCGTTTTTCATTACAATGCTGGCCATGTTATCACAAATCAATGTTACATCGATTCCTGCCTGCTCTAACTCATATGAGGTAAGTCTTGCTCCCTGAAGAAGCGGCCTTGTCTCATCTGCAAATACATGGAAATTCATGCCCTGCTCTTTTCCAAGGAAGAGAGGTCCTAAGGCAGTTCCATAGCGGGAGGTGGCTAAGGGTCCGGCATTGCAATGTGTCAGAATTCCGTCTCCGTCCTTAATAAGGCTTAAACCATATTCAGAAATCGCTCTGCACATCTGGCTGTCCTCTTCCTGAATATCCATGCACTCTTTCTTCAGATATCCAAGAATCTCTGGTACAGAAGCATCGCTGTGGCTTGTCACTACCTGCTCCATGCGGTTTAATGCCCAGCTCAGGTTCACTGCCGTTGGACGGGAAGAGTTCAGATAATCCTTATACTCTCTGAATTTCTTTAAAAACTCATCGTAATCCCCGGTTTCAATCGTTCCGGCCAGAACATACATTCCAAATGCCGCACAAATTCCGATTGCCGGTGCTCCCCGGACTTTCAATTCAAAAATGGCATCATACAGATCCTTCGCCGTTCCAAGGGTCAGGTATTCGGTAACCGTTGGAAGCTTAGTCTGATCAATGATGATCACAGCTTTGCCGTCTTCATGCAAGTACACATTTTTGATTGCTTCTGACTGATTGTCCACTTTATCATCTCCTTTGTTTTTTATTCATCACTCAGATCATTTTACCGATTCGAACTATGGATTCCGTAATCAGCTGTTTAAATAACGGTGCAACACGGTCAGCTGTTTCCTTCACTTCCTCCGCACTCAAAGGCTGATCAGTCATTCCGCATCCCAGATTGGAGATACAGGAAATACCGCAGATTTTCATTCCCATGTGATTGGCCGCAACTGCTTCGCATGCGGTGCTCATTCCTACTGCATCTCCTCCAAGTATCCGGCACATTTTTACTTCATGGGGAGTTTCAAAATTCGGACCGGACAGCTGGATATAGGTTCCCTCCTGAAGCAGAATCTGAAGGTCTGCAGCAGCACCCCGGATGATCTCACAAAGGTCCTTACGGTAAATCTCAGACATATCGCTGAAACGCTCTCCCAGCATCTCCTCATTGGGTCCGATGAGAGGAGACGGTACAAAATTACTGATCTGGTCGGTGATCATCATAAAATCACCGGCTTTGTAATCATAATTCACACTGCCGGAAGCATTGGTCAGAAACAAGACCCGGGCCCCCATCATCTTCATGAGACGGGTGGGAAGAACTACATCCTCCATGGAATATCCTTCATAGTAGTGGACACGTCCCTGCATGATTACGACCGGGACATCTCCTACGTATCCAAAGACAAATCTGCCCTTATGTCCGCTGACTGTGGACACAGGAAAACCCTCAATATCATGATAATCCAAAACAGCTTCTACCCGAATGGTATCTGCATAATCACCGAATCCGGATCCCAGCACCAGTGCCACCTCCGGCTTAAAATTAATTTTGTCTTTAAAGCACTGATAGCATTTTAATAATCGTTCATACGCCTTTGTCATATCAGACCTCCTCGTATTCTTTGATCACAACCGGATGTCCTGAACAGAGTGCAAGATGATAGATCTTTGCAGCATCCTCCACATAAACACTGTTTGTATATGCTTCCGGTAATGTTCCGCCGATAGCCACGACACCGTGATTGGCCATCAGACAGGCATTTTTCCGTTCCAGGATTGGAACTGCATTCAGACCAACCTCTGCACTTCCCTGCTGTGCATAAGGACTTACCTCCAGTTTCCCTTTTAAGAAAGGAATCATTTCAATCAGTACAACTGGAATTTCCTGATGGTTTACCGCAAAACTGCTTGCATAAGGAGAATGTGTATGCACCACCGCATTAGCATGGGACAGGTGACGGTAAATCTCAGCATGCATTTTCCACTCGGAAGATGGCTTGTGTCTTCCTTCGACCAGATTGCCATCCAGATCAATCACTACGATATCCTCTTCCGCCATCAAACTGTAATCATAGGAGCTGGGAGTAATTACGATCCACTGCTTCTCACGAAAGTAAGCACTGATATTGCCGCTTGTTCCGGCCATCAGCTTTTCATCATAGGCCTTTTTCGCTGTCATCAGCACATTTTGTTTCAGTTCCCTCAAATCTGTCATAATCTTATCGCTCATCTCCTTTGGTTTTTGATTTTCTTTCCGCTTTCCCTTCCAGGACAGGGATCTGATGTGCCTGGAACCATTCCCATAGGTCCGGATTGGTTTTTCGGATGGAATGATCCACAACCACCTGACTGAGCTGCTCCAACTCTCCGATCACATACACCTCGTTGCGTCCGATCTTCGTATTGTCCACCACCAGGATCTTATGTTTCGCCTGCTTTAATACCTGACGACGGATATCTGCTTCTTCACGGGTGGAATCTGTAATACCTGCCTCCAGACTGCAGCCGGCACTGCTGACAAATGCATAATTGATAAAGCAGGTTTTCATCTGTTCCAGTACGGTCTGTCCTTCAAACGCTTCCCGATCGCGATTCAGCTCACCGCCAAATAAAATAAGACGAATCTGCGGATTCGCATCAATCTCCTTTGCCACTGCCAGAGAATTGGTCATGACGGTCAGCTTGCCGGGAAAATCCGCTAATTGCTTTGCAATATGAAGAGCCGTGGTACTGCAATCCAGAAAAATGGAACTCTTTTCGTGGATCCATTGCATGCAGAGAGATGCAAGAAGCTTTTTCTCTTCCTGCATCACCTTGCTGCGAACCGAGATGGGAGTTTCATTGCCAAAACCTTCGTTTAAGTAGGCACCTCCGTGAACACGGTTTAATTTCTCCTGTTTTTCCAGTTTTTCCAGATCCTTTCGAACCGTTTCTTCCGTAACTCCCATTTCACGGCTCAGATCCGTCACCATGACTACTTTATTCTTCTCCAGCATGGACAAGATGTATTCTGCACGTTCGATTGCATGCATATTATTGATAGTCCTCACCTTCCAGGTAATTATAGAAAGCGGTATTGCAGAAGCGTTCAACCGGTACAACTTCCAGGCCGTCGGAGATTTCCGTCAGTTTTTCAACAACCTCATCTTTATCTTCCGGTAAGGTAAATGGATGAATGGAATATGTATCGTTCGTGATTACGCAATCATAGATCTGATGATAATCAGTCTCCGGCATATCTGTTCTGGTTGAAGAATAAAGCGGCTGCCACCAGGATGCATAGATCAGGCCCTTTGCTTCTTCATTTCCTTCATTTTTCTTTGCGTACGTCTTGATTACTTCGTCAAAACGATTCATATCCTCAAGATTGTCGAACTCAAGCTCAAGGTCATATTCTACTGCATATACCAGTGCAAGATCTTCATATTCTTTTACTTCGTAGGTTGGAGTAGCCTCCGGGATCGGACCCCACTCCGGCAGATACTGGTAAATACTAATCTTCGGCTCAAGCTGAACCTTTGCTGTGATATTCTCGCTGTTCAGAAGCCCCATCAGCTGATGTACATGTTTGATATCAGAATGACCGTACTGTAAGGTCAGTTCCGGTAAAAAGCGGGCACTGTATGCAGCAGATTTTAATCCATATCCGGTGGTTACCTTGTTCTGTACAGCTTCTTTTCCGATCTCTGCCAGTTTGCTGTCATCAAATAAGATAAAGGAATTCCATGCCTGGTCCAGTTTCGCGTAAATGTCTGGATCATTTGACATGCCAAGGTAGTTTCTTGCGTCTCCATTTGCATTGGCAATTGCCATCAGAAGACTGATTTCATCCTCAGCTGTAAAGGCATCTTCTGCAACGACTTTTTTCGCAGTTTCGGAAGTGATGAGGCTGGTATCCAGAGCAGCAGCAACGTATCTGGCATATTCATTCGTCTCATCCATCTTTACCCCATATTGTTCAAGACGATCTTTAATCTTATCTTCCGGATAGCTAAGAGCAAGCTCTTCATAATCAGCAGCAGCCACAGCAGCTTTCACAGCAGAAAACCAGGTCATGTCCCCCTCGACAGCCGGTGCCTCATCTCCTGCTACCTTTTTCAGGTCAGCGGAAAAAGCAGCACTGTCCGGATCTTCTTTGATCTGTACATCGAAAAACTCTGCCAGGTATTCTGCCTCATGGGCATCAGCCTCTTTGGTTTCTTTCTGAGCTGCTTCTGTCTCCTGAGCAGCAGAAGTCTCAGCCGGTTTGGTCTCTGCGCCGGTCGGTGCTGCATCCTTTGCACCACAGCCCCCTACCATCGCGGTTGCGGCCATAGCAGCCATCATTACTGCAAGTTTTTTTCTCATCTCTTCTTCTCCTCTTATATGTATTTATTAGTTTTGCTACTAACTAGCAGCTGATTTATTTACATACATTATAAGCACCTTTTATAGGAAAAGCAAGTACTAATCTTTCTTTTTCTTTGTTTTTCTGTTTTTTGTTTTGTTTTTTCACCATAGGATGAGGTTTTCTATGTCACAAAAAGATCCCCCGAAAAATCGAAGGGATCTTTCTAGGAGAGCTGAATTGGAATCCGAGCTTCCAGTTTGCAAGTTTAAGTTCTGATTTAGCTAATCACTTGCAAAAGTAAATTCTGGCAAATCAAAATATCATGATTTTTATGGACGTTAGTTTTGCAAAGTTCTTCAAAACTGGAATTTACTATTAGAAACAAGTTGTTTTATGCTTCATATGCTGATATACCCTTGAATAATGTACTGTTTCACTTCAAATACGTGACCGTAGCAACAACACTTAAGCTTTCACGTAACAACAATTCCCGGCTCGCCCAGAAGTAACTCCAAGGATGATTTTCCCTCACTGGCTGCCACATACGCATCCATCTTCGCCTGTTCCTCATCCGTCAGCTGAATATGCCACCAATTATGTTCCTCATGGCACTTGGGACACGGCGGGTTGATTTTGTAAAGTCTTCCCATAGTCTGATCTCCTTTCGATTTTTTCTGCCCAACTATATCATCATCGAATTCGAATTTCCAATTAGCGGTTTCTGCGGATAACGTTTTGAGTCAAATTTTCGCTCAGACGTTCCTGCCTGAAATCATAAAGCGCTTTATCATAATTCCGGTTTTGGAATTCTTGTGACCCAATCCATTCCGTGTTTGTAACCCACTTCAGTACACTATTTTTGAAATTTCCAAAATGGAGCGATTTTAAAAAGTAAGTTTTGAGTTAGGTTTTGAACTCTTTCAGACCGAAATCCTTCTTACCATGAAAAATGGCTACGGAATTGCTTCCGCAGCCGTTGTGCCTGAAAACCGTACCTTGGCACCGTGATCCCTCACAGGTTTTTTACAGGGTGATTTGAAAATCTGCATGATATGCTTTTCCAAAGCCGTCTCCATGAACCGGAACACATAACCCGATAACAAATAACCGATAAGCGATGACAATGAACCGTAACCACTCGTAATTTTTTGTTAGAAGTATGCCCTGTACGGAAATTCTACTTAGATATCCACCTCAAACAGCACCGTCTGATTATAACGATCCAGTGCAATCTGCATTTCCATGATCGTATTGGAGATGCGGTCATATTCCTGCCGGATCAGTTCCGGATCGTAGTTGATATACTTATACTCCGGTGCCGAACCAGAAGAACCGAAGGAGTTGCCATAGACTCGCGTTTTTGGAAGTCTCTTGCGCATATCGTCAAGCACCGTCTTTCTCTTGTTGAGCTGCGCCATCCGGATTAGGATGCCGTCAATGCTCATTTCCTGAGCGCCGACCTGCACTTTTGCGGTGGCATTGGTCAGATTCAATGTGTGCTTGATAGTAAGGATCTTCCTGTCAATCTCATCAATCGTATTCGCAACAGTCATGTAATCATATTCCGGAACGACTGGTTCCTCGTTGACCGCAGCCACGTAAGTACTGGATGTCGATTCCTTGTTTACCCAGAATGCCTTGTCTTCTTCTAGGCTTCTCAGCATCTTATTTGCATAAGCCGATGTAATTTTCTGCATGATTTTCGCCTCCCACAATGTTCTTATCAATATAAATAAAAATGATCTCAGTCCCACAGATCCCAGAGATATCTGGTAAAAAGCTTCATTCCTTCTTTCATACACCGATCTCGGTATGCTGCCAGTTCCTTCTCCGCTGCAAACCATTGGTCCAATATTTCCTTGTATTCCGGCACATCGGACATGGTATGCACACAGTAATAACCTTTATCTTTTTCCTGCTCTTTTTCTTCTTCGGTTTTCAGCTTTTCACCAAACATCCCGTATTTCCGGGTGAAAGCCTCTCTTGCCTGATCATATGCTTCTTCATATGGATTTTTCCGGTGACAGGTTTCCTCGTTTGCCTCCCGAAATAGAAATTCCATATGTTCTAGGATCCGGTTCCATTTCCGCACATTCTCTTCTTCGGTTCCTGTGAAAGATCCCGGATATCCATGACCGTTGATACGTAGATCGTTGAGCATATTGGGGATGATAACAAGAAACCACTGGTCAATCGCCCAGGCATCACGGTAGCAGTATCCGTAACGCAATCTCTGACAGATGCAGATGATATCTTCTTTCCAACGTTTTATCCATCCCAAGGGGGAAACGTGAATCGGTCCGTAAGTAAGAAAAACAAGACATTCCGGTTTGCGCATCTTACTTTTCCGTTTCTTTCGCAGAATATCATTTAACATAAATTTATGTTCCGATTCCATGTTTCACCGTCCTCTCCGCTATCATTTGTTTCTGATCCGATTGTAAATCATACGGCAACGGATGTCATTCAACCATCGGTTTAAAATTCCCCATAAACGAGGAATATCCCCGTCAATGACGAGGATATCTTCAATCGTAGTATGCAATAATCTACTTAAAATAATGAAGTTGTCGATGCTGGGTAACGATTTACCGGACAGCCATTTGTAAATGGCCTGCGGATTTTCAAACCCGAAAGCTCCCTGGATTTCCCGAATCGTATACCCTTGTTCCAAAAGCAGTCTTCTTATGCGTTCCCCTGTCTCTTCCGGCTGGATTGACAAATACATTGGTTCCATACTTTGCACCTCCATGATTCAGGACCGTGTTTCTTGATAACGTAAATATTCTACCACGGAAAGGACAGACCCACCAGTACCAATCATACTATAGCAGTAGGGAATGTATGGTTTTTCCTACCACTATTATATGATCTTTTAAAAAAATATCAATATATATACTTATTGCTTTGATACAACACTTCTCAATAAACAAATTGCGTTCGTTGCAATTAGCGTATTCCAACCTTGTAACTCGTTTTATTTCACTATTTTTGAAATTTACAAAATGGAGCGCTTTTAAAAAGTAAGTTTTGAGTTGAAAGGAAAACACTTTATCAGCCTTGTTCGCGATAGATGGGAAAACACAGATTTCAAGTTTTTCTCTCTTATTCGCGATAAAAGGGAAAAACCATTTGCAGGTTTTTCCCTTTCTGTTCGTGATATAAAAGGAATGAAACAAAAATCTATTACAATTCCTCCACATTCTCAACTACTTTTCCATCTCTCCAGATGCGCTCCAGATCATAAAACAGTCTGTCATCGCGGGAGAAAATGTGTACGATCAGATCGCCGTAATCCATCAGGATCCATCCAGCAGTCTGATAGCCCTCGATCTGACGGCACTCATGACCGGCTTTGCCGAGTTCTTCCTCTACATTATCTGCCATTGCCTTTACCTGGCTGGCGTTGCTTCCGTCTGCGATGACAAAGTAATCAGCCAGTACAGATACTCCATGAATATCAATGACGCGAATATCTTCGCCTTTTTTATCTTCCAGCGCCTTTACGGCAAGTTTGGTCAGCTCTTTTGCTTCCACGGGGATTATCCTCCTCATTATTTTATTTAAATCCTGTTAATGTGTCTATTGATGAACATGACGTTCATGATAGTATTCCCAGGTCTGTTCGGTTGTATCATCCTCTGCCATGCCCGTTTCCTTTAAATAATTGCGGGTGCTGTCCAGAATCTGATACAGCGCTTCGTCCAGATCTTCAAATGCAAGACGGCGGAGCTTCGGCAGATTTGGCGCCTTATCACGGCGCGGTTCGATGTAATCGGCTACGTACAGGATCTTGTCTAACAGGGACATCGCCGGTTTTCCGGTCGTATGGCAGGCGATTGCAGATAAGACCTCTGGATCGGTAATACCATACTTGTGTTCTGCCATCCATGCGCCTAATTTTGCATGAATCACAGCCGGAGCCCGCAGTTCACCTTCAGTCAGTTCAATGCCATGCTCCTGGCATTTGCAGATGATAGTCGCATCATCATAGCGCTTTGCACAGTCATGGAGAAGTCCAGCCATCTCCGCCTGATCCAGATTGGCACTGTAACGCATTGCCAGAGCCATACATGTGTATGAAACACCCAGCGTATGTTCATAGCGCATCGGGTTCAATTTCTTTTTCAAATGCTTCCGTATCTCTGTAATTCTTTCGTCCATTACACATTTACCTCCTGATACAAGCCGTGCTGTTCGATATATTGACAGACTTCCTTCGGCACCAGGGAACGAACGTCTGCTGCGTGTCCTGCTCGGAAAGCCGCGCGGATCTCCGCCGAAGCAACATCCATTTCACGGCAGTGAAGACGCAGAATATGCGCCTGATATTTCTGGTTTAAATAGGAAATCTGCTCATCCAGCGAACGATCCGCCTCCTCATGCTCTCTTGCTGCCGCCAAAAATGTGACGGCTGGAAGAACATATTCGGGATGATACCATTTTTCAATGTCCATAATTGAGTCTGCGCCCGCGATAAAGAAAAATTCAACATCCGGATATTCTTCTTTCAATAAGCGAAGCGTGTCTGCTGTGTAGGTATTTCCGCCGGTTCTGCGAAGTTCAAAATCAGACAGCTTAAAATAAGGATACGGCGCGATCGCAGCTGCAGTCATTGCCAAACGGTCCTTTGCCGCTGTGATCGTATGATCCTTTTTATGCGGCGGGATCCTGGAGGGCATATACCAGATGCAGTCAAGATCATATTCTTCATACGCCTGTCTTCCCAACATGATATGTCCATTATGGATCGGGTCAAATGTTCCCCCCATAATACCGATCTTTTTCATCGTCATCCGTATCCTTTCTGTCAGAGATTCATTCGCAGAATGCAGCTCCTTTATTTTGGCAGAACGATCTTACGTTTCTTCTCGTCCTTTGCCTCTTTATAAAGAACAATTTTCTTGCCGATTACCTGTACTACCTGTGCGTGGGTACGCTCAGCCAGAACGGCTGCCAGCTCATTGCCGTCATCGACGCAGTTCTTCAGAATATTCAGTTTAATTAACTCGCGGGCCTCCAGCGCCTCTGCCACAGCAGCGGTCAGTTCTGGCGTCAGGCTGGATTTGCCGATCTGGAAGATCGGATCCATGGTCATCGCGAGACCTTTTAAATAAGCTCTCTGTTTGCTTGTCATAAAATCTATCTCCTGTTAAAATTCAAACTCAGATCCAGTGTGGATTTCTGAGTTTGAAATATTGTAAATGTGTAACTATTCAGTAGGTCTGCGCATTTACTGCGCTGACCGTACGAAAACATGGACCAGCAGGCAAAAATCCCATTGCCGTAGGCAATTTTTAATGGATTTTTGCGCGTGACTGTGAAGGTACTGAACAGTTACGTAAATGTCAATTATTTATAGTAATCAAATTCAAGACCATACATACGAACTGTATCGCCCTCTTCGATGCCAGCCTCTTCCAGCTCAGCCAGAATACCGCTGTCCTTTAAGAATTTCTGGAAGAACTGGAAGCCCTTCTCAGAATCAAGGTTTGTGTAACCAAGCATCTTCTCGATCTTCGGTCCTTCTACCACATAAATACCATCTTCATTGCGTTCCACGGTATACGGAAGATTCTCGCCCTGATACTGGTATTCAAATTCTTTTTCGAAAATAACTGGCTTGCGGTCAACCGTTTTCAGCAGATCATTTACATGGTAAAGGAGCTCTTTTACACCCTGTCCGGTAACTGCAGAAATGGCAAATACCTGGATGCCTTCCGGCTCAAATTCGCGTTTTAAGCGCTCTACCGGGTCTTCCCAGTCCTCTTCGCCAGTATTGTAAATCGAATCTACCTTGTTGGCAGCAATCACCTGCGGACGCTCTAAAAGCGACGGATTATATGCTTTTAACTCCACATTGATGGTACGGATATCTTCAACCGGATCACGTCCCTCGACGGATGCCGCATCCACAACATGCACGAGAACCTTGGTTCTCTCGATATGGCGCAGGAAATCATGTCCCAGACCGATTCCTTGGGAAGCACCCTCGATGAGGCCCGGAATATCTGCCATGACAAAGCCTTGTCCATCCTGCAGATCAACCACGCCAAGATGCGGGTTCAGCGTCGTGAAATGGTAATTGGCAATCTTCGGACGTGCAGGTCAGCAAATCGAGAATAAACCACTGTGGCTGACGTCCAGTTTCTTCGTTTATGTGGCTGGCTACCTGACGTAATTTTTCTTCATTACGGCCCAACAGAATCACTGTCGCACCATAGCGTGCATACGTCATCGCGGCTTCACGGCCAATCCCATCGCTGGCTCCCGTCACCAGGATAATGCGATCATTGAGTAAATCTTGTTTTGGCTGGTAATGCATGGCTACTCCTCAACGACGTTGTCTGTCGTGCTGCCAGTGTACTTTATGACTTTGGGGCTTTATGCCTGAAACAGAAGGGCATTTCAATCAGCCTGGGGCGATAACACCGCAAAATGGATACTTTGTCATACTTTCGCTGCAATAACATCTCTGCGAGACGGCTTAACATGCCTGTTGTAAACTGTGAGCCAAAGCGTTGTTTAACCAAGGTGGGGACTCGTGGAATTGTTGTCTGAATATGGTTTGTTTTTGGCGAAAATCGTTACCGTTGTGCTAGCGATTGCGGCGATTGCCGCCATTATTGTCAATGTTGCTCAACGTAATAAACGCCAGCGTGGCGAGTTACTGGTCAACAATCTCAGCGAACAGTATAAGGAGATGAAAGAAGAACTGGCCGCGGCGCTGATGGACTCACATCAGCAAAAACAGTGGCACAAAGCGCAGAAGAAAAAGCACAAGCAAGAAGCGAAAGCAGCAAAAGCGAAAGCCAAACTGGGCGAGGTGGCAACTGACAGTAAACCTCGCGTCTGGGTGCTGGATTTTAAAGGCAGCATGGACGCCCATGAAGTGAACTCGCTACGTGAAGAGATAACGGCGGTACTCGCAGCATTCAAACCGCAGGATCAGGTTGTGCTCCGTCTGGAAAGCCCTGGTGGCATGGTGCATGGTTACGGGTTGGCGGCTTCGCAGCTGCAGCGTCTGCGTGATAAAAACATTCCTTTAACTGTTACGGTAGACAAAGTCGCTGCCAGCGGCGGTTACATGATGGCCTGTGTGGCGGACAAAATTGTTTCCGCACCGTTTGCTATTGTGGGTTCCATTGGCGTGGTGGCGCAAATGCCCAACTTTAACCGCTTCCTGAAAAGCAAAGATATTGATATCGAACTGCACACTGCCGGGCAGTATAAGCGTACTCTGACGTTGCTGGGTGAAAATACCGAAGAAGGGCGGGAGAAATTCCGCGAAGAGTTGAACGAAACGCATCAGTTGTTTAAAGATTTTGTGAAGCGTATGCGTCCGTCTCTGGATATTGAACAGGTGGCAACGGGTGAACACTGGTACGGACAACAGGCGGTAGAGAAAGGCCTGGTTGATGAAATCAACACCAGTGATGAAGTTATTCTTAGCCTGATGGAAGGCCGTGAAGTGGTTAATGTACGCTATATGCAGCGTAAACGACTCATTGACCGATTCACCGGCAGCGCGGCAGAGAGCGCCGATCGATTGTTGCTACGCTGGTGGCAGCGGGGTCAAAAGCCATTGATGTAAAAGACAAACGCGAGGCTAAGACCTCGCGTTTTGCGTTAATCAACCAGATGATATTTTTCTGAAAGCACATGGGCCAGGTGTTTGAACATATTAAACACCGCGGTGCTTTTGGCTGTTGGTAATCCTTGTTCATCTAAAAAGTAGTCGCCGGTAAATACCAGCACGCCATTACGCTGCGTGACGCCGGTGGCTTCAATCCCTGCGAGCGTATCCTCATGCTCACGAATGATTTTGTTGGCCTCTTTCAACAGCGTTTC
>ENA-OWRJ01003121-OWRJ01003121.1-human-gut-metagenome-genome-assembly--contig:-NODE-3121-length-12621-cov-2.599236_pt1 | contig 12621 bp, 10 predicted proteins | sample MGYA00248269_ERZ651897 | MGnify/ENA primary metagenome ERZ651897 (study PRJEB26924, sample SAMEA4378252) | human gut metagenome | biome: human gut; feature: human-associated habitat; material: faeces...
TAACGGCAAACTACCATTTGATGCAGACCGGAAAGGCGTTTTCAGACGGTATCATTTTATGGTAAAAAGAAGTTTTCCTGATAATAAGGTACGTAAAGAAGCATTCCACTTTCAAAGGATAAAGCGGAAACACGATTCCTTTTGCCTGCTGGGATAAAAAATCGAAAGCTGTATGTATTAGGGACTAATTTTAATATTGTTTTTGCTGTCCGATATAAGATTTATTCATATTTTGTTAGGGTTTGTTTGCTTTTCTGTCAAAAAAGACGCAACTTTGTAGCTGCTATTTGCCGTTACTATGCAAGTAATTCCAACAAACGCATTAATTATACTGTTTATGAAGACTATAGAACTTCCCATCAAAAGAGGAGACCGTGTGTGGGTGAAGGTTTATAATGAACGAAATGGCTCATTCACTTCGCGTATGGCGGAGGTTATATCTATATTGCAAATGTATGTTTCCGGGGCAGATGTACCGTATGTAGCATTGCGTTATCTGGACGACCGCAGCTATGGATGTATTCCCTATGAACAAGTCACCGAAGTATGCGACGAGTCTTTTTCTGAATAATGACACTGTAGTTTTGTTGATACTATAGCCCTGCTTTCTTCATCCGCCAGTATCGTCTGACAAAGAAGAAAGCAGGGCTTTCTTTTATAACCAACCCGAAAACTTTCTGATATACCAGTTCTTTACCAATTGGGTCAGCACGCAATAGGAGAGCAGAATACCCACCAGCCACGGGAAGTAACTCAATGGAAGTGCCTGCAAACCGATGGATGCTCCGAAAGATGTGAACGGTATCACAATTCCTATAACCATCACCAAAGTAGTCATACCGATTACGGGCCAAGTGGCGCGGCTCTGTATGAACGGAATTTTCCGTGTACGTATCATGTGTACAATCAGAGTTTGCGAAAGCAGCCCCTCAATAAACCATCCCGATTGAAACAAGGACTGATGTTCCGGACTATTACAGCCAAACACATGCCACATCACCAGATACGTGACGATGTCAAATATGGAACTGATGGGCCCGATATAAATCATAAAACGTTTCAGGTCTGACGCATCCCATTTGCGTGGCTTTCTCAGAAACTCCGGGTCCATGCGGTCGAACGGAATCGTAGTTTGCGAGATATCATATAGTAGATTCTGGATGAGCAGATGAATCGGCATCATCGGCAGGAACGGCAGAAATGCACTGGCAAACATGACACTGAACATATTACCAAAGTTTGAACTTGCCGTCATCTTAATGTACTTATTGATATTCCCGAAAGTCTTCCGGCCTTCCAGTACTCCGTCTTCCAGTACCATCAGGTCTTTTTCCAGCAGGATAATATCGGCGCTTTCCTTGGCGATATCCACGGCGGAATCTACCGAAATGCCAATATCCGATTGCCGTAAGGCGGCAGCATCATTGATGCCGTCTCCCAGAAACCCTACGGTATTCTTCTGTTCCTGTAAGATGGAAATAATCTGTGTTTTTTGTAGAGGCGTCAATTTGGAAAAGCAGGTAGTGGTCTTTACACGCTCTTTCAAAATAGTCTCATCCATATTCTCAATATCTGGTCCGGTCAGTGAACAACTTGTGTCGATACCTACTTGCCGCCCTATGGCTTTCACTACAATATCATTATCCCCCGATAAAATTTTAACTTCCACACCATACTCATGCAGTTGCTTAATAGCTTCTGCCGCAGATGGTTTCGGGGGATCAAGAAAAGCCAGGAAGCCAATCAGAACCATTTCCTTTTCATCACTCACGGAGAAATTACCCACCTTCTCTATATAGCTTTTCTGAGCAACGGCCAGCACTCTCATTCCTTTCCGGTTCATTTCTTCGCTGATCTTTTGGGCTTTAACCTTCAGTTCATCCGTCAGAGATTGCACTTCTCCATTGAACTCTGTGTGCGAACAGATACTGAGCATCTCTTCCACGGCGCCTTTGGTGATGATCTGGCGTTTCCCTTGTTTGTCTTCTATCACTACGGACATTCTCCGGCGGATGAAATCGAACGGTATTTCGTCCACTTTGGTGTAGGCATCCTTCAGATGTTCCAGCTTCAGTTCCTTTACGTGCGAGAGGATGGCTTTATCCATCAGATTCTTTAGCCCGGTCTGAAAATAGCTGTTGAAGTAGGCGTGACGCAATATTCGTTTGCTTTCGTCATTGCTGCCATCGGCATTGATGTACTTTTCCAGAATAATCTTGTCGCACGTCAGCGTACCCGTTTTATCGGTGCAAAGAATATTCATCGCACCGAAGTTCTGGATGGCATTCAGATTCTTGACAATCGTTTTCTTCTTCGACATGGACAGAGCGCCTTTAGAGAGGTTCGCGGTTACAATCATCGGAAGCATTTCGGGCGTAAGTCCTACGGCTACCGAAATGGCGAAGATGAAAGCCTCGAACCAATCCCCTTTCGTAAACCCGTTGATGAAGAATACGAACGGAACCATGACCAGCATAAAACGGATGAGCAGCAGGCTTACTTTGCTGATTCCCCTGTCGAAAGCAGTAGTGGCACGGTGTCCCGTGAGGTTGCGGGCGATAGTACCGAGGAAAGTCCTGTTGCCGGTTTCAAATACGATACCTTTGGCTGCGCCACTGATAACGGTGGAACCCATGTAGCAGATGTTATCCAGTTCCACGATGCTGCCTTTCCGGTATTGCTTTTCCTTTACTTCCGGAAACTTCTCTATCGGTTCCGACTCTCCGGTCAGGGAAGCCTGGCTGATGAACAAGTCCTTGGATTCGATGATGCGCAGGTCTGCCGGAATCATGTCTCCGGCTGCCAGGAAGACGATGTCTCCCGGAACCAGTTCCGTGATATCCAGTTCTTCCTCACCACTTCCGGCACGCTTCACGAGACAGGTATTCTTTACCATTTTCATTAGTGAATCTGTGGCTTCATTGGCTTTCCATTCCTGCCAGAAACGCAGGATGGCACTACACACCACCATGACGGCGATGATGACGACTCCCGTCCATTCCTGTTCTCCCGGTTCTGCCATGAGTACGTCGATGACGAGTGATATGACTGCCAATCCGGTCAGCACTCCTATGAACGGATTGATGAAAGTTTTGATGAATACGATGAACGGATTTTTCTTTTGTTCGTGAACCACTTCGTTCTTTCCATACGTAAGTTGGCGGTCTTCAACTTCTGCTCTTGTCAACCCGAGCCTTGTCGTTTGCAGGTATGAGTAAACGGATTTTGCCGGTTGTGTGGCAGTCAGGAATACTTTCTCGGAGTTGAGCGCATACTGAGGCTGCTGTAACTTTTTCTTCCACTTCATAATCTCTTTCCTTTTTTTGAAGTTACTAATTGCGTTTCTATTTCACGGCGCAAAAGTAAGAACGGCTTCGTGGAGAAGCCGTTAGAGATTTATTAGAGTGGTATTAGAAAACCATTAGAGAAATCAGATATGCGGGAGTTTAACGACGTAAGTGGTCCCTTCACCCGGATGCGAGAAGACGGATATTTCCCCTTTGTGCAGGCTCAGTATCTTTTGTGCCAAAGTCATGCCGATGCCGTAGCCGGATGCCACATCTTTGTTTTCGCCACGGTAGAAGAGTTGGAACAAGTGCTCTTTGTCCTTGTCCGACATGCCCACACCGTCGTCCGAAAGGCGGATGATGGACCATTCTTCCCAGAAAGAAATCTGGATAAAAGAAGTTTGGTTCCGGGAGTACTTGCAATTATTTTCGATGAGGTTTACGAACGCTGTTGTAAGCAGGTAACTATTACCGATCACTGTGAGCACCTTGTCGTCTTCGGCTTCCTGCTCGAATACGAGTTCCACATGGAAATCGGGGTACGCCCTCAAGACAAGTTCCCTTGCATCGAGCAACAGTTCGTCCAGACGGATTTCTTCTCTTTTGATCTGTTCCGGTTCATAATCCGCTTTGGCAAGGTTCAGTAATCCGTCGATGAGTTTAATTACTCTTTGCGAATCCTGCAGCGCGTTGTGGATGGCGTTTTGGTATTGTTCGGGACTTCGTTCTTTCTGCACGGCAAGATCAAGTTCGGCAGAAAGTGCAGCCATAGGGGTACGCAGTTCGTGCGACACGTTGCTGACAAACATCTTCTGCGAATTGAATGACTTTTCCAGTCTGTCGAGCAAGGCATTGAAGGTAAGGCTCAGTTCGCCTAATTCGTCTTTCTCATTCTTGACGGGCAGGCGTTTGTTGATTCGTGAGGCGGTTATGTTCTCCGCTTCTTTTACAATGCTTCTGATGGGGGCCAATGCGCTCCGGGCAAGGAGGTAGCCTACAATAATCAGCGCGGTCAGTCCGCTGAATAGTAATAGGGCGAGTGTTTCTTTCAGGATTTCCCGTTTGGCATATCCGTAGCCGTCATAAGCGGCGGCGGTAACGATGTAATCCTTACCTTCGAAAGTATAGATGATACCTACTCCCTGGTAATCTTCGATGTAGAAGTCTATTTCTTTCTTCTGGAGGATGCGCTCTATCATTTCCGGAGTTTCTTTTATGATGTCGTTTTGCAAGGCATCGTGGTATAACATCCGGAAATCGGTGTCGTAGACGGCTACTTCTACTTCGTCGATAAACTTTTTATTGTTCAGGTAAATGGATTGCATGGTTTCGGCATCCACCTGGTTGTTCAGAAACAGATGTGCCTTGGTGATGGCTTCGCTTTTCAGATTCCGGAAAAAGGCATTGCTGCGCGAGTGCTCACTGACGTAATAGATGGCGGTGATAAATACCAGGAACACGGCGGCTGTGATACAAGTGTACCGCAGGGTTAAGGCTGTTCTGATCTTCATAGTTTATCCGTCAGTATAAAGCCCATACCGGCTTTGGTATGGATCAGTTTGGTGTCGAAGTCCTTGTCTATCTTTTTGCGGAGATAGTTGATGTATACGTCGATAAAGTTGGTTCCGGTATCAAAGTGGGTATTCCAAACCTTTTCGGCTATCTCTATACGACTGAGAACCCGCTCTGCATTCTCGGTCATGTAGAGTAACAGATTATATTCTTTGGGTGAAAGTTTGATGGGAGTGCCGTTTCGGGTTACATTTTTTCCTTGTAGGTCAATGTACAGGTCGGAATATCTGATCTCCCGGGGTTGCGGTGCGGTTGCTTCATTATTACGTTTCAGCAGTACCCTGATTCTTGCATAGAGTTCGCGGAAATCGAAAGGTTTCACCATGTAGTCATCGGCTCCTGCATCGAATCCGTCCAGTTTATCATCTGTAGAGCCTAAGGCTGTCAGCATCAGGATAGGGATGCCTGGGTTTGTCTTACGGATTTCTTTACATAGCTCAAAACCATCCATCTTGGGCAGGATAATATCAGAAATCACCAGGTCGAACGTATGGACACGGAAGAGACGCAGTCCCATGACACCATCGTAAGCTATCATGGTTTGATAACCATTCTCTTCCAGTCCATTCTTGAGCAGGCTGGCTACTCTTGGTTCGTCTTCAATAATCAATATCGTATGCATGGTCTGTATTTTTTGTAGATTCCAGTTGTTTTTGTTTGAGACCATACAAATATAGAGATTATTTGTGAGTTTCTCTTTTCTTACTCTTTTAATAAAGGCAACTGGTTCAGCATATTCCTGATTTTTATAGCGATACGTGGCATTGGTTCGGCTACGGTCAGCCCTATCAGGTCATATTCGGAGGCAATATCGTTAATCACACGGACTACTTCCTCGGTCTTCATACCGTCCGGTTCAACGCCGACGCCTGCTATCATGTCGGCAGGATCTATCACGTCCAAGTCAAAGTGGACGACAACCTTGGAAGCTCCGGTACTTTTCAGCCATTCCATAATGGCGGAACTGTTGTCCGCTGTTTCTTTCGGTGTCAGACCTTTTATGCCCAATTCCTTTTGCCGTTCCTGCATGCCTTTATCCCATGAACGCAGTCCTACTATTAATGCTTTGGAAGCGTCAAACTTACCGGGCAGTAAGTTCATAATCTCTTCGTCACCCATTCCCAAGCAAGCGGTGAGGGCCATGGCATGATATCCTTTGTAATCATCATAAGGCAGGTTGATGTCCGGATGCGCATCTATCCAGACTACGGCTACATCGTTCGGGTATCGGGCAGCCAGATAAGTGAACGGAACAACGCTGACCGAACATTCTCCGCCCAGGATGATAATCCGGTCCGGTTTGTTTTCGTTAAGTATATCGAGCGCAGCCTTGCTTTGTTTGACAATCACGTTACGGGAGTTGATACCTTTTTCCGTTGCTCTGTCGTTTATATCGAGAGATACCGGAACTTCCACGGTTTTCTGATTGCTGTCCGGAGCCAGCAGGTTCAGTAACTGGGCACCTAAATAATAACCTCTGGAAGAGTCTTCTACCGGAATATCCGGCATCCAGTGATCTACAATTCCGCCTTGCCATTGCGGATAAATCAGGCGGAGAGGGGTGGTTTCTTTCTTCATATCTTTACTTTTTACGAGTGTTTTTTTTAGTCGAATGGTACCTTCCAGTTTTCATCCAGATAGGCGGCGAAACACATGGCTATCTGTTCCTTATTGTTCTTTTCTTCGGCCAATGCAGGTATTTCGTCCAAAGAGAAATAGCTGCTTTCGGTAGTTTCTATATTACTCTGAAAACTTCCGCCTGTTACTTCGCAAAGAACAAAGGCTTTGCAGACATTATATGCATAAGGAGGCACATTGTGCAGGTTTCTATCCTGCAAAGCAATCAGGCGTACGGCTTTTACATCCAGTCCGGCTTCTTCTTTGACTTCTTTCTCCGTATTGGTTTTGATGCTTTGGTTGACGTCTACCCAGCCACCAGGCATAGACCATACACCGGCTTTTTCCTTTACCAAGAGTATTTTCCCGTTTTTAAAGATGGCGGCACGGGTATCCAGTTTAGGTGTTTGGAAACCGGTTTCATTGCAGAATAATTCTTTTACTTTCTCTATCGGCAGATCGCTTTGATGGCTCATGATCTCTGCCGATATTTCCCGGATACGTTCAAAACGCTCGATGTCGAAGGGATCTCGGGAGTAGGTCAGTCCTGCCTGAGCTATGAATTGTAATTCCTTGGCCCATTCGAGCCAGCGGGGATCAGTGTTCTTGTTCATTGGATATCTGAGTTTAAAGTATCATATACAATTTTGGATATACTGGCGATGATAGCTGCATTATCTGCATCAGTTTCCTGCGACTCCATGACGAAGACAGCTATATAATATTTCTGTCCGTTGGGCAGGATAACAAAGCCTGCATCGTTATCAGCAATCTTTATCCCTTCCGGAGTCCGGTCGGAAGAGCCTGTCTTATGGCCTACGATTACGTCGGCAGGTAACTGGCCTTTCAGCTTATCTTTGCCGGTAGAAGTTTCCTGCATGATTGCTTGAAGAAAGTCTTTGTATTGAGTTCCAAATAGGGGTTGCTTGTCGGCTATATTCAGTAATCTGACTACTTCTTCCGGAGTACTCCAGTTCAGATAGGCATCTCCGGAGGTATGCATGAGGTCTTCTGTTGCCGCAAGATTACAATCTTTTATTCCTAACGATTTCACATACTCGTTTACTTGATCTATACCACCGGCATATTCTATAAGGATATCACATGCGTTGTTATCGCTCTGTGAGATACTGTACTTTAGTAATTCTCCGAGAGAAATTGTAATATCCTGATCGGGGAATTTATCTCTTAACGGACTGTATGTATTGGACTTCAGTTGTGAAGATTTCACTTCAATAAGACTATCTAAAGCAATATGTCCTTTATCCATCTTATCCAGAACAGCCAGTCCCACATGAAACTTGAAGACGCTTAACAGGGGGAAATGGATTTGATTATTATAAACAGCTACAGTCTCATCATTGGCGAGTACGGCAACGCCTACCGTAGCTTTTTTATCTTTCAGAAGGGAATCTATTTGTTGTTCTATCTTCTGCTTCGGGGTGCGGTTGGTGGTATTGCATGCACTGAACAAGATTGCCAGCGCCATACAGCTTAAAAAGAATTTTGCTTTCATAAATGTACTTTAGTGAGTTAATATTAATTCTGGCTTACTTCTCTTATCATAACAAGTGCAATTCTTTAGCAATCCGGCAAGCTTCAATAGAATTGTTTACCTGAAGTTTCTCCAAGATATTTTGCCGGTGCCGGTTTACGGTGTTTATACTAATGGATAATGTCTGGGCAATGTCCTTACTCATTTTTCCCTTATTTATCAATTGTAGGATTTCTTTTTCCCGGTCTGACAACAGGTCGTTGCAATTCTGCTTTTCCAGTTCGAGGGTTTGCCCGTCTGCCGAGTTAAGAATGGTGCAACTTAACGACGTATCCATTGAAAAGTTGTAAAGGCATAAGGATAACCATACACTTCCGTTTGAGTGGCTCGCTATATAAAACATCCTGTGCAAGATGTGTACATACCTGCCCGAATGATCGCGCATGCGCATATTGTGTATAAGGTAGTAGTCCGGGCGTTTCTTTTCCGGGACACTTTTCAGGAAGTGGAAGAAGCGGAGCTCCTGCAAATGCTTTTCCTGTAAGTCGTCCGGATGAATGCGGCTGAATATTTCTTCTTCCCATATCGACTGAATGGTCTTGGCGGTATTTCGTTCTGCCAGTCCCAGTTTCTCGGCTACTCCGCCGTAATAAATATAACTAATATTGGCTTTCATATCACTTAACACTGCTATGGCATTTTCAGTCTGTGCATATATGGAAGCTATATGTTTGCACTCATTCAGGCGTTCCGTTTGTTTCTGTTCCTCGGTGAACGCTTGTTTCAGTAGCTCTTTCTTCAGTTTATTTACGATGTCCATACGGTATGGAGATGGAAAAATGGTTATTAATCAGTATTGCCGACTTATCTGTAAGCCTTTACCTTTGCAAAGGTAATGAAAACTAATGGTTATTTATTTTAAGTGCAATAAATTATGGAGAGTGAAAAAGCAAAAGCGAAAGCCGGGAAATTGTATGATGCCAATAATGATATAGAGCTTGTGTCGGAGAGGGAAGCTTGCAAAGAAGTATGTTATGAACTGAATAGCTTGCGCCCTTCACAAAAGAAGGAGCGAGAGAACATTATCCGCCGACTGTTCGGTAAGACCGGAAAATCGTTCTTGATAGAACAACCATTTTATTGTGATTACGGATATAATATCGAAATAGGGGAGAACTTCTATTCGAATGTGAATTGCGTCATTCTGGATGGAGCTAAAGTTACATTTGGTGATAATGTTTTTGTGGCTCCGAACTGTGGTTTCTATACTGCCGGACATGCCTTGGATGCGGAACAGAGAATCCAGGGGCTTGAATATGCCTATCCTATCACTATCGGAAATAATGTGTGGATTGGTGCCCAGGTCTGTGTGTTGCCGGGAGTGACGATTGGTGACAATACGATTATTGGTGCCGGAAGTGTGGTCACAAAAAGTATTCCTGCCAATGTGCTGGCCGTCGGTAATCCTTGCCGTGTGCTACGTACGATCACCGAAGCGGACAGGGCTAAATATATATCAGAATAATAATTCATTAAAATAACACGAGAAATGAAAAAGTTACTTTTTAGTCTGTTGATGATGATTGGGGTACAAGCCTCTTTTGCTCAGACATTGGAAAAAATGCAGTGGTTCAACGAACCTGAACAGTGGGAAATAAAGGATAAAAGTCTTTCGATGTTTGTCACTCCGCAGAGTGATTATTGGCGTATCTCTCATTATGGCTTTACTGTGGATGACGCCCCTTTCTATTATGCAACGTATGGCGGTGAATTTGAAGTTAAAGTGAAAGTGACTGGCGATTATAAGGCACGCTTTGACCAAGCGGGACTGATGTTGCGCATCGATCATGAAAACTACATCAAAGCAGGCATTGAGTTTGTAGACGGAAAATTCAATCTGAGTACAGTGGTGACTCACAAGACCAGTGACTGGAGTGTAATCACGTTGGATAAACCTGTTCCTTATATTTGGATTAAAGCTGTCCGCAGGCTGGATGCCGTTGAAATCTTCTATTCGTTCGATGACAAGACTTATACGATGATGCGGAATGCATGGTTGCAGGATAATATTCCGGTGAAGGTTGGGTTTATGGCTGCCTGTCCCGATGGAGGCGGGTTTAATGTTAAATTTGAGAACTTCAAGGTAAAGCACCTGCCTGATATGCGCAGGTTGGAATGGCTGAAAAAGAATGCAGAATAAATAGGGTTAGTTCAATTAAGTTTGGTAAAAAGACAAATGCCGGTAAAAAGAAGAGTGATTCTTTATTTGCCGGCATTTATTCTGTTTTGAAATTTAAAGAAATCCTTTTCTGAAATAGCCTTGTTTAATATCCTATGGTGAAGCGCTCCTTGTGGTGGTGCTTCTGTTCCAATTCGTCTACCATTGCCACGGCATAGTCTTCAACGGAGATATTGCTGTCTCCATTTACATCTATCACTAAGTCGTCTTTTCCGATACGGAACTTTCCGGTACGTTCTCCCGGTGTCATGTTGGCGGCAGGGGAGAGGAATATCCAGTCAATATCGTTTTCTTTACGAAGTGTATTCAGATAGAATTCTCCGAGGGATTTGATTCCGGGCAACAGTTTGGCTGGAACATCGTCAGCATCCATCACCATCTTTCCGGGAGCATAGAACAGGGTTCCGGCACCGCCCACGATAAGTAGACGCTCAACACCGGCCTTCTTCACACTATCTACTATCAGCGGATAGTTTTTCAGCGTTTCTTCGTATATATTGGGATTCTTCCAGCCGGGGTTATAAGCGCTGATGACGGCGTCTTTACCTTTACTGGCCTCAATCAGAACATCGGTATCGGTCACATCTGCCTGAACGACTTTCAGGTTCGGATTGCTGGCGGTCACTTTGGCCGGGTCGCGTACAATGGCAGTTACTTTATGGCCTCTGTTCAGCAATTCATTCAGGATGGCGGTTCCTACAAAACCGCTGGCTCCTATGAGTACTACATTTTTCATATTGGTTCGTTGTTTATATTTATATATTAAACTATTTATCTTCAATAAAAGTTTGACAGTGATTGCTCTTTTTGAGAATGTTTAATAACTTATCCTCTTTTCAATCCGTTTAATCTCCGGGATACAAGAAATTATTCTTGAAAGTGCTAAAAAATAATCTTACAACAGTTGTGCTTCTTTTTTACAACATCTATTGTAAGAAAGAAGCACAACTGTTGTAAGAAATAATAATATTTGTTGTAAGAATAATAATGTGTATAAACAGAGTTAGTTTCTTGCGAATAGGATTTTAGTTCTATGCAATTACAGAAATAATTTATAATAAGTTGTCAATGGCCCCTTTGCAACCCAGTTGCATTTCCTATTCCTTACCTTTGTACCAACTAAAAAAATAAAAAGATTATGGAAAGTAAATGTCAGTGTTGTTGTTCACATACTCATTCGCAGAGCAAAGAAAAAGAGAAATCTATCATTAAGAAGTGGTGGGCTCCGGTGTTGTCTGGTGTCTTCCTTCTGTTGGGTATTATCTTCCAGCATCAGGAATGGACGTGGTTCGTTAATCCGGTTATCGAGTTCCTTTGGTTTCTTATAGGCTTCCTGCCTGTCGGACTGCCCGTGATGCGCGAAGCTTGGGAGAGTATTTTGCAAAAAGACTGGTTCAATGAATTTTCGCTGATGGCATTGGCTTCCCTTGGAGCTTTCTATATCGGAGAATATCCAGAAGCACTGGCAGTAATGCTACTCTATTCCATCGGAGAGATGTTGCAGGATAAGGCTGTGAACCAGGCATCCCGTAATATTAAGGATTTGCTGGATGTGCGTCCCGAACAGGTAGATGTGTACCGAAAGGGAGTACTAAGTACTGTTTCCCCCCGTGAGGTAAATGTAGGAGAAGTGATCGAGGTGAAGCCCGGCGAACGGGTTCCCTTGGATGGTAGCTTGCAAAATTCTTATGCCGTCTTCGATACTTCGGCACTGACGGGGGAGAGTATGCCGCGCAATGTCTCCGAAGGAGGCGAGGTGCTTGCCGGTATGATTGTCAGCGGACAGGCAGTGCGCATACAAGTGACGAAACCTTATGATCATAGCACTCTGGCACGTATTCTTACTTTAGTTCAGGATGCGGCGGAACGGAAAGCACCGGCGGAACTTTTTATCCGGAAGTTTGCCCGTATCTATACACCGATTGTAGTCCTGTTGGCTTTTCTTATCGTTGCTCTTCCTGCACTTGTTGCGGCTGTGCATCCGGAATTTGACTATGTGTTCAATGACTGGCTCTATCGGGGACTGGTGTTTCTGGTGATATCCTGTCCTTGTGCATTGGTTATCAGTATCCCATTGGGCTATTTTGGCGGAATAGGAGCGGCTTCGCGTACAGGTATCCTGTTTAAAGGAAGTAATTATCTGGATGCCATAACCCGTATCAATGCAGTTGTATTCGATAAGACAGGTACGTTGACTACTGGTAGTTTCCGTGTGACGTCCATACAGGCTACAGATATCCCCGAAGATGAATTACTGAGTTTAGTGGCATCTGTAGAAAAGAAAAGTACCCATCCTGTGGCACAAGCCATTGTTCACTATGCTTCCGGACGTGGTGTGGAGCCTGCGGTTGTGACTTCTCTGAATGAATTGGCAGGATACGGTTTGGAAGCTGAGGTGGAACACCATCAGG
>ENA-OWRJ01003124-OWRJ01003124.1-human-gut-metagenome-genome-assembly--contig:-NODE-3124-length-12615-cov-5.150239_pt1 | contig 12615 bp, 13 predicted proteins | sample MGYA00248269_ERZ651897 | MGnify/ENA primary metagenome ERZ651897 (study PRJEB26924, sample SAMEA4378252) | human gut metagenome | biome: human gut; feature: human-associated habitat; material: faeces...
TTCCCCCTGATGGTTTCTCCATGCCTTGCAAAAGGCAAGCACTCATCTCTTCCTTGAACCCCCATTCCCTACCGTTTTTTATCTCCCCACATTTTGCTTGCCGCCGGAGACCGGACCCCGTTCATTTATTTGCACTCTTTTCTATAGCTATGTTTACGGGTTTGGGTTTCACTCAGTTCTTTTATTTGGAGTTCTTTTGTTTATTTGAGAGCAAATTTATAAGAATGTCCTCTCCCTTGTATTATCGGATTTTATGTGCTATATCGAGTATATGCGGTTAGTTTTGCTTAGCCCTGCGTGATGATTTCCTATATCGTCCGCAAAAATCCAACCCCAAAGCATATAAAAATATATATGAGCCATATAATATTTGTAACTATATGCAAAACTATTGACAAGAATGTCTTTATATGTTATCATATGAACAGATGAACATATGATAACATATAAAGGAGAGACAGAAATGAAAACATTCTGGGATAAAATAGCCTGTCTTTATGATCTGGCTGAATTTACAAATAAGTCGGTAAACGACCAGATGGCAAAGGCTGTGGAAAATGAAATACCCCAAGGGGCGCTGGTCCTGGACTGCGCCGCAGGCACGGGAGCGCTTTCAATGGCCGCCGCAAAAAAGGCAAAGCACGTCACCTGCACCGATATGTCAAAGGAAATGCTCATCGAATCTATGAAAAAAGCCCGTCGGCTGGGAATATACAATATCAGCTTTGCAAAGCGTGATATGACCGCCCTGAAAGATCCCGACAACAGATATGACGCTGTTATTGCAGGAAATGTGCTTCATCTTCTCGATGACCCGCAGAAAGCTTTCAGCGAGCTGATACGTGTTACAAAGCCGGGAGGAAAAATAATTATCCCCACATATCTTCAGGCGGAGGCGGGAGCGTTCAGGCTCCTTATAAAGCTTTATAAGCTTATGGGATTTGATTACAGCAAGGCGTTCACTGTTGACGAATACCTCAATTTCATCGCCGACAATGCCGAGGCAAACGGCTGTGCAGAGTATTCCACAAGGTATATCCACGGAAATGTTCCGCTGGGCTTTGCGGTAATAAAAAAGTGAGGAGGATTTGCAATGACCGAAAATCAGAACAGAGAAGAATTTCTCTGCGTCCATGAGGACGTGGTAAACAAGGTAATGGCGCAGATGCCCCCTGAGGAAACTCTTTACGATCTGGCAGAGCTTTACAAGGTATTCGGCGACACAACACGCATAAGAATACTGTATGCTTTGTTTGAATCGGAGCTTTGCGTAAACGACATGGCGCAGCTTCTGGGTCTTAGTCAGACGGCGGTGTCACATCAGCTGAGAGTGCTAAAAAACAACAAGCTGGTGACCTTCCGAAAGGAAGGAAAGATAGTGTTCTACTCACTTTCCGATGACCATGTAAGAAGCATCATCGAAACGGGCATGGAGCACATTGAAGAACAGTAAGCAAACAGCCGCATATGCGGTAATATAAAAATATTATTTTAAAGGAGATATTATTATGAAAAAGGTATTTAAGCTTGAGGATCTTGACTGCGCAAACTGCGCTAAGAAAATGGAAAACGCTATCAACGAGATAGACGGCGTTGAGTCCGCAACCGTAAGCTTTATTTCTCAGAAGCTCACCATTACAGCAGATGACGCACGCTTCAATGAGATAATGAAGGAAGCTGCCGCACGCTGCAAGAAGATCGAGCCTGACTGCACCATCGTAATGTAAGGGCGTGAAGCTATGACCAAAAAGCAGAAGAAAATGCTTGTAAGGATAATAATCAGCTTTATTATCCTTGCAGGCGAAATGATATTCTTCCATGTTTCGGGTGTGGATATCGGCATATGGGAGCTTGTGGCATATCTTGTGCCCTATCTCATCATCGGATATGACATTCTGCGCAAGGCAATACTGGGCATAATCCATTTGCAGGTGTTCGACGAATGTTTTCTTATGACCATAGCCACTATCGGTGCATTTGCCACAGGCGAATACTCCGAGGGAACTGCGGTAATGCTTTTCTATCAGGTAGGCGAGCTGTTCCAGTCCTATGCGGTCAATAAATCAAGAAAATCAATCACCGAGCTTATGGATATCCGCCCCGATTATGCCAATATTGAAAACGAGATCGGCGAGCTTGAAAAGGTTGACCCCGAGGAAGTGGAATGCGGCAGTGTTATCGTAATAAAGCCCGGCGAGAAAGTTCCTCTGGACGGCGTTGTTGTATCAGGCACCTCCACTGTCGATACCTCGGCGCTCACAGGCGAATCTATCCCCAGAAACGTAAACGAGGGCAACGAGATAATAAGCGGCTCCGTGAACCTTTCGGGCATTATCCGTGTAAAGGTAACAAAGGCGTTCGGCGAATCCACAGTTTCAAAGATACTGGAGCTGGTGGAAAACTCCCAGGAAAAGAAATCCAAGAGCGAGAACTTCATTACAAAGTTCTCCAGATATTATACCCCTGCCGTTGTGATCGGCGCAGTGCTGCTGGCGGTCATTCCCTCGATAATCACAGGCGACCCCAGAACATGGATATACCGTGCAATGACATTCCTTGTGATCTCATGCCCCTGTGCGCTGGTAATTTCCATACCCCTCAGCTTTTTCAGCGGTATCGGCGGAGCTTCCAAGGCAGGCGTGCTCATCAAGGGCGGCAACTATCTTGAAGCACTTGCAAGCGCAGGGATCGCAGTTTTTGACAAGACAGGAACCCTTACAAAAGGCTCCTTTGAGGTAACAGCAGTTCACTCCGACAGCATCGACGAAACAGCTCTGCTGGAGATCGCCTGTCTGGCTGAGTGCTATTCCGACCACCCGATCTCGCTTTCACTCAAGCGTGCCTGGGGCAAGGAATGTGATACATCACGCATAAGCGGCGTTACCGAGGTGGCAGGTCAGGGCGTTAAGGCTGTTATCGACGGCAAAAATGTTGCAGTCGGAAACCTGAAGCTCATGAATGCCGTAAATGCCGAGGGCGCTCACGATTGTCACAAGACAGGTACAGCCGTACACGTTGCCGTTGACGGCGTTTACAAGGGACACATCATTATCTCCGACTCCCTCAAGGACGGCGCAGCGGAGGCTATCAGAGACCTTAAACAGCTTGGCATCAGAAAGACTGTCATGCTCACAGGCGATGACCGCAGAGTCGGCGCTGATTGTGCCAAAACTCTGGGTATCGACGAATATCACGCAGAGCTTCTCCCCGCAGACAAGGTTGACTGCGTTGAAAAGCTCCTCAGCGAGAAGCAGGAAAAGGAAACTCTCGTATTCGTGGGCGACGGAATAAACGACGCTCCTGTTCTCACCAGAGCGGATATCGGCATCGCAATGGGCGCTATGGGTTCGGACGCTGCCATTGAGGCTGCGGACATCGTTCTCATGGACGATAACCCACATAAGATAGCCACAGCCATGAAGATAGCCCGCAAGACCATATCCATAGTTCACCAGAACATAGTATTTGCGCTTGGCGTAAAGGCACTGATACTTATTCTCGGCGCACTGGGAATGGCGGATATGTGGGGAGCTGTTTTTGCAGACGTTGGCGTATCTATAATAGCGATTCTCAACGCAATGAGGGCTATGAGAGTTGCCAAGGAAGCAAAGTGATTTTGAGAAATTTAAAGTGGCTGTTGCAATAAAATGCAGCAGCCACTTTTTTATTTACCGATAAAGGAATTTATAAAAAATCAGCACAAATGAGAGCAGAGTAAAGGGTTTAGGAAGTCCACTGAGGGCAGAGCCCTTTGGTCTGACCTTTTTGTGATTATTTATTCTTATTATCCGCAATTATTCCCAGCAGGCAATTTACTATATCCTTTGACTGCTCTTCCGTAAGGGCAGTGTATTCAAGGGAAGTATCCGCCGTATCAGTATCGTCCTGCTCATCTGCATCGCTGAGAGTTATCTTGCTTCCGTTATCCGATACCTGCCAGCTGTAGGTAAGCTTCAGCGCATAGTTATCGTCGTAAAGACAAAGGTTATCCTTATCAATGCTCCAGATATAATCGGCAGTATCGGCGGAGCCGTCTGATTTTACGGTTATAAGCTCCAGTGAGACATCTGAAATATGGATAGCTTTTGCCGAGCCGTCATTATAAGCTGACCAATATGAATCCTGGAGCAGCTTTGCCGCCTCACACGCCTCCGATGTCTGCTTAAAAGCCTCCTGCACCTGATCGGGAGCAATATCCGTCTGGGTCATTACAGCAAATTCGTTGAGGATAAGCATATTTTTCTGGATATCATATGACAATGGTATCTCCAAAAGCTTTTCGGTATTGGCTTCATCACGGTATATGCGCAGGGTATCGTCATTTACCGCCCAATATCCCTCCGTGACAGAGGTATCGTTGTCGGCAAAATAAGCCTGATTGCCGTTAAATCCCACAGCATAACGGTTTGCTCTGTAGTCAGTTCCTGCCCAGAGGGTGCCGTCAAGGGCAGAAGATAGGCTTTTTTCTGCTGTATCGGAGCCTGAGGTGGCAGCGGAGGTCTTTTCGGTCTCGGAAACGGTTGTGTCCTGAGCAGATATATCAGATGCGGTATCAGCGGAGCTGTCGTTGCTGTCGCTGCCATTGCTGTTGTCGTTGCTGCCGCAGGCGGTAAACATTATCATAGCTGAAATGACCGCAAGAAAGGTTATAAAAGCTTTTTTCATTTTAGCATCTCCTTGACAGATGTTTTATGTCACTATACATTATACTTGATTTTTTCGCAAATTCAATCGCTTAATAGGAAAAATTACGTCCTCTTAACAAAAATCCCAGATTGCGCCAAAAATAAGCCATGGCTGACGAAAATATTATTTATTTTGAACAAACCGCCAAAAGGCTGTTGAATGATTTTTTTATTTTACCTCTTGACAAACGCAGAAAAGTGTGTTATAACTGTATTAAGATAAATAATACAGCTGATACAGGATAAAGAAAGCGAAAGGAGCATTACAATGACATACGCATTTTATATCACAGGCGAAGCAGTGGGCGGGATATTTGCACTTGCTCTTCTGTCAGCAACGCTCGTAATGCTGGCGGTCAGCGGCATTCATGAAAGCCTGAAACTGGAAAGGAGCACCGGGAATGTTCGATATAGACCTTCAAAGCAGAACTCCGATCTATGAGCAGCTCTACCGACGGGTCACAGAGCTGGTGGTAAAGCGTCAGCTTATGCCGGGAGATAAGCTGCCCTCAGTAAGAGAGCTGGCAAAATCACTGGGCGTTAACCCCAATACCGTCTCCAAAGCGTTCCAGAACCTTGAGCGGGACGGCGTTATATACTCCCTCCCGGGACGGGGCAGCTTCATATCCGAAAAAAAGTCGGATACCATTCGTGAGAACGCCATGGCGGATTTCAGAAAGGCTGCCACCGAAGCTGTGCTGTCGGGGCTGGAGGAGGACGTTATGATTTCGGCAGTAAAAGAGATATACAAGAAAGAAAGGGGCGGCAGCAATGATTAAGCTTGCAGGCGTAACAAAAAAATTCGGCGATTTTACCGCTCTCGACAACGTTGACCTTATGATTCCCACAGGAACGTCATTCGGACTTCTCGGCTCCAACGGTGCTGGAAAATCCACTATCCTGCGACTGCTCACGGGAATATACAAGGCAGAGTCGGGAAATGTTACCGTTGACGGTGACGAGGTGTTTGACAATACCGACATAAAGAGCCGTGTGTTTTTCATCAACGACGAAACAGTCCAGTTCGGTACATATACCGTCAAGGAGCTGAAAAACTATTACAAGGGCTTTTATCCCAAATTCTCCGAGGAGGTATATCAGGAGCTGCTGAAAACCGTAAAGCTTCCCGAGGATAAGCGCATAGACCGCTTTTCAAAGGGTATGAAGCGCCAGGCGATAGTTATAATCGGCCTTGCCTGCTGCACGGATTATCTTCTTCTTGATGAGGCGTTTGACGGCCTTGACCCCACCATGCGCATAATCGTAAAGCGTATGCTGGTTGACGCAATGCTTGACCGCAAGCTTACCACCGTCATTTCCTCCCACAACCTTAAAGAGATAAACGAGGTCTGCGACAGCGTGGCGCTGCTCCATCAGGGCAAGATACTTTTCAACCGTGATCTTGATACCATCAAGGGCAATATCCATAAGGTGCAGGCAGTGTTCAACGAGGAATATTCCCGTGAGGACTTTGAAAAGTACGGTATTCTCCACTATGACCGTTCCCAGAGCGTGCATTACATCATAATGAAAGGCTCGGAAAAGGAGATAAGGGAAAAGTTTGCGGAGAAATCTCCCGTGGTGCTTGACCTTATTCCCCTGACGCTGGAGGAAATATTTATCTACGAAATGGAGGGCTTGGGTTATGACGCAGGACAGCTCAGTTAATATGAACGATACAAAAAAGAAGTTTTTCAGCAAGGCAATGCTTCACAACGGCAGGCAGAACGTCATCACGAATTTCAAGCTGATGGTGATAATATTCATTCTTCACATAATGGCAATGCCCATGCTGATCATATCGGCAATGATACAGATGTTCGAAAACGGCAAAGCGTATGATCTGGACATATATGCTGTTATAGCAGTTTTCACCACGGGAATGGGAGCGGCTGCGGGGCTTATCTGCGCCCTCAGCGTTTTCAGCTACCTTTACAAAAAGACGGACGTTGATATGCGAATGGGGCTGCCCATGAGCACCTCACAGCGCTTTGTGTCCGATTTTCTCTCGGGACTGTTCATATACATAGTCCCCTTTGCAGCAGCCCAGATTATCACATGGATACTTATGCTCATAGGACACCTCGGCTTTGACGGAAAGGCCTTTTACACCTATTCAGGCGATAACCACGCTGAGATCGTATCCTCATGGACCTGCGACCTGTTCAGCACAGCAGCGCCCTATCTCTGGAGAGGGATAATAGGCGGCATACTGCTTATGGTAATGTTCTATACAGTGACCGTCTTTGTAGCTTCCCTGTGCGGAAATATTTTTGAGAGCATAGGCTACAACATTCTGCTTAACGTTCTCGTTCCCCTTGTGGCATACATGATAATAAATGCGGTAATGACAAATGCTGACGGCGTAAGCATTGACAGATATGCCTACAAGGCGATTTCACTCTGCGGACCATTCGGCGGCGTGGCAGGGCTGGTGCTTTCACTGAACGATAACTATTATGAGGATAACAACCGTATTTTTGCAGCATATTATACCTATCCCCAGTGGTGCGGACTGTTCCTGCTGATAACCGTGCTTCTCGGCGCAGGCACATATCTTATCTACCGCCAGCGCAGGGCTGAGGATACGGGAAAGCCCGTTGTTTTCGGAGTATTCTACCACGTTATCCTTACCATGGCGATGTTCTGCATCTGCTATTCATTTATGATAGATGACGGTGCAGAGGTAATTCCCATGCTCATAGTTACCGCAGTGGTTTACTTTGTGTTCCATGTGGTACGCAACAGAGGGTTCGGACATATTATTAAAGGCATTGTGATATATGTCCTCACAATGGGCGTGGTATCAGGCTCATATATGCTCATACGCAATACCGACGGCTTTGGCATAGGAAGCTATGTTCCCGCCCCATCTTCCGTAAAATGTGTTTATATCCCCTACACAGGCTTTAACGACCAGAGCCAGGGAGAGCTTGCTTATTTTGATATTTACGGCAGCGCTCCCACAAAGCTCACTCAGCCCGAAAATATACAGACTATCACCGAGCTGCACAGTGAATATATTGAGAAGCGTAATAACAATGAGCTTAACAATATCTACACACAGCAGCTGGAGGTCGTGTACAGGCTCAAATCGGGCAAAATGGTTTACAGATTTATAAGCCTTGATGAAGATGCTATGGCAAGGTTTATTAAAATGGATACCACCGATGACCTGCGCAATGCAAGGGCAGATGCTGTTGAAACAAAGCTGAAAGAGCTTGAAAAACAAATGGAATATGCAAAGCTCCATTCGCATGAGTTTTCCGAAAAAAATAAATATGAGAATTATACCGCAGTGCTTTCACCTCAGTGGAAGTATAACGAAAACGGACAGGCGGCTGACGGTTCGATCTCCGTACCTTACATCACACTCCCCGAAGATTTTACCGATAACCTTGCAAAGGCACTGAGAAATGACATCACAGACGAAACGGAAGAGGAGTATTTCACACCCGAAAAGCCTTCATATCAGCTTTCAGTCGATTATCTTACTCTTGATATCAGCGGCTCATATACCGCAGCACTTGAATATCTCCGTTCCTGCGGACTTGATGCCGAAAATATCACCGATATGACCGAAAGCGTGGCAATGGGATATGTCAATAACCATATGCTGAACTGTGTTTCCGACCTCGGTCTGGCAAGCTATGCGTCAGGCAGGGAGTTCAGAGGCAATGCCGATTTTGCAAGCAGCTCATATATCATGGATTACGTGGACGTCAATAACGACGGAATGTTTGTTTACAACGTAGGCAGCTACTCATTCATCAATGAATATTACGACGATATTGCAAAGCTTCTTGAAGTCAGCCGCAAAAGGTATAAATCCGATGATGTCAGATATACTATTAGCGTGGACGGAACTGTTGCCGCAATTCCTGCGAAGTATAACGAGCTTGCGGAAAGAGTATTCATTCGCTCAGCTGCCGATTGCTTCATTGAACAAGCTAAGGCAATGGACGATACGGGCAATATGTCAGGAACATATCAGCGTTTCCTCAGTAAATTCACTGAATATTACGGCAGGGACAAAATAGTTTCGGCTATTGGGTATTACTATGGCAAGGACGCAGCTTCCGCTATATACGATGCTATGAATGACTTTATCGGTATGAATTTAAATGACACGAATGAAGCTTACTATGATGACTATGAAAACTACGATGACTATGAATATGAAGTCACTGTAGCAGTATCCAATGATGTTGTATATTAAGCACCGTATAAAGGAAAAAACGGCTTGAAAGGGTTTGCGCAGTTCTGTCCACGCTTTTTGCAAAAAGCCAACGGCTCAGAAAGGAACAGACCATATTATGAAGATTAGAAAAATTGCTGCTCCCATTGCCCTTTGCTTTGCGGCGGTGATGCTTACCGCCTGCGGAGCAAATGACAATAACGGCAGCACAAACGGAACAACAAACGGTTCAGCAAACAATTCAACAACACAGAACGGCGTAATGGGTGATTCGGGAAGCGGAGCTTCAGACCCTCAGAACGGTGACGGAAACGCTATCGGAGAAAACGGCGCACGTATCGGCTCTGACAACAGAGGAACAGGCGATATCGACGGCGACGGTTTTATCGAGGACGTAGTTACAGGAGCAGAGGACATCGTTGACGACGCAGTAACAGGCGCAGAAGATATCATTGATGATATTCTTCCCGGCGAGAATGACAATAATACCATGACCACCACTCAGACAAGATAAGCAAAAAGGACTGCTGCATATAATGCGGCGGTCCTTTGGTTTTTATATGAGAAAAAGCCGCCGCAGTCCCAACGGACCGCAGCGGCTCATATGGTCTCTGTATTTATTCATCAACAACACAGGTTCCCTTGTTGTCTATGTGCATTTCCTTGACTTCCCAGTTCTCAAGACCCATGTTGTCCAGCGCAAAACGCATCTTTCCGCCAAAGAACTTGTTCTCCGCATCAACTATTGTCATAAGTGTGGGACCCGCTCCGCTTATGTAGGAAGCATATGCTCCGTTGGTGTAGGCAATGTCAAAAACGTCCCTTGCGTGAGGGATAAGCTCCATTCTGTATGGCTGGTGAAGCCTGTCGTGAACGGCAGTTCTCAGGTTCTCGTACTTTCCTGTCAGCAGGGAAGCGGAGAAAAGCGCCGCTCTGGAAAGGTTATACACTGCGTCCGAATGAGCCACTTCTTTTGGCAGGCAGGCTCTTGCCTTTTCGGTTTTAAGCTCAAAGTCGGGTATCACTGCAATGAATTTCAGCGTGGTGAAAACCTCCTGCTTTACCCAGTGAACGCACTTTCCGTCAAATACTGCGGTAACTATGCCGCCCAGCAGTGCGGGAGCGGTGTTGTCGGGGTGACCTTCTATCTGAGCGGAGAGATTTACCATTTCATCAAGTGAAAGTGGATTGCCCATAAGGTGGTTTGCACCCACAAGACCTGCAATAATGCAGGCGCTGGAGCTTCCCAGACCTCTTGCCATGGGGATATGGTTGGTCTGCTCGATGGTAAGTCCCTTGAAGTCCTTTCCGCATATCTCATAAACAGTTTTTGCGGTGTGGTAGATAAGGTTGGTTTCGTCGGTGGGGACTTCCGTGTCGTCCAGCGACTTTATGTGGCAGCCGTCGGCCTCTTCCATATTCACATAGTTATAGTAGCTGAGAGCAAGTCCCAGCGCATCGAAGCCTGCGCCCAGGTTTGCACTGGTGGCAGGTATTTTAATTTTTATCATATTATTATCACTTCTTTTCAAATGGTTTTCCTCTAAAGCAAACGGACGGAATTATTCCGTCCGTGATCTTTTTACATATCAAGAAGTCTTATCCTGCCGAGAACGTTAAGCTTTTCTAACTTCTCGGTGATGTTCTTCTCCTTATCCTGTGCAGTGATGAATGCCAGCTCGTCATCAGGCTGACCTTCTCTTGAAAGATATTCCACATCGCCGAACAGAGCAGCCACAGCCGCCTTGTCTGCACCCTTTACACGAACATACATACGTACCTCAGCTTCCTTGTAGTCCTCGATGAAGCTGTTGTCGGTGCTGTCCTCCCACATCTGGGAAAGAATGGTGGTGTTGTGCTTTGCGCAGTCGATAACGTCGCCCAGCACTGCGCTTGCTGTAGGAAGCTTACCTGCGCCTCTGCCGTAGAACATTACCTTGTCAAAGCCGTCGCCGCATACCATGATGCCGTTGAATACGTCGTCAATGCTTGAAAGCAGGCAGTCGCCGCAAACAAATCTGGGAGCCACCATGGGGAGTATCCTGCCGTCATCAAGCTTCTTTACGGAGCCGATGAGCTTTACTGCACCGCCCCAGCTCTGAGCATATGCAACGTCCTCGAGAGTAAGCTCTGTGATGCCCTCGCAGTGTACCCAGTCGGGATAAACGTGCTTGCCGAAAGCGAGAGAGGAGAGAATGCAGATCTTTCTGCAGGCGTCAGCGCCCTCAACATCGGCAGCAGGGTTCTTCTCGGCGTAGCCCAGTCTCTGAGCCATTGCCAGAGCATTCTCAAAGGACATCTTCTCGGTTATCATCTTTGTAAGGATAAAGTTTGTGGTGCCGTTGAGGATACCTGCTATCTCTGTTATCTCATTTGCCGCAAGGCAGCTTCTGAGGGGTCTGATAATGGGAATAGCGCCGCCTGTGGAAGCCTCGAACATAAAGTTGCAGTTGTGATCCTTTGCAGCCTTGAGCAGCTCAGCGCCTTTCTTTGCCACCAGCTCCTTGTTGGAGGTGCATACGCTCTTGCCAGCCTCGAGGCAGCGCTTGGTGAACTGGTACGCAGCGCCCACGCCGCCCATTACCTCGGCAACGACTGTTACCTCGGGGTCGTTCTCGATGACAGAGAAATCGGTTACAAATTTATTGCCATACGGCAGAGAGGAGAAGTCGCGCAGGTCGAGGACATACTTTACCTCAACCGGCTCGCCAACGGTCTTGGCAATCTTGTCGGCGTTCATATCAAAAACCTCGTATACGCCCGAACCGACAGTGCCGTGTCCCATGATTGCTACTTTAATCATATGCTGATTTCCTTTCATCAGTTAAATTAGCGTTCTGTATACCGCCGGACGGTCATTCAGATGCCAGAATTTCCACTTTGCTGACGCCTTCCATTGCTTCTGCACGGTGCACAAGCTCTTCGGATGAGTATTTCATCTCACCGGTGCGGGCCGAAATAGTGACCGACGCCATTCCTCTCATCGGAATGGACTGGTTCACCGTCAGCAGGTTTGCACCCGAGCGTGCCATCAGTCCGAGAATGCTCGACAGAACACCCGGCTGATCGTGCAGCATGAAATGGTAGGTGACGATACGGTCGGTGGTTGCCTCAAAGAAAGGGCGAACGCCGTCCTTATATTTGTAATACGCACTGCGCGACAGACCGGCGATCTTTGCCGCTTCGCTTGCCGTAGCCGCCTTGCCCGAAGCGATGGCTTCATTCGCTTCGATCACGCGCTGAAATACCTCCGGCAGCAGGGTGCGCTCCACGAGATAATACTTTGGTTTTATCATGCGATGTCTGTCCTCCCTAAAAAGACACTTGTCTTTTTCACGCTCATTTATCATACCATATCCATCCACCGAGCGCAAGAGAATAACTGATAAATTTCCCTAAATTCCGACGAGTGTTTTGTTACTTCTGTCAAAAGCTCCCGCTTTTCCTGTGAAAAGTGTAAGTGGCTTTTTGCTTTATTTTGTGTTATACTATGTTTACATCTGTAAACAATCGGAGAGTTTTATTATGCATCAGAAAAACGAAAACGGAACCTTTACCTCAAAAATCGGCTTTGTGCTGGCGGCGGTCGGCTCTGCGGTCGGCATGGGCAACATCTGGATGTTCCCTTACCGCACCGGTCAATACGGCGGCGCGGCTTTTTTAATCCCCTACCTGCTGTTTATCGCATTGTTCGGCTATGTCGGCCTGTCCGGCGAGTTCGCCTTCGGCCGT
>ENA-OWRJ01003130-OWRJ01003130.1-human-gut-metagenome-genome-assembly--contig:-NODE-3130-length-12589-cov-3.941838_pt1 | contig 12589 bp, 10 predicted proteins | sample MGYA00248269_ERZ651897 | MGnify/ENA primary metagenome ERZ651897 (study PRJEB26924, sample SAMEA4378252) | human gut metagenome | biome: human gut; feature: human-associated habitat; material: faeces...
GGTGGTTTTGTCGCGCCCGGGGTCGCTGCATATGCCGCACTCCGGCTTGTCGCTTAAATTATAGCAGGTACGGCACAGGCATACCTGGCGTTTGGCATCAACCAAAGCAGCAGCCAGCCGCTGCACATCCTCTGCCGGCATATTAATAATATGATAGGCAAGGCGCAGCGCCGTTTTGGAACCAATGCCCGGCAAACGCCGCAGCTGTTCATGCAGGTTTGCCAGCGGGCGTATCAGGCGCGCCATATCAGAACATGCCCGGCAGTTTCATCCCGCCAGTAATTTTGCCCATTTCTTTTTCGGTCATTTCATCTACTTTGCGCATTGCTTCGTTAATGGCAGTAGTAACCAAATCTTCCAGCATTTCCACATCTTCGGGGTCAACTGCGCTGGGGGCAATGGTAACCTTTTCAACGGTTTTGCGGCCGGTTACAACAACGGTAACGGCACCGCCGCCGGCAGTTGCTTCTACAGTGCGGTTTTTCAGTTCCTCCTGCATTTTCAGCATGTCCTGCTGCATTTTCTGTACTTTTTTCATCATACCCTGCATATTTGCCATTCCGGGATTAAACATAAATAAATTCCTCCTTAAATTTACTGATTACAGTTTCTGCAATGTTCCGCCAAAAGCCGCCATGGCTTTTTTTACCACCGGCTCAAGTTCTTCTTCCTGCTCTTTTGCAGGCGACGGTGCAGGCGGTTTTTGCACAAGTCCGGCTTCTTCAACGCAGTTTAAGCGCACCTCGCAGCGTGCAAGGCGCAGCAAAACGGCTTCAAAAGCCTTTTTATAATCATCGGCATTCATGCGCTTGCAGTTAAACTTGTTTTTAAAAGCAACCGTTAAAATACCGTTGACATAGCTTACTGCACGCCCACCGGCAGCACAGGCCACCATGGAGCGTTTCTTTTCCGTTTTTAAAATTTCAAGCACCTGCTGCCACAAATCTCCGGCAGCGGCATCCGCCTCCATAATTGGAGCAGGCTCTGCTTTCTGCACTGGAGCTGCTTTTTTTACAGGCACGGCTTTAACAGGTTCAGCCGCAGGCTGATAATTTTCTGCTTCCGCAGCAGCTTTCTGAGGCTGCGGTTCCGGCGCTTCGGTGTGAATGCCATGCCCTTCGTCAAGCACATAGCCGAATTTAGGCCCGGTTTCCGGCGCAGTTACCGCTTGCTGATGATAATCCTGATGCACAGGCGCAGCAGGAACCGTTTGCTGTATTGCCGGTATTCTTCCGGCAAGCATGGCTTCCAGTTTTTCCACGCGCGCGGTTAAAGCTGCCAGCGTGCTGCCTTCCACACGGCACAAATCAAACAGGCACATTTCCGCGGCAATTCTGCCGCGCACGCTCTGCCGCAGTTCCAGCATGCACTGGTGCAGGCGTTCCTGCGCCGCCATCAGCCTGTCCGTGCTGAACAGGCCTTCCATAGCAGCTATTGCTTCTTTAGTATCAGTCAGATAAATCTCGCGGTATTCAGGCGAAGCCTTGTAAAGCAGCACTGCCCGCATGTATTCCGCAAGTTCAGTAATAATCTGCTTAACATCCTTGCCGCCTGCAAGCAGGGCTTCCAAAAGCTCCAGCGCTTTCGGCACATTGCCTTCGCCAACAGCTTTTACAAGTTCCCGCAGGGCTTCGCGCCCTACAATGCCCAGCACGCTGCGCACGGTTTCAGCGCTTACGCGCTCTGCCATAACACCGCACTGGTCAAGTAAGCTCAATGCGTCGCGCATGCCGCCGTCTGCCTGCACGGCAATCAGCTGCAAGGCGTCGTCATCGGCTGCAATGCCACTGCCGTCGGCAACCTCACGCAGGCGTTTAACAATGTCGCTGTCGGTTACGCGCTTAAAATCAAAGCGCTGGCAGCGCGAATGTATCGTTGCCGGTATTTTATGCGGCTCGGTTGTCGCCAGAATAAAAATTACATGCGGCGGCGGTTCTTCCAGCGTTTTTAAAAGCGCGTTGAAGGCCTCCGTCGTAAGCATATGCACTTCGTCGATAATATATACTTTATAACGTCCGTTTACGGGCGCAAAAGCAACTTTTTCGCGCAAATCGCGGATTTCATCAATGCCGCGGTTGGAAGCTGCGTCGATTTCAAACACATCCATGGACGTGCCGTCATTTATGCGCACGCAGTTCTGGCATTTATTGCAGGGGTTAGGCGTTGGCCCGTGTTCGCAGTTAACAGCCTTGGCCAGAATTTTTGCCGTACTGGTTTTGCCTGTTCCGCGCGGCCCGGCAAACAGATAGGCATGGGCTATACGACCAGTTTCCAGCGCATTGGTAAGCGCAGTACGCACCGCCTCCTGCCCAACGAGGGAATCGAACCCCTGCGGGCGCCACTTTCTGTATAACGCAACGTATGCCAACTGCCGCACCTCCTTATAATATGCCTACCACATAATTATATAAAATTTCTGCCCATAAGTACAACAAAATTAACAAAAAAAGCAGCCCATCAGAGCTGCTTAAGCTACTTCCTTGTAGGGCCGCAAATGCAGGCACCCCTGCGGCACATGCAAGTAACTGCTTAGTGCTGCTCCCTCCCGGTCCTGACACGGTTCACAGGCTTTCATTGCGCAGGACCCGCCATCTGCGGTCCTACAAAGAAGTAATAAAAAAACCGCTTACGCGGCAGTTTTTAAGTGGCGGAGAGAGAGGGATTCGAACCCTCGGTACGGTTTCCCGCACACACGCTTTCCAGGCGTGCACCTTCAACCACTCGGTCATCTCTCCGTGTTGAAAATGTGATAAATATTTGGTTTTTGCCGCAAAAGAAAACTTGCGGCTATGGCATCAGCCGCAAGTAACAGTATACCTATATTTTGCTTACTTGTCAAGGTTTTTACATAAATTTTCTGCAAATTATTTAATCATCCGCTGCATTTTCCGGCGGCAAAAGCAAAAGCGACCTTTCGGAATTTAAAGTTACGTTCTGTGCCGTGCTGCCCATTACCAGCCCTTTAACCAGCCCCGCGCCCGTTTTGGCCATTACAATCAGCGAAACATCCTCTTTTTCGGCAATGCGCAGAATCTCTTTGGAAGCCGCACCCTTACGTACATGAAAGCCTGCTTTAATGCCGAAAATTTTCATTTCGTCCACCAGCTCCTGCAGGCGGTTTGAAGCCGTTTTCATTTTATCTTCCAAATCATCCTGGCTGCGGCTGCGCTCCACCACATGCACAAACACAACTTCGCTTATATGCTCGCGCAGCATGCGGATAACGTCCAGCGCCGACAAAGACTTCAGTGAAAAATCGGTCGGCACCAGAATGCGGTGCAGCAGATTTTTCTGCAGCAGTTCGTCGCCTGCATCTTCCACCGGTTTTGAAACAAACAGCGGCCTGTCGGTAGCACGCGCCAAATCAAAGGTGGTACTTCCCAAAAGCGCGCTTTTAAAAAAGCCTTTTCCGTGCGACGCCACCATAATAAGCCCTGCGTCTTCATCATCGGCAATTTCCGTTAACTGCTCAAAAACTTCGCCGCTGCGGTAAATTTCACGCGCGTTTTCGTATCCGGCGCGGCGCAGTTCGGCAACCACGGCCCGCACACGGCTCTGCACTTTTTTAAAGCTGCTGCTGCCGGGCTCCGCATCCTCTTTGTCTTTAAAAATATGCGCTACCGCAACCTCGGTATCGTCATCGGGGCACAAGCTGTAAAAACACGGAAGCAGGCCATCCGCTTCCTCCGATAAATCTGTTGCAAGCAAAACCTTATCAAACATTTTTGTTTCTTTCCTCCAAAACTTAAAATCAGCGAAAAGTTACTTAATATTATTTTAATTCTCCGCCGCCGCCAAAAATCCTGCCGCAAATTTGCAGCCGCCGCTGCCGGAACATGATATAATAAAAGTATTTAAAGGAGTTTTTATGTATGGATACAGCCTTACTGATAGAAAAATTAAACAATACGCACAGCCTTAATAAAAACGAAGCCTTGCAGCTTATCAAGCAGGGCGCGCAGCATAAAAACCTGCTGTTTGCGCTGGCGCAGCAAGCAGCACAAAAAAGCTTCGGCAGGCAGATTTTTGTGCGCGGGCTGATAGAGTTTACCAACTACTGCAAAAATGACTGCTATTACTGCGGCATAAGGCGCAGCAACAAGAATGCCGCACGCTACCGCCTTACACAGGAAGAAATTCTGGAATGCTGCCGAGCAGGGTACGGGCTTGGTTTCCGCACCTTTGTTTTACAGGGCGGCGAGGATTATTTTTACAGTGACGAAGATATCGCCGCCATTGTGCGCGCCATTAAAGCGCAGCATCCGGACTGCGCCGTTACGCTTTCCATCGGCGAACGCAGCCGTGAAACCTACGCCTTATGGAAAAAAGCAGGCGCCGACCGTTATCTTTTGCGCCACGAAACGGCAGATTGTGCGCATTACGCCAAACTGCACCCGGCAGAACTGAGCGCCCAAAACCGCCAGAACTGCCTGTATACTTTAAAAGAACTCGGCTATCAGGCTGGCGCGGGCTTTATGGTTGGCTCACCTTACCAAACGACGGGAAATTTAGCGGACGATTTAATGTTTCTGCAAAAACTGCGCCCGCAGATGATTGGCATCGGGCCTTTCATTCCCCATCACGATACGCCGTTTAAAGACGAACCAGCAGGCAGCGTGGAACTTACTTTAGTGCTGCTTGCTGTTCTGCGGCTTTTATTTCCACACGTACTTCTTCCGGCAACAACGGCGCTGGGAACTCTGGCCCCGGGCGGCAGGCTTTTGGGAATTAAGGCCGGTGCAAACGTTATTATGCCCAATCTTTCGCCGCAGAACGTACGCGGCAAATACCTTTTGTACGACAATAAACTGCACACCGGTGCAGAAGCAGCCGAAGCGCTGAACGAACTGCAGCGTGAAATAGCTTCCATAGGCTACCGGATTGTTTCTGCCCGCGGCGATTATACGGAGGAGCCATGGACGCAAGGCTGAGGGTTCTTACAACTTACAAACTGCTTAACAATACGCGCTATTTCCGCCTGCGCTTATGTGCTGGCGGCGTTGTTACCGGCGTACTGGCAGGCGTTATCATAAGCTGCTTCCGCCTTGCTTTAACCGGTGCTGCTTCACTCCGCGCCAATTTGCAAAACCTTGTTTTTGCCGGCGGTTATACTCCGCCTGCCATTGCACTTTTTTGCGGCGCACTGCTTATTGCCGCCGCTTTGCTTGCGTGGCTTGCCAAAGCGGAACCGCAGGCGGCGGGCAGCGGCATTCCGCAGGTAAAGGGCGCCGTACTGGGCGTTTTTAAACTGCGCTGGCTGCGCATTTTACTTGTTAAATTCGCCGCCTGCGCCCTTGCCATAGGCGGCGGACTTTCACTCGGCAGGGCCGGCCCGTCCATTCAAATGGGCGCTATGGCCGGGCAGGGCGTAAGCCGCCTTCTGGCACGCCCGCGCATCGAAGAACGCTATCTTATCAGCGGCGGTGCGGCAGCAGGCTTGGCCGCAGTTTTTAACGCTCCGCTGGCAGGCGTTATTTTCGTTCTGGAAGAAATCAACCACAATTTTTCCGGCTTTTTGCTGTTTCCCGTTCTTTCGGCATCCGTGGCGGCAACCTTTACAAGCCGTTTAATCCTGGGGCGCGATACAGTTTTCAATTTTTCCGGGCTGCCCGTTTTGCAGTACAGCGATTACTGGGTAATTCTGGCGGCAGGCATCATTTGCGGCGTACTGGGCGCGTTGTTTAATTACGGGCTTTTAAATGCCGCACGCTTTTACAAACTGCTGCCAAACAGCAGCTGCCTGCAAAACTTTTTGCTGCTTACCGTTACTGCCATTACCGGCGTATATCTGCCGGAAGCATTGGGCGGCGGCGACGATTTGCTAACCAATACCGCTTTTAACTCCTACCCCATAACGGTACTGCTGATGTTTTTAGCCGCAAAAATACTGCTTACGCTGCTCGCCTTCGGGCGCGGGCTGCCTGGCGGCGCATTTATACCGACGCTTGTTGCGGGCGGTGTTGCCGGTGCGGTTATGGCCGGGCTGTTTTCTCATGCGGGCCTTTTAAGCAGCGCCTATAAAACAAATATCGTTATACTTTCCATGGCGGCATTTTTTACGGCTTCCGTACGCACGCCCATTACCGCCACGGTGCTTGTTATGGAAATGACAGGTTCGTTTCTGCACCTTTTGCCGCTGGCGCTTGCTTCGCTTACGGCTTTTGCCACAACAGAAGTTTGGCGTGCCAAGCCGCTGTACGGCGAACTGTTTATGCGTCTTTTAAAAAACACCAAAGCGCTGGAACGAAACCACGCCGAACAGGAACGCAGCATTATGGAGCTGACGGTAGATACCGGCAGCACTGCCGATGGGCGCCTGGTGCGCGAAATTAACTGGCCACGCCATTCGCTTTTGGTAGACGTAAAACGCGGCGACGAAGAACTAATCCCTGAAGGCAATACGCGCCTGCACAGCGGCGATACGCTGTATGTGCTGTGCTACCCTACGGAAATTGAAGAACTGCAAAAACTTACAGTAAAATAATAAAACGGCAGTAACCTATTTAGGATGCTGCCGTTATTTTTATGCGTTTTAGGTTTTAATCAATGCCTGTTACTTTGTAGCCCATGGCTTCCACTGCCGCCGTTAAAGCAGTAATATCAGGCTCCTGACCTTTATCTGCAAAAACCTCTGCCCAGTTTCTGTCAAGCCTTACAGTCACGCTTTTTACGCCCGGTACCTGTGCCAGCGCAGCCTGTACTTTTTCCGCGCATTTTCCGCACGCCATGCCTTCAATTTTAACAACCAGATAATCCAAACGCTCAATTTTAAAAATTACCGGGCGCGTACCATCGTTGCAGCAGGCAATCATCATGCGCTCGTCATTAGTCCAGCCGCGCATAATGCTGCCGCCCTGAAGCGCAGTGTAAATATAACGGCTGATGCAGTCCCACGCTTCGCCGCACTGTGTGCCGTTGCCGGTGCGCCAGAAGGTATCGTCACCGCCGTAGCGTTCAAAAATAAACTCGTCACCCACATTGTAAAACGGGCACGGGCCGCTTTTAGGGTCTGCCAGGTATTTTTCCTGATAATCGTTAAAGCATTTTTTGTCAATAACCGTCACTTTGCATTTGTGCTGCATGATACTCGCTCCTTTTTGTTTTTATATTTTTAATTTTTATTTTAGCACCTTTGACCATCCGCTAATTTTTTATTTTTACTTTATTACTCATGTTACTTTTTTAATCAACAATGCTTTAATCTTTAATACACTTCACGTAACAACGTGCGGATTTGCAAAAATAAGGCATATATTTTAGCAATATTTATTAAGAAAAACTGCAAAAACTGTGTTTGTTTAAGCGCAGCGAGTTACGCAGTTTTTGTAGTTTTTATACTAAATTGTTGCGTCAAAAAATTCCCAGCCGCATTTGCTGCAAATTCGTACTTTATCACTATTTAATAAAGAAAAATCTGTATATCATAGTAAAAAAGGCCTTAATTAAACAAAAGCTGTGTGCTGTAAGGTGAATGATAAAAAAACTGCGGCGGCTAAATTTTTTTATCTATTCAAACGAGAGGTCAGCCGCGAAGCCTGACCGGAATCGGAGAAGCCGCAGTTTTTAGCATGAACCGCATCAGTACATAGCTTTTGTTTCTTCAAACCCACTATAAACACCAAATATCCCCATTGCCTAACCACGCCGCCAATGCTACAATTTAACTGAACATAACACATCGGAGGAACCGCCATGCTGACACCACGTTATTATTTCACAGGCGAATTCTGCCGTTTTTACGATTATTTTCAGTCGCACTCGCATACCGAAAAACACTTTGCCAAAGGCGAATACCTGTGGCGTCCGGGGCAGCCGCACGAAAAAATTCATTACATAAAAAGCGGCGCGCTGATGCACTACGCCGACCACGAAAACGGACACCGCAAAATCATCAGCTTCCACGGCGAAGGCAGTATTTTCCCCGGTTACCATACCTGCGGCTTTAAAATAGAGCTTTCGCTTACAACGGTTGCCCTGACTGAAATTTCCGTACTTGAATTTACGCGGCAGCAGTTCAGCCAAATGTTTGAAGAAAACACGGAATTAAGTGAGCAGGTTGTCAACTGGTATTCCATGTACGTCAACCGCCTGCTGTTTGAAACCGTACACCAGGAATATAATTCATCCTTTGTTAAAATCTGCAACCTGCTGTATCTGCTTACAGTAAATAACCCGCAAAGCCACGGTTTTGATATTGTCATTACGCAGGACGCCCTTGCTGGAATGCTCGGCCTGAGCCGCGTGCAGATAACGCGCGGGCTTGCGCAGCTGCGCCGGCAAAGCATTATCGCTACAGGGCGCGGCAAAATTACTGTTACGGATTTACCGGCACTGGCACGGCTCTGTTCTTCCGAAACCACCGGCTGATATTATGTGCTTTTATTATAAAACGCAGCAAGAAAAACGTCTGCTTCAAATGATACAAAAGAAAAGTAAAACGGCAATAACCTGCACTATGCAAAAGTTATTGCCGTTATTTTTATGCGTATATGCTTTAATAAATGCAGTACAGCTTGTGCGGCGAGCCTGTAAGCGCCTTGCCGCCGTTTGCCGTTACAAGGTAAGTGTTCTCGCTGCCAACCATGCCAATGCCGGGCAGGGCAATCTTCGGCTCCAGCGCAAAGGTCATGCCTTCCGTAAGCACTTCTTTAAAACGGTTGGCAACAGCCGGGCTTTCATCCATGGTAAGCCCAATGCTGTGCCCCAAAAACTTGCCGCCGTTCATAAAGCCTGCAGCAAAGCGGCTGTCAAACTGCTTCATTGTTTCGTTATAAATATCTTCCACCACCGTGCCTGGCTTTAACATGGCAGCGGCAAAACGCTCCAGCATTATGCAATGTTCGTGCGCCGCCAAAATCAAATCGCGGTTGGGGTCTTTATTAATATCGCCAAAATAATATACTATCGTTTTATCGGTATGGTAGCCTTCTACGCCGCAGGGAATATCCAGATAAACCAGCCTGCCCGCTTTTAATTTGCGGAACGGCGAACCGATGCTCTGCACCGCAATGCAGGTGCCGCCCGTGCCGCCGGGGCCGTCAAAAGCAGTGCGCACCAGCCCGCTTTTGCCAAACGACGCCACGCCGATAACATCTTCGCCCAAAGGCAGATTCATGCGTGCAATGCCGTGTGAACCACGTTTTAACATTTCCGTATACAGGCTTACGGCAAGTTCGGCTTCACTGATGCCTTCCTTTATCATTTTCGGCGCCAGCTGCTCCAGCACCGTCTGATGAATAGCGCCGCTGCGCTTCATCAGATCCAGCTCATAGCTGCTTTTTACAAGGCGCAGGCTGCACAGCAAACCGTCGATATCGGCATATTCTTTAAAAGGCATATATTTGCGCAGCATGTTCAGCCAGTCAACAGTGGCTTTTCTGCATTCCACATACATAACTTCCGGGCAAGCGCCATAAAATTCCGCCAAAGTGCGAAAGCTCTGCATTGGGCGGATATCAGGCAGCAGCGATTCATTGCGGGCGCGGTCATAGCTTCTGCGCACCCACAAAATTTCGTCCTGCGGACGGATAACCAGTGCGCCCTCCTGCATTGTACCGGTAAAATAGTACATATTAACTTTATTATTAATAATAGCCATCTGCCAGCCGGGATGTTTTTTTTCCATTTCCTCACGGAAACGTGCAAGACGTATCTGCAGTTCTTCGAGCGGCACGCGTCTTATTTCGTCAGTCATCAGCGAAGCATGTTCCAATATCGACATAGTATTGCTCCTTATACTTTTTACATTTTAACAAATCTGTTAATGCTATTCGACCATACAAAAATGCTGCGGCTCCTCCGATTCCGTCCGGGCACAGCACCGGACTCACTTACTTTTTAGCCTTTGATTTTAGCCGCCGCAGTTTTTGTCTATGTTCTCATAACATCAACAGATTTGTACATTATTTATATTAAAAACTATATTACAATCATACCATACGTTGCCCTATTCTTCAATTAGCACAGGCATACAAAAAACTCCGATGCCTGCCCAAACAAGCACCGGAGTTATCCTCATTAATCCTTATTAAACAAACCTGTAAAATCAAAAGTGGCAAAATAATCTGCCGGAGTTTCGGCGCGGCGTATCATTTCAACGCTGCCGTCCTCTTTCAGCAAAAGTTCTGCACTGCGCAGCTTGCCGTTGTAGTTGTAGCCCATGGCAAAGCCGTGCGCACCGGCGTCATGGATAAATACCAAATCGCCGATGTTTATTTCCGGCAGCATGCGGTCAATGGCAAATTTATCGTTGTTTTCGCACAAGCCGCCCGTAACATCATATTTGTGGTCGCAGGGCGCGTTTTCCTTGCCCATAACGGTTATATGGTGGTAAGCACCGTAAATCGCCGGGCGCATCAGGTTGGCGGCGCAGGCATCCAGTCCGATGTATTCTTTATAAATATGCTTTTGGTGAATAACGCGGCTTACCAACGCGCCGTAAGGTGCCAGCATATAGCGGCCCATTTCGGTATAAAGCCTTACGTTGCCCATACCTGCCGGTACAAGCACTTCTTCATAAGCACGGCGCACGCCGTCGCCTATTTCCATAATATCATTTTGCGGCTGTCCGGGGCGGTAAGCAATGCCAACACCGCCGGAAAGATTGATAAATTCAATGGAAGCGCCGGTTTCTTCTTTTAATTCCACGGCTACTTTAAATAAAATACGTGCCAGTTCCGGATAGTAATCGTTGGTAACGGTGTTGCTTGCCAAAAACGCATGCAGGCCAAAGTGTTTTACTCCCTTAGCCATAAGTCGTTTGTAAGCCTCGGTAAGTTGCTCGCGCGTCATGCCGTATTTGGCGTCGCCAGGATTGTCCATAATGTTGTTGGCAATGGCAAAATGCCCGCCCGGATTATAGCGGCAGCACACGGTATCGGGAATATCAGCCACGCGCTCCAAAAAGTCAATATGGGTAATATCATCCAGATTTATAGTGGCATTAAGTTTGCGTGCCAGCTGAAAATCTTCGGCAGGCGTATCGTTGGACGAAAACATAATTTCGTCACCCTTAAAGCCAACCGCATCAGCCATTAAAAGCTCTGTATAAGAAGAACAATCCGCGCCGCAGCCTTCTTCGTGCAAAATTTTTAAAATGCCCGGCGTCGGCGTTGCTTTTACCGCAAAATATTCCTTAAAGCCTTTATTCCAGCTGAAAGCCTTATTTACCCTGCGCGCAGTTTCGCGGATGCCCTTTTCGTCATATAAATAAAACGGCGTTGCATAACGTGATGCAATATCTTCAAGTTGTTCTTTGGTAACAAACGGAATTTTTTCAGACATTAATCTCAACCTTTCTGCAATTCAATCAGTTTAATTTCGTTTTTAAGCGCGTCCTTAAACAAATCCACCAGGTTACGCTTACAGGAATATAAACAGGTTGAATTTGCCCCCTCATCCAAATCACCGGTCAGCACCGTCTGCGAATCGGCTATCAGCCTTATCTGCCCTGTCTGTTTAACGGTGTTGTAGCAAATTGCCCCCGGAAGCAGGAAATCGCTGCCGGTAATAACCACTACCTTTAAGCCGCGGCCAAGCGCGTCTTCAAGTTCAGTACGCAAAAGTTCCATTACGGCGGCATTTGCCGATACATAAATGCGCGCTTTGGCATTAAGTACGGTGTTTTGCAGCTTGCTGATAATTTCTGCGTTACCTTTAATGGTTATATAACCTTCGGCTTCATTTTTTACACCGGGCAGTTCTTTTATAAGCGCGTCGCGCATTTCCGCCAGGCGGCGGATTTTATTATTGCAGAACTCCTCCGGTGCAACCGGCGTATAACGCGTCACTTTGCCTTCTTCCATTATATAGGCAGCGCCCTTTTCCACCAGCCCGGCCAGTGCCGTATAGGTGTTGGAACGCGATATACCTGTCTGCTTGGCCGCTTCATAGCCTGTAAGGCGTCCGGCTTTTACCAGCAGCAGGTATAATGTTGCCTCCTGGCGTGTAAGGTTAAAGTGCATTAAGCGTTCTACGATTTCCATTCCCCTCATTCAGCCCCTTATATATTGTTCCTGTTCAAGAACACTATACTCTTTTTTTATGCGGTTGTCAATAACTAACCAAAAAATTTGTAAAAAAATAAGCAGGCCTTTCGAGCCTGCTGAACTTATATTGCTATTTTATCTTTTCAAAGGTATTGGTTAAGTTTGCAAAATCCTGCAGCGAAAGCGTTTCGCCGCGGCGTTTGGGGTCAATGCCCGCAAGGTTCAGCCATTCCTGCGCCTGCTGCGAGGTAATGCCCATATTCTTCAGCGCATTGCTTAACATTTTGCGGCGCAGCGAAAATGCTGCCTTTACCACCCGGAAAAACAGTTTTTCATCACAAATTTCCACCGGCGGCACGGTGCGGTTTTTGCATACCACAACGGCGCTGTCCACGCTTGGGCGCGGAATAAAACTTGACGGCGGCACGATAAAGGCAATTTCCGGCTCTGTGTAATACTGCATGGCAACCGAAAGCGCGCCGTAATCTTTTCCGCCCGGCGCTGCCGTTATGCGCTCGGCAACTTCCTTCTGCACCATAATTACCATGCGTTCAAGCGGCAGTTTCTTTTCAGATCGGAAGAGCACACGTCTGAACTCCAGT
>ENA-OWRJ01003133-OWRJ01003133.1-human-gut-metagenome-genome-assembly--contig:-NODE-3133-length-12577-cov-2.702044_pt1 | contig 12577 bp, 12 predicted proteins | sample MGYA00248269_ERZ651897 | MGnify/ENA primary metagenome ERZ651897 (study PRJEB26924, sample SAMEA4378252) | human gut metagenome | biome: human gut; feature: human-associated habitat; material: faeces...
ATTACATCGTTCTGTACATACCTGTTTTCAGATGTCTTGCTTTGTGTAACATTTGGAACACGTTACTTAGATTAACTAAATTAAATAAATACAAACCTGCTTTAGACAATAATGAGTTATACGAAGATAACTAAAATGCAGGTGGAGGTGTAGATAATACATGTTATTTAATTTAGAAGATGAATTGGATCTTGACTTAAATACCGATTCATTAGCTGATTCTTTGGAGAGTATAGTTGAGCAAAGCTCTGGTGTTGACGCTTTAGGCCAGCCCTCTCCAACAGAGGTGGGAAGTTCTACTTTAGCCCAGACCTCTCAAGAGTCCCAGACATTTCACACAGAAGTCGACAATGTTAAAACATTTTGTACAGGAAGCGATGAAATCGAAACAAGAAGTAATGAGATCAATGTAGAGAATCATAGCGCAGAAGACGACTACAACACAAATGATGATTTGGATGACGGATTAGGAGAAGATGGCTTTGATGTAGATGACGATGAATTAGACGATGAATTGGAAAAGCTCTTTGGTGAAGTCGATGACGAAGTTGAAGACATTCCAGAAGAGATTCCGGAAGAGGAAAAACAATACAAAGAAGATGAAGTTAATCTTGAATCAATTGTAGACGAAACTGCATACGCAGAGATTAATTACCCATGCTTACTTCTAAATGGAGCAAGCACAAATGAAGAAGTGGAATTCCTTCGCAGCTTTAGCACAGTGGAAAACAATAGCAAAGCTATCTATCTGTACTGCGAAGCTCCACAAGGTGTATGCGAAATCGGATACATCAAATTAAATTTAAAATTTCTACTTACTTTAAGTAGAATGCCTGGTTACAGGCTGTATAGCTTGTACTCAAGCACATCAGAGAGAAATGAGATTAAATTGGACGATCCAGAGTTCTTACGAAATTTCATTTCGCTTTAGCCCAGTACTCCCCACACTCTCCAAATGGTCAAAGTAGGGTCAAGAGGTTCCATTGGGTTAATAAGTGCTTGAAGAATAGCCAGCAGAGTGATTTCATTTCAACGTGATTTCACTCTTTAATGAAAGGAGGTGAACACCGTGGGCGAAGGAACAAAAATCCTAGGTATTCTAATAATAGCTGCCATAATCTTTTTCGGTAAAGATAACATCACAAGCGACAAAGGTGGTAAAGGCGGAAAAGGTGGTAGTGGTGGTAGCGGTGGCGGAGGTGCTGCCTAATGCTGATACTATTATTTACATTAGTGCTAATAGTGCTTGGTGTTTGTACAATTAATCTATCAAGCCTTAATCTTACTGAGAATGAGAGACGTTTACTCTATGTTAGCGATGGTGATGAACAGACAGACAATGAGGACTTTAACCCAGAAAAGGCGGAGCGGGAGACTGATCCAAACTTCGAGAAGGATTTCAATAATGACTTTGGAAGAGATCTCGGAGAGGATTTCGATCTAAGTTTTAGCCCAGACCCTACTCCGAAAGGAAAAGAGGATAGGCAGTCTGACCCAAGACGTCACAGACACCCAGAAGATCTTGAAATGGAAGAAGAGATGCGAAGACGTCACAGACACCCAGAAGATTTCGAAATGGAAGAAGAGATGCGAAGACGTCATAGACACCCAGATGATTTTGAATTCAGAGACCGAGATCGAAGAGCTGCTAAGTCTAGAATCATGAAAGACTTACATGAAGAGAACATTGATTTAAACAAGTTTAATTCAGAAGAAGAAGCACTAAATTTAACTAAGCAAATCTACGAAAAGAGGTGATTTAAATAAACGAGTACGAAAAAGCAATTATGTTCAATACGAAGTTAATGAAAATCTTTTATGCCTGTTTAGTCCTAGGTAATCTTTTCATTCCAATGAAGAGAGGTAATGGTGGTTACACATTTTCAATTTCTATCTTTAACATGATTGCATTGGTAATAATGTTCTATGCAATGCTGATAGGGCTGGGATATTTTAAGCAAAATATCCCTTTCCTTTGGGTAGGTGTTCTTAGAATTGTACAAGGGATTTATAAATTCCTCATTCATCCAGAAGCGTTCAACTGGTATGGCTATTTAGCCCTGGTACTTATGGATGTATTTTACATTTTCTTCCTTATGATGGATAGACGTAATTATTCCTATGTGGAAGAGGATGCAGACGAAGACGAAGAAGATAATGAAGAACTAATGGAAGGGGAACAACATGAATATTAAATCATTCGATGACTGTGAACAAATCATGGATCTAGATATTAACACTTTGGAAGACGGCAAAGAGTATGATAAGATTTGCTATCTCTTAAATTACAAAGCAGGATTGACAAAACAGGACAAAGGTTTCTACACCTTCTACGTTAAAGACAAAAATGCCAATGTGGTTGCAGCAAGAATGTTCGATGTAAAGGACTATGTTGATGAAGGTTTCACAGCTATGTTAATGAAATCCAAAGCTGTCAAGATCAGTTTTGTAGCACAGATTTGGAATGGTTCATGGTCTTTGGTTGTAAAGAACATTGAGATTTGGAATGGGAACTTTAGCTACGAAAACTACATTGGTAAGGCAGAGTACTCAGTGGATGCTCTCGAAGCTGTCTACGAAAGTCTCTTTAGCCAAGCAATCAATCCTGAATACTACAGTGAATTCTTCCCATCTTTGTGCGGTGGAAGAATTGGTGGTTTTATCTCTGTATTGGAGAAATCCTTCACACAGCTTTATTCCTATCAATTACAGAGCCTCAATGTACAAGACCTACATCGTTGTTTCTTTATTTGTATGGATGCGTACTTTAATTACCTTAAGTTAGAAAAGCACTTTGGCATTGTACCTAGCCAGAAGGTATTCGAAGTAATCAATTCCATACATTTTCAATATCCAGAATCACCGTATCTTAATGAAATCACTGACACCGTTCTGGCATTGACAGGTTTAGCCAAGCCACAACATATCTATAGTCATTTGATTTACAACACCGTAAAACAGACTGAAAACATGCTAGAATTGATTTACAAGAATCAGGCAATGCCAATGGGTTCTACAGCAGTTTTAGCCCAGTCTAACCACAACAGTGGAGATACGATTACGTTATTGAAATATTAAAGGTGAAGGGGGTTAGAAAAATTAGTAAACATTCAAAAAAATATTTACAATGTTTTATTTTTCTACTCCTATTCTTTTTAACTGGATGTAATCCTTTAAGTAGTTTTGATTCAAATAGTGTGGAAGCAGAAGAACATGTTGTAGCATCTGGAAATAGTTCTGGATACATAATTGACTCGTATGATATTAAACAACCAGATAAAAAAGCGAAAAAGGTTGTAAAGACTTATGATACAGATACGACAGATGTTACACATATTTCTATTGTGTCAGCACTTACGGATGCAACAGAAAGTGTACTTTCTAACATAGCAGATCATGTCAAACTTAGAAGAGAAAAGAGAGAAGAAGAAAAGAACAATGAAGCTGTAACTGCAAACAATCTTGGTAAGTACAAGAAAGGAAAAAATCTCGGAACATTTCATATAACCGGGTATTGCCCATGTAGAGCATGTAGTGGTAAATATGGAAATCATACTTCTACAGGTACAATAGCTAGGGCAAATCATACGGTTGCTGCGGATAATAGAGTTCTGAAGGCAGGTACTTGGATAATCATTAATAATAAACTTTACAGGGTAGAGGATGTTGGTGGTGCTGTAAAAGGAAAGAAAATTGATATTTATGTCAACACACATCCTGAAACATTTACATTAGGTTTTGATTACGCTAATGTGTACTTAGCTGTGAGGAAGTAGAGCACTTTAGCCAAGTGACTTCTTCTAGCTAAAGCAATACACCCTAATAGGAAGTAGAGCACTTTAGCCAAGTGACTTCTTCTAGCACAAAGAATAGGAGCTTATAATGAAACGTATAGCGATTGCAGTATTGGTATTAAGTTTTACATTTGGAGGAATCTTTAGTGTAAAAATAGCAATGGCAGACACCACGAACAAACAAGAAAACACAGACATTAATTACGATTCTCCATTGATGACAGACGATGATAGTGACTCTTTAGCTAAGATGAACTTAGAGAACTATGACGTAAAAGACACCACTAATGTTACAAAAGAGGTAGACTCTTACAACACAGAGAAAGTAACGTCCAACTACGGAATAGATTCAGACAAAGTCATTGACAATGAGAATTCTAAAACAGACTCCAAAACAGACTCTAAAGATAATTCTAAAAAAGAAACCACAACACACACAAACTTACCAATGGACGAGAACGACGAGAACTACACATCGCCAGACATTACATACTATGAACCAAACGGAGAAGAAAGTACAAGCAGTGAAGGTACAGACTCCAACAATGGCGACAGCAATGACAGTAGTTACTCTGACTACAAGTACAGCTATTCCACTTTAGCCAAGTCCGTTATGTTAAGAACATTACGACATAATGAAGAGTTTAGCCAAGCTTCCAAAAAACGTCAGGAAGTTATTCTATACGCATTACAGTATGTAGGAAATAGGTATGTGTTCGGTGGAACCAGTATTACCAACGGTATTGATTGTTCAGCATTTACACGCTATGTAATGAATCACTTTGGAAAGAAACTACCAAGAAATTCCTACTCACAACGAAGTGTAGGTAAAAGCGTAGACAAACCAAACACAGGAGATTTAATCTGCTACAGTGGACACGTAGCAATCTACATAGGTGACGGTAAGATTGTACATGCTAGCAATCATCACGCATACCCAAGAGGTGGTATTAAGGTAAGTAGTAGTTACAAATACAGAACTGTAAAATCCATCAGAAGTCTGTTTAACTAAGAGTGGTACAAGAAGTCCAAAGGAGTCACAAAGAGTCAAACAATTCACAATAGAATCATAGGAGTTTAATTAATGATTAGATTTAAAAAAGTAAAGGCAGTCTTCCTAGGGGGCTGCCTTTTTGTTATTTGTCTCAGCACTGGTTGTGCAGACCTTAACAATTCTTCACAAAACTCCGTCGGTGGTATTCTGACAGAAAGCTTTGATGTCAAAGCCAAGGAAAGCATTCCGAATATTAGTTACATTAGCTATGATACCTCAGGTACTTCCGGAATGAAAACAAAGGTCTCCAACTCTGGGGATGGACAAGATGCTAACACTTTAGCCAAGCAATCCTACTCCGGAGGTGTAACAGTGGCAGCAAACACCAACACAGGTACAGGAGACGAGACAGAAGTTTTAGTCAAGAGTAAAAAGGGACAATCCGCTGTCAAAGCAGCAATCAGAGGCAATAAAGAGTTAAATAGTACAACCGCAAAGCGCAAAGCAATCGTAAGCTATGCACTACAATGGGTTGGTAACAAATACGTTTTTGGAGGAACCAGTTTAACTAATGGTACTGATTGTTCTGGGTTTACAATGAGAATAATGGAGCATTTCGGTATTAAACTAAACAGAAGTTCTACAGACCAAAGAAAGAACGGTAAATCAGTAGGTAAGCCACAACCAGGAGATATTGTCTGTTATTACGGACACGTAGCTCTTTACATTGGAGATGGTAAGATTGTACACGCTAGTAATAGTGACCCATATCCAAGAGGTGGTATTAAGATAAGTAGTAATTATCGTTACAGAAGGATTGCCAGCATAAGAAATGTTATTGACTAGGTTCAGGTGGGTTCACTTTAGCCCAGCACCCTCCAAAATGGTCAATAGTGGTCAAAAAGGGTCAACACCCTCTACAAAGCAGTATTCTTAATGACAGGTATGATTAATATAGTCAGTCAATAACGACAACACAGATAAGGTGGTGAGAAATGAAAAAATTTAAGACAGTTCTGATTGCATTAATACTAACCTTAGTAGTTACAATTCTGTGTACAATTCGAATAGCATACGCAGATAGCCAAAACAAGACTGAGGCTAGTAGTAATAGTTTCGGATTAATGCAACAGAACTTTGATACCAAAAAGGTCGAGCAAAACAGCAAAACATCTTTAACAAGCTATGACAAATCTGGACCAAAAGGAGAAGACTTCGGTGATATCTCTGGGCTCTCTAACAGTTTAGCCACGAACACTACCTTAGGCACAAATAGCCAAGGAGATTACAGTAAAATCGTTGGTGGTTCAGAAACTACAATTCCAAAAGGTTTAGGCAAGAAACACAGCTACACCTCTTGGCAGTCCGTTAATTCATCCAATGCAGATGCCTTTAGCCTAGTGAGAAAAACAGGCTTACAGTTTGATAACGAAGGCTTTGCAAGAGTACGTGGTCGTTACGTTGTAATTTGTACAAAGGTGTTCGGTGCTGTTGGTGATTACGTAGATTTTTATAAAGAGAATGGAACTGTAATTCCATGTATCATTGGAAATCTTAAAGGCGGTTCCAATAAGTGGGGAACATCTGGTGGAAAAGACATTGTAGATTTCTTTGTTGATAGAAATACTTGGTATCCAGTTGACGAAGGCGGTAATGCCAGCAAGAAGCATGTCAATCCTGGTACTAAAAGTTTTCATAGTGAGTGGTCAGGTACTTTAGCCAAGTCTGTTAATGGCGGAAGCTACTTCAGCAACACAAGTGGAACAAAGACTGTACAAGACACAACAGTGGTTGACCCATCAACCGATGAAATCTCTAACAAAACAAGTTCAGAGTACGTACATCAAATGATCTCATTACTTAATAGCTACAGCCCTACTTTTAATAAGTACGGTAGTAAGATAGGATACTCAAATGGGTATGTACCACAAACATATAGTGCTTTCCTAAAGAGTCTTAAGAAAGGTAATAGAGTAGGGGCTAACTGCGCTACCTGCATTAACTATGCTTTAGAAGATATGGGATTAATAAGCAGATGTAATGTGTACTACAGACATGGACAAGGTTTCCAGAATGTCACAACAAAATTATCAAGAGTAACAAAACGAATTAGTAAGGCAAATGGACTTTCAGTTAAACAGGCAAGCAAACAAGGACTTCTTAAGTATGGTGATATCGTAGGTCTTAAATTAAGCAATGGTAGCCAGCACACCTTTGTGTACGCAGGATTAGATAAAAAAGGAAGAATTCTTAACTACGAATCTGGAGGATCAGCTCGAAAAAGCGCAGCTCCACATTTCCCATACGGTTGTGGACCTTTTAAATTTACATACGGAGAAAGCCACAAGATCGGTTCAATCCTAAGATTTGTTGATTAGGGGGAAGTGAAATGAAACGATTAATTTGCTGTGTAATGTGTGCCCTTCTCTGCTTTGAATTAAACATACCCAAAATCACGATTAGAGATGAAGGTATGTGCTTTAGCTCAATTACCTATTTAGCCCAGTATGTAAGTGTTTTAGCCCAGTGCGTGCTTCCTAGTCCAGTAACTGTTTTAGCAAAGGAAGAATCAGGTTCCAATTCTTTAGGTTTCATTATCGGAGATTATGACGTAAAAGAAAAAGAAAAAGAGAAGAAAGACTCTTATCAAAGCTACGATAAAACAGGTCCTAAACTTGAAAATGCAACAGTTGTTAATGCCGGTGGAATTTCAGAAAGTATTAAAGAAACTGTTAACAACGATAGTGTTAATTCTAATGGCGGAAAATACATTATCACTATTGATCCAGGACATAGTAAAGTGAGTACTGGTTCAGCAGGCAATGGAATAAAGGAAGAGGAGTACACTTTAGAGATAGGGAAATTACTGTACAACATGATGAAAAACGATTCACGCTTTGAAGTACATTTAACGCGTAGTTCACCAGCAGGTGTTGCAAATTCAAAAAGACCTCAAATCTCAAATAAGTTTAACTCTGATTGCTTTCTTAGTATACATCTTAATTTCTGGGAAAGTCCATCCGCACATGGTACAGAAACCGAAGTTAATAAATCTGGAAAAGGTAAGACTAGTCAGGGAATGGGTAACATTGAGTATGCAAAAATTATACAAAAGTACATGCAACGTGCTACAGGTTTTACAGATAGAGGTTTGACAGATAGACCTAACTTACTTGTACTTAAGAACAACAAAGCTGCAGCTGCTTTAGCCGAGATAGGATTCCTAAGTAATCCTACAGAAGCCAAGGCATTAAAAAAGAATAAGAAAAAGTATGCAAAAAGTTTTTACGATGCTTTTATTTACATTGCCACTAAGTACCCAAAACCAACAGTAAAGGGGAATGTTACAGAAGCAAGTTCTTCCAAGTTAAATTCATCTTTAACTAGTAATGTGACTTTAAAAAATGTATCCAAAGCAGAGAAGACCGTTAAAAAAGGTAAATATAAAAAAATCGATGGTAAACATTCAAATGGTATTTATTCTGTTGCAGGGCGTAAATACATTATGTATGCACAATCAAAAGGTACTTCTAGTTGGTGCCATTCGCATGGTTGCAGTGCCAGCGTTTTAGCCACGATGCTTTCATCCGCAGGATACAGCTACACAGCTGATCAAATTCATAGTGCAGGGGTAGACAAGGACTATTCAGTCAAAGCGGCTATCAAATCCCATGGTATCAAGAATGGTACAAATAGCGACTACGATGCCTTCAATAATGATATGCCGATAACTTGTTTTGGTATTAGTGCAATCATGCGTAACATGGGATTAAGTTGTGATTACGTTGCTACGTGGTCGGATGACAAAGATGCAGTCAATGACATTACAGCAGCTTTAGCACAGGGACGCTGCGTAGCAGTCTATGTGAATAGTACAAAAAGAGATGGTATTCAATTTACTGACAACAACCACTGTATTCTACTAGTCGGTTTCCAGAATAATGGAAATCTTAATTTTATTAATCCGGCCGGAGGTAGATTAAATTACACACATAAAACTGGTGAGTGCAATAATCTTAAGTTATCCAATTTAATCAAGTACTACATGATAAGAAATACAGAAAAGGCTAATCAGGTAATTTTCCATAGAACAAATCGTTCAGGTGGTTATGTGAAGTTCTAGCTAAGCTCTCATTAAGCTTTAGCCAAGCTCTTCTTCACTGAGACTTCTTGCACAAGCTTGAACAAGGTCCAGCACAGATCTACAAGGTACAACATAGACTTGCTTTAGCAAAGACTATACTTGTAGTTCTGCACTTCAGCTATTGCTAGTATCAAAGCTAACAATAGCTTTTACTTTTGTAGGGGTTTTATTTCATTTCATACTGCATTAATTTTATGAAGGTGGATTACCTCTATAGCAAAGCTAAAAAGTTATAAATTTACAAAATGGAGGTATTTTATGAACCTAAATGATTTTAGTTATTGCTATTTAAATAACATCTATCGTACAGGAGATGTTGTTGCTTTTGAGTTAGCATTAGCTGATAGATTGTTCAAACGTTGTGCTATCAGTCTTGTTAACTCAGAACAATTAATTGAAATAGCAAACATGGACAACCTAATTAAAGACTTCAAAATAGTAGATGGTTTGCTAAAATGTACAACCGTTAAGATCGTGCCCGCAATCCCTGGAATTGAATCAGAGATAGGTAAACTAACAGAGATAAAGCAAGACGAAGGTTCGTTCTATGCTTTGATAAGAGAAGGCTCAGACAAGGACTACGTCATGATAGATGAAAAACTAATGGATGTAACAGGTAATGAAGATAATCTTGTAGGTGCCGGTTTAGCCAAGTTCACTGATATTAAGCTAAGTAACAGCACCATGTCTGCATATTGTAGGTTTACAACTGAAAATAAAATTTACAATAAAATGCTAGTTACATTAGAGAACGGTGACATTAAATTCCATTCCTTCTATTTTGGTATTCCAAAGACAGAAGACGAAAGCGGTGAAAGTAATAGTACTTTGGGAGAAATGGATTACTTTAGCCAGGGTACATCCACTTTAGACAAGATCGAGCAGAGATTCCTTGGAGTGAAAAAGGTGGGTACTAAAACAATCAATTCTCAAGTATATGATATTTACTACGCAGAAATGATGCAGCTCTACACTAAAATAAATATCATAAGTTCTTTCATCAATAAGGCAGTCTCTATGCATGTTAAGTTATCCAATGCACAAGCAGCATTGAAGTTTTTCATTTCAATGCAGCATTCAGTTTTAGCCAAGGAAACCACACAACCAGAATGGGCAGGTGGTTCTTCTAGCTACAAAAGTACTTACGGTGTTTACTTTAAGTCTTCAAAGAAGTACTTTAAAAAGTCTGAAATCATAAATCTTTACGATGCACTTTTAACTTGCATTAAAGAAAAGCGTACCATTGAGAACGTATATAAGTTCATGGAAGACAGCTTTTATACAAAGACGAGTTGGATATTATTTACCTTTTTCTCAATTTGTATAAGCAATCTATCGAACCAACAGAACTGTTATCATTAACATACAAACAGAAGTATTTGGTAGAGCAGAAAGATCTTTTAATGACATTGTACTTGTACGAAATAAGAGTGAATGGTTACAAGTCAAAGATGTCCTTTAAGAATCCTAACGATGATCCTTTAGCACCGACAATACTCGAAGGTAGTGACGAAGGAGGCTACACCTTAGTTAATGTTCTGTATGGACTGTAGTGCTTTAGCCAAGTGAGGTCAACACAACTCAACACAACCCCATACAACAGCAAGAGACCCAATAAATTAAATGGACCAAACAGGTCTAAAATAAAAGAGAGGTGAAAGATAATGACAACTTCTTTTAGCGAAGCAATTAATTATTGTAGACATGTATTCAATGAGAAAATTCTTAAATTACTTGAAGAAACAGGTGTTGATAGTTTATCCATCATACTCAATGGAAAATACTTACTTTACCATTCTAAAATGGTTTACGTTAAATATGTAAGAAACACTGAATTAGGTAAGAACGAATTAGTGTACTTTGTCAAACGTGTTGAGAAGCCTAGAGAAGATAGAGTTAGTGTGGTTGGTTACACTTTAGCCGAGGAAATCATGTCAAAAGAATTGTACGGCATTAACCTTGGTATACCATTCGGTTGGAATGACTGTAAGATCACAATCGATCAGGATATGTCATTGTTGATAGTAGAAACAGGTATTTACAGTTTAACCAGAGAACTGGCTTGCTTAGAGAACTTTTCCACTTTAGACAAGATATCAGTCAGCCTAGTTGATACTACTAACAATAAACCATTTGAATTAGAAAACGACGAGAAGCTAAAAACTTTAATACGTTCTTTCAGAGAAAGGGCTTACAAGAACTTTAGCTCAGTAGTCTTCTGTAGATTATCAAATAAGTTCATTTCAAGATTTTACTATGGACAGAATAGCTTCTACAAAATACTGTACAGTTTTATTCCTGTCTTTATTTATTATCCACATTTGTACAATCCTATTTTCGATAATCCAGACACATCAATCAAACATCTTCAATTGTACAAATTAGCAGTAGAAAAGAACAGAGTCTCAGGTAAACTAGATGGTCTCCATGCTTACATGTTAACTCATGAAGAGATCTGCAGAGCATGCGGAATGACACATTTTATGCGATTTACTCCAAGCTTCTTCTATGAATTATTAGTTGGACTTCTCAATCCATCTTTAGACACGTTTCCTTCTGTTAACAATAAAATATTTGTTAAACCAGATGTAGTGGATAGTTCACTTGGTACTAAATTACCACGATGCTATAGTAGAATTAATTACATCTTCGAATTACAGAAGTGTAATGAAAATAAAGACGATCCTGTTTCTCAGCGTAAGTTTGATATTCTAAGACAATACATAGAGAAGGATTCTCTGTATTACTGTTGTGAACGAAATCTAAAGAATCTTTTCAATTACGGACCAAATGTAATTGACCCACCAAAGATAACAGTAGATACTGTTTACGCATACTTACAGGAAATGAGACTACTGTAGAGATTAGTAATGTGCTTTAGCTCAGTACTCTCTACAGTATTCAATTTAGCCAAGTCATCCAATGCACCAAGCTTTAATAAGACAAACAATAAACAAACACTTAGTAAATTAAATAAAAGGAGATGATAGGAAATGAAAAGAAAACTTGTAACTTTGGATAGTCATGCATACCCGACGTTTTACAAAGAAATAAGTGAAACAACAAGTGGTGTTCAAATTAAATACAATAACAATCCGTTTTACATTTTTTGTAAAAACTTCGAATTAGTGACCGCACAGGTCTACAAATTCTCAAAATTGAAGAATAATAAACAAAATAATAAACAGGGCCTAGAAGACTTCTGCACACTTGTTGCACTTAATCTTTTAAATTCATACAACAATGACAGCGCAGAAGAGGATTTCGCTACAATAGTAGATTTCCTTAAAAAAGAATTTAGTTTTCCAGACTCAATAATAGAAAACAGTAAAAAAGAGATCGAAAAAGAGAAAAAGTTCCTTGAATACTATTACGACGATGTATTAGGAGGATCTCTAAAAGATCAAGCAAAGATAGCTTTAGCCAAGAAAATAGCCAAAGCTTTAGCTAAGCCCATCACAGTTTTAAATTATGTCAGCTTTAGTAAATTACTTTTAAAATTCTCTGCTTTATTTGGAAAGTGCTCCGATAACACCATCAATACAGTAGGAGTTTTTGTAATTGGAACCATTTCAGTACTAGAAACTGCTAATTACTGCGATGTGTTTACATTGTATGAATACTTACTTAATAATCGTTGTATCT
>ENA-OWRJ01003134-OWRJ01003134.1-human-gut-metagenome-genome-assembly--contig:-NODE-3134-length-12573-cov-2.543857_pt1 | contig 12573 bp, 10 predicted proteins | sample MGYA00248269_ERZ651897 | MGnify/ENA primary metagenome ERZ651897 (study PRJEB26924, sample SAMEA4378252) | human gut metagenome | biome: human gut; feature: human-associated habitat; material: faeces...
ACGATCAATCTGGATTACCGGAGCCTTTATCATCATTTTGAAAATGGGTGTTTTATGGCAGATTGTGATGCGGTGCTGGATATCCGGCGGGATATGGAGCAGACATTGGAACAGTGCAGGGAAGTGACGGAGAAGTATAAGTCCGGCCGGAGCGCGACCTTGCGGCTGGGACAGTTGTTCCTGCGGTTGTTTGCGGAGCTGTTGTAGGAGAGAAGAAGGTAAAGGGACCGGGAATGCAGGTTTGCATTTCCGGTTTTTTTATTCTTGTATATTGACATATATCGAGATACGATATATAATAAAACCAAGAAGAAAGCAAATTTTTTTACACTCAACTATCGAAAGCCGATATATAATGAAAGCAAATATAAGAAAGGAGCAATCACTATGAAAGTAAACAAAAATATGGTCTCAGGAAATACCGCAATGTTAATTCTCAAATTGATCTCAGAAAAGGATATGTACGGATATGAAATGATCGATACACTCTCAAAGAGATCGGACAATGTATTCGAATTAAAGGTAGGAACATTGTATCCGCTGCTTCACAGCATGGTACAGTCCGGATATTTGGAAAGTTATAACCAGGAGGCGAACGGGAAACTCAGAAAGTATTACCGGATCACACCTAACGGGAAGAAATATTTGGAGAAAATGATCGAAGAATGGAATGCTTATGCCAATGCAGTTACGAGCATGATCCAGTATTCCGTATAGCACAGGTAAGGCAGTGAAGGTGGCAGGAAAGGAGGGTGTTAGATATGAAGGAAAGAGAATATCTGAAAGAACTTGGGAAGAAGATTACCGATTCGTCTGTAAGAAAAGAGATTGTAAATGAATATGAAGCGCATATAGAAGACTGCAAAGCCGCATTAATGGAATCAGGGATGACGGAAGTTGAAGCAGAGGAAGAAGCAGTCCGCCAGATGGGCGATCCGCAGGAAGCAGGTGAAGCAATGGATAAGATCTATCATAAAGTGTTTGATTCCAATATGTTTCTGTGGATGCTGGCATTGGGATGTATACCGATTGTATGTGTGTGCATTTCTTATCTTATCGCAAGAGATCCGAACGCATTTTTATGGTTGTGGAATGATGCGCTTGGCCTGAATAAAATCCCGGCAGTTATACACCGGAATATCGGAATCGGATTAGCTGTCTATGGAATCGGATTGAGCTTCTGGGAGAAATACACGGGCAAAGCTTTATTCTATGCAGTCGGAAGAGACTGGGGGCAGGGATGTTACGTTGCAAACAGCGGGCTGGTACTTTTTATCTCGGCATTATGTTTTGTTCCGAGTTTCCCGGTGAAGGGATATGCAGGAATCCTCTGCTGTGTATTGATAGCATGTCTGCTGAATATGGTACTGAGAGGATTTATGAATCTTTTGCAGAGCAGAAGAGAGACTAGACTTTTATGGGAGATTGGAACGGCAGATACCAAAATCAACTGGAAGGGAAAAGGATATCTGTGCGGACATCATATGAAAGTAAGAGTACAGGGATCTGAGAAAGGAACGGAGATCCCGGCAGGAGCACCGGTGATGGTTGTCGGAATGGAGGGATTTAAGCCGGTGGTGGCGCAGGTATAAAGAGAGAGACGTTAGATCTTGGATAGTAAGCGTATATGAAGAGAGACGTTAGATCTCGGATAATAAGCGTGTATGAAAAATGAGAGGCAAAAGTTATGAATAAGACGGAAAAGCGAATGAAGATATTCACGCTGATCATGCAGGTGATCATCCAGGCAGTGCTATTATTTCCGTGGATGAACATGGGGACATGGAAATGCAATGTGCCGGGATATCTGATAAAATTGGCTGCTTCGGGCGATGGGATAAGTTACATAAAGAAAAGTCTGAAGCCTTTGGGAGTACTGGACGGTGCAGATGAACAGATGATGGTTCAGATACTGATGCTGTTCATCTGTGAACTGGTAATGGTACTGGTAATCCAGGTGATAGGAATTGTGAATCTGATACTGGCTTTAAGCAATCACCATAAACTGCTTCTGGATATCATGTCACTGATCGCAGGATGTATGATATCATTTCTTGGGGCAGATGGGGCAGTATTTTCAGATCCGCTGTCACAGGTGTATCCATTTTTACTGGTAGTGCTTCTGGTGATCAATTTGATCGGTGCGAAGCTGATTGATTCGTGGCAGGAAGAGAAAAAGATACAGGAAGAAGTTAAAGCCAGAGAGAAAAATTACAAAGAAGAAAAGAAAAAGCATCTGGAATTTTCGGGGAAGTATCCGAAAGGATTCTATACGGTCCTGTGGAAGAATTTTAAAAGTTCAAAAAGAGATTTTATTGTTTACGTAAGTATGAACCTGCTTCCGGCGACGCTGATATTTTCCGGAGTCGGAATGGCACAGATGCTGGCACCATTCAATAAAGAAGGAAATATACTGACGGGGCATGGAATCACGGCAATTCTGCTGGAATTCCTGATCGTGAGTCTGATCGCATCGCTGATGCTGATGATCACGAATCTGTTGTCATATTTCAGAAAACGGATGAGAAATTACAGTATATTTTCGACTCTGGGAATGCGGAAGTCTACACTTTATGAAGTGCTTGGAGCAGAGATTGTGGCTGGAATTCTGGGAATGCTGATCGGGGGAGCCTGCATCGGAAGTGTGATCCTGTGTATCATCCGCAGAATCTTCATGGCAAGATCCGGAGTGGGAGCACAGCCGGCGAAGATTACAGGATTCACATATTTGATCGCAAGTCTTATCCTGATCGGAATATCCGGGATTGGACTGATGATCCTGCGGGATTTCTTCCTGTACAGGGAACTAAAAAAAATGCAGCTGGGCGATGTGGAAAAGGAGAAGATGCCGGAAAAACGGATCGGTCTGTGGCTTACAATTGGCCTGGTCATTGTGGTATTTGGAATAGTGAATTTCGGAATGCGGAAGAATGCCGAAGGGTTACGGATACTTTTATTTATCTTCCTGGGCATTTATCTGGCGGAAAAGTTTGGATTTGGATTGTTCCTGAAAGTGCGGAAGCATAAAAAGAGTTATTATGCAAAGTTGATCCCATATAATTCATTTTATTACCGTTTCAAGAGTACATTCCGTTATGTGTACGTGATCAGTCTTATACCGGTACTGATATTGTTCTTATTTGGAAAAGATATGATCTCAGCGAAGATCGCGCAAAAGCCGGAAGGACTGTTCCCGTATGATTTTGTATGTATGGCAACGGAAGCGGATGAGACATTCTGGAAACAGCTGCAGGAAAAATATGACGTGAAATTCCAGGAGTATCCGATGGTACGCGTGACGAATGTGGATAATTCGGAAAAGCTGGATGATGCCAGGGCAGTGATCATGCCGCAGGGACAGCATATAGGCATCTCGGAGACGACGTATAAAGAACTGAATAAGGCACTTGGAAAGAAAAGTGAAAAAATGAATCTATCTGCTGACGGAAAGGAAATCTATATTATTTACCAACAGGATAAGAGTACGAAGGCACATCCACTGGATTACCTGAATTCGAGAAAAGAGCCGTACCTGCACATCGGACAGCCGATAGAATCTTATGGATTTCTTGATCGGGAAAAGATCTATCCAACACGAACCGTAAAGGGTGAAAAGACGGATATCCTGACAGGTGCATTCCGGCAGGGAAGTGAGGAGAATCTGGTTGTATTTTCGGATGAATATTTTGAAAAGGTTCAGGACGACTGGAAGAAATATAATTGGATTACCGGAGATCCGGTTGAGGATGGTGAAGCAGAAGAAGGAGTGACGATCCATCACTGGCCGACAAAGCTTGTCCTTTTGAATGTGAAAAATGCAGATTATCAGAAGATAGAAAAAGAGCTTCAGGCTTTTCGGAAGGTACATAAAGAGGATGAAAGATTTGACAAGGATGTATTATCCTGCTATTCCAAACGTACAACGATGGAACAGATTGAAAGCGAACGCTTTATGACAACGGTAGTAGATATATTTATCATGGGAGCATTTCTGCTGGGAAGCGTTCTGGTCATTTACTTGAAATATGAATCTGAGATGACGGACAAGAAGAAGCGGAATCATTTCTTAACCTGTATTGGAATGAGCTCGAAAGAAAGAGAAAAGCTGATCCGGACAGAGACGGGAATCTTTTTCTGGATCCCTGCAGCAGTTGCGGTTGCTATGGTGCCGGTGTTAACCGGGGAGATATGGAACATGCGGGAATATACGAAGGCTGACTGTGTACATTATCTGCGATATCTGTTGATCTTTGCAGTTATATATCTTGTAGTGCAGGGCATCGGTGTAAAGGTGATTGAGCAGTATACAATAAGAAAGGTAGAAGGAAAGCATGAAAGAAATATTAAAGGTAAATAACCTGATCAAGAAATTTCCAAAAGCCGGTGGGGAGATTGATGATGCGGATGCGATTTCGGTACTGAAAGGCATTAACTTTGATGTAGAACAGGGAGAGTATGTCGGAATTATGGGAAAATCCGGCTGTGGAAAGACAACACTTCTGAAGATCCTGGGATTTATGGATCAGCAGACGGACGGAGATGTGATCTTTGACGGTGCGAATACGAATGAGCTGTGGAAAGAAGAACTTACGGATATCAGACGTAGAAAGATCGGATTTGTATTCCAGGATTTTAATCTGATGGACAGTCTTTCGGTAAAAGAAAATATCATGCTTCCGGTATTGCTGGATAAAAAGGAACAGAAAGAATGTGAAGAGAAAGCGGAAGCATTGGAAAAGCAGTTTGGGATTGAACATCTTCAGGAAAAGAATCCTTATGAACTGTCTGGCGGTGAGCGGCAGAGAGTGGCAATCTGCAGGGCGCTGATCAATGATCCGGAACTGATTCTTGCAGATGAACCGACAGGGAATCTCGATTCAAAATCCGGAAAAGTTGTTGCGGAGGAATTCCGGAAAATCAATGAGGAGTTAGGGAAGACCCTTCTGATGGTAACGCATGATCCACAGATGGCAAGTCGGTGTAAGAGAGTGATATTTCTGAAAGACGGATATGTGATGAATGATGTGAGAAAAGAGGGCACGGAAGAAGAATTTTACAGAACGATCATTGGGGAGATGGAGAAGTTTTAAGATGAGATAATATATAGATGGTGATATGGGCTATGCGGCGGAAGATAATTCTGCCGCTTTTTTTATGAAAATTAATCTTGTAATCATATGAACAATATGCTATTCTGAATTCACTTCAAAGAGTGACTTCTACAAACTCTTAAGTATTTCTAGGCCAAAAGGCATCAAGTTTCGACCGTTTCACACCTAAAAATGTCTGAAACATATTTCCGACTTGAGAGAACACGAAAATTTTATAATCTATTCAGGAGGACGTGCCTATGACAAACAAACTTCAACAGTATTTCCCGATGATTCGGACAAGGGAGGAGGTGTTGAATGAGATCGAAAGTAAAAGCAGATTAAAAAATTTATTTTATGAGTGGACAGAGGAAAATCAAAATGAATTTCTGGATTTTTGTACCGGAGTGAAAGGTATAAAAATCATGTATGATTTCATGATAAAAGAAATCCTGAATCCAGAGAATACACCGGAAAGAGTAAATGAATTACTTACGTTACTTCTCGGACAAAGAGTGAGAATTGTAGATGTGTTACCAAATGATGGAACAAGATTAGCGGATGAATCTACGCTTCTTATTACAGACATGGTCGTTCAACTGGAAGACGGAAGTATTGCGAATTTGGAAATTCAGAAAATCGGATACTATTTTCCGGGAGAAAGAAGTGCCTGTTACTCAGCAGATCTGTTGCTTCGGCAGTATAAGAGAGTGAGAGGAATCAAAGGAAAACGATTCTCTTACAGAGATATCAAGCAGGTATATACGATCGTGCTATTCGAAAAAAGTCCAGCCGAATTTCAGAAATTTTCCAATAATTACATCCATCGTTTTATGCAGAAATCTGATACAGGAGTAAATATAAATTTATTACAGGAATATCTGTTCATACCTCTTGACATATTTAAAAAGAATCAGCAAAATGAAAATAGAAGTGTAAAAATAGAAAATCGGCTGGAGGCATGGCTTGCATTTTTCTGCATGGATGATCCGGAGACGATCATAGATATTATAGAGAAATATCCGGATTTTAAAGAAATGTATGAACAGGCTTATGATGTCTGCCGGAATATCGAAGAGGTGATGCAGATGTTTTCGAAAGAATTGCTGGAGTTAGACAGGAATACAGTAAAGCTGATGATTGATGATATGCAGAAGGAGATAGACTGCCAGAGAGAGCAGTTGAGTCAGAAGGATGAGGAGATGTTAGAAATGAGGAAAGAAATACAACGATTACAGCAGCTATTGGATAAAAAATAGCATGAAAAATGTCAAAAGAATTGTTTTAGATACTTATAAAAATAACTAGTCAGTTGAAAGAGGTGATGTAGATGTTTTCGGAAGAATTGTTAGAATTAGATCGAAATACAGTAGAATTCATGATTGAAGATATGCGGAGGCAGATAGAAGAGAAAGATGAGCAGATAAAACAACTAGATGAGCAGATAAAACAGAAAGATGAGCAGTCAAGACAACTGGAGGAACAGATAAGACAACGGAATAAACAAATAAAAGAAAGTGATAAGCAAATAAGACAACTGGATGAACAGATAAAAGAAAGCGATAGGCAGATAGGACAGTTGGATGAACAGATAAAAGAAAGCGATAGGCAGATAAGACAGTTGGATGAACAGATAAAACAATCAGAACAAGAAATACAAAAAATGGAGGAAGCAAAAGAGTAATACATAGCCTGGCTGTCTCAGGAACGTGAAACAGCCAGACCGCTTACCTCAAAGCATGTAATCCAGGGATATTCCATATAGTTGATGCTAATATCCCCGTCTACAACAATCCCATCAGGCAGATAATAGACATTTCCAAGAGGACTGGTCTCGCAGACATACCCCTGTGCGAGCATATCCTCTTTTTCTTTATCGGTAAATCCTACCGATATCTCCAGACGCGGAGGGGCACATCAACTGGTGATTGTTTCGATGGAAAGTATGATGTTGCGGAATCCGCGTTTATTCATATAGGCAACAGCGTTATTGTTTAGATGTACCATATATTCAGATCCTTTCAAAACTTAATATTGTTAGTCCCGGCAAAATGTTATCTCAAATATAGTGTAACATGAATGGTGAAAAATGTCCGTATTATCTATAATCTTTCAGAATTATCATGTAAATGAATATACTCCGCTACAGACCGGTCAAAAGTCTTGATATGCTGGAACAGCCAGTCTACGACATTATGCTTTACCTGTTCGATAAACTGATTATCAGGCCCTTCGTTTTCATTAAGATAATCATATAATTCCTGAATGGATTTCTTGAATTCTTCATGTTTGGCATGATGTGCGGCAAGTTCCGGGTAAGATACCTTTTTCTGAAGTTCCTCTTCTTCCTGAAAATGAAAATTCGTATATTCATCAAGGTAATCTAACATTTTGATCGCTTTGATCTTACTGTCACCGGATTCGCATGCTGCGACGAACTGCCGGATGCGGTCGATCAGTTCCTGATGCTGGGAATCGATGGTTTTGTTGCCTGTAATTAAGTTATCGTCAAATGTAATATTCATAGAGAAACCTCCTGTCTTTGGTACACATTGAATCCTCGTCCCGCATAGTCTATAATGAATCGTAGAAAATGTTTATCAGCAGAGAAAAGGATTGGATTATGAAGTTACAACAGTTACAGATATTTCAGAACCTGACAGAAGAAGAACTGGAAAAAAGTCTTGTCTGTTCACAGGCTGTAGTAAAGAAATATCCGAAAGATACCCATATTTTCCGCCAGGGTGATGTGCCGTTAAAATTATATTTCATATTGGAAGGAATGGTTGAGCTTGGCAGTATCAACCTGAATGGTAAGATTACCCGGAGCAGTTACGTTATGGTGGGTGAGGAGTTTGGCGAAGTAGAAATGTTTCTGCGCCAGTCTGCTTACTCCGGTTATGCAAAAGCAAAAAATGAAGTGTCGGTTCTGGAGGTTTCACAGAATTTCTTTGGCGGAAGATGCGAAAGAAACTGTGTACATCACAGTAAGGTTGCCTTCAATATGCTTCAGCTTTTTGCGGAAAAAGCAGAGAAATGTAACCGTCAGATAGAGGTTCTTACCAGTGGAAACTTACGTCAGCGTGTAGCGGCGTACCTGTTGGAAAACTGTGATCCGGACTATCGGGTCCGTTTGCATATGAACAGGGAAGATCTGGCAGTATATCTGAATACTACAAGACCATCTCTGTCGCGTATGCTGCTTACTTTACAGGATGAAGGTATCATCCGTCTTGTAGGCCGTAAGGTAATCGAGATCACGGATTATGAAAGACTGCAGTCGGAAGAGTAATTAATCTTCTGCAACAAATACTTCTTTTCCTAATCCGCAGATTGGACATACCCAGTCATCCGGAAGATCTTCAAAGGCTGTGCCCGGTGCGATTCCGTTATCCGGGTCTCCTACAGCTGGGTCATATTCGTAGCCACATGGTTCACATACATATTTTTTCATAGTTAAAATCTCCTTTTATTAGAATTTAATTGGTTGTTGATTGTTGCTGCACAACTTATGTTGTAATTGTAGTATAGCTCTTTTGTAGAAGATAGTTTGTAACAAATGTTACGAAAATGAGAAAAGTTGATAATTTAATATCAATTCAATTAGAAATTTCCAGATTAAAACGGAAAAATATCAGTTGATCAATTATAAGAAGAAATTGCTGGGACAGAGTTATATATCTATATCAGCAATTTTTAAATGTCATATAAAGAATATTAAGTATTCTTAATTTATCGCCACGCTTTACCCACTGTAAAATCAAAAATGCAACAAATTTCGTAAAAAAATATCACCAAAATTTAGACTGTATTCCAAACATTTATTTTAACAAAATTACCTCTTTCCTTTTTGTCTGTTATAGAGTATCATATTACTTGCACAACATCTTGTGCAGAAAAGATGTTAAAAAAACAATATTTAGTAGTATTTGAGGGTGAGCACATACTACATCGGCAATAAAAATAAGAGAGGGATAGACATGAACGCAGAAATAAAGACGAACGTAATTAAGAGAAACGGCGAAGAGGTAGCCTTCGACCTGGAGAAGATCATTAATGCGATCAAAGGAGCAAACAAGGACGTCGATAAACTGGATGAATGAATATCAGATTATGGCAGTGGCGGACAACGTTGCAAAGAAAATTGAGGAATCCACTCATGCTGTCAATGTAGAAGATATACAGGATATGGTAGAGACCGGAATTATGGAACTGCGCGGCTATGAAGTCGCACAGAAATATGTGCGCTATCGTTATAAAAGAGAACTGATGAGAAAGACGAATACAACAGATAACGGAATTCTTGCACTTCTGGAGCATATGAATGAAGAGGTGAATCAGGAGAACTCTAACAAGAATCCTGTGATCAACTCTACACAGCGTGATTATATGGCCGGAGAAGTAAGTAAGGACTTGTCAAGACGTGTCCTTCTTCCGGAAGAGGTTGTACGTGCGCATGAAGCGGGAATCATTCATTTCCATGATTCCGACTATTTCGCACAGAAAGAGCATAACTGTGACCTGATCAATCTTCAGGATATGCTTCAGAACGGAACTGTCATCAGTGAGACGATGATCGAGAAGCCGCACAGCTTCTTTACAGCATGTAATGTAACGACACAGATCGTTGCACAGGTCGCAAGTAACCAGTATGGCGGACAGTCCTTTACACTGGCACATCTGGCACCATTTGTAGATATCAGCCGTAAGAAAATCCGCAGAAATGTGATCGCAGAGCGTGAAGAGTGTGGAGAGAGCTTAGACGAGACAATTATTAATAAAGTAACAGAACGCCGTTTGAGAGAAGAAGTAAAGAGCGGTATCCAGACGATTCAGTATCAGCTAATCACATTGATGACATGTAACGGACAGGCTCCGTTTGTTACAATGTTCATGTATCTGGATGAGGTAGAAGAAGGAAGAACCCGTGATGACCTGGCTATGATCATCGAAGAAGTGATGATCCAGAGAATGCAGGGTGTAAAGAATGAAAAAGGTGTATGGATCACACCGGCATTCCCAAAACTGATCTATGTATTAGATGAAGATAATATTACAGAAGATTCCAAATACTGGCATCTGACAGAACTGGCAGCAAAATGTACAGCAAAACGTATGGTGCCGGATTACATCTCTGCCAAGATTATGAAAGAGATGAAGAACGGAGAAGTATATCCTTGTATGGGATGCCGTTCGTTCCTGACGGTAGAAGACAGTCAGAGAAATCCGGATGGAACTCATAAGTTCTACGGACGTTTCAATCAGGGGGTTGTAACGATCAATCTGGTAGATGTGGCATGTTCTTCAGAGGGAAATATGGATAAATTCTGGGCTATCCTGGAAGACAGACTGGAACTGTGCCACAAAGCACTGAGATGCAGACATGAGCGTCTTCTCGGAACGATTTCCGATGTCGCACCGATTCTGTGGCAGAATGGTGCACTTGCAAGACTGAAAAAAGGCGAGACGATCGATAAATTGTTGTTTGACGGCTATTCAACCATTTCTCTTGGTTACGCAGGCCTCTATGAGATGTGTGTACGTATGCTTGGCAAATCACATACAGACCCGGACGCAAGACCATTTGCCATGCAGGTAATGCAGAAATTAAATGATAAATGTGCAGAATGGAGGGCAGCTGAAAATATCAGCTATTCGGTATATGGAACACCGATGGAATCTACCACATACAAGTTCGCAAAATGTCTGCAGAAGCGTTTCGGAATCATTCCGGGCGTTACAGATAAGAACTATATTACGAACAGTTATCATGTACATGTTACCGAAAAAATTGATGCGTTCAGCAAATTGAAATTTGAATCGGAATTTCAGAAGCTTTCACCGGGTGGGGCGATCAGCTATATCGAAGTACCGAATATGCAGACCAATATTCCGGCGGTACTTTCCGTATTACAGTACATTTATGAGAATATCATGTATGCAGAGCTGAATACCAAGAGTGATTTCTGTGAAGTCTGCGGCTATGACGGAGAGATTAAGATCATCGAGGACGAGACCGGAAAGCTGGTATGGGAATGCCCGAACTGTGGCAACCGGGATCAGGATAAGCTCTTTGTAGCGAGAAGAACCTGTGGATATATCGGAACCCAGTTCTGGAATCAGGGAAGGACCCAGGAGATTAAGGACAGGGTATTGCATCTGTAAGGATGGAAATGTTTTTGAAAAAATAGTGAGAAGATATAATAAAGGACACGGCTTCGCCAAGCGAAAGCCGTGTCCTTTATTATAAATTATTTAAAATTAATTGGATAAACGTCTTTTATCAAACCATCCTGGTCATAAGAAAAATAGATTTTTTCGACCATTTCTTCTTTATTGATCTTAAAAGTCACAAGAACTGTTTCAGAATCATCTGTTTTGAAATCAAGTGAAATATCTTTTACCGTTATTTTTGTATTATTATAAGCTGCTTCGGACAGATAGGTCTGACCATAGGTTGAAACAAAATATTCTAATCGGTCGCGCTCAAAATATTTTCCTACAAGCTTGTTCCAGTTCTCAAGAATTTTCTCAGAATTGGCGAAAGCATCATCAGAATTTGCATCAGTATTTTCACCGATTACGGTAGAAGCATCCGGAGAGTATAATTCTTCATTTGGCGCGGAAAACATTGCATTGATTACTGCTTCAGCTTCCGGACTTACGGCTGATTCAGATGCTTTTTTGGTTGAGCAGCCAGTAAGAAGAATGAACAAAAATAACAGAATAAAATAAATTTTTGGCGCTACTTTTTTCGTCATGAGAATCCCTCCTTTGCTTGTGGGGGCAGTTAAAATAGTTTTCTTACCATTGGATTGATCTGCCTTTCACATTTTGGGTGTTTATAAGTATAGTATAATGGAGCTGGCTGTAAAACGCTACTATTATTTTTGCAAAAAAGCAGTTGCTTGGACGACTGTATGCGGACAAATCGTAGCAGCACTTATCACAGCATTTGGAGGAGTCAAAAGACCGCCGGAGCGGTTGGAATCGTGCTTTACCGGAGGACAATAGTAGTTGATTTTCGGGTGCGATTTGCTATAATTGATAAGAAGAGTAAGAATGGACAGCAGAGTAGTACTGCTATAATGAGAAAAAGGGAAGTATAATGATATGAATTACGGAACAATCAAAAATTACGATATCGCAAATGGAACCGGCGTCAGGGTCAGCCTTTTCGTATCCGGCTGCCGGCATCATTGCAAAGGATGCTTCAATTCCGAGACCTGGGATTTCAATTACGGCAATCCATATACCAAAGAAGTAGAAGCACAGATCCTGGAAGCCTTAAAACCCGCATACATCCAGGGATTTTCCCTCCTCGGCGGAGAACCCTTCGAACCGGAGAACCAGAAAGAGCTTGCCGGACTCTTGCAAAAGATCAAAGAAAGCTACCCGGAGAAAAATGTCTGGTGCTACACCGGATATCTCTATGATGTAGACCTCATCCCCGGCGGAAAAGTCTACACCGAATACACTGACA
>ENA-OWRJ01003135-OWRJ01003135.1-human-gut-metagenome-genome-assembly--contig:-NODE-3135-length-12565-cov-4.790647_pt1 | contig 12565 bp, 9 predicted proteins | sample MGYA00248269_ERZ651897 | MGnify/ENA primary metagenome ERZ651897 (study PRJEB26924, sample SAMEA4378252) | human gut metagenome | biome: human gut; feature: human-associated habitat; material: faeces...
CGCCAGAAGAGCTTCACCGATATGATGAAGGTCGCACTGGGCGCGGAGTACTAAGAGCTTTTTGGATCAAAGAGGGCCGCTGTGGTTGCAGCGGCCCTCTTTTTCGACGCAGAGGCGGCGGCGTTGCTTGCACTTCTGAAAAGAATGATTTATACTTGGATCAACAAAAACAGCTTCGTCCCACAGGACGAAGAACGCTGTATCTGCAAATTGCAAAAAGGAGAACTGACCATGACAAAACTGACTCTGGAAGAAAAGCAGGAGCTCATCCGGATGGCCCTTGCGGCCAGGGAGAGGGCTTACGCGCCTTACAGCGACTTTATGGTGGGCGCTGCCCTGCGCGCCGAGGATGGCCGCATCTTCACCGGCTGCAATGTGGAGAATGCCGCCTTTACCCCCACCAGCTGCGCCGAGCGGACGGCCCTGTTCAAGGCTGTGGCCGAGGGCGTGACCAGGTTCACCGACATCGCCGTGGTGGGTGCGCGCCGGGGCGAAGTCAACAAGCAGATCACCTCGCCCTGCGGCGTCTGCCGTCAGGCGCTGTTCGAGTTCGGCGGCCCGGAGCTGAATGTCATCATGGCAAAAAGCCCGGACGATTTCATCGAGCGCAGCATGGACGAGCTGCTGCCCTTCGGCTTCGGCCCCTCCAACGTGGCAGGCAACAAGGCTGTGGAAGACTGAACGCAGCTGCGCGAAAAAGGCCGGGCGGAGCGGATCTTCCGGGATAAGTGTGATTTTTATACAATTTTGATAAAATAATTGTAAATGTTTTGTAATCGGAAAAGGCTTGCATCTGTCGCTTCTTCCCGCTATACTTGAGCCAGTAAATGTGCAAGTGCGCACATTTCGTCAACAAAACGCGATTATATTAAAATAAAAGGAGAGTTTTCATTATGATGATTTCTCGTCGTAACTTCCTGGCAGTGGCTGGCGCCGCTGCTGCTGCCGCTGCTCTGACTGCCTGCGGCGGTTCTTCCTCTTCCACTGCTTCCTCTGCAGCTGCCTCCACCAGCGCAGCCGCTTCCACCGCTGAGGGCGGCGAGAAGATCGTGAAGGTCGCTCTGACCTGCGACACCGGCACCATCGACGATGAGAGCTTCAACCAGGCCTGCTGGACCGCTGTTTCCGGCTACATGGGCGATGACTGCCAGTACTACATCCCCGAGGCTGACGCTTCCGATGAGGATCGTGAGACCATGATCCGTCAGGCTGTCAACGACGGCGCTGAGGTCATTGTCTGCGTCGGCTACCTGTATGGCGCTTCTCTGGCATGGGCTGCTGACCAGTACCCCGATGTCAAGTTCATCGCTATCGATGTCACCCAGGGCGACATCGGTACCGACGCCATCCCCGCAAACTGCTACTGCATCACCTTCAAGGAGGAGCAGGCAGGTTATCTGGCTGGCTACGCTGTCGTTAAGGACGGCAAGACCAAGCTGGGCTTCCTCGGCGGCATGGCTGTCCCCGCTGTCATCCGTTACGGCTACGGCTATGTGCAGGGCGCTGACGCTGCTGCTCAGGAGCTGGGCACCAACATCGACATCAACTACTTCTACGGCGGCCAGTTCTACGGCGATGCAAACATCACCTCCCGTATGGAGGGCTGGTACTCCAACGGCACCCAGGTCGTCTTCGCCTGCGGCGGCGGCATCTACACCTCCGCTGTTGAGGCTGCTCTGAAGAGCAACGGCTATGTTGTCGGCGTTGACGTTGACCAGAACTACATCGGTGTCAACGGCGTGGCAGACGGCTCCTTCGCTTACAACCCCTTCATCACCTCTGCAATGAAGGGCCTGACCGAGGCTGTCAACACTGCTCTGTCCGACATCGAGGCAGGCGATTGGAGCGACATCGCTGCTTCCAACGGCAACTTCGGTCTGGAGGACGGCGACTACGTCGGCCTGCCCACCGATGCTGACAGCTGGAACTTCGAGACCTTCACCACCGACGAGTACGAGGCACTGAAGGAGAAGATCAAGAGCGGCGAGATCGCTGTGGACAACAGCTCTGACGACAGCACCAAGCCCACCGTCAGCGAGTTCACCACCGTCAACTACATCCAGTAATCAGAAACTTCCCGGGCGGGACGCTCTGCAAAGGGCGTCCCGCCTTTTTTGTATGCTTTTTTAAGACGATGAAGGAATGTCCGTCGAAATGCACAAAAGTAATACTTGTGATATAGCAAAACACTAAATTTTCAAAAAGAAGTGTGCAAAACAGCAAAAATACGGTATAATGGTCATTACAATAGTATAAGTGTCGCTTGGACACGAAAGGAGAGTGAGCAGATTGGCAGAGGATTTTGTGATCGAGATGCTCCATATCACCAAGGAGTTCCCGGGCATCAAGGCAAACGACGACATTACCCTGCAGCTGCGCAAAGGTGAGGTCCATGCCCTGCTGGGCGAGAACGGCGCAGGCAAAAGCACCCTGATGAGCGTGCTGTTCGGTCTGTATCAGCCGGAGGAGGGTAAGATCCTCAAAAACGGCAAGGAGGTCGCCATCCGCAACCCCAACGATGCAAATGCACTGGGCATCGGTATGGTCCACCAGCACTTCAAGCTGGTGGAGTGCTTCAGCGTGCTGGACAACATCATTCTGGGCGTGGAGCCCAACAAGCTGGGCTTTTTGCAGAAGGCTGAGGCCCGCAAGAAGGTCGTGGCCCTGAGCGAGAAGTACGGCCTGCGTGTGGACCCCGACGCACTCATCAGTGATATCTCTGTTGGTATGCAGCAGCGTGTTGAGATCCTGAAGATGCTCTACCGCGACAACGAGATCCTGATCTTTGACGAGCCCACCGCTGTGCTGACCCCGCAGGAGATCGACGAGCTGATGGAGATCATGCGCGGGTTCAAGAAGGAAGGCAAATCCATCCTCTTCATCACCCACAAGCTCAACGAGATCATGGCAGTGGCAGACCGCTGCACTGTTCTGCGCAAGGGCAAGTATATGGGCACTGTGGACATCAAGGACACCACCAAGGAAGAGCTCTCCCGCATGATGGTCGGCCGCGATGTTCAGCTGCAGGTGGACAAAAAGCCCGCCGCCCCCGGCGAGGTGGTGCTGGACGTGCAGAACGTTACCATGCACAATGCCCAGCACAAGAAGGATGCCGTCAAGAACGTCTCTTTCCAGGTGCGTGCCGGTGAGATCGTCTGTCTGGCAGGCATCGAGGGCAACGGCCAGACAGAGTTTGTCTACGGTCTGACCGGTCTGGAAAAGTTCAACAGCGGCAAGGTGCTGCTGGACGGCAAGGAGATCACCAACGAGAGCATCCGCCAGCGCTCCAAGGACGGCATGAGCCATATCCCTGAGGACCGCCACAAACACGGTCTGGTGCTGGATTACAGTCTGGAGAACAATATGGTGCTCCAGCGCTACTGGCAGCCCGAGTTCCAGCACAACGGCTTTATCCGCAGTGAAAAGGTGCGGGAGTACTCCGATAAGCTGATCGCCCAGTATGACGTGCGCAGCGGCCAGGGCAGCGCCACCATCGTGCGCAGCATGTCCGGCGGCAACCAGCAGAAGGCAATCATTGCCCGTGAGATCGACAAAGACCCCAAGCTGCTGGTGGCAGTGCAGCCCACCCGCGGCCTGGATGTCGGTGCCATTGAGTATATCCACAAGCAGATCGTGGATGAGCGCGACAGAGGCAAGGCTGTGCTGCTGGTCAGCCTGGAGCTGGACGAGGTGATGAACCTCTCTGACCGGATCCTTGTGATGTACGAGGGTGAGATCGTGGGCGAGTTTGACCCCAAGACCACCACGGTCCAGGAGCTGGGCCTGTACATGGCCGGTGCCCGCAAGCAGGGAAAGGAGTAAGCAGAAATGAAAAACAAAAAACTTTCCCACAACGGGCTGCAGGGTTCTGTCACCAGCGTGATGGCTGCCCTGCTGTGCATCCTGATCGGTCTGTTTGTGGGCTTCCTCGTGCTGCTGGCCATCAACCCGGCCCACGCATGGGCAGACGGTTTTGTCCGCATCCTCAAGGGCGGCTTCCATGATGCCCCCTATGGTGTCGGCAAGGAACTGGCCAACGCCGCGCCCCTGATCATGACCGGCCTTTCCGTGGGCTTCGCCTTCAAGACCGGCCTGTTCAACATCGGTGCCGCCGGTCAGTACACGCTGGGCGCTTACGGTGCCCTCTACTGCGCCATCATGCTCAAGCTGCCCTGGTTCGTCTGCCTGCTGGCTGCGGCCATTCTGGGCGGTCTGTGGGGTGCCATCCCCGGTTTCTTCAAGGCCTACTTCAACATCAACGAGGTCATTACCTCCATCATGTTCAACTGGATCGGCCTGTACCTTGTCAATGAGCTGGTCTACCAGAACGGCACCGGCCCCATGTATGATGTGCGCAACACCCGCACCCTGAACCTGGGCAAGAACGCGGATCTCGCCCAGTCTGTCATCCCGGACTTCGGCCTGAACAAGCTGTTCCAGACCAACAGCACCACCATTGCCATCTTCCTGGCCGCTGTGGTGGCCATCCTGATCTGGGTGGTGCTGAACAAGACCACCTTTGGCTATGAGCTGAAGGCGGTCGGCCTGAATAAGAGTGCTGCCCGCTACGCCGGTATCAACGAAAAGAAGAACATCATCCTCTCCATGGCCATTGCCGGTGCGCTGGCAGGCTTTGGCGCGGGCCTGTTCTACCTGTCCAACGTGGGCCAGTGGAACCCGCTGAACTCCACCAGCCTGCCCGCCATGGGCTTCAACGGCATCTCCGTTGCCCTGCTGGCAAGCTCTAACCCCATTGGCACCATCTTCTCGGCCCTGTTCATCTCCCACATCTCGGTGGGCGGCACCTTCCTTTCCACCAAGTATTATCCCACGGAGATCGCCGACCTGATCAGCGGCATCATCATCTACCTGTGTGCATTCTCCATGCTGTTCCGCGGCAAGATCCAGAAGCTGCTGTTCAAGAATGCGGACAAGACCAATGTGAACGCAGAGCCTGCCCCGGCGGAAAAGGCCAACGCGAAGAAGGAGGGCAAGTAAGATGCTGCTTTTGATCAAATATACCCTGCTGTATGGCATCGTCCTGATGCTGGTGGCACTGGGCGGTATGTTCAGTGAGCACTCCGGCATCATCAACATCGCGCTGGAAGGCATCATGGTCATCGGCGGTGTGGCGGGTGTTCTGACCCTGACCATGCTTCCGGCCGACATGTCGCCGTTCCTGGTGGTGCTGATCTCGGTCCTGGTGGCTGCGCTGGCCGGTATCGTGTACAGCCTGCTGCTGGCCTTTGCTTCCATCAACCTGAAAGCGGACCAGACCATCGGCGGCACGGCCCTGAACCTGCTGGCCACCGCCATTGCCGTGGTCATTGCCAAGTATTTCAGCGACAGCGGCAGCGCCAAGCTGAACTATTCCAACAAGCCGTTCCTGTTCAGCATCGGCGGCCTGGAGCTGAGCATCTTTGTGCCGTTGGGCATCGTGCTGCTCGTCATCAGCTATGTGGTGCTGTACAAGACCCGCTTCGGTCTGCGCCTGCGCGCCTGCGGCGAACATCCTCAGGCAGCCGATTCTGTGGGCATCAACGTCTACAAGATGCGCTACGCGGGTGTGCTGCTTTCCGGTGCGCTGGGTGCCATCGGCGGTCTGGCATATATCGTGCCCCCGGTGCAGACCTGGAACTTTGAGGTCGGCGTGGCTGGCGCGGGCTTCCTTGCACTGGCTGTTATGATCTTTGGCCAGTGGAAGCCCTTCAACATCTGTGCCGCCGCCATGTTCTTTGCCGTGTTCAAGAGCCTGGCAAACATTGCGGACTCCACCTTCCTGGCGCAGCTCCACTGGTCCAGCAACATCTATAACATGATGCCGTTCATCGCATCCATGATCATTCTGGCCTTTACCTCCAAAAACAGCATGGCCCCCAAGGCTGAGGGTATCCCTTACGACAAGGGTTCCCGCTGAGTGAGGTTTGTTCCAAGGGCGCAGCTGCTTTTCCGGGCAGCTGCGCCCTTGGTGTTCAAAAACCGACAAAGGAGACGGAATGTGGATTGCCTTTGTCAAAAAGTCTGTTATAATGGAATTTATTGAAAGTCATACTGTCAGACAGGAGAATTGCGATGCGTATTTATGATCTGATCGCGAAAAAGCGCGATGGCGGTACCCACACCCGGGAAGAGCTGGAAGCCATTGTCAACGGCTTTGTCAGTGGGGAAGTGGCCGATTACCAGATGGCTGCCTGGATGATGGCGGTCTACCTGCGCGGCATGACCAACGAAGAAACAGCCGAGCTGACGGACGTGATGGCCCACAGCGGCGTGATGGTCGATCTTTCCCCCATCCCCGGCATCAAGGTGGATAAGCACTCCACCGGCGGCGTGGGCGATAAGACCACCCTTGTGATCGCCCCTGTGGTGGCGGCCTGCGGTGTAAAGATCGCCAAGATGAGCGGCCGCGGCCTGGGCCATACCGGCGGCACCATTGATAAAATGGAGAGCGTGCCCGGCACCAGAACTGCCCTTTCGCAGGAGGAGTTCTTTGCCCAGGTGAACAAGATCGGGCTGTCGGTCATTGGCCAGAGCGAGGGCATTGCCGTGGCGGATAAGAAGATGTACGCCCTGCGGGATGTGACCGCCACGGTCAGCTGCATCCCGCTGATCGCCTCTTCCATCATGTCCAAGAAGCTGGCCTCCGGCTCCGATGCCATCCTGCTGGATGTGACCACCGGCACCGGTGCCTTTATGAAGACCGTGGACCAGAGCATTGAGCTGGCTGAGCTGATGGTCGCCATCGGCACCCACCATGGCCGCCGGGTGGCCGCCATGATCACCGATATGGACACCCCGCTGGGCCGCAACATCGGCAACAGCCTTGAGGTCATGGAGAGCATGGACGTGCTCAAGGGCAGGGGCCCTGCCGACCTGACCGAGGTCTGCCTGCAGCTGGCCGCCAATATGCTGGTGCTGGCAGGCAAGGGTACCCCAGCGGAGTGCCGTGCCATGGCACAGGCTGTGATCGCGGACGGTTCTGCCTTTGCCAAGTGCAAGGAGATGTTTGCGGCCCAGGGCGGCGACACCCGTGTGCTGGACGATTACAGCCTGTTTGAGCAGCCTGCAGCCAGCTTTGAGCTGCTGGCCGAGCAGGATGGCTACATCGTGGCCAACGATGCCGAGAAGATCGGCTCTGCCAGTGTGCTGCTGGGCGCTGGCCGCCAGAAGAAGGGAGACCCGCTGGACTTTGCGGCCGGCATCACCCTGCACAAAAAGCGCGGCGACTATGTGCACAAGGGCGAAAGCCTGGCCACCTTCTACGGTGCGGCAGATAAGTTTGAGGCCGCTGCTGCGGAGTACCGCAGCGGTCTGGTCTATGGTGCGGAAAAGCCCGAGGAGGCCCCGCTGGTCTACGCCCTTGTCACCAAGGACGGCGTGGAGCGCTACTGAGAAAGCATCCTTCCCGCAAGGCGGGAGGGACGGAAAGGACATTTTCTATGAAGATCATTCTGGTGGGCTGCGGCAAAGTCGGCACAGCGCTGGCACGTCAGCTCAGCGAGGAAGGCCACAATGTCACGATCATCGATACCAACAAGGCCCGTGTGGAGCATATCAGCGAAGCCTATGACGTGATGGGCATTACCGGCAACGGCTCCTCCATCACAACGCTGTCCGAGGCAGGGATCGAGGAAGCGGACGTGTTCATTGCAGTTACCGGCTCGGACGAGCTGAACCTGCTTTGCTGCATGTTTGCCAAAAAGGCGGGCCACTGCCACGCCATTGCCCGTGTGCGCAACCCATCCTACAGCCATGAGCTGGACTTCATCAAAAAGCAGATCGGCATTTCGGCCATCATCAACCCGGAGATGGCGGCGGCGCGGGAGATCTCCCACCTGCTGCGCTTCCCCGGTGCCAGCAAGATTGATACCTTTGCGGAAGGCCGGGTGCGGCTGATCAAGTTCACCCTGACCGAGGCACAGGCACTGGACGGCGTGGCCATCCGGGAGATCCCCACCCGGCTCAAGAGCGATATTCTGGTCTGCGCTGTGGAGCGCGACGGCGGGGTCATCATCCCCAACGGTAATTTTGTGCTCCAGACCGGCGATCAGGTCACTTTTCTTGCAACGCAGGAAAAGGCCCACGCGTTCTTCCAGCGCATCCATCTGGCCGTGCGCCCGGTGCGCAATGCCCTCATCGTGGGCGGCGGTGCCATTGCCTTCTATCTGAGCCAGGAGCTGCTGGAAAACCATGTCCGGGTGCGGATCGTGGAGCGGGACCCCGCCCGCTGCGATGTGCTGGCCCAGGCCCTGCCCGAAGCACAGATCCTGTGTGAGGACGGCTCCAACCGCGAGTTCCTGCTCTCCGAGGGCCTGACCTCCACCGAGGCCTTTGTGGCCCTGACCAACATCGACGAGGAAAATGTTCTGCTGACCCTGTTTGCCAAGAAGCATTCCAATGGCAAGCTGGTCACCAAGATCAACCGCCTGGAATTTGACGATATCCTGGCCGGGCTTGATCTGGGCAGCATCGTCTACCCCAAGTACATGACCTGCGATTACATCGTGCAGTATGTGCGCGCTTTGCAGAACGAGGCAGGCAGCAACATCAAGACCCTGTACCGCATTCTGGACGACCGCGTGGAGGCGCTGGAATTCACGGTTCATGAGAAGAGCCGCGCCACTGGTATACCCCTGAGCCAGCTCCACCTGAAAAAGAACCTGCTGCTCTGCTGCATCACCCGCGGCAACGAGATCAAGATCCCGCGCGGCGGCGATGAGATCCAGGTGGGCGACAACGTCATCGTGGTCACGCTGGAGCACGGCCTGCATGACCTGCGGGACATCGTGGAAGATTAACGGAGGCGCGGCATGAATTATGCGATCGTTCTGCGGCTGCTGAGCTACATCCTCTATTGCGAAGCCGCGCTGCTTCTGCTGCCTGCCATGGCCAGCCTGATCTACGGTGAATGGATGGTGCTGGGCGTGTTCCTGCTCACGGCAGCACTTTCGGCGGTGGCGGGCGTGCTGCTCCACCGTATCAAGCCCAAGAGCCAGATCTTCTATATGCGGGAGGGCTTTGCCACCACGGCGCTCTGCTGGCTGCTCATCAGTGTGGTGGGTGCGGTGCCCTTTGTGCTCACGGGCTGCATCCCCAACCCGGTGGATGCCCTGTTTGAGACCGTTTCCGGCTTCACCACCACCGGCGCCAGCATCCTGCCCGGCGTGGAGGACCTGCCCAGGGGCATCCTGTTCTGGCGCAGCTTCACCCACTGGATCGGCGGCATGGGCGTTCTTGTGTTCCTGCTCTCCCTGCTGCCCCTGACCGGCGGTTCCCATGTCAACCTGATGAAAGCCGAAAGCCCCGGCCCGCAGGTGGATAAGCTGGTGCCGAAGGTGCAGTCCACGGCCAAAATTCTGTACGGCATCTATTTCCTCCTGACGGTGCTGGAATTCATGTTCCTGATCGCCGGGCGGATGCCGGTATTTGAAGCTCTGCTGACCTCCTTTGGCACAGCGGGCACCGGCGGCTTCGGCTTCCGCAATGACAGTTTTGCCAGAATGTCGCCCTATATCCAGTGGGTCGTGACCATCTTTATGATCCTGTTTGGCGTGAACTTCAACGCCTATTTCCTGCTGCTGATGCGCCGCTTCCGCCGCGCTGCCGCCAGCGAGGAGGTGCGCGCCTATTTTGTGATCATCGGTGTGGCTGTGGTCATCATCACGGCCAATATTTACAGCATGTACAACGGCTTGGGCGAGGCTCTGCGCCACGCCGCCTTCCAGGTGGGTTCTATCATCACCACCACAGGATTCTCCAGCTGTGATTTTGACCTGTGGCCCACCCTCTCCAAGGAGATCCTTGTCATGCTGATGTTTGTGGGTGCCTGCGCAGGCAGCACCGGCGGCGGCATAAAGGTCAGCCGCCTCCTGCTGATGGGCAAGACTGTGGGCAAGGAGCTCAAGCAGGCCCTTCACCCGCAGGTGGTGGCCCCCGTCCGGATGGACGGCAAGGTGGTCAACCATGAGACCATCCGCGCCACCAATGTCTTTGTGGCCGCCTACATCTTCATCTTTGCGGCATCCTTCTTCCTCATCAGTCTGGATGACTTTGACATGGTGACCAACTTCACCGCCATTGCCGCCACGTTGAACAACATCGGCCCCGGCCTTGCCCAGGTGGGCCCCATGATGAACTTTGGCAGCTACTCCAATCCCGCCAAGCTGGTTATGATTTTTGACATGCTGGCGGGCCGTCTGGAGATCTTCCCCATGCTGGTGTTCTTTATGCCGGATACCTGGCGGCGGTTCTGAGCAAAATAATAAAGCGGATGCGCTCCCACCGGAACGCATCCGCTTTTTGCTGTATCAGAATTCCTGCGGCTTTTTCCCCAAGAGCGCCACGCCGCTCAGCACGATGACCCCGCCCAGCAGGGCAAGGCCTGCACCGGCCTGTCCGAAGGCATCGCCGACAGCACCCACCAGAGGACTTGCGGGGATCATCAGCAGGCTGTAGGCCATGCCGTCCACGCTGATGAGGGTGGCCCGCTGGTCACTGGGAATGGCATCGTTCAGCTTCTGGCTCTCGTGGAGCAGATAGACCTCCAGCACACCCTGCACCAGCATCATGCCCAGGATGCCGCCCCAGGCAGGCGCGGCACCCACCAGCAGAGTGCCCACACCGCAGAGCAGGGCACAGGCCGTGTAGAGCCGCCGCATGGAGCGGCATCTCATCCTGCGGCCGACCTCAGTGCCGGCAACGCAGGCCAGACCACCCAGCAGCAGGGGAAGGAAGAGCAGCTCCGTGGGCCAGCCCAGCTCAACGAGCCGCTGCTGCAAAAACATCTTGGTCAGGTAGCTGGGCACGCTGATTAGGGCGCTGGATGCGATAAGCTTTCCTGCCATTGGGCAGGTGTGCAGGACATGCAGGCTGTCCCGCACCAGCTGGCGGAACTGTTCGGGCAGAGTGCGCAGCGGGTGCTTTTCCCGGTTGGCCTGGGCCGCAGTGACAATGGGTTCCGCTAGCAGCAGATTGGCGAGAGCGGAAATGCCCCCGAAGGCGGCGTTCAGCAGATAAAAGCCTGCATAGCCGAGAAACCGGTTCAGAATGCTGGCCATGGAGCCCACGGCGTTGGCCAGCATGGAAATCTGGGAACTGTTGGCGGAGACTTGGATGTACTCGTCCTCGCGGCCCTCGGTCTTCAGGCTGTCGTAGACAAGGGCTGTGAAGGTGCCGGAAAACATGGTCATAGCCAGCGCGTTCAGCCCCATGGCAAGGCAGATGGTGAACAGGTTCGGCGCAAAAGCCATCAACAGATTGCAGGTCACGGTCAAAACTCCGCCGGACAGGAGGGTCTTCCGGCGGCCCAGCAGGTCTGCCGCCATGCCGCTGGGCACTTCGCAGAAGAGGCTGACGATGTGATACACGCTTTCGGCCAGGCCGATCTCCCACAGGGAGAAGCCCCGGGCCGCCAGCAGGGCCACCCATACCGCATCCGTGATGCGCAGGCTGAAGAAGAAATCGAAAGTATAAATACAGGCGAGCTGCTTTTTTAAATTGAGTTTATGATCCATTGGGAACACCCTTTCTATTTATAGTGAATAATTCAAAATAGAAAGTGTACCCAAAACAAAAGCGCCCCACAGCAAAGCTGCGCGGCGCTGAAAATCATGCTCCACGTCTTGCTGAAAGGTTTCCTCGATTTAGCTCCCCTATGAAGGAAGCTGGCTGCGCCAGAGCGCAGACTGAGAGGTTCTGTTTCCAATAAAAGGGTACACTTCGAGCCGGAACGTATTAAATCTGACCTTTTTTGAAAAAGATGCAGCCATTCCAACCCATCTGGGTGTACCCTCCTTTCAGTAAAACGTTACGTTTACAATACCATACTTTCGGCCAAAATACAAGCAAAACCGTAAAATTCAGGGAAAAAGTGCCGCCCCGGCTTGCAAACAGGCCCAAAGTGTGGTAAGATGATATCCGGTTATGAAACCTGAATATCTTGAAAACGCAGCGACGGAGAGAGTACGCACGCAGTTCCACAGCAAAGAGAGAAGCTTCACCGGCTGAAAGGGCTTCCGCGTGGGTGTGTGCCGAAGTTCGCTCCTGAGCGGCCTGCCCGAACGGCTTTCTATTAGGGCAGGACGGCGCGCCCCGTTACGGCGTTTGAGAGCCGCCCTTCTTTGTGCAGGGCGGAAACCGGGTGGTACCGCGGAGCATTGGATTTGCAAAGGCTTCGTCCCTTTTGTCCGGCCAGAAATGGCCCGGCAGGGGACGGGGCCTTTTTTGCTGCCCCGCTTTGAAAACACGAACTGAGAAGGAGAGAATTTCCATGCAAGCAATGATCGACGAGCTGGCCAAACAGGCCGCAGAGAGCCTCGGTCAGGTCTCTTCCAAGGAGACGCTGGCCTCGTTCTGGCAGGAATATCTGAGCAAAAACGGTAAGATCCCCGCGCTGATGAAGAATCTGCGCTCTGTCGCGCCCGAAGAGCGCCCCGCCATGGGCAAGATCATCAACGAGCTCAAGCAGAAGGTGCAGGCAGACTACGATGCCGCCGCTGCCAAGGTGAAGGAGGCCGAGCTGGCCGCCCGCAACGCCGCTGAGACTGTGGACATCACCCTGCCCGCC